>Ga0207693_10000036_pt1 | contig 109562 bp, 100 predicted proteins | sample LARL81metaG_FD_184347 | JGI IMG/M metagenome (GOLD analysis project Ga0207693, IMG submission 184347) | Corn, switchgrass and miscanthus rhizosphere microbial communities from Kellogg Biological Station, Michigan, USA - LAR L8-1 metaG... | ecosystem: Host-associated > Plants > Roots >...
GGGATTCCGTTGCAGGTGCGTGATGTGCGGGTGTCGATCGACAAGCCGCGCTTCATCGTCAACCCGACGAGCTGCGCGGTCAAGCACGTCGCCGCGACGATCGGCTCGACGGCCGGCGCGATCGCCCATGTCGGCTCGCGCTTCCAGGTCGGCGAGTGCGCCGGTCTTCCGCTGGCGCCGAAGCTGTCGCTGACGGTCGGCTCGAAGGGGCACACGAAGGCGGGCGTCTCGACGCCGGTCACGGCGACGCTCACGCAGACGGCCGGCCAGACGAACCTGCGCTCCGTCTCGGTCGCGCTGCCGGGGACGCTCAACGCGTTGCTGCCCGTCGTCAACCGGGCGTGCGACCGCAGCGCGTTCGAGGCTGGCCACTGCACGAACGCGACGAAGGTGGGCACGGCGGTCGCCGTGACGCCGCTGCTGCGCGATCCGCTGCGCGGCTCGGCGTACTTCGTCAAGACGAGCCCGGGCCATCTGCCGGACCTGATGGTCGCGTTGCGGGGGCCGATCGCGATCGACCTGACCGGCAAGGTCTCGATTCCGGGCGGAAAGCGCCTGGCGACGACATTCAACACGATCCCCGACGCTCCGATCACGAGGTTCTCGCTGCGGATCGTGTCGGGCAGGAACGGGCCGGTCGGGATCGTGACGAACCTGTGCAGCGCGAAGGGGCGCAGCGCCGCGGCGACGCTCGGGTTCCGGGGCCAGAACGGCAAGCTGGCGCAGGTGAGCCAGCGCGTGAAGGTCGCCGGCTGCCCGAGCGCGAGGGCACGGAGCGGAAGGCGGTAGGTCGATAGGTCACGGGAGGGCGCCGCCGTCCGCGGTGGCGTCCTCCCGCCTGAATCTCAATCTCGACAGGGGGAACGGAATGAGAAGGCGTACCATGCTGTTCGCTGGCGTTGCGGCGGCGGTGCTGGTCCTGGGGGTGTCCGTCGGGACCGCCTCAGCGAGACGGCTCGAGCTCAGCAGCCAGACGTTCAGAGCCGTCTGGAATCCGCTGGTGTTCTCGAATGCCGCTGAAGGCATAGAACTGAGATGCCCCGTCACGCTGGAAGGCAGCTTTCACTCGAGAACGCTTGCGAAGGTCGCCGAATCGCTAGTCGGCTACGTGACGCGGGCTCAAATCGGTGAAGCAAGCTGCTCGGGGAGCAGAGCGAGAGTCCTAACGGAATTCCTGCCCTGGCATGTGCGCTATGAAAGCTTCGCCGGGACGCTACCCACCATAACGAGCGTGACGACCAGAATAATCGGCTTTGCGTTCCTACTCGAAGTGTTCGGCGTCTCGTGCCTATATGTGAGCGAAGCGAGCCATGCGTTCCGAGGCCAGGTGAGCCTCAGCGGTGGCGTGGCGACGGCGGTCAGAGCGCTCGAATCGCCAGCGATCCCGAAGCACTCCGGCTCGTTCCTTTGCCCCACGGAACTCGCGTTCAGAGGAACGACGAGCAGCTTCACGGTTCAGAACAGCACGACCGCGATAACGGTGAGACTAGTGCAGTAGGACGCTCCCCGGGGCCGCGCGCCTGCGCGGCCCCGGCGCCTACAGCGCCCAAACGCCGCCGCGCAGCACGGGTACGCGCTCGCCGCTCGCGCGCACGCCCGTGACGTCCACGTCCTCGCCGCCGACCATGAAGTCGACGTGGATCTGGCTGTTGTTCACGCGCTCGGCGTCGTCCTCGCCGACCGCGAACTCGAAGCCCTGGCCGAGCGCGAGGTGGCTGGCCGCGTTCTCGTCGAGCAGCGTGTCGTAGAAGACGGTGCCGAGCGGGCCGATGCGACCGGCGCCGTCGACGAGCGCGACCTCGCCCAGCCGCGCGCCGCCCTCGTCGTGCGCGGTCATCGCGCGCAGCGTGTCCGCGCCCCGCTCGGCGTCGATGGCGACCGCGCGGCCGGCCTCGAAGCGGACGGTGAGGCCCTCCACGCGCCCGCCTCCGACGAGCAGCGGCTTCGTCGCGCGCACGACGCCGTCGACGCGCGCGGGGTCCGGGGTCGTGAAGACCTCCTCGGACGGCAGGTTCGGCACGTGCGCGATCCCGTCGACGGTCGAGAAGCTCGCGCTGATCCAGCGCGACGTCGGCAGCAGACCGACGGTCAGGTCCGTGCCGGGCCCCTCGAAGCGCAGCGCGTCGAAGCGCGCCGCCGTGAGCCGCTCGCAGACGCCGACGAGCGTCGCCATCCGCCCGCGCCACGCCGCGACTGGATCCGGCTCGTCGAGCCGGCAGACGTGCATGATCTGCTCCCACAGCCGCACGAGCGCGGCGTCGGGCGCCAGCTCGGGGTGCACGAGCTCCGCCCAGCCCTGCGTCGGGCAGGGCGCGATCGTCCAGTTGGTTGTGCGGTCGTTGATGACCTGCCCGGCCTCGCGCAGCGTCTGCGAGCGGTCGGCGCCGACGCGCGCGGGGTCGAGATCCTCCAGCAGCGTCGGCTCGACCGGGCCGGTGAGCGCGATGCGCGCGCAGCGCTGATCGCCGAGCGCCAGGATCCGCTGGCCGATCCACGAGGGCACGGTCGCGAGCGCCTCGTCGTCGCCGTACGCGATCCGCGCCCGGCGCACGTGCGGGTCCGAGTAGGTCACCTCGACGTAGTGCGCGCCGTGGCGGTAGGCGCTGGCGGCGATCGCGCGCGTCAGCGGCTCCTTGCCGATCTCCGAGCTGACCGCGACCAGCTGGCCCGGCTGGACGTTCGCGGCGAAGGCGACGAGCAGATCCGCGAAGCGCTCGAGCGTGGCGGGGTCCATCGGATCGCGCCCGTCGCTCGCCGCCGGCCCCAGCCCGCTAGGACGGGCGCACGTCGCAGCCGGCAGCGTGCGCCTGCGCGCGGTCGGCTGCGGTGACCTTCGGCTGGCTCTTGGCCTTGTCCTTGCTCGTCAGCGGGTACTTCTTCGTGTTCGTGAGGAAGTCGCGCGGATAGAAGCCCGGGCAGACGCGTGCGAGCTGACGGTCGGTGAGGTGCGTGCGGGACTCGATCAGCCGGATCCGCGCCTGCTGCTGCGCCGGGGTGAGCCTGGCGGGCATGCCGTAGCTGCAGCCGCCGAGCAGGGCCGTCGCCACGACCGCACACGCGAGCGCCGCTCGCCGATGCACGGGGTTCCTCATCGCGGCAAACGCTACACGGCCGGGCCTCCGAAGGAGGCGACCCCGCGTGCGCGGGGAGGATCCCCGTGCTTGCGAGGTGGCAGCTCTCTGGCGCACTGACACTCTACGAGCGACGCTTGACAAGCGCCAAGAGAGGTTTCTAAAGTTGACACGACGTCGACTCGCGGCGCGTGGCTTCGCTGCCCGCGCGGCGGATGGGGGAGTCCGCGCGCTGCGTCGATTCGAGGGGACGCGTCCGGCTGTCCGGGCGCGGTCGATGTGTCACACCATGTCGGTCCTTCCGTGACCGGCACGGCTGCCCTGCGCGCCGGCGCGGGGCCGTTCAACGCTGCGCGCACGGCGCGCGGAAAGGAAGGGTCTGCATGAGGTCTCGAATCCGCCTCCTGATCGCCGGTCTCGCGTTGACGCTGGCGTCGTGGGGGACGACCGCGAGCGCCGGAGCGGCGTTTCCGAGCTTCGCGGACTGCCCGTCGGCGGGGCTGCCGAGCGGATCGGCATGCGTCGACATCCAGTCGCTCAGAGGAGAACTCGAAATAAAGGGCTTCAGAGTCCCGCTGGATCACTCGCTCGAGATCCGAGGCGCGCTGCGCGAACCGGAAGGCGCGTTCATCCCGCCGACCGGGACGAACGGCTTCTTCGCCGAGCCGGTGAGAGTTCCCGGGGGTCTGCTCGGATTCGAACTTCCGCTCGAATTCAACACCGTCCTTGCGACAGCTGAGCTCGCCGGAAGCCCGTCGCAGATCGATATCAGCCCGGGCGAACAGACGATCAAGGTGCCGATCAAGGTGAGACTCTCCAATCCGCTGCTCGGGAGAAACTGTCACATCGGCTCCAACGCCCACCCAGTGCAGCTCAACCTCACGCCCGGAACCACGAATCCCCCGCCGCCGAACAGACCGATCAGAGGGACGCCGGGCAGACTCGAATTCACGCCGCCGAACCTGTTGATCGCCCGCGAAGGCACCGACGTCGAAAACAGCTTCTCGATCCCCGGTGCCCAGGACTGTGGCGGGCTGTTCGAATTCAACAACGTGCTGGTGGATCTCAAGCTCGGGCTTCCCAGCGCCGCCGGGAACAACTCCGCGTCGATCACCAACGAAACCGCGCTTCTGATACTGCCCTGACGGATAAGCTAGGCATGCGGCCGGTCCCCGAGGAGCGTCCTCGGGGACCAGTCATGCACGGGAAGCAGATCGTCTAGGAGGGGGAGATGGACCGGAAGCTCATCGCAGCGATCGCCGTCATCTGCGCGATCGCCGGCTGCGGCGGGTCGGGGCGGCTGTCGAGAGCGGACTTCGTCGCGCGCGCGAACGCCGTCTGCAGACAGCGCGTCGCGACCATCTCGAGCATGCAGAAGCGCTACGCCAGAGACTTCAGAGGCTTCGTCGCGGCGGCGGCCCCGATCGCGAGCAGGAGCGTCGACGACCTGCGGGCGATCAAGCCGCCCTCCAGCCTGCAGGGCGCCTATGATCGTTTCCTGGCCGGAGAGCAGGCGCAGGTCTCGCACATCAGAGCGATCGTCGCCGCCCAGAAGGCCGGCCGCAGCCCCGACGCGCACGAAAGCATCGCCGACATACACCGGCAGGCCAAGATCGCCCGATCGCTCGCGCTCGACGCCTGCGTCTGAGCCCCAACCGCGCCCAGCGCGCCCGAGCCCTAGAATCCCTGCCCTGCAGGGCGCGTAGCTCAGTGGGAGAGCGCTCGCTTCACACGCGAGAGGTCGCTGGTTCGAAACCAGCCGCGCCCATGGGATACCCGGCGATTCATCGAAGTCCGTCTAGTCGACGGCGTCGTCGAGCGCCATCGCCCCGTCCGGCAGGTCTGTGAACCCACCGCTGGCCAGGGGCGAACTCGCGCACGATCAACAGGGGCCATCGGTCGCCGGCGATGTCGAGCGTGCGCTCCTCCATGAATACGATTGGAACTGACGCGGCAGCTGCAAGCCGAGCCCGCCACCCAGATCACAAGCCAGGAGGTCAGTAGAGCGATGCCGGCACCAGATGGGCATCTCCAAGGGTCTCGGAGTAGCCGTGCCGCCGCCGACACGCCGGTCCTCTGGCACCTCGAGATCTCGCACTACAACGAGAAGGCCCGGTGGGCGCTCGACTACAAGGGCGTCGCGCATGTGCGCCGCGCGGTGACGCCCGCGCTGCAGGAGTTCACGGCGCGGCGCCTGCGCGCGGGCCGCACGGTGCCGGTGCTGGAGATGAACGGGCGTGCGTTCGGTGATTCGACGAAGATCATCGAGGAGGTCGAGCGGCGGTGGCCGGAGCCGCCGCTGTACCCGGCCGATCCGGAGGAGCGCAGGCGCGCGCTCGGTCTCGAGGACTACTTCGACGAGCAGTGCGGTCACGACCTGCGGCGGGTGCTGTTCAGCGACAACCTGGCGGAGCCGGAGAAGTTCCTCGCGATGCTCTACGGCGCGGACCATCCGCGAATCGGTCTGCTCAAGGCGCTCAGTCCGCTGCTCGGCCAGGTCGTGAAGCTGCGCTTCCGGATCCGGCCGGAGACCGTTGAGCAGTCGCGCGACAAGGTACGCGCGGCGTTCGACGAGATTGAGGCAGAGGTCGGCCCGAGCGGCTATCTCGTCGGCGAGTCGTTCACCGTGGCGGACCTGACGGCCGCCTCGATCCTCGCGCCCATCGTCATGCCACCCGAGTTCCCCTACATCAAGCTCCGCCCGGACGAGCGGACCCCCCAGTCACGACGGTTCCGCGACTCGCTCAAGGACCGCCCCGGGTTCAAGTGGGTCGAGGACATCTACGCACGCCACCGTGGGACGAGCGCCGAGGTGGCGACGGCGCAGCCCGCCGGCTTTCGTTGACGTGGGCAGTACTGCCCGGATCGAGCCGAATCCCGCCCGATCCGACCGCATCGCCTCGCCACCCTCGTGCCGAACGCGAGGATCGCCCGGAACGGGGGACGATCCGGCCGCATCACCGCCCGCACGCCCAGCCTATTCACACGCGAGAGGTCGCTGGTTTGAAACCAGCCGCGCCCATCGCGAAACCCGCCTGGAAACGAGAGGTCTCTGTATCGGAGGACCCTTGTATGCGCTCCGCGAACGGAGCGCTTTGCGCAACTTGTCTGCCCGCTGTGTCGTCAGGTCTTGGAGAGCAAGCGACCTTCTGCTGAGGCTCGACACCGCCATGGGTTGTCGACTCGAGGGTCGTGGACGGCGATGGCGCCCGCCGCTTGCCAAGATGACGCCATGCCGGCCGCCACGCCGACCCCCGCCCGCACGCCGCGCCTGACCGCGGTCATGCGCGAGGGCGAGCGGGTCACGCCGCTGGAGCTGTTCTTCGACCTCGTCTTCGTGCTGGCGCTCACGCAGTGCACGGCGCTGATGTATGCCCACCCGACGTGGGGCGGGCTGCTGAAGGGCGCGCTCGTGCTGGGGATCCTGTGGTGGTCGTGGGGCGGCTACGCGTGGCTGACGAGCGTCGTCGACCCGGAGGAGGGGGCGGTGCGGATCGCGATGTTCGCCGCGATGGCGGCGTTCCTGGTCGCCGCCCTGGCCGTCCCCGGCGCGTTCGGCTCGGAGGGGTTGCTGTTCGCGTGCGCCTACGCCGTCGTCCGCACGGCGCACATCGCCCTGTTCCTGATCGCCAGCCGCGACGACCCCGAGCTGCGGCGCTCGGTCGTCGGTCTCGCCGGCAGCACGGCGATCGGCGTCGGGCTGCTCGTCGGCGCGTCGTTCATCGACGGCGGGGCGCGCGTCGCGCTGTGGGGGCTCGCGCTCGCGCTCGACACGCTCGGCCCGTTCTTCTTCGGCGCCGAGGGCTGGAAGCTCGTCCCCGGCCACTTCGCCGAGCGCCACGGCCTGATCGTGCTGATCGCGCTCGGCGAGTCGATCGTCGCGCTCGGCGTCGGCGCGCAGGCGCACGTCGACGCCGGCGTCGTCGCCGCCGCGGTGCTGGGGGTCGTCGTCGCGGCCGCGCTGTGGTGGGTCTACTTCGACGTCACCGCGCTCGTCGCCGAGCGCGTGCTGTCGCGCGCGGCGCCCGGCCGCGAGCGCAACGAGATGGCGCGCGACTCCTACTCCTACCTGCACTTCGCGATGGTCGCGGGGATCGCGCTGCTGGCCGTCGGGCTCAAGCGCACGCTCGGCCACACCGCCGACCCGCTGCACCTCGTGCGCTCGGCCGAGCTGCTCGGCGGCGCCGCGCTCTACCTGCTCGCGCTCGTCGCGTTCCGGCTGCGCAACGTCCACACGCTCAGCGGCCGCCGGCTCGCGTGCGCGCTCGTGCTGCTCGCGCTGATCCCGGCCGGCGCGGCGCTGCCCTCGCTGGCGACGCTCGCGCTGGAGGCGGTCCTGCTGATCGCCCTGGTCGCCTACGAGGCGCTGCGCTACGCCGGCTCGCGCGACCGCGTGCGCCACCAGGGCGCCTCGCCGCCGACCGGACCGCAGCCCGCGCCCTGACGCCGGCTCACCCGGACCGACGGTCGGCGATCGTCGCCAGCTCGGCGATCGTGGGACGCAGCATCAGGTCCTCGGTCTCGATCCGTATCCCCTCGCGTCTGGCGCGCTCGATCATCTCGAGGCCGCGGATCAGGTCGCCGCCGAGCGCATAGAAGGTCTCGTTGACGCCGATGCCGCGGCGGTCGAGCACCTTCTTCCACACCGATTGCAGCTTCTTCTCCGTGCGCGTGGACGGCTGGGCGCGCTGCGGGTCGGGGCCGAGTGGCTCGCCGCCGGCGCGCGCGAGCGCCGCGCGGTCGGGGCTGCCGTCGGCGCGCCGGGGAAGCTGCGCGAGCGCGACGTAGCGGCCCGGCAGCACCCAGTCGGGCATCCGCTCCTGCAGCCAGCGGTCGAGCTCGGCGGTCTCGGGCGGCGCGCCGCGGCGCGGCGCGACGTACGCGGCCAGGACGGCGCCGTCGGCGTCCCAGCCGGTCGCGCACGCCGCGACGCCGGGGTGCGCGGCGAGCGTGTGCTCGATCTGCTGCATGCACGGCGTGAGTCGGAACCCGCGGTAGCGGACCTGGTCGGCGACGCGCCCGAGCAGCTCGAGCGTCCCGTCGAGGCGCCGCCGTGCGAGGTCGCCGGTGCGCACGAGCCGCGCGTCCGGGCGGTCCGAGAAGGGATCGCCGGCGAACGCCTGGGCGGTGCGCTCCGGGTCCCCGGCGTAGCCGTTCGCGACGCCCGCGCCGCCGAGCCACAGCTCGCCCGCGGCGCCGGGCGGCACGAGCTGCATCGCCGCGTCGAGCACGTACGCGCTCGCGCCGAGCGCCGTCGGGCTTTCGCTCGCGAGCGGGTCGCCGGCGCCGTGCGTCTCTCGCGCGCGCGTGGAGAAGATAAGCCCGGCCGCCTCCGTGAGCGCGTACTCGCGAAAGACGGCGAGTCGCGTGCGCCGGTCGCTCACGGGCGCCGGCAGCGCGCCCCCGCCCTGCACCGCGAGCGTCCGCAGCGCGGTCCGCTCGGCGTCGGGGCTCTCCAGACAGGTCGCCGCGAGCGCCGGCGGCAGCGACGCGAACGTGACGCCGCGCGCGTCGAGCCAGTGCACGACGCGCGGACCGGGCGCATCCGGCGCATGCTCCGGGATCTCGACCTGCGCGCCGGCGGCGAGCGGCGCCCACAACGACAGCTCCCACGCCGCCGCACCGGGGCCTGGGACGTGCACGACGCGCTCGGACGGGCCGAGGCGGTAGGCATGCTGGCGCCACGCGGCGGCGTGCACGAGCGCGCGGTGCGACAGCTCGACCGCCTTGGCAGGACCGGTCACGCCCGCGGTCGCCGGCACGAGCGCGACGTCGGCGGCGTCGACGCCGGCGTCGAGCGGCGCATTGTCCGTCGCGGCGATCGCCTCGCGCTCGGCGTCCAGGTCGGTGAGCACGATCTCGGGCTCGCCGGCGCCGGGCAGCGTGCACGCTCCGCCGGCCTTCAGCACCGCCAGGAGCGCGACCACGCACTCGGCCGATGGCTCCAGCGCGACCCGGACGCGCGTGCCGCGCCCGACGCCCCGCGCGCGCAGCAGCCGCGCGAGCCGGTTCGCGCGCGCGTCGAGCGCGCCGTAGGTCAGCTCCCTGCGCTCGCCGCCGAGCCCGTCGGACGCGCCCCAGCACAGGGCGACCGCGTCGGGCGCGCGCGCCGCCTGCGCCTCGACGAGCCCGTGCAGGAGGCGGTCGTCGTCGCCGCCGGGCGCGCGGTTCCAGCCCGTCAGGAGCTGCCGGCGCTCGGCGCCGGACAGCAGCTCGACCTCCCCGAGCCGGCGGTCCGGCGACGCGGCGAGCTGCTCGAGCAGCCGCCGGTAGTGGCCGAGCATCGCCTCGACGGCGGGCTTGCCGAGCCCGCTGGAGCTCAGCTCGAGCTGCGTCTCGCGCCCCGGCGCCTCGGTCACGACGAGCGCGACCATGCTGCCCTCGCCGCCCTCTTCGAGCGACTGACAGCGGATCCCGTCGAAGTCGAGGCGGCGCGCGAGCGTCGCGTCCCACAAGCGGAACACGGCGCCGACGCCGAGCAGGCCGCGCATGCCCGTCAGCTCGCGGATGCGATTGTCCTCCGGCAGCTCGTCGGCGTGCGCGAACGCGTGCAGCGTCGCCTCGCGCGTGCGCCGCAGCAGCGTGCGCAGGCTCGGGTCGTCCCCGGCCTCCACGCACAGCGGCAGCAGACGCGAGAGGAAGCCGATCACCTCCTCCAGCTCGGTCCGCACGCGGTTGGCAGCCGGCGAGGTGACAAGCAGGCGCGGCTCGCCGGTGTGGCGCGCCAGCAGCGCGTAGAACGCGGCGAGGTGGACCATGAACGAGGTCGACGCCTGCTCGCTGCCGAGCGCGCGCAGGCCCGCCGAGACGGCCGCGGGGACGTTGCCGCGCACGACCGCCAGCTCCCCGCGCGCCGGGCGCCCGCCCGCATCGGCCGGGAGCGGGAGCGTCAGCGGCGCGCCGGCGAGCGCGCGGCGCCACAGCTCCGGGTCGCCGCCGTTGCGTCCGCCGCCGCGCTCGGCGCGCTGCGCGACGACGTCGGCGTACTGCAGCGGCGGCTCGGTCAGCGGCGACGGCCGGCCGGCCGCGAATGCGTTGTAGAGCAGCGACAGCTCGCGCACGAGCGCGTCGAAGCCCCAGCCGTCGCAGACGATCTCGTGCGTGAGCAGGACGAGGACGTGCGACGCCGCCCCGCGGCGGATCAGCCGTATCCGCAGGGGCGGCTGCGCTCTGTAGTCGAACGCCTGCTCGCGCGCCTGGGAGACGAGCTCGTCCAGCTCGGCGTCGCCGCGGCGCCCGCCGCCGCGCGCGAGCGCGGTGACCGCGATCCGGACGGGCTCGGCGGGCAGCACGCGCGGCACCGGCCGCTCCCCCTCGAGCGGGAAGACCGTGCGCAGGATCTCGTGGCGCGCGACCAGCTCCGTCAGCGCGCGCTCGAGCGCGGCGACGTCGAGCGGACCCTCGAGCCGGAACGCGTCGCCGACATGCGCCTTCGCGCCCGTGTACAGCTCCACCGCCCACGCGGACGCCTGCAGGTCCGACAGCTGCGGCGCCTCGCGCCGCCCGCGCCGGCGTCGCGACCGGCCGCCCGGGGCTGCGGCGGGCCGTGCGCCCTCGATCGCCTGCGCGAGCCCGGCGACGGTCGGCGCGTCGAACAGCGCGTCGAGCTCCAGCTCGACGCCGAACGCGTCGCTCGCGCGCGCGACGATCTGCATCGCCAGCAGCGACGTGCCGCCCAGCTCGAAGAAGTCGTCTTCGAGCGCGACCTGCTCGATGTCGAGCACCTCGGCCCAGATCGCCGCCAGCGCGGGCTCGACCCCTTCGACGCGCGTTGCCATTCCCCCGAGTTCCCCCGCCGCCACGGTACCAGGCTCCGTGCGTCCCGGAGCGGCGAGCGGGAGATCAGCGGCAGGTCACGTAGCCGTTGGAGGTGACCGCCTCGTGGTCGAGGAAGTCGAACGTTCCCTGCACCGGCACGAGCGCGCCGGGCGGGCAGGCGAGCGCCTCGATGTAGCCGCGGCGCACGAGCCGCCCGCCCTCGCGCACGCGCGTCGTCGCCCCGACCTTCGTCGTGAAGCGCAGCAGCGACGCGAACGTGCCGGGGATCAGCTCCTGCAGGCTGCGCGGCACCTTCAGCGTGAGCCGGTAGGCCCACATGTGGCTGTGGATCGGGACGAGCGACGCGTCGATCAGGCCGTTGATGAAGACGGGGATGTCGCCGTGCAGCCAGAACAGCAGGCCGCGGCCGCGATGCGCGTTGTAGACCTCGACCGAGAGGCGCTCGTCGACGCCGTGGAACTGGGGCGAGGTGCCGAGCGCCGTGCCCCTGCCGAGGCGCGAGCCGCGCGGGCAGGCGGCGGGCGACCCGCGCCGGCGCTGCAGCTGCCGCGGGTCGCACGACGGGAACAGCGAGCCGTTGACGCGCGGGCCGTGCGGGAACAGGATCACGGTCTTCGTGATCGTCGCCGGGTCGCCGCCGGGGACGTCGGTCGACAGCCGCACGTCGAACAGCAGGCTCAGCGGCTGCGGCGTCGTCGTGAAGGGGATGATCGCCGGGCCGGCGCTGCCGCCCAGCTGGACGAGCGTCCTGGCCGGCGCGACGGCCGGTGCGCCGGCGAGCGCGGCGACGACGAGCCCGGTCGCGGCGAGCGCTGAACGCCCCCTGCGCAGTCGGAGAACTCGCACGTCGCGATCCTAACCGATAGGGTCCCGAAACCGATGAACCTGCGGGAAGAACGCGTCGTCGTCGAGACCGAGCGCTACCGCCTGACGGGGACGGTCCAGCTCCCGCGCGACGGCTACCGCAGTCGCCTCACCGACCATCTCAACGCGTCCGAGCGCGAGTTCATCGCGCTGACCGACGTCGAGATCGTGCCGCTCGACGGCGGCGCCGCGCCGAGCCGCGAGCCGTTCGTGGCGCTCGGGCGCCGGCACATCGTGTTCGCTACGAGCCTGCCGGACGCGTCCGAGGCTTGAGACCGGCCGCCGGCCGGCTATCCTCAGGGCGTCGTTCAGGAGGTCCCCCGACGATGGCCACGTATCCCAGCCGCGCAGAGCTCGAAGGACGTCCCCGCGCCGAGGTCCTGCGAGCCTCGCCGCGGATGTTCGAGTCGCGCCTGCTCGACGCGTTCTCGCGCGTGCACTGGAGCGTGCCCGCGATCATCTTCGGGCCGGCGATCGCGCTCGTGCTCGCGCACGCGCTGTCGCTGATGCCGTGGTGGCAGGCGATCCTGTGGGCGCTCGGCGGCTACGTCTTCTGGACGCTGACCGAGTACTGGCTGCACCGGCTCGTGTTCCACTTCGAGCCCGAGCAGGGGATCGGCGCGCGCCTGCACTGGATCATCCACGGCGTCCACCACGACCATCCGAACGACCCGCTGCGGCTCGTGATGCCGCCGTCGGTGAGCATCCCGCTGTCGGCGGGCTTCTTCGGCCTGTTCGCGCTCGTGCTCGGCAGCCCCGTCTGCTTCGCCTTCTCGGCCGGCTTCTGGAGCGGCTACCTCGGCTACGACATGCTGCACTACTACGTGCACCACCTGCCCGGCGGCCGGCGCCCGAAGGCCTGGATCCCACGCAAGCTGCACGAGCTGCACATGCGCCACCACTTCCAGGACCACGACGCCGGCTACGGCGTCAGCGCCCCGTTCTGGGACCACGTCTTCGGCACCGCGCAGGCGCGCAGGCGCGCAGGCGCGCGCTAGCGCGCAGGTCGCCACGCGGCCCCTTCGCGCCGGTATTCTCGATGCGTCATGCACCGGCACGAGGAGGATCGTGCCGTGGGGGGGAGCGGGCGCGCGCCGGGGGTGGCGGCGCAGCCCGCTGACGATCCGCTCGCGGTCGACCCGGACATCGCGATCGAGACGCTGGCCGCGCGCACGGCGGAGGGCGTGCGCGCGCTCGGGCGCCGCGGCGCCGTCGTGGCGGTCTCGGGCGGCGTCGACTCCGGCGTCGTCGCGGCGCTGTGCGTCCGGGCGCTCGGACCCGACCGCGTCCTCTGCCTGCGGCTGCCCGAGCGCGACATCGGCGGCGACGCCTCCGATCTCGGCTTCGAGCTGGCGCGCGCGATCGGCGCGCCGACGGTCGAGGAGCCGATCACCGCGGCGCTCGACGCGCTCGGCTGCTACCGCCGCCGCGACGAGGCGATCCGCATGGTCTTCCCCGACTACGAGCCGGACTGGCGCCACAAGCTCGTGCGCTCGGTGCCGAGCGGCGCGCTCATCACCTTCTCGCTCGTCGTCGAGCGCTCCGACGGCAGCACCGAGCAGCGCAAGCTGCCGTCCGGTGCTTACCGCGCGCTGATCTCCGCGACGAACATGAAGCAGCGCGTGCGCAAGCTGCTCGAGTACACGTGGGCCGACCGGCTCGGCTACGCGGTCGTCGGCACGCCCAACCTGCTCGAGTACGACCAGGGCTTCTTCGTCAAGGGCGGCGACGGGCTCGCCGACGTCAAGCCGATCGCGCGCCTGTACAAGACGCAGGTCTACGCGCTCGCCCGCGCGCTCGAGCTGCCGCGCGAGATCGCCGAGCGCCCGCCGACCACCGAGACGTTCTCGCTCCCCCAGTCCCAGGAGGAGTTCTACTTCGGCCATCCGCACGAACGGATGGACCTGCTCGTGTGGGGTCGTGACGCGGGGCTCGCCGCCAGCGAGCTGGCGCCGCGCGTCGGGCTCGACGCGGGCGCGGTCGAGGCCGCCTACTGGGAGATCGACCGCCGCCGCGTCGCGACGCGTTACCTGCACGCGCCGCCGCTGCTGCTGGACGCGGAGGCCGGCATCTGATGTGCGGGATCGCCGGGATCGTGCGCGCGGGCCGCGACGCGCCCGTCGGCGAGGAGGCGCTGCGGCGGATGGCGCGCGCGCTGCGCCACCGCGGACCCGACGGCTTCGGCCTCGCGCGCGGCCCCGGCGCCGGCTTCGTCTCCACGCGCCTGGCGATCTTCGACATCCCCGGCGGCTGGCAGCCGATGCTCGGCGCGCGCGGCACGCTGCTCGTCTACAACGGCGAGGTCTACAACCACCCGGAGCTGCGCGCCGAGCTCGCGCGCGCCGGCCACACCTTCCGCACGACGAGCGACACCGAGGTCGTCCACGCGCTGCTCGAGCGCGACGGGCCGGCGGCGCTGCCCCGCCTCAACGGCCAGTTCGCGCTTGCCTGGTGGGAGCCGGCCGCGCGCCGCCTGACGCTCGTGCGCGACCGCTTCGGCGTGCGCCCGCTGCAGTGGGCTGCGCTGCCGGGCGGCGGGATCGCGTTCGGCTCCGAGGCGAAGGCGCTGTTCGCGAGCGGCGAGGTCGCCGCGCGGCCGGACCTCGCGGGGATCGACGAGGTCTTCACGACGTGGGGCGCGCTCGCGCCGCGCACGGCCTTCGCGGGCGTCGAGCAGCTCCCGCCCGGCGGCCTGCTCGTGTGGCAGGACGGCCGCGTCGCGCGCTCGCGCTGGTGGGAGCCGGACTATGCGCCCGGCCCGGCCGCCGGCTGCGAGCCCGGCGAGCTGGCCGCGCTGCTGGAAGACGCCGTCCGCCTGCGACTGCGCGCCGACGTGCCGGTCGGCACCTACCTCTCCGGCGGCCTGGACTCGAGCCTCGTGACCGCGCTCGCGCAGCGCGCGAGCGACCACGAGCTGCGCACCTTCTCGGTCGCCTTCCACGACGCGCGCTACGACGAGCGGCTCTTCCAGGAGCAGGTCGCGCGAGCGCTGGGCACGCGCCACCACGTCGTCGAGGTCGGCCCGGACGAGATCGCCGGCGCGTTCGAGGACGTCGTCTGGCACGCTGAGACGCCGCTGATCCGCACCGCGCCGGTCCCGCTCGCGCTGCTCGCGCGCGCGACGCGCGCGCACGGGATCACGGTCGTCGCGACCGGCGAGGGCGCCGACGAGCTGTACTGGGGCTACGACCTGTTCAAGGAGACGGCCGTGCGCGCGCTGCACGCGCGCGAGCCGGCGCGGGCCGAGGCGCTGCTCGACGCGCTGTACCCGTACCTGGACGGAGGGGACGGCCGCGGCCGCCGCGGCCCCGCGTGGCGGCGCTTCTTCCTGCAGGCGGCCGACCCGGGCGACCCGCTCTTCTCCCATCGGCCGCGGATCGCCGCGGCGGCCGGCGCGCGAGCGCTCCTGCGCGACGAGACGCGCGCGCGGCTCGGCGACCCGCTCGCGCGCCTGCGCGCCGGGCTGCCGGCCGGCTTTCGGCACTGGGGCCGGCTCGAGCGCGCCGCCTACCTCGAGCTGACGACCCTGCTGTCGGCGAACCTGCTCGCCGCTCAGGGCGACCGCGTCGCGATGGCGAGCGGGGTCGAGGGCCGCTTCCCCTTCCTCGACCATCGCGTCTTCGAGCACTCGCTGCGCCTCGCGCCCGAGCGCAAGCTGGCGGGCCTCGCGACGCCGGCCGGCGAGCTGCGCGAGAAGGCGGAGCTGCGCGATCTCGCGCGGCGCGTGCTGCCGCCGCAGATCGCCGAGCGCCCGAAGCTTCCCTACCGCGCGCCGCAGATCGCCCCCTTCTTCCGCGACGGCGCGCCGCTGGAATGGGTCGCCGAGCGCCTCGCGCCGCGCGCGCTCGAGGCCGCCGGGATCCTCGATCCGGCGCGCGTCGCGCAGCTCGTGCGCCGCTGCGCGCAGGGGCGCGTCCGCGGCGCGCGCGAGGAGATGGCGTTCGTGGGCGCGCTGTCGGCGCAGGTGTGGTACGAGCGCTTCGCGAGCGCCCGCTACGCGCGCGAGGACGGCGAGCCGCGCGTGGCGCTCGACCTGGCCGCCGCGCCGCCCACGCGCGCGCACGCGGGGAGCGCCGCATGAGCACGAGCGCCGACAGCGTCCGCGAGCAGCTGCGCGACTACATCGCCGAGACGTTCCTGTACCTCCATCCCGGCGTCGAGCTGGCCGACGGCGACGAGTTCCTGGAGCTGGGGATCATCGACTCGCTCGGCTTCGTCGAGCTCGTCGAGGAGGTCCAGGCGCGGTGGGGGATCGCCGTCGCCGACGTCGAGATCACGGAGGAGAACTTCGGCTCGATCGACGCGCTCGTCGCGTTCGTCGAGCGCCGGCGCGCCGAGGGGGCGGCGACGTGAGCGCCGGCGCGCCGGTCGCGCTGCCGGCGGCGCTCGACGACTGGATCGAGCGCCTGCGCCTGATCCCCGACGCCGAGCGCCGCTTCGACGTCGGCCTGCACGCGGCCCAGCAGACGTTCGCGATCGACGAGCCGACGGCGCGCGAGCTGGCCGCCCGCGGGCTGCCGAGCGCGACGGAGGACGGCGAGCCGCGCTTCTGCGAGACCGATCTGCACTACGTCGGCCTGCGGCTCGGCACCGCCATGACGCACCGCACCGCGATGCGCCTGTGGGCCGGCGCGCTGACCGACGCGGCCGCGCGCGAGCAGACGCGCGTCGAGGTCCGCTGCTCGCCGTACGCGAGACCCGGGGCCGAGGTCGACGTGCTCGTCCCGCCGGGGGAGTGGGTGCGCGCCGAGGTCGCGCCCAACCGCCGCGCGACGAGCTTCGAGGTCCGCGCGCCGGGCGTCTGGCCGCCGTTCCCCGAGATCCTGCGCGACCTGCTGCACGACATCGCCGCGCTCGACTTCTGCCTGATGCCCGGGAACCTCTACGGCAGCGCCGCGTTCGCGCGCGCGACGCGCCTGGCCGACTGCGGCAGCGCCGCGTTCATGCTGGTCGAGGAGTGCGCGCGGCTGGGGATCGAGGCGCGCACCGCCTTCGGGCTGCTGCTCGCGCGCCCATATGCGACGCCGCACCATTGGGCGGACATCCGCGTCGGCGAGACGTGGGTGGCGGCCGATCCGCTGCTGCTCGCGCTGCTGGCGGGCACGACCGAGCTCGACCCCACCGCCTGGCCGCCGACGCGCTCGCCCGGATCGGTGCTCGTGCGCGCGGCCGATCGCCAGGTGCCGCTCGTGCGCGACGTTGGCGGGCAACCGCTGGAGGCGAGCTTCCTCGTCAAGCTGCGCGATGACTGACCTCGGGTTGGGAACGCGTTGGGGCGTGGCGCCTGGCCGCTCGACCACCGAAAACGGGTGTGTCCACGGGCTCTTGACAAGTTTTCGGACCGTCGCCATCTTGGATTGTTCATGCCTCGCCGCCTCCTGATCGCGCTGCTCGCGGCGCTTGCCCTGAGCGCCCCCGCAGCCGCCCGAGCGGCCACGCTGCTGTACCCGGACCTCGTCACGCTGCAGCCGCGCAACCTGCGCTTCGACCGCACCGACGTCAGCGTCGACGGCTCGGGCGTGCTGCACAACGTGCTGCGCTTCTCGAACACGGTCGAGAACGTCGGCGAGGGGCCGCTGGAGATCCGCGCGACGATCAACATGAGCCTCAACCCGCCGTCGGGGCCCGCGATCCAGCGCGTCTACGACACGAGCGGCGGCCACACCGACATCCCGCTGACCGGCTCGACGCTCTACTACCACGCGGTCCACAAGCACTACCACTTCGACAACTGGGGCGCGTACGAGCTGTGGACGAAGGCGGCCTACGACGCCTGGATCGCGAGCGGCCGCACGTCCGGCTCGCCCGACCTCGTGGGCGAGAAGACGACGAGCTGCGTCGAGGACGAGGAGTTCGTCTCGCCTGTGCCGAGCGCGACCTGGCCGGGCGGCTACCAGCCGAGCTGCCAGCCGGACGCGAACAACCTGCTCGTCGAGGGTCTCTCGCCCGGCTGGGGCGACACGTACGACTACTACCGCTTCCAGCAGTGGATCGACCTCGGCCAGACCACGCTCGCCGACGGCACCTACGTGCTGCGCTCGGTGACCGATCCGCTCAACATCGTCTACGAGAGCCCGAGCAAGGCCGACACGTCGCGCGAGAGCGAGCAGGACAACGAGGCGACCACGACCTTCACGGTGTCCGGCGGCAGGATCCAGGACACGAACCCGCCGACCGGCACGGTCGCGATCAACCAGGTCGACAAGGTCACCAAGACGCCGAACGTCAACCTGTGGATCCTCGGGCGCGACGACGTCAGCGGCGTCGACCAGTTCCGCGTCTCCAACGACGGCAATACGTGGAAGACGTTCGCGAACACGTCCTACGACTCCGTCTACCAGACGGTCTCGTGGGACCTGTCCGACCCGGCGTACGGCGGCTCGAGCACGAGCGGCACCCGCACCGTCTACGTCCAGTTCCACGACGCCGCCGGCCACTGGGGCCCGAGCCAGACCGACACGATCGACTTCGAGCCCCCGCCCCCGCCCCCGCCGATCAACGCGCCGTACGGCAAGGCCGTCCAGGCCGACGGGCCGGTCAGCTGGTGGCGGCTGGGCGAGTCGTCGGGCACGACCGCCGCCGACCAGCAGGGCGTCAACCCCGGCACGTACTCGTCGACCGGCGTGACGCTCGGGCAGCCGTCGCTGGTCCCGATGGACACGCAGACGAAGGCGGTCGCGTTCGGCGCGAGCGCGAACGGCTCGGTGAAGGTGCCGCAGGCGGCGTCGCTGAACTTCACGAACGCGTTCTCGCTCGAGGCGTGGATCAAGCCGACGTCGCTGCCGGCGAGCGGCTCGTTCACGTCGATCCTCACGAAGGCCGAGGCCTACTCGCTGCAGTTCAACGGCCCGCGGCTGGAGTTCACGGTCATGCAAAGCGGCACCCGCAAGCGCTGCCAGGCGCCGTCGGGCGCGATCGTGGCCGGCAGCACGTACGACGTCGTCGGCACGTACGACGGCACGACGCAGCGGCTCTACGTCAACGGCGCGCTCGCCGCCTCGTGCGCGCTGACGGGGCCGGCGACGACGACGACCACCCCGCTCTACCTCGGCTCTTGGGACGGCCTGTCCGAGTTCTTCCGCGGCACGATCGACGAGCCGGCGGTCTACAACAAGGTGCTGAGCGCGTCGCAGGTCACCGCGCACTACACGGCCGGGACGGTCCCGACGCTGACGGCGCCGAGCGGGCTGTCGGCGAGCGCGGCGTCGAGCTCCGAGATCGACCTCAGCTGGAACGACAACTCCAGCGCGAGCGGCGAGACGGGCGAGGTGCTCGAGCGCAGCGCCGACTCGTCGTTCTCCTCGGTCACGAGCATCCAGCTGCCGGCCGGCACGCAGTCCTACGCCGACACCGGGCTGACCGGCTCGACGACCTACTGGTACCGCGTCAAGTCGGTCGCCGGGTCGAGCGCGTCGCCCTACTCGGGCAGCGCGTCGGCGACGACGCAGGCGCCGCCGACCTACCGCACGACCGTGCTCGGCGACCATCCGCTGTCGTATTGGCGCCTCGACGAGACGAGCGGCACCGTCGCGGGCGACCAGACGGTCGCCAACCCGGGCACGTTCGTCGGCGGCGTGACGCTCGGCGTGGCGGGCCTGCTGTCGAGCGACCCGAGCAACGGCGCGCTCGGCTACGACGGCGTCAGCGGCGACGTGCGCGTCGGCCAGTCGGGCGCGCTGAACCTCACGAACGGGATCACGGTCGAGGGCTGGATCCGGCCGACGAGCCTGCCGCCCGCCGGGAGCTCGCGCACGATCTTCGCGAAGACGGGCGCGTACGCACTGCAGCTCAACGGCTCCCAGCTGGCGTTCACGATCGTCGAGCTCGGCGCGCGCATGCAGACGCTCGCGCCGCCGGGCGCGATCGTCGCCGGCGGCGCCTACTACGTCGTCGGCACGTTCGACGGCGCGACCGAGCGGCTCTACGTCAACGGGGTGCAGGTCGCGAGCACGGCGCTGGCCGGCAACGCCGACCAGACGCTCAGCGGCATCCACATCGGCTCGTGGGACGGCAGCTCGGAGTTCTTCGGCGGGACGATCGACGACATCGCGCTGTACGCGCGGGCGCTGACGGCTTCGCAGATCGCGACGCACTACTCGTACGCCAAGGCGCCGCTGGCGACGCCGACGAACCTCGCCGGCACGACCGTCTCGTCGGCGCGCGTCGACCTCAGCTGGACCGACAACTCGGGCGCCGAGACCGGGCAGCTCCTGCAGCGCAGCACCGATCCGAGCTTCGGGACGGTGACGTCGATCCCGCTCGGCCCGAACGCCCAGTCCTACTCCGACACGGGCCTGAACGGCAGCACGACCTACTACTACCGGATCCGCGCGTTCGACTCCTCGAACGTGTCGGGGTGGTCGACGACGGCGTCGGCGACGACGCAGGCGGCGACGTCGTACGCGGCGGTCGTGACAGGCGACGCGCCCGTGTCGTACTGGCGGCTGGGCGAGACATCGGGCACGACGGCCGCCGACCAGCGCGGCGCCAACCCGGGCACGTACGCGTCGACCGGCGTCACGCTCGGCGCTGCGAGCCTGCTGCCGACGACGACCGACAAGGGCGCGACGCTCGACGGCTTGAAGGGCTCGGTGCGCGTCGCGCCCGCGGCGTCGCTGAACTTCACGAACGCCTTCTCGCTGGAGGCGTGGATCAAGCCAGCGGCGATCCCGGCGAGCGGCTCGTTCGCGTCGGTGCTGACGAAGGCCGAGGCGTACACGCTGCAGTTCAACGGGCCGCGGCTCGAGTTCACGGTGATCCAGAGCGGGACGCGCCAGCGCTGCCAGGCGCCGTCGGGCGCGGTCGTCGCCGGCAGCACGTATCACGTCGTCGGCACGTTCGACGGCGCGACCGAGCGCCTGTACCTCAATGGCACGCAGGCGGCGGCCTGCGCGCTCAGCGGCTCGGCCAGCATCACGAGCCTGCCGCTCTACCTCGGCTCCTGGAACGGCACCGGCGAGATGCTCAAGGGCACGATCGACGAGGCGGCCGTCTACAACTCGACCCTCACCGCCACCCAGGTCGCGCGCCACTACGCGGCCGGGACGACGGGCTGAGGGCGAGCAAGCTCGCAGCGGTCGCTCGCCCGCGGCCTACGGGCGGAGGTCTTCGGTCGAGCACGGCTATGCGGTGAGCTCGAGGACGTCCGGGTCGCCGGTCAGCAGGACGGGGTCGTGGGGCTGCCGCCGTCGCGATCGCGAAGCACTCGCCGAGCGCGATCGCCGAGCGCGCCTTGAGCCGCGTCGCCGCCTCGATCATGCGGGAGGAATGGTCGGAGAGCGGCGAGGCCGAAGTTTGGGAGCCGACCGCGGGTGACGGGCTCTGATGCTCCGAGGCGAAGTCCGGCTCGTTGACCTCGATCCTGCTCGGAGTGGCGAGGGCTCTGACGCAACGCGTACCCGAGAAGGCCGAAACGGAGAGGGGGGGATTCGAACCCCCGAACGAGGTCGACCCCCGTTACGCGATTTCCAGTCGCGCCCGTTCAACCGCTCCGGCACCTCTCCGTGCTTGCGCAGACGGCGCTCAGGAAGCCTAGCGGGCGAGGGCGCGGCCGTCGCGGGCGGGACCGGGTGGGCGCGGCGCTTGGGCCTCGCGGCCGAGCGCCGCTATCGTGCTGCCCGGCATGACGGTCCGGGAGCACGACGTCGCGAGCTGGCTCGCCCGGCGCAGCTATCGCGCCGACGACTTCCCGCTCGAGCGGCTGCTGGCGGCCAAGCGTGCGTCCGGCGCGACCGTCAGCGTCGTGCTTCCCGCGCGCGAGGTCGCGGACACGATCGCGCCGATCCTCCAGCGGCTCGCGCCGCTGCGCGATGCCGGCCTGGTCGACGAGCTGGTCGTCGTCGACGCCGGCTCGCAGGACGGGACCGCCGAGGTGGCCCGCGCGACCGGCGCGCGCGTCGCGCAGGAGTCCGAGCTGCTCGCCCAGCACGGCCCGGCGCGCGGCAAGGGCGACGCGATGTGGCGCTCGCTGACCGCGACGAGCGGCGACGTCGTGCTGTTCCTCGACGCCGACACCGAGGACTTCGACGCGCGCTTCGCGCTCGGGCTGCTCGGCCCGCTGCTCACCGACGACGCCGTCGCGTTCGTCAAGGGGGCGTTCCGGCGCCCGTTGCGGGTGGGCGATCAGGTCGTCCCCGACGGCGGGGGGCGCGTCACCGAGCTCACCGCGCGGCCGCTGCTCAACCTCCACATCCCGCAGCTCGCCGGCTTCGCCCAGCCGCTCGCGGGCGAATGCGCTGCGCGCCGCGCGCTGCTCGAGCAGCTCCCGTTCCCGGTCGGCTACGGCGTCGAGGTCGGGCTGCTGATCGACGCGCTGCGCCACGCCGGCCTCGACGCGCTCGCGCAGGTCGACCTCGGCAGCCGCCAGAACCGTCACCAGCCGCTGCGCGCGCTCGGCGCGATGGCCTACGCCGTCACCGTCGCCGTCGAGCGCCGCGTGCACGACGCGGCGGGGACGGCCGGCCCAGGCTGGCTCGCGCGGCCGCACGACGACCGCCTCGAGCTGACGGAGGTGGTCGTCGACGAGCGCCCGCCGTTGCGCTCGCTGCGCCGCGCAGCCTGACCGGTTTCATACATTCCCCTCGCTAGCCTACGGCGGCGGGACTGCAGGCCCTTTGTGAACTCGAACACAACACGGGGGAATAATGCGAATTCACACGAGGCTGGCGCTCGGCGCAGCCGGCATGCTCTGCGCATTTGTGCTCTCAGCGGGGATTGCGAGCGCAAGACGAATAGAATTCAGCACGCAGGGATTCAGAATCGTGTTCGCTCCGATCACGATCATCGAAGCGGGTGGGCTGAACACGATGTGCCCGCTGACGCTCGAAGGAAGCTTCCATTCGAGAACGATCTCGAAGGTTTGCGGCCAGCTAGTGGGCTACATCACGACGGCGAACTTCGCGATGTGCAGCGGGGCCGCTCAGGCGAGAACGCTAACGGAAACGCTGCCGTGGCATGTGCGGTACGAGTCGTTTGAAGGCACGCTACCGAGCATAACCGGGATAACGTTCCAGATAATCGGCTTGTCGATACAGTCGGCCGTCTGCCTATACAAATCGACGGCTGCGGCGCCGGCGAGATACATCTACCACATAGCCGGCGGTGAAGTGACGAACGTCCCATGGGTCGAAATGTCGCCGATACCGCGGTTTGAAGAAAACGTGAACTGCCCGCCGGTCATTCGGTTCCAGGGCAACGGGATACCGACCGTGCCGGGAGAAACGGCGAAGATAAGAGTCAGACTAGTCCAATAGCCGGCTCGCGCCGGGGCCGCCCGCGCGCGGCCCCGGCTCGCCGCGCGCGCGGCGAGCCCGGTCCGCTGCGCGATCTCGTAGGATTCAGTGCGTGCGGGACGCATCGGACCAGCCATTCGGGGGCCTCGCATGACCGTCGGCATCGTCGGCCTCGGCTACGTCGGGCTGCCGCTCGCGGTCGCGTTCGCCGAGGAGGGCGAACGCGTGATCGGGGTCGACGTCTCGACTGCGCGCGTGGCGTCGATCTCGGCCGGCGTCTCGGAGGTCGAGGACATCCCGAACGAGCGTCTCACGGCCGTCGGGGAGCTGATCGCCACGACGACCGACTACGGCGCGCTGTCGGTCGCGGACGCCGTCATCATCTGCGTCCCGACGCCGCTGACGCCCAACCGCGAGCCGGAGCTGGGCCCGCTGCTCGGCGCCGGGCGCGCGCTCGCGCCGGCGCTGCGCGCCGGCCAGCTGGTCGTGCTCGAGTCCACCACCTTCCCGGGCACGACGCGCGAGCACCTCGTCCCGCTGCTGGAGGAGGGCTCGGGGCTCAAGGCCGGTGACGACTTCCACGTCGCCTTCTCGCCCGAGCGCGTCGACCCCGGCCGCACCGACCACACGCTGCGCACGACGCCGAAGGTGCTCGGCGGTCTCACCGACGCGTGCACCGCGCGCGCCCGCGAGCTCTACGGGCGCGTCTGCGACTCGCTCGTCGAGGTCTCCACGCCCGAGGCGGCGGAACTGTCGAAGCTGCTGGAGAACATCTTCCGCTCGGTCAACATCGCGCTCGTCAACGAGCTGGCGATCCTATGCGACCGCATGGGGATCGACATCTGGGAGGTCGTCGACGCGGCCGCCACCAAGCCCTACGGCTTCATGCGCTTCGACCCGGGCCCCGGGATGGGCGGGCACTGCCTGCCGGTCGACCCCTTCTACCTGTCCTGGCGCGCGCGCGAGTTCGACTTCCAGACCGAGTTCATCGAGCTGGCCGGCAAGATCAACCAGCACATGCCCTACTACTGCCTCGAGCGCGCCGAGCGTGCGCTCAACGACGCCGGCAAGCCGGTCCGGGACTCGCGCGTCGCGGTCCTCGGCGTCAGCTACAAGGCGGGCATAGGCGACATCCGCGAGTCGCCCGCGCTGAAGCTGATCCGGCTGCTGATCGATCGCGGGGCCGACGTCGGCTACCACGACCCGCACGTGCCGGAGCTGACCCAGCTCGGCCTGCGCTCGGAGCCGCTCGGGCGGCTCACCGACAGCGCCGACCTGACGATCCTCGTGACCGCCCATCCGGACGTCGACCACGCCGAGGTCGCCGCGCGCGTGCGGCTGCTGCTCGACCTGCGCGGCGTCACGCGCCGCAGCGGCGTGGCGAACGCCGTGCGTCTCTAGGACCGATGAGCGACCAGCCGACCGCGCCAGATATCAGGCAGGAGCTGCGCAACTTCATCGCCGAGACGTTCCTCGAGCTGCGCCCGGACGTCGAGCTGGCCGACGAGGACGGCTTCCTCGCGCTCGGCGTGATCGACTCGCTCGGCCTGCTCGAGCTGGTCGAGGAGGTCCGCGGCCGCTACGGGATCGACGTCGAGGACGTCGACATCACCGAAGACAACTTCGGCTCGATCGCGGCGCTCGCCGCGTATATCGAGGGGAAGCGCGCGACGTGAGGCGCCGCGCGCTCGACGACGACCTGCGTGCGGTCGCCGCCGAGGCGCCCGAGCGCGAGGCGATCGTCGCCGGCGAGCGGCGCGTCGCCTACGCCGAGCTCGACCGCGCCGTCGACGCGTTCGCGGCCGCCCTGCAGGCGCACGGGATCGAGCGTGGCGAGCGCGTCGCGCTCGTGCTGCCCAACGGCGTCGAGGCCGCGATCGCGATCTACGGCGTGCTGCGCGCCGGCGCCGCCTTCTCGCCGCTGAACCCGACGATCAAGGCCGACAAGCTCGGCTACGTGCTGTCGAACTGCGACGCGGCCGCCGTCGTCTGCGACGGCGCGCTGACGCAGCTCGTCGCGGATGCGCGCGCGCATGCGCCGTCGGTCCGGCACGTGGTCGCCACCGGCGAGCAACGGGAAGGGCTGCTGAGCTTCGACCAGCTCGCGGGCGGCGACGGCCGGCCGGCGCCCGGCGCGCTGGAGGTCGACCTCGCCTCGATCATCTACACGTCGGGCTCGACCGGGGACCCGAAGGGCGTCACGCTCACGCACCGCAACATGACGTTCGCGTGCGGCTCGCTGAGCGAGTACCTGGAGCTGACGCCGGAGGACCGCATCCTGTGCGTCGTGCCGCTGTCGTTCGACTACGGCCTCTACCAGCTGCTGATGAGCGTCCACGCCGGCGCGACGCTCGTGCTGGAGCGCGGCTTCACGTTCCCCGGCCGCGTCGTCGAGCTGCTCGAGTCCGAGCGCATCACCGGCCTGCCGGGCGTCCCGACCGTCTTCCAGGTGCTCGTCTCGCTGCGCGGCCTGGCCGAGCGCGAGCTGCCCTGCCTGCGCTACCTCACGAACACGGCCGCCGCGCTGCCGGTCGAGACGATCGGCGAGATCCGCCGCACGTTCCCGCGCGCGCGGCTGTACTCGATGTACGGGCTGACCGAGTGCAAGCGCGTCTCCTACCTGCCGCCCGGGCAGCTCGACGTCAGGCCCGGATCGGTCGGGATCGCGATCCCCGGCACCGAGGTCTGGATCGAGGACGACGCCGGGCGGGTGGCGGCCGCGGGCGAGGTCGGCGAGCTGATGGTGCGCGGCGCGCACGTCATGCAGGGCTACTGGAACGACCCGGACACCACCGCCAAGCGCCTGAAGCCCGGTCGCTGGCCGTGGGAGCGCGTGCTGGCGACCGGCGACCTGTTCCGCGCCGACGACGAGGGCTACCTCTACTTCGTCGGGCGCACCGACGACATCATCAAGTCGCGCGGCGAGAAGGTCGCCCCCCGGGAGGTGGAGGACGCGCTGCACCGCGCGCCCGGCGTGCATGCGGCCGCCGTCGTCGGGGTCGACGACCAGCTGCTCGGCACCGCGATCCACGCGTTCGTCGTCGCCAAGGACGGGGCCGAGCTGGAGCCGGCCGCGCTGCGCCGCCACTGCGCGATGCAGCTGGAGGACTACAAGGTCCCGCAGCGGATCGTCGTGCGCGAGACGCTTCCGCAGACGCCCAACGGCAAGGTCGACCGCCTGGCGCTCGCGCGCGAGAGTGCCGCGGCCGCGGGGGCGGATGGCTGATCGCGGGCTCGCAGCGGCGATCGAGCCGCTCGAGGGGGTCGTCTCGGCGCTCGTCGAGGAGTGGGTCGCGCTGGCCGACGAGACCGGCGCAAGCCCGCTCGTGCACCCTGGCTTCATCCTCGCCTGGCGCGCGGCGTTCGAGACGCCGGCCGGGCCGGGGCGCGATGCGCAGCTCGTGCTCGCGACCGCCCGGCGCGACGGACGCCTGGCCGCCGCGCTGCCGCTCGTGCGCGGGCGCGGGATGCTCGTCTCGCCGGCCAACTGGCACACGCCCGCGAGCGGCCCGATCGCGCGCGACGCCGAGGCGGAGCAGGCGCTGGCGGCCGGCATGGCGGCGAGCGGCGCGCGGCGCCTGCGGCTGCTGTTCCTCGACCGCGCGAGCACCGTCCTGCTCGGGGAGCCGGCGCGGCGCGCCGGCTTCCGCGTGGTGGAGGACACGATGATGCGCTCGCCGTACGTGGAGATCGAGGTCGGTAGCGAGTGGGAGGCCTTCGAGGCGACGCTCAAGAAGCGCGCGCGGTCGGACCTGCGGCGGCTGCGGCGACGGCTCGCGGAGCGCGGCGAGATGACGCTGGAGGCGGTCCGCGACGGCGAGCGCGTGCCGACGCTGCTGCGCGAGCTGCTGGAGGTCGAGCAGCGCAGCTGGAAGGGACGCTCCGGCACCGCGATCGCGCAGGGCGCGGCGACGCAGCGCTTCTACGAGGAGCTGGCGCGCTGGGCCGTGCCGCGCGGTTGGCTGCGGCTCGACGCGCTGCGCCTCGGCGGCACCGCGATCGCGGTCAGCTTCGCGCTGTGCGGCAACGGCGCCTTCTACGGCATGAAGATCGGCTACGACCCGCGGCTGGCCAACCTCGGCCCCGGCCGGGTCCTGCTCGACGATCTCGTGCGGCGCGCGTTCGACGAGCGCCTGGAGCGCTTCGAGATGCTCGGCGACGACACGCGCTACAAGCGCGAATGGTGCAACCGCTCGCGCGAGCGGATCGCGCTGCGCGCCTTCGCGCCGTCGGCCGCGGGGCGCGCCACGTGGCTCGCGTACCGCTACGGGCGCCCCACGGCCGGGCGGCTGCGCGACCTGCGCGACGCGGTCCGCCGCGGCTGAGGCGGGCCGCGGCGCCCGCTATCCTCCGGCAGGCACCGGCTCCCGGTGCATCAACGGCGAGAGGTCATGTCCGTTCAGGTCCGTCCCCAGACCGACACCGCCCTCCGTGCCATCGCCGGCGACCCCGAGCTGGCGCTGGCGTGGGAGGAGCTTGCGGACCGGCTGAAGGCGAGCCCGTTCCGCTATCCCGGCTTCGTGCGCGCGTGGCATGCGGCGTTCGGCGGCGACCGCGGCGAGCTGCTGCTCGCGACCGTCGCGCGCGACGACCGGCTGGCGGCGGCGCTGCCGCTCGTGCGCGGGGGCGACCGGCTGGAGACGCCGGCCAACTGGCACACGCCGCACATCGGCCTGCTGGCCGAGGACGACGCCGCGGCGACGGCGCTGGCGCGCTCGCTGCCGGTGGCAGGCGCGCGCCGGCTGGCGCTGCGCTTCCTCGGCGCGCCCGACTGCGAGACGATCGCCGCGGCCGCGCACGACGCCGGCTACCGCACGTTCGAGCGCACGCTGCTGCGCTCGCCGTATGTCGACCTGTCGGGCGGCTGGGAGGCGTTCGAGCAGGCGCTCGGCGGCTCGGCCAACAAGGCGATGCGCCGCCGCCGCCGCCGGCTCGCGGAGCTTGGCGAGGTGACGCTTGAGGCGGCCGACGGCAGCGTCGAGCTCGACGACCGCTACGGCGAGCTGGTGCGCCTGGAGGGGATGGGCTGGAAGGGCGAGCAGGGAACCGCGATCGGCTCGCGCCCCGAGACGCTGCGCTTCTACCGCGATGTCGCCGAGTGGGCGGCGGGGCGCGGCTGGCTGCGGATCCACCTGCTGCGGCTCGACGGCACGCCGATCGCGGCCGCCTTCGGGCTGCGCGCGCACGGCGTGCACGCCTCGATGAAGATCGGCCACGACCCGGTCCACCAGAAGCTCGCGCCGGGCGTGATGCTGATGCACGACGTGATCCGCGAGGCCTGCGACGAGCGCCTGCGGACGGTCGAGCTGCTCGGCGACGAGGACCCGCTCAAGCGCTCGTGGACGTCGTTGTGCCGCGAGTGGCGCTCGCTCGACGCGTTCGCGCCGACGGCCGGCGGGCGCGTCGCGTTCGCCGCCTTCACCGCGCGGCGTGCGCTGGCGGCGGGGCGGGCGCGCTCAGCGCGCCGCCTGCGCCACCTGCGCAAGCGTGAGGCGCAGCCCGGCGGCTAGATCGACTTGCGGCTCCCAGCCCAGCGCGGCGCGCGCGCGGCCCGCGTCGAGGCAGCTGTGCAGCACCTCGCCGGCGCGCGCCGGCGCGTGCTCGGGCTCGAACGGCGCGCCGCCGGCCAGCTCGCGGAAGGCCCCGACGAGGTCGAGCACCGACGTCTCGACGCCGGTGCCGACGTTGTAGGAGCCGGTCAGCTCGCTGTCGGCCGCGAGCAGGTTCGCGACGACGACGTCGCCGACGTAGACGTAGTCGCGCGTCTGGCGCCCGTCGCCGAAGACGGTCGGCGCGCCGCCGGCGTGCAGGCGCCCGCAGAAGATCGCGATCACGCCGCCCTCGCCGAGCGGGTCCTGGCGCGGTCCGTAGACGTTCGCGTAGCGCAGCGAGATCGTCTGGAGGCCGTGCAGGGTGGCGAAGTGTGCGCAGTAGCCCTCGGCCGCGTACTTCGCCTGGCCGTAGGGGGAGAGCGGGCGGATCGGCGCGTCCTCGCTCGTCGGCACGACGTCGGCCTCGCCATAGATCGCGCCGCCGGTGGAGGAGTAGACGACGCGCCGCGCGCCGGCCGCGTGCGCCGCCGCCAGCAGGTTGATCGTCCCCTCGACGTTCACGCGCGCGTCGGCGGCCGGGTCGGCGACCGACCGGCGCACGTCGATCTGGGCGGCGAGGTGGAAGACGACCTCCGGCGCCTCCTCGCGCACGGCGGCGGTGAGCCGCTCGGCGTCGCAGACGTCGAGCTCGTGCAGCGTCGCGCCGGCCGCGAGCGCGCCTTCGAGGTTCGCGCGCCGGCCGGTCGAGAGGTCGTCGACGACCGCGACCTCGTCGCCCCGCGCGAGCAGCGCGTCGACGAGGTTGGAGCCGATGAAGCCGGCGCCGCCGGTCACGAGGGCCTTCACGGCGTCGCAGACTAGCCAAAGCGGCGCGGACGGCGCCGCAGGTGGGCGGCTCGCCGCGCCGTCCGGGGCGCGTGCGGGCGTCGCTCGGGTGCCGCCGCGCCGCACCGATATGCTGCCGATCGCGATGAGCGGGATCCGGCCGTTGCAGCGGGACGACGTGCCGGCCGCGGCCGCGCTGTTCGAGCGCACCGTCGGGACCGGGTCGAGCCCCTCCGGCCTGGAGTCGCTGTTTCACCGCCTGCTGTTCGAGGATCCCTGGCAGGACCCCGAGTTGCCGTCGCTCGCCTACGAGGACGAGGGCGGCGCGCTGGCCGGCTTCCTGTCGCGCACGACGCGGCGGATGCGCTGGCGCGGCGAGCCGTTCCGGATGTCCGTCTCGCTGCACTTCGCCGTCTCGCCCGAGGCGCGCGGGCAGGCGACCGGCGCGCTGCTGGCCGCGCGGATGCTCGGCGGCGCGCAGGACGGCTCGACCACCGAGCACGCGATCGAGCAGTCGCGGCGGCTGTGGGAGGGGCTCAAAGGCCGCCGCCTGGCGCTGCAGTCGCTCGAATGGACGCGCGTGCTGCGCCCGGCCTCCTACTGGCAGGGCCGCGTCGCGCGCGGCGGCGGCGCTGCCGCCGTGGCGCGTCCGCTGGCGAAGCCGCTCGACGCGCTCGCGCAACGGCTGCCCGGCGGGGCGGCGGCGCCGGCACGGCTTCCCGACGGCGTGACGGACGAGCCGTTGACGCCGGAGGTGATGGTCGCCCAGCTCGGCGCGCTCGCCGGCTGGGCGGACCTGCGACCCGACTACGACGTGCCGTACCTGCGCTGGCTGATCGCGATGCTCGCCGACACGCCGAGCTTCGGCGGCCTCGCGGGGCGGCTCGTGCGCCGCGACGGGGAGCCGATCGGCTGGCACCTGAGCCTCGTCGAGCCGGGCGGCCACGCCGAGCTGCTGCAGCTCGTCGCGCCGCCGGACGAGACGCCGGTCGTCTTCGACGCGCTGCTCGCGCACGCGCACGCGCGCGGCGCGGTCGCCGCGCGCGGGCGGCTGGAGCCGCCGCTGCTCGACGCGATCTCGCGCGACCGCAGCGTCCTGCGCCGCGGCGGGACCGTGATGCTGCGCACGCGCGCGCCCGAGCCGTTCCACGCCGTGCTCGAAGGCCGCGCGCTGCTCACGCGCCTCGACGCGAACGGCTGGGTCGACGTGCGGGGGCGCTGAATGGGCGCCGCGATCGACCCGCGCCGGCCGACGGGTGACCGCCGCGGCCACCCGCCCACGCGCGCCGCCGAGCGCCAAGGCGAGCCGGCGGGCCGCTGATGCGGATCGCGACGCTGCCCGCGGGGGAGCGCGAGCGCGCGGGCGCCATCTGGCGGGCGTTGGAGGCGCGACTGCCCGCGCCGCGGCTGACGATCTCGTGGCTGTGGACGCGGACGTGGCTGGAGCACTACGGCGACGTCGTCTCGCACCGCTTCCTCGTGGGCGAGCCGGCCGGGGGCGGCGCGGTCGGCCCCGGGGGCGAGTCTGCGGCCGGCGCCGCCGCGGTCGCCGGCGGCGATGCGCACGAGGCCGGCCAGCCCACCGGCATCGCGCTCGTCTGCGACGGCGTGCCGCTGCCGCCGGCCCGGCTGCGCCCCCGCACCATGCACCTCGGGACGGCCGGCGAGCCGCATGGCGAGACCGTCTGGGTCGAGCGCAACGGGCTGCTCGCCGCGCCCGGCGAGGAGGCGGCGTTCGCCGCGGCGCTGCTCGGCACGCTGCGCGACGAGGGCCGCTGGGACCGCCTCCAGCTCGACGGCTTCCACCCGGGCGACCTCGCGCGCTTCACCGCCGTCGAGCCGGGCTTCAGGGTTGAGACGCTCGACACCCCGATCGCCGACCTGACGGGCGGCTTCGACGACGACGGCGCGCTCGCCGCGCTGTCGGGCAGCGCGCGGCGGCGCGTGCGCCAGACGCTGCGCGCGTTCGGCGAGCTGGAGTGCGAGTGGGCGGCCGACGTGCCGCGCGCGCTGGAGATCCTCGGCGAGCTGGCCGAGCTGCACCAGGTCCGCCGCACGGCCGCCGGCGACCGCGGCGCGTTCGCGAGCGCCCGCTTCGGCGCCTTCCACCGCGCGCTGATCGAGCAGCTTGGCCCCGAGGGCGCGATGCTCGTGCGCGTGCGGCGGGCGCAGGACGGCGAGACGGTCGGCTGCCTCTACGGCCACGTCGAGGGCGACCGCCTGCTGTTCTACCAGTCCGGCCTGCGCCACTACGAGGACAACAAGCTGCGCGCCGGCGTCGCCGTCCACGCGCTCGCGATGCGGGCGTGCGCGCAGCGCGGGATCGCGACGTACGACTTCCTCGCCCCGCCCGACCGCTACAAGCGCGAGCTGGCGACCGGCGCGCAGGAGCTCGCCTGGGCACGGCTGGAGCGCCGCACGCCCCGCACGCTGCTGGCACGTGCCCAGCGCGCCGTCCGGCGTCGCGGCGAGGACGCGCACGGCTGAAACGCGGCCGCGCCCGCGAACGGCGCGGCCCGCTGCGCCGCCGCGGCTCAGGGCTGAACCGGCGCGAAGCGCCCCGGGAACGCCATCGCGAACAGCCGCCGCACGTCCTTGCGCGCGACGAGCCACAGCCCCGCCAGGTAGCCGAGCGCGCTCGCGGCGACGCCGAGCAGCAGCGCCGGCCACGGCGCGTGCACGAACGCGGCGACCGGCGCGACGACGACCGCCATCACCGCCCCCGCGACGACGGCCGGCAGCAGCGTGCGCCCGATCGTCCCCAGCGGCACGCCGAAGCGGCGCGAGACGATCAGCCCGCTGATCGGCGTCGAGATGACCTGCATGCCCGCGGTGCAGAGCGCGACCGCGAGAATCCCCTGCTGCGTGAAGTGCAGCAGCAGCGAGACGAGCACGACGAGCCCGATCGACGTGAAGACGACCGAGATCCACGCCTGCCTGGTCGCCTTGAAGACCGTGCCCGACGGGATCACGAGCGCGATCGCGAACGCGTAGACCGCGATCACGCGCATCACGTCGATCGAGCCGACCCACTTCGGCCCGTTGATGACGAGGATGATCGGCCGCGCCAGCAGGACGATCCCGAGCGTCAGCGGCAGCACGAGCATCGCCGTGTAGCGCAGCGCGACCAGGAAGCCCTCGATCATGCGGTCGCGCCCGAGCGCCGAGTAGGCGGGGAACAGCACGTCGCCGGCGACGTTGGCGAGGTTGAGGATCACCAGCTCCGGCATGCGGAAGCCGTTCCAGTACAGGCCGAGCGCGGTCGCGCCGAGCACGCGCCCGATGAAGATGTAGTCGAGGTTGTAGGCGAACACCGCGCCGATGTCGATCAGCGTCAGCATCCCCCCGAACGACGCGAGGTCGCGGATGTAGGCGCGCGTCAGCCGCGCGCGCGGGCGGAACGGGACCTGGATCCACAGCGCGGTCGTGTACGTCGCGGCCCCGGCGACGAAGCCGATCACGAGCGCCCACACGCCGAAGCCGGTCAGCGCCATCACGATGCTGACGACGCCGCGCACCGTCACCTCGGCGATCTCGGCGACCGTCCGCACGCGGTAGTTGAGCTGCTTGCGCGCGAGCGACAGGTGCGTCGCGCCGAGCGCGCGCAGCAGGAAGTTCAGGCCGATCACCGGCAGCACGGCCTTCAGCTGCGACTCGTGGAAGAAGTTCGCCGCCAGCGGCGAGGCGACCGCCGTCAGCAGCGTCAGCGTCACGCCGATCAGGACCGACCAGCCGAACACCGTCTGCGCGCGCGCGTCCTCCTCCTCGGGGCTGGAGACGATCAGCGCCTGGCCGAGCCCGAAGTCCTTGACCGCCTCCAGGAAGGTCATGAACGTGAACGCGATCGCGACGACGCCGAAGTCGCGCGGCGGCAGCAGGTGGGTGAGGATCGCGGTCGCGACGAGCACGAGCGCGCGCCCGCCGACGTAGGCGCCGTACGCCCACGCCATCCCGCGCACGGTGCGGGTGCCGATCCCGTGCTCGCTCTCGCGCCCGTCGTCCATGCGGCGGAGCGGCCCGCCCGCGCTAGGCGGCCGGCACGGGGGAGCGGGGCCGGGTCAGCGTCAGGCCGACCATCCAGGCTTGGCGTCTGAGCGGCGGGACGGCGCGGAACAGCGCGCGGTCGACGCCGTCGAGCGTCGCGACGATGCGGTCGAAGCTCGCCGCCCTGCGCAGCGGGATCGCGAACAGCGGCGCGAGCGTGAAGAAGCGCGCGCCGACGTCGTCGAACCAGCGCTCGGCGAGCTTGAGGTCGGCCATCATCAGCGGGTGCTCGTCGACGGTGCGCATGTCCGGCGTGCGGTTGCGGTACCAGTTGATCGCCGGGTTGTGGCCGAGCGGCTCGGTGAAGAGGGCGGTGCCGCCGGGCTTGAGCACGCGCGCGATCTCGTGGTAGGAGCGGGGCAGGTCGAGGTGGTGGATGATCCCCGACCCGCAGACGATGTCGAAGCTGTCGTCCTCGAACTCGAGCTGCTCGGCGTCCATCACGCGGAACTCGAGCTTGTCCTCGAGCCCCTCCGCGCGGCCCTGCTCGGTCGCCTGCTCGATCGCGACGGGCGAGATGTCGATCCCGACGACGTTCGCGCCCTGGCGCGCGAGGTGGAAGGCGCGGCTGCCCGGTCCGCAGCCGTACTCGAGCGCGCGCGCGCCCGGCGCGCGCTTGGCCAGCTCGTCCTCGTACCAGCGGAACAGCGCGCCGGTGACGGAGTAGAAGCGCTTCACGCCTGCCCGGACGTTCTCGGCGAACGCGCGGTCGTGGAACTCGCGCTCGCGGTCCAGGCGGGCGTCCATGGCTCGACAGCCTAGCGCAGGCGCCAGGCGGCATCCGGTCGATCGAGGCGCCATCATTCGGTCCGTGACGCGTTCGCGAAGGGACCGCGCGGCCGGCCTGCTCGCGGCCCCAGGCATCTCGGCCGTCGCGCGCCGGCTGCCGCGCTGGCGTGGCGTGTTGACGCTCAACTACCACCGCGTCGGCGACTGGACGGGACAGCCGTGGGATCGCACGCTGTGGAGCGCCACCGCCGAGGCGTTCGACGCCCAGCTGGCGATGCTCGCGCGCGAGGCGGACGTGATCGCGCCCGACGACGTGCCCGCCGCGCTGCGCTCGGGCCGGCCGGGGCGGCGCGTGCTGATCACGTTCGACGACGGCTACCGCGACAACTGGGAGATCGCCTTCCCGCTGCTGCGCCGTCATGGGCTGGCGGCGACGTTCTTCCTCGCGACCGGCTTCCTCGATTTCCCGCACGTCGCATGGTGGGACGAGCTGGCGTGGATGGTGCGGCGTTCGGCCGCGGGCGAGCTGGCCGGCGGCGGGCCGCTCCCCGCTCCGCTCTCGCTGCGGCCCGCCGAGCACGACGCGACGATCGCCGCGCTGTGCGAGCGCTACAAGGCGCTGCCGGCCGAGCGCGCGGTCGAGCTGCTCGACGAGGTCGCCGCGCAGACCGGCGCCGGCCGCTGCCCGCCGTCCGAGGCCGCGCAGCTGTGGATGACGTGGGACCACGCGCGCGAGCTGCGCGACGGCGGCATGCGGATAGGCGGCCACACCGTCACCCATCCGCTGCTGTCGCGCGTCTCGCGCGAGCGCCAGCAGGAGGAGATCGCCGGCTGCGCCCGGCGCCTTGCGGACGAGCTGGGCGAGCCGATGCGTTGGTTCGCCTACCCGGTCGGCTCGCGCGACGCGTTCACGCCCGCGACGCAGGAGCTGCTGGCGGCGCAGGGCGTCGAGCTGGCGTTCAGCTTCTACGGCGGGTTCGGGCGCTTCGCCGGCTGGCAGGCGCTCGACGTGCCGCGCGTCCACGTCGGCCCGTACCACCGTCCCCAGCTCGTGTTCGCCGCGCTCGTCGCGCCGCGCCTGTTCGCCCGCTGGTGACGCGTCCGCTGCCTTGCCGCTCCGCATGACATCCCGCCGCTCACGTCGCCGCCGCCCGCTGCCGAGACCGTCCTCGTGACCGCGTCCCTGATCTACCACGACGTCACGCCGCCCGACACTCGCGAGCAGGCCGGCTTCCCGGGGCCGCTCGCGGCGCCCTACAAGCTCACGCCCGAGCAGTTCGAAGCGCATCTCGACGCGCTCGCCGCGACCGGCGCGGACGTCGGGCTGCTCGCGCCGGGCGCGCCCGGGCCCGGCGTCGCGCTCACGTTCGACGACGGCGGCGCGTCCTCGCTCGACGTCGCCGCGCGGCTGGAGGCGCGCGGCTGGCGCGGGCATTTCTTCGTCGTCTCCGGACGGGTCGGCACGCCGGGCTTCCTCGACGCGGGCGGCGTGCGCGAGCTGGTCGCGCGCGGCCACGTCATCGGCAGCCACAGCGCCACGCACCCGATGGGGATGCGGCGGCTGGACGGGGCGCAGCTGGCGCGCGAGTGGGCCGCCAGCCGCGCCGCGCTCGGCGAGCTGCTCGGCGCGCCGCCAGCGCTCGCGGCGGTCCCCGGCGGGTCGCTGTCGCGCGCCGTGATCGCGACCGCGGCGCGGGCCGGCTACGGCTTGCTGCTGACCTCCCAGCCGTCGACGCGCGTGCGCCGCCACGGCGCGATGGAGCTGCGCGGGCGCTACGCCGTGTGGGCGGCGACCCCGCCCGCGACCGTCGCCGCCTACGCCCGCGGCGACCGCGGTCCCCGCACGCGCCTGTGGCTGTCGTGGAACGCGAAGACGCTCGCGAAGCGCGTCAGCCCGGGCGGTTACGAGGCGCTGCGCCGCGCGCGGCGCTGACGGGCGCGCCGCGCATCCCCGCTCACGCGCGGCGCGGCCTCCGCACGCGGCGCCGGCCGGCTCGCGCCGCTCACGCCCGGCGCTCGGCCAGCACCTCGTCGTAGACCGCGCGCAGCCGCGCCGCCCAGCGCTGGGCGGTGAAGCGCCGCTCGAAGTCGGCGGCCGCCGCCGCGCCCAGCCGCGCGCGCAGCGGCGGGTCGCCGAGCAGCCGCCTCAGCGCGTCCGCCACCGTCGCGACCGTCGGCGGCGGCGCGAGCAGCAGGCCGGTCGCCTCGTCCTCGACGATCTCCGGGATCCCGCCGACGGCCGTCGCGACGACCGGCACGCGCGCGGCGGCGGCCTCCAGCAGCGCGGTCGGGAACGCGTCCATGCGCGTCGGGTGCAGCAGCACGTCGCTGGCCGCGAGCACCGCCATCGCGTCGGCGCGGTGGCCGGCGAGGATCGCGGCCTCGCCGAGCGGCGCCGCCAGCCGGTGGATCTCGTCGCGCGCCGGCCCGTCGCCGCACACGAGCAGCCGCAGCTTCGGGAAGCGCCCCAGCAGCTCGCGCACCGCCCCGACGGCGAGATCGTGACCCTTGCCCGGGCGCAGCACCGTCAGCGTGCTCACCACCAGCGCGTCCGGCGCGATCCCCAGCTCCGCGCGCACGGCCGCGCCCGCGGCCGGGTCGGCGCTGCGCGCGATCCCGTTGTGGACCGTCACGACGTGCGACGGCGCGTCCCAGCCGGTCGCCACGTACGCGCGCCGCGCCGCCTCGGACACCGCCAGCACGCGCGCGCCCGCGCGCCGGCGCACCACAGCCGCCAGCCGCGCCCGCGCGCGCCCGCGCGCGCCCGCGTCCGACGCGGTGCCGGTCGGCTGGCCGACGACGAGGTGCAGCGTCGAGACGGCCGGGATCCCCAGCGAGCGCGCCGCGAGCGTGCCCTGCACGTCGGCCATCTGCAGGTGCGTGTGGACGACGTCGGGCGCCAGGGCGCGCAGGTGGCCGCGCACGCGCCCGAGCGCGCGCGCGTCGAGCAGCTTCCCGCCGCCGACGTGCACCGGCTCGACGCCGCGCGCGCGCAGCGCCGCCGCCGCCGGGCTCCCGTGGCGCTCGAGCAGGTAGCCGACCGACAGCTCGATCCCCGCCGACGGCGCTCCGGCCGCCAGGTCGGCCAGCAGCGTCTCCGCGCCGCCCCACGAGAGCGAGTCGATCAGGGTGTGGACGCGCAGCGGCGGGGTCGCGGCGGACACGGGCGCGGATGCTAAAGCGCCCGCGACTGGAGCGCCGTCGCGCGGCTGCCGATAATGGGAGAGCCGGTCCCGCTCCGCTTCCTTCCATGCGTCTCGCCGTCATCGAGCCACTGCCCTTCGGGGGCCTGCTGCACTACGCAACGCAGCTCGCCGACGCGCTCGCCGAGCGCGGCGACGACGTCGACCTGGTGGTCGCGCGCGACAACGAGCTGGCGAGCCGTCCCGGCGCGGCGCGGCGCGTGGCGGTGCTGCCGCCCGACGCGCCCCCCGCGCCGCCGCACCCGTCGAAGGCGCAGGTGACGCTGCGCCGCGCGCGCACGGCCGTGCGCATCGCCGCGACCTGGCGCCAGATCGTCCGCACGGTGCGCAGGGGCCGCTACGACGCGGTGCTGCTCAACGGCTCCTTCGACATGCCGCTCACCTGCGTCTGCGGCCTTGCGCTCACGCACCTCAAGGGCCGCACGCCGGTCGCCCACGTGGTCCACAACGTGCGCCCGTTCAACCGCTGGGGCGGCGAGGAGCTGTACGTCGACTCCGGCCCGACGGTCGCGCTGCTGCGGCGCCTGTACCCGTCGTTCGACCTGCTGTTCGTGCACGGCGAGACGAGCCGCAAGGAGTTCGAGGCGACGTGGGGGCCGGCGCGCCTGGCGATCGTCCCGCACGGCGACGAGGGGATCTTCGCGTCCGAGCCGCCGCCGCCCGCGTCCGAGCCGCGGATCCTGTTCTTCGGCGCCTGGCGCAAGATGAAGGGCCTGCCGGTCCTGATGGAGGCGTTCGACGTGCTCGCCGCGCGCCGGCCGGACGTGCGCCTGACGCTCGCCGGCCCGGACGTGCCCGAGGAGGGCGAGTCCGGGCGCGTGCTCGAATGGGCCGCCCGGCAGGGAGAGCGCGTCGAGGCGCTGCCCGGCTACGTGCCGGTCGAGGACGTGGAGCCGCTGTTCGCGCGCGCGCGCGTCGTCGTGCTGCCGTACCTCGCCGGGTATCAGAGCGGCGTCGTGCACCTCGCGATGACGATGGGCCGGGCGGTCGTCGCGACCGACGTCGGCGACCTGCCGTCGGCCGTCGCCGACGGCGAGACGGGCCTCGTCGTGCCCTCGCGCGACCCGGCCGCGCTCGCGAGCGCGCTCGAGCGCGTGCTCGACGACGCCCAGCTCGCGCAGCGGCTCGGCACGGCCGGACGCGCGCGCATGCTGAACGGCTCCGGCTGGCCGGCCGTCGCAGAGCAGGTCGGAGCGGGGCTGCGCAGCATCGTGGAGGGCACGCGATGAGCGTCCTGGACGGCGATCGACGGTCGCCCGACGTCAGCGTGCTCGTGCCGGTCCTCAACGAGGGCGAGCACATCCGCGACACGGTCGCCTCGATGCTCTCCCAGCAGCTCGACGACCTCACGTTCGAGCTCGTGTTCGCCGACGGCCGCTCCGAAGACGACACGAAGGCGATCCTGCAGGAGATCGCGCGGCAGGACCGGCGCGTCGTCGTCGTCGACAACCCGGATCGCACCACCGCGATCGGGCTCAACACCTGCCTGCGCAACGCGCGCGGGCGCTACGTCGCGCGCATGGACGCGCACTCCTACTTCCCGCCTCGCTACCTCGCCGCCGGGATCGAGCGCCTGCAGCGCGGCGACGACGTCGTGTGGGTCGCCGGACCGGTGCTGCCGCGCGGGACCGGCCGCTGGTCGCGCCGCGTCGGGCTCGCGCTCGGCACGCGGCTCGGGATGGGCGGCTCGCAGAAGTGGGAGCCGAACGGCCATGCCGTGGCCCCCGGCACGCCCCCGCCCGAATTCGAGCTGGACACGGGCGTGTTCGCCGGCGTGTGGGAGCGCTCGACGCTCGAACGGCTCGGCGGCTGGGACGACGGCTGGCCCGTCAACCAGGACTCCGAGCTGGCCGCGCGCGTGCGCGAGCAGGGCGGGCGGATCGTCTGCCTGCCCGAGATGGCGGCCGAGTACCTGCCGCGCGACGACCTGCGCAAGCTGTGGCGCCAGTACTGGCGCTTCGGCTACTACCGCGCCAAGACGAACGCGCGCCACCCCGGCAGCCTGCGCCCCTCGCACCTGCTCGCGCCCGGGCTCGTGCTCACGGCGCTGGCGGCCGTCTGGTCGCCATGGCCGCTGCGGCGGCTCGCGCGGGTCGGCATGGGGGTCTACGCGGGCGCGCTCGCGGCCGAGACCGCCCACCTGGCGGAGCGCGAGTCGCCCGAAGTGGCCGCCGGGATGCCGGCCGTGTTCGCGACGCTGCACGTCTCGTGGGGCCTCGGCTTCCTCGCCGGGCTCGCGCGCTTCGGCGGCCTGGCGGGGCTCGCGCAGACGCTCTCGCGCGGTTGACGGCGGGCGCCTCGACGCCGCTGGCGGCGTCCTCGGTCACTCGCCTGCGATTGCAGGCCACGTTCCCTGCGTCCTTGCCAGCGACGACGATGCATCCGCCGTCAACCGCGCGACGCGGGCGCCAGTCCCGCCGGGGTGACGCCCAGCACCTCCAGCATCCGCTCGGCCGAGCGCTCGATGTCGAACTCGCGCTCGATCAGCGCGCGGCCGGCGTGCGCGCGCGCCAGCGTCGCCTCCGGATCGGCGAGCACGCGCTCGAACGCGCGCGCGAGGTCGGCCGCGTCGCCCGGCGCCGCGAGCACGCCGGTCTCGCCGTCGCGCACGAGCTCCGGGATCCCCGACAGGCACGAGGCGATCACCGGCAGGCCGGCGGCGAGCGCCTCCATCAACGCGACCGGGATCCCGTCCATCCAGCCGATCGGCGTGCGCACGCTCGCGAGCACGAACAGGTCGGCGGCGCCGAGCAGCTCGGCGACCTCGCGCTCGCTGCGCGTGCCGTGGAAGCGCACCCGCCCCGCGATCCCGAGCCGCTGCGCCTGCGCGCGCAGCTGCGCCTCCAGCGGGCCGCTGCCGACGAGGTCGAGCTGCACGCGCTCGAGCTCCGGGCCGCCCTGCGCGAGCGCGTCGAGCAGCACGCCGTGGCCCTTGAGCTCGTTGAGCGTCGCGACGCAGATCGCCTTCACGGGCCCTTCGGCGGGCACGGTGCGCGGCCGGAACGCATACGCGGCAGGGTTCACGCCGCAGCGCACGAGCGTCACCGGCGTCGCGCCGCCCGCGCCGTACGGCTGCAGCAGCGTGCGGTTGAAGTCCGAGATCGTCGCGACCGCGCTCGCCTCGCGCACGAGCGTGCCGAGCTGCAGCTGGTCGATGTAGATGTCGTGCGCGTGCGCCGTGAAGCTGTAGGGCACGTCGAGCAGCCGGTGCGCGAGCCACGCGGCCAATGCCGGATAGGTCGCGAAGTGCGCGTGGACATGCTCGATCGCCAGCGCGCGCATCGTGCGCGCGTGCGCTGCCGCCGGCCCGCACGCGACGAGCGCGCGCAGCAAGCGGCGCGGCTGACGCAGATGGGCGGCGAAGACGGTCGCGAGCGAGCGCGCCAGCCGCAGCGGACGGCGAGCCGTCCACCACAGCAGGCCCACGACCGCCGCGCGCGGCGTAGCGCGGTGCAGTCGCGGCACCCACGCCTCCGCGTCCGGGTGGACGAACGGGTTCTTCGGTCCGAACAGCGAGAACAGCTCGAGCTCGACGCCCGGCCGCCGTGCGACGGCGTTGAGCTCCCGCAGGACGAAGGTCTCGGAGGGATCGGGGAAGCGCGAGACGACGTAGGCGATCCGCACGCGCGGGGAGGGTACCGGAAGGCGGTGCGCCGTCCCGGTGCCCTCCCGCGCGCCGGATCTAATGGGCCGGCGGGACGACGACCTGCAGGAACCGCGCCCAGTCGACGCCGCCGGACATGTTGAACACGTACTGGCCGTTGAACGTCGGCACGCCGTTCGCGCGCGCGAACGCGGCGAGCGGGTCGCTCACGCCCAGCGACGTGTACATCGTGCTGTCCTCCAGCATGAAGCCGATCCCGGCGCCGCCGGTGTCGCCGACATAGCCGCCGTAGTGCGCCAGCGCGGTCAGGATCGTCTTCTTCCAGCCCGGCACGCTCAGCGCGGCGATCTGCGCGTCGCTCATCGCGAGCCGGAAGCGCGCGCCGAGCGGCGGCAGGTTGCTGTTCGAGCAGCCGGCGCCGCCGTGGAAGGCGGGGTAGACGAACGCGCTGCTTGCGCCGCGCGTGGTGCCGAAGCCGAAGCTCGTGCTCGTGCTCGCGCACTTGAGCACCATGAACAGCGCATGGTTGATGTGCCCGGCGGCCAGCTCCGGCGCGCGGATCACGCCGGCGAGGTTGCCGAACAGCGCCGCGGTCGCGCCGCTGTGCAGGCCGTCGCCGGTGACGAGCGTGCGCCCGCCGCCGGTGTAGGTCATCGTCCCGCCGCCGGACGGCTTGGACTTGACCTGCCAGAAGTCGTACTCCCAGCCGTCCGGTTCGACGACCGTCATGTGGCCGTCCCCGCCGCCGGCGGGCCGGGCGCGGTCGGGGATGCGGATCTTCAGGCCGCTGGTCGAGTTGGGCGTGGACAGCGCCTTCAGCGTGAAGACCGGGTCGGTCGGCTGGGCGTAGTAGGTGGGGTGCGCCCAGTCGTTCGTCGCGCCGGCGGCGTCGACCATGTTGGCCGGGTTGCCCCACTCCAGCGCGGCCTTGACCATCGCGGCGGAGTTCGGGTGGACCGATGCGCTCGTGACGAGCTGGTTGAGCGGAGAGCTGTTGGCGTAGGGGCGCCAGCTCGCGCTCGGGAAGCTGCCGACGCCGAAGCCGTCGAAGCCGGCGGCCGCGGCGTGCGCCTTCGCGCGATGGCGGCGGTGGCTGTGCCGGCGGTGCTTGGCGGCGTGACGCCGACGATGCGCCTTCGCGCGATGCCGGTGGCGGTGGGGGTGGGTCTTCGCGAGTGCCGCCGCCCCCGACCACGCCGGCGTGAGCACCAGCGCGAGAGCGATGAGCAGGTTGACCGCACGCGACCAAGTGAACGCGACCGCGTTCGTGCGGGTTGTGCGCATGTGCGCGCCTCCTTTTGGCAGCCGGGCCGTCTCGGAGAGACCCCTGGCTTTGCGACCCTGCCTCGCGGCAGGTGTGCCTTTATCGAGTGCGGCGCAAAGCTACATGTATCGGCAGGTTTTTCGCCGAGAATTCTCTAAAGCGGACGTGCTCGGAGCGGACGAGATCCCCCGCGCGGCGGGGCGCGCGGGGGATCTCGAGATGGCGCGTCTGCGCTTCGATCAGGCGACGGCGGGCGGGGCGATCACGCGCAGGTACTGGCCCCAGTTGACGCCGTCGCCGACGTGGAACACGTACTGCCCGTTCCACTGCGGGACGCCGTTGGCCTGGGCGAACTGGGCGAGCGGGTCGGTCTTGCCGAGCGAGGTGTACATCGTGCTGTCCTCGAACATGAAGCCGAAGCCGGAGCCGCCGGTGTCGCCGACGTAGCCGCCGTAGTGCGCGAGCGCGGTGAGGATCGTCTTCTGCCACTGCGGCACGGCCAGCGCGGCGATCTGCGTGTCGCTCATCGCGAGCTGGAAGCGGGCGCCGGCCGGCGGCAGGTTCGGGTCGGTCGAGCCGCAGGTGCTCGCGCCGTGCGTGGCGGGGTAGACGTAGGAGCCGTTTGCGCTGCTCGTGCTGAGGTGCACGCCGTAGCCGTAGTTCGTCGCCGGGCCGGTGCACTTGACGACGATGAACAGCGCGTGGTCGATGTGGCCCGCGGCGAGCTCCTGCGCGCGGATCATGCCGGCGAGGTTGCCGAAGCCGGCGGCGGTGCCGAAGCTGCCGAGGCCGTCGCCGTCGACGCGCGTGCGCCCGCCGCCGTTGAAGGTCATCGTCCCGCCGCCCTGCGGCTTGGACTGCACCTGCCAGAAGTCGTATTCGTACCCGTCGGGCTCGACGACGGTCATGTGGCCGTCGCCGCCGGCGGCCGGCTTGGCGTCGTCGGGGATGCGGATCTGCATGCCGTCGAGGACCATCGAGCCGGCGAGCGGCTTGAGCGTGAAGACCGGGTCGGTCGCCTGGGCGTAGTAGGTCGGGTGCGCCCAGTCGTTCGTCGCGCCGGCGGCGTCGACCATGTTGCCGGGGTTGCCCCACTGCAGCGCGGCGGCGACGATGTTGGCCGAGTTCGGCACCACCTGCGCGCCGAGCGCGGACTGGTTGAAGGGCGAGGTCGCCGCGTACGGGCGCCAGCTCGCGGTCGGCCAGCTGTCGACGCCGAAGCCGTTCCAGCCGGTCGAGGTCGTGGTCGAGGTGGTCGGCGTCGGGTCCGTCGGCGTGGACGTCGTGGTGGTGGTGGTCGTCGGCGTGGTCGACGTCGTCGTGGTCGTCGGATCCGTGGTGGTCGACGTCGATGTGGTCGTGGTCGTCGGGTCCGCGGTGGTCGACGTCGACGTCGGCGTGGTCGACGTGGTCGTGGTCGTCGGGTCCGTCGTCGTCGTGGTCGTCGGCGTGCTGGTCGTCGTCGTGGTCGTCGAGCTGCTCGTGGTCGTCGAGGTCGACGTGGTGCGCGTGCGGTGGCGCGCGTCCTGCGCCCGGCGGCAGCGCAGCAGCTGCGCACGGCTCAGGCGCTTCGAGCGGCACGTCGTCGCCGTGCGGTGGTGGCGGTGGTGGCGGTGGTGCCTGGCCGGCGGGTGCTTCGCGGCCATGGCGCCCGCGGGGGCGGCGATCGCGGCCGGCGCGAGGGCCAGGACGAGGGCGGCGAGGGCGGCGGCGGCGCGCCTTCCACAGGGTACGACGATCGAGCGACCTGCACGCATCCTTGCGTCTCCTTTGGCGGCTGGGCTGTCTCGGAGAGACCCCTGGCTTTGCGACCCCGCCTCGCGACGGGTGTGCCTTTGTCGGGAGCGCGCTTTCGGTGCGCGCTTCGCTTGCACTCCCCCTATCGGGAGCGACAGACCGGAATTCAAGCCCGGGCGCCGCGACTAGACGCTCGTTCGAGCGCCCGATCGAGCCCGGAACCCGCGTCAGCTCGGCGGAGCGACCGCGCGCAGGTCGTGCGCCCAGTCGACGCCTGACGCGAGGTCGAGCGCGTACGTGCCCTGCCAGGCGGCGACGCCGTTCGCGCGCGCCAGCGCGACGAACGGATCCGCGACGCCGAAGCTCGTGTACGTCGAGCTCGACTGGATCATCAGGCCGAAGCCCGAGCCGCCGGTGTCGCCGACGTAGCCGCCGTAGCGCGCGAGCGCGACGAGGATCGTCTTCTTCCACGCCGGCACCGTCAGCGCGGCGATCTGCGCCTCCGACAGCGTCAGCTGGAAGCGCGTGCCCATCGGCGGCGCGCCCGCGCACTGCGCGCCGTCGCCCTGCGCGGGCGCGACGTGGCCGCTCGTGCACTTGAGCACGACGAACAGCGCGTGGTCGATGTGGCCGGCGGCCAGCTCCTCGGGCCGGATCACGCCCGCGAGGCCGCCGAAGTGCGCCGCCGTCGCGCGGCTGTCGAGGCCGTCGCCGTCGACGCGCGTGCGCCCGCCCCAGCCGAACGTCAGCGTGCCGCCGCCGGCCGGCGGCGCGTGCGCCTGCCACAGGTCGTATTCCCAGCCGTCGGGCGTCACGACGGTCAGGTGGCCGTCGCTGCCCCCGGCCGGTCGCGCCGCCGCCGGGACCGGGATCCGCATGCCCTCGATCGGCGCGCGCCCCCACGACTCGGTCGCGTGCAGCGTGTAGGCCGGATCGCCCGGCTGCGCCCAGTAGACGGGGTGGCCGAAGTCGCCGCTCGTGCCGGCCGTGCCGACGACGATGCTCGACGGCGCGCCCCACTGCAGCGCCGCCGCGACCAGCTGCGCCGAGCGCGGATCGCTCGGCGCGCCGCTGACGGAGCCGTTGAAGGGGGAGCTGGCCGCGTACGGGCGCCAGTCGGCGCCGGGCCAGTGCCCGGGGCCGAAGCCGCCCCAGCCGGCCGCGCCGGAGGAGGCGGCGTGCGCGGCGGCGTCACCGGACGTGGGCGCCTTCGCCGGGACGCTCGCCGGCTTGCGCGGACGCGCTGCCTTCAGCCGGCGCTTGACGTGGCGCCTGGAGCGGCGGTGGACGCAGGTGTGGCGCCTGGCGTGCGGGTGGCGGCGGTTCCAGGCCCTCGCGCGGCGGCGGCACGCGCGCAATCGCGCGGCGCGCAGTCGGCGCAGGTGCCGCAGGTGCGCGGCCCGCCGGCGGCGCTGGCGCGGCGTGAGCCGGTGCGTCTTCGCCGCGGCGGCGCCCGCGTGCGGGCGGGAGCTGGACGTCGTGGCCGCCGCGCTCGCGGGAGCTGGCAGCAGCAGCGCGATCGCGACGAGCGCGCGCGCGAGCGCTGGTCTCATCGCCCCCGTGATCGGCGGCTATGCGGCGGGTTGGATCCCTCTTCGTCGTCGCCTGGACGGTTGTTCGAGCGGTTCGAGCGGTTCGAGCACGGCGCGGTCGAGTTCTTGCACGGCCTCGCTCTCGCGCCGCGCGAGGCTCCACAGGATCGGCCCGAGCGCGAACAGCACCCAGATCTGGTGGCTGCTGACGTTCGACAGGAAGAACGCGGCGACGAGCATCCCGACGGTCCCCAGCAGCGTCACGCGCGCGAGCGTCGCCATCTCGAGGTCGCCGAGCGCGTCGAAGCGCTCGGCGGCGCGCCAGCAGGCCGACAGCACCATCGCGACGACCACGACGAAGAGCGCGAGCCCGACGACCCCGGTCTCCGCCCACAGCTCGAGGTAGAGGTTGTGGACGAGGATGTGCTTGTCGATCAGCAAGCCAACGTTGCTGAGCGCGCCCGGCCGCGAGACGTACAGCGGCGAGACCTGCGGGAACTGGTTGATGCCGACGCCGAAGTAGGGGTGCGCGTCGGCGACGCGCAGCGCGACCTGCCAGATGTCCGTGCGCCCGCTTCCGGAGGTGTTGCCCGAGCCTATGCGGTGCCACGCCGACGGCGACGCGAGGAAGAACGCCGTCGCCACGCCGGCCGCGAACACCATCAGCGTCGCGATCACCGCGCGCCGCCCGCGCCAGATCAGGAGCGCGACGAGCCCGGTCGCGAGCGCCGCCAGCAGCCCGCCGCGCGACTGCGTCGCCGCGAGCCCGATCGCGATGATCCCCGCCGCGACCGCGAGCGCCAGGCGCTGCAGCGGCGGCCGGCGCATCGCCAGCCCGCCGGCGAGCATCAGCGCCGGGACGAGCACAGCGCCGAGGTAGTTCGGGTCGCCCGAGCCGGCCTGCAGGCGCCCGTCCTGGTCGGTCACCTGGTTGGGGCCGCCGATCGCGCCGCTCAGGCCGCCCTTCGCCGCCCCGTACAGGATCGACAGCGCCGCGCCGGTGACGAACGCGATCAGCAGCCAGCGGACGTGCCGGCGTTCGATCACCGTCCCCAGCAGCAGCACGAAGCCGAGCTCGGCGTAGAAGAGGTCCTTGATCGCGCGCGAGGAGGCGTGCGCGACGGGCGCCCACGCGAGCGTGAGCGTGACCCACACGAAGAACACGACCGCGGCGACGATCACCGGCTGGTGGCGCGTGAGCGCCTCGCGCGCCTCGGTGCGCCGCCCGACGAGCAGCCCGATCCAGCAGGCGACGATCAGCAGCAGCAGGTGGTCGGGGATCGAGACGAACCCCGGCACGCGCGAGAAGAACAGCAGCACGGCCCACACGCACACGGCGAGCTGGAGGCGCAGCAGCGCGACCGGGACGAAGCAGACGCCGACGATCAGCGCCGCGCCGGCCTTGACGTCGTACACGAGCACGGCCGACAGCACGACGGCGGCCGCGAGCGCGGCGGCGACGATCCCCAGCGCGCCCTTCCGCCCCCCCGCGAGGGCGCCGCCGAACGCGCTGCGTCCGGCAAGCGACAGCGGCCGGCTCGCCACCCCTGGCCCCTCTAGCCGGACTGGCGCCGCGCCGCGCGCGGCTCGCGCTCGGCGCCGTCCGCGAGCCAGGGCGCGACCGGGCCGTCGCCGCCGTTGCCGTTGCCGGCACGGTCGACGTCGAGGCCGTAGCCCTGGTAGATGCTGCCGACGATCGGGGCGCCGACGACGAGCAGGCCGGTCGGCGTGTGGCCCATGCGGTCGAGCAGCTCGCGCGTGTGCACCAGCTCGGTGCGGTCGGTGTTGCCGGGCCGCGCGACGAGGATGATGTCGTCGACCGCGGAGGCGACGCGCAGCGCGTCGCTGACCTGGCCGATCGGCGCGGTGTCGATGATCACGTAGTCGGCGAGGTGGCGCGCCTCGCGCAGCAGCTCCGGCAGGTGGCGGCTGACGGCCTCGAGCAGCGGCGTGACGTCGCCCTGCGGCCGCGCGCTCATCACGCGCAGGCCCGGGATCGTGCGCGACTCGACCAGCAGCTGGTCCAACGGTTCGTTGGAGCGGAAGACGTCCATGAAGTCCGCGTGCGCGCCGAGGCGCGACCCGAGGTCCGGCTTGCGCAGGTCGAAGTCGAACAGGATCACCTTGAAGTCGGCCGCCGCCAGCACCATCGCGAAGTTCACGGCCGAGGCCGTCTTGCCGTCGCCGGCCGACGGGCTCGTGAACAGGACGGTGCGGCCTTCCTTCGTCGTCGTCCCGCGCGACAGCTGCACCTGCAGCGTGCGGAACGCCTCGCGCACGCGCGACGGCAGCAGCTCCGGCGCGCCGACCTCGCGCGCCGGGTCGGGCAGCGGCGGGACGCGCGCGAGGATCGGCAGCGGGTAGAGCGCGAGCAGCTCGTCCTCGTCGCGCACGCGGCGGTTGAGGTACTCGACCGCGGTCGCCGCGCCGACGCCGAGCACGAGCCCCGCGAGGATCGCCAGCAGCACGATCAGCTTCGCCGACGAGCCGCCGATGCTCGCGGGCGGGACCGCCGCCTGCAGCAGCGAGAAGTTCGGGTCGTGGCCGTCGGCGACGGCCGACAGCGTCGTGATCTGGCTGGCGACCTGCGACGCGGTCTGCGTGTCGGCCGGCGACAGTCGGCGCAGCTGCGTCTGCAGCTGGGCGATCTGCGTGTTGGCCGCGGTCGCCAGCTCGCTCGAGCGCGCGGCGAGCGCGCTCGTCGTGTACGCGTTGGCGAGCCGCACGGCCTGCGCGCCGGTCGGCGCCGTGCCGGTGATCGCGATCACGTCGCTGTCGCCGCGCGGCTGGACCTTCGTGCTCTTCGCGACGCGGTCGGGCGACCAGCGGGGGCCCATCGCCTTCGCCGCGCCCTGGGCGGCCTGCGGCGAGTCGATGATCGTCGAGGCGGTCTGCAGCGTGCGCGCCGGGTCGGCCGAGTTCTCGCTGACGATCGGCAGCACGCCGTAGGTGCCGTCGTTGCTCGCCGGCGTGACGAGGATCTGCGCGGTCGCGTTGTACTCCGCGGCGCGCGCCTTCACGAGCGCGACGCTCGTCGCGATCGCGACCAGCACGATCGCGCCGACGAGCAGCGGATGGGCCCGCACGGCGCGGACGAAGGGAGCGTGGGCGCCTTCCTCACGCGTCGGAGCTGGGGTGGATCGTTGGGGCGACATGGGCTTGCGGCCGGAGAACACCTAACTCTAGTCGTCAGAACGGTCGATTTCCTGGAGTGCGGCGCGCACGAGCTTGGGACGAGGACGGGAAGGTATGCTCTGCGGCGGACCGTGCTAGGCGGGGAGGTAGCGGTGCCCTGTACCTGCAATCCGCTCTAGCGGGGCCGAATCCCCTCCCGAGGGACTCCGGCCCCCGGGCCGGCGCGTCGTTCGGCTGCGTCGATGGCCAGGTCCCGCGCGATGGCGACCCGCGAACCAGGTCAGGTCCGGAAGGAAGCAGCCTTAACCGGTCACCGCCATGCGTAGCGGGAGCGCCTGACCGGAGTCGCCGGACCTCGTCGCCGCCGGGGAACCGGTCTCGACGGAGGGTGCACGGTCCACTTGCGCAGCCGCCGCTACTCGACCGCGTGGCGGCCGAGCAGCGCCGGGATCGTCATCAGGACGATCTTGAGGTCGAGCCAGAGGCTCCAGTTCTCGATGTAGTAGTTGTCCCACTCGACGCGGTCCGAGAGCGACGTCTGGCCGCGCAGCCCCTGCACCTGCGCCCAGCCGGTCAGCCCGGACTTGACGCGGTGGCGGTCGCCGTAGCGGTAGATGTGCTCCTCGAACGTGCGCGCATACTGGGTGCGCTCCGGGCGCGGGCCGACGAGCGACATCTCGCCGCGCAGCACGTTGAGCAGCTGCGGCAGCTCGTCGAGCGAGAGGCGGCGCATGATCTCGCCGACGCGGGTGCGGCGGTCGACGCCCTCGACGCCGCCGGGCGCCAGGCCCTTGCCGGGGACGAACTCCTCCGTCGCCTCGGCGACCCGCATCGAGCGGAACTTGAGCATGTCGAACTCGCGTCCGTCGAGTCCGACGCGGCGCTGGCGGTAGAAGATCGGGCCGGGCGAGCTGAGCCGCACCGCGAGCGCGAGCGCCACCAGCAGCGGCGAGGCGAGCAGGAGCGAGATGGCCCCGACGACGCGGTCGATCGCGTACTTGATCGAGAACTGCCAGCCCTTCGGGTCGACGGTCGCGGCGCGCAGCAGCGGGACGCCGCCGAGGTGCTCGACCTCGACGCGGTTGGAGACCTCCTCGAACAGCCGCGGCACGACGACGACGTCGATCCCGAGGCCGCGGCAGCGCCGGATCAGCCCGAGCATCACGGCGTGCGGCGCGGTCGAGAAGGTCACGACGACCTGCTCGACGTCGTGGCGGCCGACGACCTCCTCGAGGTCCCAGCTGGCGCCGAGCACCGGCAGGCCGTTCTCCTCGTCGCTCGAGTCGATCATCGGCTCCTTGTCGAGGAAGCCGATCGGCCGCAGGCCGAACTCGGGCCGGTCGCGCAAACGCTGGGCGATCAGGTGCCCGACGCTGCCCGCGCCGACGATCAGCGTGTTGAAGCCGGCCTGGCCCCTGCGCAGCGCGCGGCGCTGGTCGAGCGTGATGCCGAGCCGGCCCGCGCCGAGGAAGACGAGCGCGAACGCCCACAGCCGCAGCGTCTGCTGCGCCAGCAGCGGGTCGTCGGTCGCGAGCGTGCGCAGGAACGTGAGCGTCATCGCGGCGATCGAGGTGGCCGCGAAGATCCGCGCGATCGTGTCGACGGGCGCGTCCTGCAGCCGGAAGCCGTAGAAGCCGCGCGCCTCGAGGATCAGGAACGCCAGCGCGGCGTAGCCGATGCCCCACGCGAAGTCGCCGATCGTCGCGACGCTGGGAGCGGCGACGACGGCGGTGACGACGGCGGTGAGCAGCATCGCGCAGTCCGCCGTGCGGTACATCCGCTGGCGGTGCTGGCGCCGTGCCGTGCGGCGCCGCGCGGCGACGGTCGCGGGAGTGGACTGCGAGGCCGTCTGGTTGGAGAGCTCTTGGGTGAGGGCTGAGGCCACGACGCTCTAGTCGACTCTTCGGCAGATCGCCGGCGGACGTTGAGCCCGAGCTGTCCGTGGACGCATGAAGGCGGGACCGCGGCGGCGATCGAGTCTGCGTCGACCGATCGCCACCGGGTCCGAAGTCCCCCGGATCTCGGCGGGTTGCCCCGAGCTCCTCGTTACCGGCGCGCGCTCAGCTCAGCGGACGCGCGAACCGGCGCAGGCCGACTCCGACGCCCACCAGGCCAATGCCGCCGAGCGCGAGCAGACCGACGTCGAGCCCCGTGAAGGGCAGCGAGCCGGAGCCGCTGGTGCTCCTGACCTGAGTGGCGGGTGCGGGCGCCGAGGGCGTTCCGCTGTTGCCGCCGCCGCTGTTGACCGCGCCGAGCACTCCGCCGCTCTTGCCGGCATATGCGTCTGTCGAGGCGCTCTGTCCGTACGCCGGTGCGACAGCCACGAGTGCGAGGGCGACCACAACCAAGATAAAGGCGAGTCGCTTCATCGAACCAATCCCTTCCCATCCTTAGTGTCGGTTGGCCCGAAGCGCGCCATCGCGCTTCAAACCTGCTTGTCACGAGCAAACTTGGCGAATTGCTCCTCAAAGTAGCACCTGATCTGAACGCCCACAACCGCCAACGCGTGCTCATACCGCCCGGCTACGGAATCGGGTCAGCGGGGAGCGGCCTTGAGCCGTTGGACGCCGCGGAGCACGTTCCCGACCGCTTGGGCGACGGTGAGCGGTCGAGGAGAGTCGACGCGCTCGCGCGCGATCACGACGAGCGGCTCACGCGGATCGATCCGGTAGGCGCGGTCGTAGTCGGCTCGGGCGAGCGCCTTCGCGCCGGCTTCGGACTCCGCGAGCCCGCGACCGAAATAAAGGAACCAATTTCCGGAATCTCGCGCGATCGCAGCGGAGAAGCGGCGGCGGGCGACCTCCGGACGCCTCAGCTCGAGCGCGATCGTGCCGGCGACGGAGTCCGGGCGGCTGGTGAGCGGGTTGAGATCGGCGGCGTGGCTCAGCTGCGTCAGCGCAGCCGGCGGGTCGCCGCGCCAGCCGGCGAGCGCGGCGTTGACGTCGCGCTCGGCGAGGTACGGGAAGCCGAGCGCGAGCGCACCCAGCACGGCGCCCGCGCCGAGCGCGACGGCGGCCGGCCGGCGCCGCGGGGCGGCCGCGCGAGTCGCCTGCGGAGCTGAAACTTGGCGCATAAGCGCTCCCCCGAGGCCGAGGAACGCGAACGCCGGCCCGCTCAGCGCGGGGATCTCCCAGAACCAGTCGATCGACCCGTGCACGACCCACACCACCAGCGGCAGCAGGGCGCTTGCGGCGATCGCGCTGCGCAGAGCGCCCGCGCGCGCGCGGCCCCGCAGCGCGGCCAGCACGCCGCCGGCGAGGAAGCCGGCGAACAGCAGCAGGCCGACGATCCCGGTGTGGGCGAGCAGGCGCAGCTCGAGGCTGTGCGTCCAGCGCGGCTGGTCGTACGTGCGGCGGTGCGCGAGGTAGTAGTCGCCCCAGTTGTCCTGGCCGAGCCCCGTGAGCGGGTGCGCCGCCGTCGCGTCGAGCGAGACGCGCCAGAAGTCCGGCCGGTTGGAGCCGATCAGCGCGAAGCGCGACGTGCCCGGCGACGTCGTCTTGTAGCCGTTCGAGCGGTTCCAGTAGTGCGCGATCGTTCGGTCCGGACGGCCGTGCGTCGCGACCAGCCCGGCCGCGACCCCGGCCAGCGCGGCCGCGATCGCGAGGCCGGCGGCGACGCGGTTCGCGGTTCGCGCGACGCCGGCCGGGACGGTCGCGCGGCGGTCGGCGAGCGCCAATGCGAGCGCGACGACCAGCACGCCCGCGCACAGCGGCAGCGCGACCGCCGAAGCGTGCGCCCCCGCGTCGACGAGCGCGCGCCGGATCCCGCCCGCGCTCCCGGCGGCCTCGCCGACGCGGTGGAAGACGCCGAGCAGCGCCGGCAGCGCGAGCAGCGTGCCGGCGAGCGGCGGCAGCGACCACAGCACGAAGCGCACGCGCGACGGCATCAGCGCGATCGCGAGCGCAAGCACGACCGGCAGCGCGAACAGCCAGCCGCGGCTCTCCGGCAGCACCGACGCCTGCAGCGCTGCCGTCGAGAGCGCGAGCAGCGGCGCGCGCAGCGCGATCGGCAGCTCTCGCCGCGCCGCGAGGCCGATCGACACGAGTGCGGCACTCAGGAACGCGGCCGCGTTCGCGTTCTCGTAGCCGGTCGGCCACACGAGCCGGCCCTCGTTCGTGAAGCTGCTCAGCGCGCCCGCCGCCGTGCCCATCCGTGCGAGCGTGACGACCGCGACGACGCCGATCCCGAGCGCGAACGCGCTCAGCGCGACGACGGCCGTCCAGGGGCGCCACGGCAGCACGGCGAAGAGCGCGAACAGCAGCAGGTAGAGCAGCGCGCGGTTGCTGCCCTCGAGCGCGTCGCCGGGCGAGGCCGCCCACGCGATCGAGAGATACGACCAGGCGACGTAGGCGGCGAGCGCGGCCAGCGCGATCGCCGCCGGGCGGCTCAGCGCCAGGCGGCCGAAGCCGAGCCCGGCGACCGTCGCGGCCAGCAGCCCGAGCACGACGAGCGCGGACGGCTCCCAGGTCGACGGCGCGTAGCCGCCGCCGTGCGCCGTCCAGTAGACGAGCAGGGCGACCGCGGGCAGGGCCGGCACGAGCACGATGCCCTCGGAACGCACGCGCTGCGACACCTTCCGGAGCATAGGCGGCGGGCCGGTCGCGCCCCCGGGCCGCGCCGTCCCCCGGGCTAGACTCAGAGATCCCGTGTCCGCCGGCCCGTCGCTCTACCGTCGCCACCGTCCCCGCACGTTCTCCGAGGTGGTGGGGCAGGAGCACGTCGTACGCACGCTGCGCAACGCGGTGCAGCAGAACAAGGTCCACCACGCCTACCTGTTCGTCGGCTCGCGCGGGACCGGCAAGACGTCGATGGCGAAGATCCTCGCCGCCTGCCTGAACTGCGAGCGCGGCCCGACGGTCGAGCCGTGCGGCGTCTGCGAGTCGTGCCGCTCGATCGCGACCGCGACCTCGCTCGACGTGATCGAGATGGACGCGGCCTCCAACAACTCGGTCGACGACATCCGCGAGCTGCGCGACAAGGTCGCCTACGCGCCCGTGTCGGGTCACGCGAAGGTCTACATCCTCGACGAGGCCCACATGCTCTCGCCGCAGGCCTGGAACGCGTTTCTCAAGACGCTCGAGGAGCCGCCGCCGCACACGATCTTCGTGCTCGCGACGACCGAGGCCAACAAGGTCCTGCCGACCGTCGTCGACCGCTGCCACCGCTTCGACTTCCAGCGCCCGACGGTCGAGCAGATCGCGGGCGTGCTGCGGCGCGTCGCCGACGAGGAGGGGATCGCGATCCCCGACGAGGCGCTGGCGCTGCTGGCGCGCCACGCGACCGGCTCGTTCCGCGACGCGCTCGGGACCCTGGAGCAGCTGACGACGTACGGGGCCGGCGCAGGCGGCGGGGAGATCACGGTCGAGGAGGTGCTGGCGGTGCTCGGCGTCGCCGACGCCGAGGCGCTGTTCGGCGCGGTGGACGCGGTCGCCGCGCACGACGCGCGCGCGGCGCTGCTGGCGGTCGCGCGGCTGGTCGACTCCGGGCGCGACGCGGGGCGGCTGGTGCGCGAGCTGGAGTCCCACGCGCGCGAGCTGCTCGCCGTGCAGGTGCTCGGCGCGGTGCCGGCCGAGCTGCGCTTGACGCCCGAGCGCGACGCGCGGCTCGCCGCGCAGGCGGGGGCGCTGAGCCGGCAGGACGTGGTGCGGCTGCTCGACCTGCTGTCGGACGCGCTGGAGGCGCTCGCGAACGGCGCGAACGCCCGCATCCAGCTCGAGCTCGCGCTTGTGAAGGCGGCCGCGCCCGAGGTCGACCCCTCCACGCGCGCGCTGCTCGCGCGCATCGACCGGCTGGAGGCGCAGCTGGGCGGCGGTGCGCCCGCCGCCGCGCCGGCCGCCGGCGCGCCGGCGCCCGCCGCCGAGGTCCCGCCGCCGCCCAGGCCCGAGCCGCCGGCGCCGGACCCCGATCCGGCCCCCGCGGAGCCGGCGCCCGACCCCGAGCCGCCCGCGCCCGACCCCGAGCCGCCGATCCCCGCGCCCGGCCCGGCCCCGCCGGCGCCGGACCCCGATCCGGCGCCACCCGCGCCCGCCCCGGATCCCGAGCCGCCGATCCCCGCGCCCGATCCGGCCCCGCCGGTGCCGGCGCCCGACCCCGAGCCGCCCGCGCCCGACCCCGAGCCGCCCGTCCCGGCGCCAGTGGCGCCGCCGGACCTGCCCGGTCCCGCCACCGCGGCCGCCGCCGCCGCGGCGACGGTCGCCCCGGCGGCGCCCGCGCCCGGCACGGCGCTCGACCTCGACGGCCTGCGCGCGCTGTGGCCGGCGGTCGTCGACGCGGTCCGCGCCGAGAACGCGATGCTCGCCGCGGCGCTCGTCGAGGCGCGCCCGGTCGCGGTCGGCGAGGGGGAAGCGACGCTCGCGTTCGCGCCCGGCAGCGACTTCCTCAAGCGCAAGGCCGACAGCGAGGAGCACCGCCGCGTCGCCGGCGAGGCGCTGCGCGGGCTCGGCGGCGTCGCGCTGCGCCTGCGCTACGAGCTGCGCGACGACGTCGCGGCGCCGGAGGCGCTCGCCGGCGAGCCGCCGCCGCTGTCGGACGCCGAGCTGGTCGATCGCTTCGTGTCAGCATTCGACGCCGAGGAGCTGATCGACGACGAGGAAGGCGCCTGATGCCCCAGCCGAACATGCAGCAGATGCTCAAGCAGGTGCAGAAGATGCAGGCCGACATGCTTGCTGCGCAGGAGCAGCTCAAGGACGAGGTCGTCGAAGCCTCGGCCGGCGGCGGGATGGTGACCGTCAAGATCAGCGGCGACCTCGACGTCAAGGGCGTCGCCATCGACCCCGAGGCGGTCGACCCCGACGACGTCGAGCTGCTGCAGGACATGGTGCTGGCGGCCACCAACGAGGCGATCCGCGCCGCGCAGGAGCTCGCCTCGCAGCGCCTCGGCGGGATCGCGGGCGGCGCCGGCGGGCTCGGCGGCCTGGGGCTGCCCGGCTTCTAGGCCGAGCCGAGGCCTGCCCGAGGGGGATCGCGCACCGCATGTCGTCCTTCGCTCCACCCGTCCAGCGGCTCATCACGGAGCTGGGCAAGCTGCCGGGGATCGGCGGGCGCACCGCCCAGCGGCTCGCGTTCCACCTGCTGCGCGCCTCGCAAGAGGACGCGCTCGCGCTCGCCGAGGCGATCCGCGACGTCAAGGAGCGGATCGGCCTGTGCGAGGTCTGCTTCAACCTCGCCGACGGCCCGCGCTGCCGCATCTGCGCCGACGAGCGCCGCGACGCCGGCATCGTGTGCGTCGTCGAGGAGCCGTCGGACATCATCCCGATCGAGCGCACGCACGAGTTCCACGGCCGCTATCACGTGCTCGGCGGCGCGCTGTCGCCGATCGACGGGGTCGATCCCGAGGACCTGCGGATCGCCGAGCTGTACGCCCGGGTGAGCGGCTCCCATCCACCCCAGGCGCCCGACCCCGGCGCGGCGCCGATCCGCGAGGTCGTGCTGGCGACGAACCCGACGACGACCGGCGAGGCGACCGCGCTGCACATCGCCGAGCACCTGCGCGAGCACCACCCGGACGTGACCGTCACGCGGCTCGCGAGCGGCCTGCCGGTCGGCGCCGACCTCGAGTACGCCGACGAGCTGACGCTCGGCCGCGCGCTCGCCGGCCGCCGCACGCTGAGCTGACGGCTACTCCGTCGGATCGACGATCCGCAGGTCGCCGAAGCGCGCGCGGTAGAAGCCGTAGTCGCGGGTGAGCAGCTGGTCGGCGTGCGCGCTCGCGTGGGCGCCGACGAGGAAGTCGGCGATCAGGCGGTCGCGCTTGCCGCCGGCCCGCCGGTAGTCGCCCCACGCCGCTCCGGCCGCGAACGCCGCCGCCGCCTCCATCGGGACGAGGCGCACGCGGAGCTGGTCGAGCGCCGCGGCGGCCTCCTGCTCGGATCGGTACCACGCGGAGGTCTCGGCCCAGACGACCTCGGACGCGATCAGCGCTCCAGCCTGCGTCGCCGTGCGCAGGGCCTCGCGCGAGCCGGGCCCGAACGCCGGGTCGGCTCCGAGCACGTCGATCAGGACGTTCGTGTCGACGGCCGTGATCATGGCTCGCGCGGGCCCCGCAGCTCCTGCATCAGCTCGTCAGTGGAAGCCGGGAGCTTCAGCGAGCCGTAGAGCCGATCGATCGCGTCGCGCTCGGCGACCTTCGCCGCCACCAGGCGACCCCGCTCGACCTCGAAGTCGAGCTCGTCGCCGAAGCGGATGCCGAGCTGATCGCGCAGCTTCTTGGGGATCGTGACCTGCCCTTTCTCGGAGACGCGAGTTTTCATACTTTCAAGGTACAAATTCCTACCTATAAAGTCAAGCGAAGCTGGAAGTCCTTCTCGAAGTGCGGTCATGTCCCCCCAGAGGCCGGCACGGGCACGGTTTCGCCCCCACCGCACGGAAACCCGCAAACCCCCGTGCGCCACTAATCTAGGCGCGCATGTCCGGAACGGTCGTGATGAAGTTCGGCGGGACCTCCGTCGCCGACGCCGCGCGGCTCAAGCGCGCCGCGGCGCGGATCGTCGCCCAGCGCGAGGCCGGCGACCGCGTCGTCGCGGTCCTGTCCGCGCGCGGCAAGACGACCGACGAGCTGATCCAGATGGCGGACGAGATCTCGCCCGCGCCGGACCCGCGCGAGATGGACATGCTGCTGTCGACCGGCGAGCGCATCTCCTGCGCGCTGTGCGCGATGGCGATCAACGACCTCGGCCACCGCGCGATCTCGCTGACCGGCTCGCAGGCCGGCATCGTCACCGACACCTCGCACACGAAGGCGCGCATCCTCGACGTGCGCGCCGAACGGATCGCCAACGCGCTCGCGGAGGACCTGATCGTCCTCGTCGCCGGCTTCCAGGGCGTCTCGACCGCGAGCGACGTGACGACGCTCGGCCGCGGCGGCTCGGACACGACCGCGGTCGCGCTCGCGGCCGCGCTGGGAGCCGACGTGTGCGAGATCTACACCGACGTCGCCGGCGTCTACAGCGCCGACCCGCGGATCGTGCCCGGTGCGCGCAAGCTGCCGGTCGTCTCGTTCGAGGAGATGCTGGAGATGGCGTCCTCGGGCGCGAAGGTGCTGCAGCTGCGCTCGGTCGAGTACGCGCGCAACCACGGCGTGCGCATCCACTGCCGCTCCAGCTTCGAGGACGGTCCAGGTACCTTTGTCGTCGGAGAGCAGGAGACCATGGAGCACCCCCTCATCACCGCCGTCACGCACGCGACCGACGAGTCGCGCCTCACGCTGCTCGGCGTTCCCGACGAGCCGGGGGCCGCGGCGCGCATCTTCACCGCGCTCGCGGACGCGAACTGCAACGTCGACATGATCATCCAGAACGAGCCGATCGGCGACGGGCGCGCGGGCGCCGAGCTCTCGTTCACGGTCCCGCGCGACGACCTGCGCACCGCGCGCGCCGCGCTGGAGAGCGTCGTCGGCGAGCTGGGCATCGCGTCGGTCGACACCGAACCGGAGATGGGCAAGGTCTCGATCGTCGGCGCCGGCATGAAGTCGCACCCCGGCGTCGCGGCGCAGGTGTTCGCCGTGCTCGCGGGCGAGGGGATCAACATCGAGATGATCTCGACCTCGCCGATCAAGATCTCGTGCGTGATCCGCTCGGATCGCGTCGCCGACGCGGTGCGCGCGCTGCACGCCGCGTTCGAGCTGGGCGAGGGCGGGATCGAGGCCGAGCGGCCGATCGGTGAGGAGGCGCGATGAGCGCGCCATACCGCGTCGCGGTCGTCGGCGCGACGGGGCAGGTCGGCGGCGTCGTGCTGGCGCTGCTGCGCGAGCGCGGCTTCCCGGCGCGCGAGATCGTCCCGTTCGCGTCGGCGCGCTCGGCGGGCAGCACGCTCGAGGGCGTCGGCGTCGTGCAGCCGCTCGCCGACGAGACGATCCAGGGCTTCGACCTCGCGCTCCTCTCGGCCGGCGGCTCGACCTCGGGCGAGTGGGCGCCGCGCTTCGCCGACGCCGGCGCGGTCGTGATCGACAAGTCCGCGCGCTGGCGGATGGAGGACGACGTCCCGCTGATCGTGCCGGAGGTCAACGCCGACGCCGCCGCCGCGCACCGCGGAATCGTGGCGAACCCGAACTGCTCGACGATCCAGCTCGTCACGGCGCTGAAGCCGCTGCACGACGCGGCCGGGATCGAGCGGCTCGTGATCTCGACGTACCAGGCCGTCTCGGGCAGCGGCAGGAAGGGCGTCGAGGAGCTGCTGGACCAGTCGCACGCGCTGCTGCACGAGCAGCCCGCGCAGCCGAGCGTCTACGCGCACCAGATCGCGTTCAACGCGCTGCCGCACGCCGGCAGCTTCGCGGCCGGCGACGACCTCACCGACGAGGAGCGCAAGCTGATCGGCGAGACGCGCAAGATACTCGGCGAGCCGACGCTGCGGATCAGCGCGACGTGCGTGCGCGTGCCGGTCGTCACCTCGCACTCGGAGGCGGTCAACGTCGAGCTGCGCGAGTCGCTGTCGCCGCAGCGCGCGCGCGAGCTGCTGGCGGCCGCGCCGGGCGTGACCGTCCTCGACGACCCGACCGCCGCGATCTACCCGATGGCGATCGAAGCGGCCGGCCGCGACGACGTGCTCGTCGGGCGCATCCGCCGCGACCCCGGCAACGAGCGCGCGCTCGACCTGTGGGTCGTCGCCGACAACCTGCGCAAGGGCGCGGCCACGAACGGGCTGCAGATCGCCGAGCTGCTGCACGAGCGCGGGCTGATCCGCGCGACCGCGCGCGCGTAGCGCTACTCCGGTGTCGAGGGCGCCGGCGGGCTGCCCGGCGCGGGCGCCGGCGAGCCGACCGCGCCCAGGACGTGGCCGTTGTCGCCGGCGACGTCGAGCTCGCGCACGCGCAGCCTGCCGACCTCCAGCTCCTCGATCTCGAGGCGCTTGAGCACGCCGCGCCCGAGCGCGAGCCGCCCGACGGCCATCCGGCCGACCGCGAGCCGGCCGATCGCGACCGCGCCGAGCGCCGTCGCGCCGACCGCGAGCGCGCCGAGCGCGGCGGCGCCGAGCGCGCGCGCCGCGCCCTTGCCGCGCGCGCCGGGGCGCAGCTCCACGCGGAACAGGGACAGCGGGCCTATCCGGCGCTGCTTTCGCATCCCCGCGTGCTTACCCCTCCGCGGCGTCCGTCATGCTCCGTTGGGCGGGCCGAGACGCGCCAGCTCGCGCCGCGAGCGCACGCCGAGCTTGCGGTAGATGTTGCGCGCGTGCGTGCGGACCGTCTCGACGCCGACGTGCAGCTCGGCGGCGATCTCCCCGTTGGAGCGGCCGTGCTGGAGCAGCTCGAGCACGGTCGCCTCGCGCGGCGTCAGCAGCTCCGGCCCCGACGGGGGGAGCGCCGCGCCGTCGGTGCGCGGCAGCACGTGCAGCCCGCGGGAGGCGAGGTGGATCGCGCTGAGCACGTCGCGCGCCTGCGTCTCCTTCGACAGGCAGGCGGTCGCGCCGAACGCGAGCATCTGGTTGGACTCGGCCGGCGTCGGGCGGTTCGCGAGCACGACGAGCCGCGTCGCCGGATGGGCGGCGGCCAGCTCGCGCACCTCCAGCGGCGTGCGCAGCGAGCCGAAGTTCAACAGCGCGACCTGCGGCACCAGCTCTGCTAGCACGCGCGCGAGCCGTTCCTGCTCGACGTCGGTTGCGACGATCTCGAGATGCCCGTCCTCGACGATCAGCGCACGCAGCCCGCGCCCGACGAGGTCTTCGAAGCGCGCGAGCGCGACGCTGACGCGCCTGCCGGTGCGCGCGGTCGTCGCCACGCGGCCGATCCTAGCGGGTGAGACGTTCCTACCCCGCTCTTCCCCCGATGCATCACCCGAAGATCACCCGCGCGAGGGGACGACACGGACGCGCCAGGTCGAGAGGATGCCAGCGTCAAGGGGAACCGCCGGCTCTTCCGGGAGGCTGGGCCGGCGGCACTCCGCGCCCGCGGCGGCCGGCGATCCCCCTCCGCTTCAGGCCGCCGCGGGCGCGGCGACGACGGCCGTCGTCCAGTCGATCACCGAGGTCGGCTTGACGACATGCTTGCTCATCCCGAGCTGCTTGGGATCGAGCCCGAGCGCGAGCCCGACGAGCTGGGGGAGGTGCAGGACCGGCATCGCGAGCTCGCGGTCGACGACCTTCGCCGCGACCGGCTGCTGCAGGTCGAGGTTGAGGTGGCACAGCGGGCACGGCACGACGAGGCAGTCGGCCTCGGCGTCCATCGCGTCGCCGAGGTGGCGGCCGGCCTGCTTGAGCGAGGCCTCCTTGTTCATCGTGATGATCGGGAAGCCGCAGCACTTGTACGTGCCGGCGTAGTCGATCACGGTGCCGCCGAGCGCTTCGATCACCTGGTGCAGGTACTGGTCGCGGGGGTGCTCGTCGTCGATCCCGAGGCGGTCGGTGGGACGCACGATGTAGCAGCCGTAGAAGGGGCCGACCTTGAGGTTCGTGAGCGGGCGCCGGACCTTCGCGCGCAGCGCGTCGAGCCCGATCTCCTCGACCAGCAGCCACAGGAAGTTCTTGTTCGTCAGGCCCTTCTCGTAGGACAGGCCCTCGGCCGCGAGCGTCTCGTTGACGTGCGCGCGGTACTCGCCGTTGGCGTCGAGGCGCTCCTGGCACTCGCTCTGGGCGCCCTGGCAGGTCGAGCAGATGTTCATCATCAGCTCCGCCCCCTCGACCTGCTGGGCGAGCGCGAACGTGCGCGCGTTGAGCGTGTCGGCGAGCTCCTGGTTGTGCTCCGCGATCACGCCGGCGCCGCAGCAGCTCGCGCGGTCGAGCTCGACCAGCTCGATGTCGAGCAGCGGCGCGACGGCCGCCATCGAGCCGTGCAGCTCGGGGGTGAAGCCGCGGCTCACGCAGCCGGGCCAGTAGGCGACCTTCATGCCTGCGCCTCGCTCTCGTCGTCTTCGGTGCCCGAGATGTAAAGATTCAGCTCCAAGCGCTGGTCGCGTCCCTCGATCACGTCGAAGATCCGCTTGACCTCCTTCGGCGCCTTGTGCTGATGCAGGAGAGCCTTCGCGGGCGTCATCTTGCCGCGCTGCAGGCCGCGGACGACCGTCGGCAGCGAGCTGATCAGCTCCGGCACAGCGCGCGGGTGGAGCTTGCCGCCGTAGGAGTCGGGCACGAGGTCGGCCTCGTGCAGCAGCCCGTTGCGGCGGATGTTCTTGACGAACGCGTGCTCGTGGCGGTAGCCGTTGTTGCGGTCCTCGATCTCGTGGTCGGCGCTCGAGACGCGGCGCAGGCGCATGATCTGGCTCATCGGCGCGACGCCCTTCGGGCACGCCTCGATGCAGTTGAAGCAGTGGGTGCAGTCGTAGATGCCGTGCGGGTCCTCGGCGAGGTCCTTGAGGCGCTCGTACTGCTCGGCGTCGCGCGGGTCGCCGACGAAGCGGTAGGCCTTCGCGGAGGCGGCCGGCCCGACGAACAGCGGGTCGACTTCCATCGACAGGCAGTCCGAGACGCACGCGCCGCACTGGATGCACGCCATCGTCTGCGTGACGTCGACCATGTTCTCGTGCGGGACGACGTACTCGCGCTCCGGCACCGGCTGCTTGTTGATGAGCCACGGCGTGACGCGCTGGATCTTCTTCCAGTGGACCGCGTCCATGTCGACGATCAGATCCTTGATGACGGGCATGTTGCCCATCGGCTCGACGAGGATCGTCCTGCCGTCGGCGTTGACGCCCGACGTCGCCGCGTGGTCGAGGTGCGTGTGGCAGGCGAGCCCGGCGCGGCCGTTGATGCGCACGCCGCACGAGCCGCAGATCGCCGCGCGGCAGGAGCAGCGGATCCCGACCGAGCCGTCCTGCTCGCCTCGGACCTTCAGGATCGCCTCCAGCACCGAGCGGTGCGGCTCGAGGTCGACCTGGAACTCCTCGTAGTAGGGCGCCTCGCCCGACTGGGGGTCGTAGCGGCGCAGCTTGAGCGTGTACTCGGCCATCAGGGATCTACTCCAGTTCTAGTACGTCCGCTCCTGCGGCTGCCACTTCGTGATCGTCACCGGCGCGGTCGCGAGCCGCGGGGCGCCGTCGTCCCCGCGCGAGACGGTGATGTGGTGCAGCCACTCGGCGTCGTCGCGCTCGGGGAAGTCGGTGCGGAACTGCGCTCCGCGCGACTCCTTGCGCTCCTGCGCGGCCAGCACGATCGTCTCGGCCACGTCGAGCATGTACCCCAGCTCGATCGCGGCCAGCACGTCCTGGTTGAAGACCGAGCCCTTGTCGTCGATCGCGGCCTTCGGTGCCTCCTCCTTCAGGCGCCGCACGACCTCGAGCGCGTGGCTGAGGCCCTCGGCGTCGCGGAAGACGGCGACGTACTGGTTCATCGTCTCGCCCAGCTCGGTCTTGATCTCCGACACGCGCCGGCCGGCGCCGTCGCGCGCGAGGATCGCGTCGATCTCGCCCTGCGCGTCGCGCAGCACGGCCGCGGGCGCCTTCGGCATCGCGACGCCGCGCGCCCGCGCGGCCGCGTGCTCGCCCGAGCGGCGCCCGAAGATCAGCGTGTCGAGCAGCGAGTTCGCGCCGAGGCGGTTGCCGCCGTGGACCGAGACGCAGGCGACCTCGCCGGCCGCGTAGAGCCCGGGGATCGGCGTCTGGCCATCGACGTCGGTCTTGACGCCGCCCATGATGTAGTGCATCCCGGGCTTGATGTGGATCGGCTCGCGCGTGATGTCGACGCCGGCGAAGTCCTTGCCGATGTTGACGATCTCGCGCAGCGCCTCGAGCGTGCGCTTGCGCGGCACCTTCGTGATGTCGAGCGCGATCGTGCCGTCGGGGAAGCCGCGGCCCTCGTTGATCTCCGTCTGCTCGGCGCGCGAGACGACGTCGCGCGAGGCGAGCTCGAGCTTGTTGGGCGCGTAGCGCTCCATGAAGCGCTCGCCCTGGGCGTTGTAGAGGTGCGCGCCCTCGCCGCGCGCGCCCTCGGTGATCAGGAAGCCGTTCTCCGCCAGCGTCGTCGGGTGGTACTGGATCATCTCCATGTCCATCAGGGGCGCCCCGACGCGGTAGGCCTGCGCGATCCCGTCGCCGGTGCAGATGAGCGCGTTCGTGGTCGGGCGGAACGCCTGGCCGGCGCCGCCGGAGGCGAGGATCACGCTCTTGGCGTTGAAGATCTCCAGCCGGCCGGTGCGGATGTCGCGCGCGACGCAGCCGCTGCAGCCGCCGTCGGCGTCCTGCAGCAGCGTGGTCGTGAACCACTCCTCGTAGCGGTCGACCTGCTCGTGGTGCTTCATCAGCTGCTCGTAGAGGACGTGCAGGATCGCCTGGCCGGTGATGTCGGCGACGTAGTAGGTGCGGGCCTGCGAGGCGCCGCCGAACGCGCGCGTGCCGAGGTGGCCCGAGCCGTTGCGGTGGAACGTCACGCCGGCGTGCTCGAGCCACAGGATCTCGTCGGGCGCTTCGCGGCACATGACCTCGATCGCGTCCTGGTCGCCGAGGTAGTCCGAGCCCTTGACGGTGTCGAACGCGTGGGACTCCCACGAGTCCTCGGGGTTGAGGGCGGCGTTGATGCCGCCGGCGGCGGCGACCGAGTGCGACCGCACCGGGTGGACCTTGCTGATGATCGCCACGGACGCGCCGGCGTCGGCTGCGGCGAGCGCGGCGCGCTGGCCCGCGAGCCCCGCGCCGATGATGAGGACGTCGTGAGATGGCATACGGCCGCGATTCTATTGACGGCTCTTGCGCGATGACGCTACGTCGCCCGGCGCGTGAGGAGCGCTCCTACGCGCGCCCGCCGAGCGCGGCGCGCAGGGCGCGGCGCAGGCGCCCGACCGTCACGACGCCGCGCAGCACGCCGTGGCCGTCGACGGCCATGATCGCGCCGAGGGTGCGCAGGCCGTCGGCGTCGAGCAGCTGGCGCAGCGACTGGTCCTGCTCGATGCGCCAGCCGTCCGAGCCGCCGGTCTCCATCAGCTCGCGCACCTGCTGCACCGGACGGCCCGCCTCGACCGCGTCGCGCGCGCCCTGCTCGCGCAGCACGCCGACGAAGTGGCCCGCCGCGTCGACGACCGGGAACCACGGCCAGCGGTAGCGCAGGAAGAACTCGTCGAGCGCGCGCGAGGCCGGCAGCTCGTCGGGGACGCTCACCGGCTCCTCGTCCATGATGTCGGCGACGCGCACCTCCTCGAGCTGCTCGGACAGCGCGCTCTGGACCAGCAGCGCGCGAGCGGAGCCGCCGATCATCATCCCGATCAGCACGAACCACAGCCCGAACACGTTCGCGAGCCCGAGCGTCACCCACAGCCCCACGCCGATCAGCAGCATCGCGAAGCCCTGGCCGAGGCGCGCGGCGACGCGCGTGCCGCGGTTGCGGTCGCCGGTCGCGCGCCACACGAGCCCGCGCGCGATCCGCCCGCCGTCGAGCGGATAGGCGGGGATCAGGTTGAAGACGAGCACGATCACGTTCATCGTCACGAGCCAGCTGAGCGTCAGCAGCGCGGGCGTGACGGTCACGCCGTCGCTCAGCACCATCGCGTCGAGGAAGCGGTGCGGGCCCTCGAGCGCGAGCGCGACGCCGGCGCAGACGGCGATGATCCCCGCCGTCGCGAGCGGCCCGGCGATCGCGACCGTCAGCTCCTCACGGGGCGTGCGGCTCTCGCGGCCCATCTGCGCGAAGCCGCCGAGCAGCGAGATCGTGATGCCGGGCACCTCGATCCCGTGCCGGCGCGCGACGAGCGCGTGGCCCAGCTCGTGGACCCCGATCGAGACGAACAGCAGCAGCGCGCTGACGACCGCCGTCAGGTAGGCGGTCGTGTCGGAGCTGTGCAGGACGGTCCGGAACGACCCGGACAGCCAGAAGATCACGAGGAAGAGGACCACGAACCAGCTGTAGTCCGCGCCGATGCGGATCCCGAAGACGCGCGCGAGCTGGATCGAGCCGGAGCGTCGGAACATGCTGAAATGGTGACATGCACGACGCGTTGCGCGAACTGCGCGAGCGGCTCGCGGCGCTGTCGGACCTGTCCGCGGCCGGGAGCCTGCTCGGCTGGGACCAGCAGACGATGATGCCGCCGCGCGCGGCCGCGCTTCGCGCGGAGCAGCTCGGGACGCTCGGGCGGATCGTCCACGACCGCTTCTGCGACGACGCGATCGGGCGGCTGCTGCGCGACCTCGAGGGCGAGGAGGAGCGCCTGCGCGCGGCCGACCCGGACTCCGGCGACGCGGCGCTGATCCGCGTCACGCGCCGCGACTGGGAGAAGGCGCGGCGCGTGCCCGGCGAGCTGGCGGCCGAGCTGGCGCGCGCCGGCGCGCTCGGGCACCAGGCGTGGCTCGGCGCGCGCGAGCGCTCGGACTTCGCCGCGTTCCTGCCGTTCCTGGAGCGCAACGTCGAGCTGCGGCTGCGCTACGTCGACTGCTTCGAGGGGTTCGAGGACCCCTACGACGTGCTGCTCGACGACTACGAGGAGGGGATGACGAGCGCCGAGGTCGGCGCGCTGTTCTCCGAGCTGCGGGCCGAGCTGGTGCCGCTGATCGCGGACGTCGCGGCGCGCGCGGACGCGGTCGACGACGCGATGCTGCACGGCTGCTTCGACGCCGATCGCCAGCGGGCGCTCGTGCGCGGCGTGGTGGAGCGGCTGGGCTGGTCTCCCGACGGCTGGCGGCTCGACGAGGCGGCGCACCCGTTCGCGGCGAGCCTCGGCACGACCGACGTGCGGCTCACGACGCGCTACGACGAGTCCTACGTCGGCACCGCGCTGTTCGGCGCGATCCATGAGTTCGGCCACGGGCTGTACGAGTCGCAGGTCGACCCCTCGCTCGATCGCACGCCGCTGGGCGACGGCGTCTCGCTGGGCGTGCACGAGTCGCAGAGCCGGCTGTGGGAGAACTTCGTCGGGCGCGGGCGGCCGTTCGCCGGCTGGCTGCGCGGGCAGCTCGCGGACGCGTTCCCCGGGGCGTTCGGCGACGTCGGCGCCGAGGCCCTGTATCGCGCGGTCAACCGCGTGCGTCCGTCGCTGATCCGCGTCGAAGCCGACGAGGCGACCTACGGGCTGCACATCATCCTGCGCTTCGAGCTCGAGCGCGAGATGATCGCCGGCACGATCGCGCTCGCCGACCTGCCCGAGGTCTGGACCGCGCGCATGCGGGAGTACCTCGGCGTCGACGTCCCCGACGACGCGCGCGGCGTGCTGCAGGACGTCCACTGGGCCACCGGCGACATCGGCTACTTCTCGACCTACGCGCTCGGCAACCTGATCGCCGCACAGCTGTGGCAGCGGCTGCGCGGGGACCTGCCGGGGTTGGACGACGCGCTCGCCGAGGGCGACGCCGGCGCGCTGCGCGACTGGCTCGGCGAGCACGTCCACCGCTTCGGCCGCAAGCTCCCGCCCAAGCAGCTCGTCGCCCGCGCCTGCGGCGGCCCGATCCAGGTCGCCCCGTTCGTCGACTACCTGCGCGCGAAGCTGACGCCGATCTACGGGCTCTGACGCGCGTCGCCTTCCGCTTGACGGCGCACGAGTGGGCTGGAGGAGCTTCGGTGAGCGAGTACGAGGTGATCTACGAGGAGGGCCCCGAGTCGTGGGGGGCTTATTCGCCTGACTCGCCCGGATGCATCACGGTCGGTGACTCGCGCGCCGAGGTCGAGAAGCTGATGCGCGAGGCGATCGAGTTCCACATCGAGGGATTGCGGCTCGAAGGCTTTCCGGTGCCCGCGCCGGGCTCGGGCGGCAAGGTCGCGGCGTAGCTGCGGTCGCTACAGCAGCGGCCGGTTGCGCTCGACGATCGCGCCGAAGTCGAGCCCGGGCGGGAGCGTGCCGAAGGCGTGGCCGGCGTCGCCGGCGAGGCGGGAGGCGCAGAAGGCGTCGGCGACCGGCGCGGGGGCGTGGCGCACGACGAGCGAGCCTTGCAGCGCGAGCGCCATCGCCTCGACGACGCGCCGCGCGCGCAGCTGGAGGTCCTCGCCGTTCTCCAGCTCGCCGCGCACGCGTGCGACGTACGCGTCGAGCCGCGGGTCGGCGCCGGCGGACGTCTCCAGCTCGTCGAGGAACGCCTGGCGCGTCTCGGGCTCCTTGATGAGCGCGCGCAGGACGTCGAGGCACATGACGTTGCCCGAGCCCTCCCAGATCGAGTTCAGCGGCGCCTCGCGGTACAGGCGCGGCAGGCCCGACTCCTCGACGTAGCCGTTGCCGCCGAGCACCTCGGTCGCCTCGGCGGCGTGCGGCGCGCAGCGCTTGCAGACCCAGTACTTCATGACGGCGGTGGCGATCCGCTTGAACGCGTCGTCGCCCTCGTCGTAGGCGCGCGCGAGCCGCATCGCGGACAGGGTCGCCGCCTCGGACTCGACGCACAGGTCCGCGAGCACGTTCGTCATCAGCGGCTGCTCGATCAGCCGCGCGCCGAACGCGCTGCGATACGCGGCGTGGTGCGTGGCCAGGGACACCGCCCAGCGCATCCCGGCGGCCGAGCCGATCACGCAGTCGAGCCGCGTGTGGTTGACCATCTCGATGATCGTCGGCACGCCGCGGCCCGGCTCGCCGACGAGCTGCGCCCACGCGCCGCGGAGCTCGACCTCGCTCGACGCGTTCGAGCGGTTGCCGAGCTTGTCCTTCAGGCGCTGGAGGTGGAACGCGTTGCGCTCGCCGTCGGGCGTCCAGCGCGGCAGCGCGAAGCACGAGATCCCCTCGCCCTCGATCTGCGCGAGGATCAGGAACAGGTCGCACATCGGCGCCGAGCAGAACCACTTGTGCCCGACCAGCTCGTACTCCGCGCCCGGCCCGCCGCCGTTCAGCGGCCGCGCGACGGTCGTGTTCGCGCGCACGTCGGAGCCGCCCTGCTTCTCGGTCATGCCCATGCCGCACAGCGCGCCGGCCTTCTGGTCGGCCGGGACGTCGCGCGCGTCGTACTGCGACGACATCAGCCGCGGCTCCCACACCGCCAGCACGTCGGGCTGCGCGCGCAGCGCCGGGATCGCGGCGAACGTCATCGTGAGCGGGCAGCCGTGGCCGGCCTCGACCTGGCCGCCGGTGAGCGACATCGCGGCGCGCACCGCGTGCGCGCCCGGTCGCTCGGCAGTCCACGGCAGCGCGTGCACCTCGCTCGCGACCGCGTTCTCCAGCAGGCGGTGCCAGGCGGGATGGAACTCGACCTGGTCGACGCGGTTGCCGAAGCGGTCGTGCGTCCTGAGCCTCGGCGGGTTCTCGTTCGCCTCGAAGCCGAGCCGGATCCCCTCGCCGCCGGCGACCGCGCCCGCCGCGACGGCGCGCTCCTCGCCCCAGCCGGCGCCCTCGCGCGCGAGCGCCTCGACGAGCGGGCGGTTTTGCTCGTAGAGGTTCAGCCCCTCCAGCGGCGGGGGCTGGTTGGCGACGGCGTGCGTCGCCGCGCTCTCGCGCGTGGGCGCGACGGACATGGTCAACAGTCAAGCAGGCTGTGCGATCGCCCGCTGCAGGCCCTCGTCGATCGCCGCCAGGAACTCCTGCGTCGTCAGCCACGGCTGGTCCGGGCCGATCAGCAGCGCGAGGTCCTTCGTCATCTGCCCGCCCTCGACCGTCTCCACGCACACCCGCTCCAGCGTCTCGGCGAACCGCGTGACCTCCGGCGTGCCGTCCATCTGACCGCGGTGCGCCAGCCCTCGGGTCCAGGCGAAGATCGACGCGATCGGGTTCGTCGAGGTCGGCTTGCCCTGCTGGTGGAGGCGGTAGTGGCGCGTGACGGTGCCGTGCGCTGCCTCCGCCTCGACCGTCTTGCCGTCGGGCGTCATCAGCACGCTCGTCATCAGCCCGAGCGAGCCGAAGCCCTGCGCGACCGTGTCGGACTGCACGTCGCCGTCGTAGTTCTTGCACGCCCACACGTAGCCGCCCTCCCACTTCAGCGCGGAGGCGACCATGTCGTCGATCAGGCGGTGCTCGTACGACAGCCCGGCCGCCTCGAAGTCGGCCTTGAACTCCTGTTCGTAGATCTCGGCGAAGAGATCCTTGAAGCGCCCGTCGTAGGCCTTGAGGATCGTGTTCTTGGTCGACAGGTAGACGGGATAGCCGCGCTGCAGCCCGTAGCGCATCGACGCCCGCGCGAAGTCGCGGATCGAGTCGTCGAGGTTGTACATCGCCAGCGCCACGCCGCCGCCGGGGAAGTCGTAGACGTTCATCTCGATCGGCTCGCCGCCGTCCTTCGGCGTGAACGTGAGCGTGAGCGTCCCCTCGCCGGGGATCACCGTGTCGGTCGCGCGGTACTGGTCGCCGAACGCGTGGCGGCCGATCACGATCGGCTTCGTCCAGCTGGGCACGAGCCGCGGCACGTTGGAGATGACGATCGGCTCGCGGAAGATCACCCCGCCGAGGATGTTGCGGATCGTGCCGTTCGGCGAGCGGTACATGCCTTTGAGGCCGAACTCCTCGACGCGCGCCTCGTCGGGGGTGATCGTCGCGCACTTCACCCCGACGCCGTGGCGCTTGATCGCCTCGGCCGCCTCGACCGTGACGGCGTCCTCGGTCGCGTCGCGGTGCTCGATCCCGAGGTCGAAGTACTTCAGCTCGACGTCGAGGTGGGGGAGGATCAGCTGCTGCTTGATGAACGACCAGATGATGCGCGTCATCTCGTCGCCGTCGAGCTCGACGACGGGGTTCTTCACCTTGATCTTCGGCATGGCTCGGTGTTCTTTCGTGGAGTCGTGGAGAGAGCGAGGTTTGTAGCATCGCCGCTCGATCCGACGACGTTCCAGAGTTTCTTCCCAGGAGATGAGCACGTGACTGACACGAGACCCGTCCGCGTCGCCGTCACCGGCGCCGCCGGGCAGATCGGCTACTCGCTGCTGTTCCGCATCGCCAGCGGCGCGCTGCTCGGCCCCGACCAGCCGGTCGCGCTGCGGCTGCTGGAGATCCCGCAGGCGATGGGGGCCGTCGAGGGCGTCATCATGGAGCTCGACGACTGCGCGTTCCCGCTGCTCGCGAGCGTCGACGCGTTCGACGACCCCGACCAGGCGTTCGACGGCGCGAACGTCGCGCTGCTCGTCGGCGCGCGCCCGCGCTCGAAGGGGATGGAGCGCAGCGACCTGCTCGAGGCCAACGGCGGGATCTTCAAGCCGCAGGGCCAGGCGATCAACGCGCACGCCGCGGACGACGTCAAGGTGCTCGTCGTCGGCAACCCCGCCAACACGAACGCGCTGATCGCGCAGAGCAACGCGCCCGACGTGCCGCGCGAGCGCTTCCACGCGATGACGCGCCTCGACCACAACCGCGCGATCGCGCAGGTCGCCAAGAAGACCGGCGCCGCGATCGCCGACATCACGAACATGACGATCTGGGGCAACCACTCGGCGACCCAGTACCCGGACGTGTTCCACGCGCAGGTGGGCGGGCGCAACGCCGCCGAGTTGATCGACGATCGCGCCTGGATCGAGAACGAGTTCATCCCGACGGTGCAGAAGCGCGGCGCGGCGGTGATCGAGGCGCGCGGCGCCTCCAGCGCCGCGTCGGCCGCGAACGCCGCGATCGACCACGTCCACGACTGGGTGCTCGGCACGGCACCGGGCGACTGGGTCTCGATGTCGGTGCCCTCCGACGGCTCCTACGGCGTGCGCGAAGGCGTCATCGCCGGCTTCCCCTGCATCTGCAGCGGCGGCGAGCACGCGATCGTCGAGGGGCTCGAGATCGACGACTTCTCGCGCGAGCGGATCGACGCGACGGTCGCCGAGCTGTTCGAGGAGCGCGCCGCGGTCGAGCAGCTCGGGCTGGTCTGAGCGGCATGGCGCGGCCCGGCGGTCGGCGCCGGGCCGCGGCCGTCCGGTCTCAGACCGGGTGCCAGCCCTTGTCCTTGCGCCGGACCTTCCCCTCGCCCTCGAGCTGGGGCAGGATCCGGTACAGGTAGTTGGGCTTGATGCCCATGTGACCGGCGAGGTCGGGGATCGTGATGCCGGGGTGCAGGCGCACGAGCTCGACCGCCTGGGTCGCGCGCGTGTTGCCGCCGCGGCTGCCGCGCGGGCGCCCGCGTCTGCTGCCGTTCACGCTGCGCCGCGGTGCGGGCCTCGCGTCACCGCCGCCGTCGACGCTCCCCAGCGCCGAGGCGGCCGCCTCGAGCCGGTGATACTCCGCGATCAGCGGCTGCAGCTCGCGCAGCCGCGCCTCGATCTCCTTCACCTTCGTGTCGAGAAAGTCAGCCACGTTCGCCTCCGGTCCCAGCTCCCGATCTTGGATTGAACATCGATCCCCGTACCCATCAGTCCCCGTTGGGATTGCGTCGCGCTTGCGACGCCGATCAACTATGACGCATCCTAGCGCGTAACGGATCACTCATCACGCACCATTGTCCGGACTGCAACCGTTCATCGCTTGAACGAACGGTGAACGACGAGCGGGCATACCCGCTATAGCGGGTGCTTACTCAGCTTCGACGATCTGTTTGAGCCGCGCGAGCGATCGCTGTGCCTCGCGCTGCGACAGCCCGCCCACCAGCACGCGGCCCGCGACCGCCCCGAGCGGGCCGCCCGGAGCCTTGAATTCGTTCGCGTACCGGAACTCGGTCCGACGTTCTTCGAGCTGTTGGAGCTCGTAGACGATCGACGCGCGCGAGTGCGCGGGGCCGCGTCCCTCCCACACCGCGCGTCGCGGCGGGTCGACGTCGACGACCTGCCACCTCACGTGCACGTGCGCGCCGCGCAGATTGAGCGTCTGCTCGAACGTGGAGCCGCGCTCCAGGCGCTCGGGAACGTATCCCAGCCGGCGGTGGATCGTCACCCAGTCGGCCAGCCGGCGCGGGTCCATCACCACCCCCCACACGCGCGAGGGCGGGGCGGCGATCTCGATCGCGCAACGCACGAGCGTCATCGCCAGACCCTATCGGCCCGTGCGCCAGGGCCACGCGCCTCAGCGCGCCGCCAGCGGCTCGCTGCGCTCCCAGGCGCGCAGCGCGTGCTCGATCGCCGCGTCGAGCGCGTGCAGCCGCACGCCGAGCAGCGCGTCGGCGGCGTTCGCGCGCGGCAGCAGGTCGCTCGCCAGCCCCGCCATCAGCGGCCCGACCAGCTCCGGCCGCTCGCCGGCGATCGCCGCCGCGAGCCGGCTCGTGACGGCGACCAGGCCTGCATCGGGCGCGCGCGTCGGCAGCGCCAGCAGCGGGCGCCGGATCAGCAGCGCGTCGCGGATCCGCTCGATCAGCTGCCCGTAGCCGACGACCTCCGGACCGGCGACGTCGAGCGAGCGCCCGGCGGCCGCGTCGCTCGCGGCCGCGCGCGCGAGCGCCTCGATCACGTCGCGCTCGTCGATCGGCTGCGTGCGGCGCGTGCGCCAGGCCGGCAGCGGCACGATCGGCAGCCGCTCGAGCAGCCGCACGAGCAGCCGGAACGAGCGCGACCCCGCGCCGATCACGATCGATGCGCGCAGCGCGACCGAGCCCGGCACGGCCTCCAGCAGCGTCCGCTCGACCGCGAGGCGGCTCGCGAGGTGGGGCGAGGGCGGCGCGTCGTGCGGCACGAGGCCGCCGAGGTAGACGATCCGCTGCACGCCCGCCGCCTGCGCGGCGGCGGCGAAGCGCTCGGCGCCGGCGCGCTCGCGCGCGGAGAAGCCGCCGGGCCCGTCCTCCGCGGGGGCCGGCTCCATCGCGTGGACGAGGTAGTAGGCGACGTCGATCCCGTCGAGCGCCGCTGCGAGCCCGAGGCCGCTGACGACGTCGCCGCGCAGCACCGGCACGCCGAGCGCGACGCGGCCCGGGTCGCGCGCGAGGCCGCGCAGCTCGTGGCCGTCGCGTGCCAGCCGCGGGACGAGCCGCGCGCCGACGAATCCGCTCACACCGGTGACGAGGATGCGCACGCCGCACAGGCTCGCAAACTCTTGTGCGCGATTTGCGGGGACGCTCGTTGTGGCCGGTCGGCCGATGCGCTTTCATGCTGCCTCCCCCCAAGGTGCAGCTGGTCACGGAGGTCGAAGAGCGGGATGGCGAACGGGCGCGCGAGTGGTCGCAAGGTGAGCTGCGAGGACTGCTTCTTCCACCGCAACCTGCTGTGCGCGCTGGCCGAGCCCGAACCCTGCGCGACCTTCCGCCCGGCGCATCCCGACGGGCTGCGCCCGCCGCGCCAGCTGCGCTTCCAGTTCCGCCAGGAGCGCCGCACGCAGGCCGTGTGGGCGTTTCCCTCGGCGCAGGAGCAGGCCGCGCTGCACGCCTGACGCGCGGCCGCGCGCGCCGGTCGCCGCACGGACCTGACGGCTGCGCGGGCCTTTCACGGTTAGAGTCCCCCGCGTCGTGAGGATCACCGTGCTTGGCAAGTCGCCGGCCTGGCAGGACGCCGGCGGCGCGTGCAGCAGCTACCTGATCGAGGAAGGCGACCGGCGTCTGCTGCTCGACTGCGGCAACGGCGCGTTCGGCAAGCTGCGCGAGGCGTGCGCGTTCGCCGCCGTCGAGGCGGTCGTGATCTCCCACCTGCACGCCGATCACTTCTTCGACCTCGTCCCGTACGCGTACGCGCTCGCGTACTCGCCCGCGGCGACCGGCGCGCGGCCGGTCCTGCATGCCCCGCCGGGCGGCCGCGAGGCCTTCCGCCGCATCACCGGCACGTGGGACGACGAGCAGCTGATCGAGCGCGCGTTCGACGTGCGCGAGTACGACGCGAGCAGCGAGCTGGAGCTCGGCCCGCTGCAGGTCCGCTTCCACGAGGTCCCGCACTTCATCCGCACGCACGCGGTGCAGGTGCGCGGCGCCGGCGCCAGCTTCACCTACGGCGCCGACTGCGGACCCAACGACGCGATCGTCGCGTTCGCGCAGGGGACCGACCTGCTGATGCTGGAGGCGGCGATCCAGCAGCCCGAGCGCGACGACGTGCGCGGCCATCTCACGCCCGCCGAGGCCGGCGCCCACGCGCGCCGCGCCGGCGCGCGGCGGCTCGTGCTCAGCCACATCTCGGCCGACGTCGACGCCGGCTGGGCGCATGCGGAGGCCGCCGAGGCGTTCGGCGGGCCGGTCGAGATCGCCCGCGAAGGATCGATCTACGAGGTGTAGCCCTCCGCGGCCCGTCCCGGCCCGCGATGGTGCGGGAGCCGTCGTCCGCGCCGTCGCCTGATCCGCCGCCACGCGGGGTTCGCTCCCCCGGCACGGGGTATGCTCGCCGCACGAGCAAGCGGACGAAAAGGGGAGTCTCCCGAGATGGCAGCACGCAGCAAGAAGGCGAAGAGGGCCGCCACCGCGGCCGCCGCGACGACGAGCCCCTGGGTCCAGCGGCTCGTCCAGGACGAGGAGCTGCGGGACAACTTCCGCGTCGCGTTCGAGTCGGCGCGCGACGCCTACGAACGGCTGTCGGACGGCAAGAGCCCGCGCGAGCTGGTCGAGGACAAGAGGATCCAGGCCGACATCAAGCAGGCCGCCGACGCGCTGAAGGACGCCGGCAGCGCGCTGAAGGAGGGCCCGAAGCCCAGGCGCCGCAAGCCGAAGCGCCGCGGGCGCAAGCTCGTGCTGCTGATGATCGGCTTCGGGCTCGCGCTCGCGCTCAGCGAGGACCTGCGCGCGAAGGTCCTCGACGCGCTGTTCGGCAAGGAGGAGGAGTTCGAGCACGGCTCGACGACGACCGCCTCCGAGCCCGCTCAGAACGCGGCCGCCGCGGCCTGAGCGCCGGCGCCTCGCCGGGTCCGGGGAAGGCTTCCCGGGCCCGGTCGCCCGCGCGATTGACTACGATCGTGCGCGTGGCCATCTCATCGCCAGCCCAACGACCGCTGGAGAGCGACAAGGCGAAGCGCATCGTCGACGCGATGCGCCAGAGCGTCGCGCTCCGCGGCGCCGCCGGCTCGACGTTCGACCACGTCGCGCGCGAGGCGGGCGTCTCGCGCGGACTGCTGCACTATTACTTCGGCACGAAGGAGCGGCTGCTCGTCGAGGTCGTGCGGCGCGACTCGGAGATCCGGCTCGCCGCGCTCGCCGCCTCGCTCGGCGACGCGCGGACCGCGGACGACTTCATCGACGCGCTCGTGCGCAGCCTCGAGGACCTGATCGAGCGCGACCCCGGCTTCGTCGTGCTGCTGTACGAGCTGTTCACGCTGTCGCGGCGCAACGAGGAGATCGCCGAGGAGCTGGCGACGCTGTGCCGCCAGACGCGTGCCGACCTCGCCGCGTCGCTGAAGGCCAAGCACGACCAGAACGTGCTGGCGCTCGGCGGCGACCCCGACGCGGTCGCCGGCGTGCTGCTCGCGCTCGCGGACGGGCTGGCGCTGCGCTTCCTCAGCGAGCCGGACCGCGATCCCGGCCCGACGCTCGCCGTCGCGGTCGGCGCGGCCCGCGCGCTGATCTGCGATCCGGCGTAGGCGCCGGCGTCAGCCCGCGCTCAGCTTCGGCGAGCGCCAGGGCGCCCGCAGCCGCCGCTCGAGCTCGTCGCCGAGCTCGGCGATCGCGATCCGTTCCTGGGCCAGCGAGTCGCGGTCGCGCAGGGTGACCGTCTGGTCCTCCATGGTCTGGTGGTCGACGGTGACCCCCCAGGGTGTCCCGATCTCGTCCTGCCGCCGGTAGCGCTTGCCGATCGAGCCGCCCTCGTCGTACTCGGCCTGCATGTGGCGGCGCAGGTCGGCGTAGATCTCGCGCGCGACCTCGGGCTGGCCGTCCTTGCGCACGAGCGGCATCACCGCGACCTTCACCGGCGCCAGGCGCGGGTGGAGGCGCAGCAGCGTGCGCATCTCGCCCTCGACCTCCTCCTCGTCGTAGGCGTCCACCAGGAAGGCCAGGGCGGCACGGTCGGCGCCGGCCGCCGGCTCGATCACGTGCGGCACGTAGCGCTCGCCGGTCGCCGTGTCGACGTACTCGAGCTTCTCCCGCGCCGCGGTCGCGTGGGCGGTGAGGTCGAAGTCGCCGCGGTCGGCGATCCCCTCCAGCTCGGACCAGCCGATCGGGAACAGGTACTCGACGTCGCTCGTCCCGGACGAGTAGTGCGACAGCTCGTCAGCCTCGTGCGCACGCAGGCGCAGGTGGTCGGGGCGGATCCCCAGCTCGACGTACCAGCGCTCGCGCTCGGCCAGCCAGTGCTCGAACCACTTGCCGGCGTCGTCCGGCGGCACGAAGAACTCCATCTCCATCTGCTCGAACTCGCGCGTGCGGAAGACGAAGTTGCCCGGCGTGATCTCGTTGCGAAACGACTTGCCGATCTGCGCGATCCCGAACGGCGGCTTCTTGCGGGAGAACTGCAGCACGTTCTTGAAGTTGACGAAGATCCCCTGGGCGGTCTCGGGACGCAGGTAGACGGTCGCGCCCTCCTCCTTGACCGGCCCGACGGTCGTCTCGAACATCAGGTTGAAGTCGCGCGCCTCGGTCAGGTCGCAGTCGGGTCCCTCACCCGGGTGCTTGGAGGGCTTGCGCCCGCACTGCAGCTGGTCGAGGTGGTCGGCGCGGAAGCGCAGCTTGCAGGCGCGGCAGTCGACGAGCGGGTCGGTGAAGCCGGCGAGATGGCCGGACGCCTCCCACACCTTCGGGTGCTGGATGATCGCGCTGTCGAGCGCGACGACGTCGTCGCGGTCGGACAGCATCGCGCGCCACCACTCGTTCTTGACGTTCGTCTTGAGCAGCACGCCGTAGTGGCCGTAGTCGTACGTCGACCCGACCCCGCCGTAGATCTCGGAGGAGGGGAAGATGAAGCCGCGCCGCTTGCACAGCGCGACGATCTTGTCCATCGTGACGACGTCGCTCATCGGCGGCTGACTCTATCCTTCTCCGGACGATGCCGATCTACGAGTACCGCTGCGAGCGCGGTCACACGTTCGAGGCGCTGCAGCGGATGGCCGATGACCCGCTCGAGGTGTGCCAGGTCTGCGAGGCGCCCGCGACGCGCGTGCTGCATCCGCCGGCCGTGCACTTCAAGGGCTCCGGCTTCTACAACACCGACTACGGGACCCGCAAGCGGGCGCGTGAGAAGAGCGCGGCCGAGGGCGCGAGCAAGGGCAAGACGGAGGGCGGCGAGACGAAATCCTCGTCGTCCGAGGGGAGCAGCGGCAGTGCCAAGACATCCGAGAAGAGCCCGGCCGCGGGCGCCGCGTCCTAGCGCGATCCTGCGTGCGGCGGCGGGCGTGCTGCTGGCGCTCGCGCTCGTCGTCCCGGCGGCCGCGACCGCCGCGAAGCCGCGCTTCACCGGCGAGGTGACCGACACGCTGCGCACGCCGACGCACCGGCTCGTCGCCGACGCCAAGAGCGGCAAGGCCGAGGCCGACCTGGTCTTCTCCGACGCGACCCACGCGAAGACGACCGTTCGCACCTGCGTCGTGCGCCGCGACCGCGCGCACATACGCACCTGCTTCCGGCTCGTGACCGGCGCCGCCGGCGTCGCGACCGTCACTCCGCTGAAGTTCCCGCGCGGGCGCTACGAGGTGCGCTGGTCGGTCGCCGGCGCGGTCGTCGCGCGCTGGCGCTTCGCGGTCGTCTGAAGCGCCCCGCGCCGCCGCCTACGCGCCCCCCCGCGTCGGACAGAACGCGGGCGTGGCGTCGGTCCGCGCGCCGCCGATCACCACCCACACGGCGTGGCCGCCGGCCAGCCGTACGCACGGAGGCGATCTGTGCGTCCCGTCGCGCAGCAGCAGGGCGGTCCCCGGCGGCATGTGCTGCGGATCGAAGCTCGGGAGCGTCCCCATGCCGGCCATCGCGATCATCACGTCTATGCCGTAGTGGTTGAAGTCGTACAGTTCCTGCTGCCACGGCAGCCACGTCACCTGTTCGATCCCCCGCCGGTGGAGGGCTCGCAGGAGCGCGAGGAAGTCGTCGCCGCGGCGCGGTCCCGACAGCTGGAAGACGCGGTTGCTGTAGAGGACGATCTGATCGGTCGGCGCGACCCCGAGCACGGTGCGGTCGGTGGGCAGCCGCCTCACGAGCGGCACGCGCACCTCGCCGCCGACGCCGAACGTCGAGCCGAGCACGCTCGCGGCGAGCGCCAGCGCGAGCGACGCGACGGCGACCGACCGTCCGAGCGGGCCCAGCTTCACGATCCAGATCGTCCCGAGCACCGCCAGGTAGACGATCAGCGGCAGCTGGTAGCGGACGACGTGTATCGGCGTCGCCAGTAGCGCGATCCACGCCAGCAGCATCCCGCACAGCAGCTCCGGGACCCAGGGGCCGGCGCGCCCGCGGAGGGTCCGGACGGTCGCGGTGGCGATCCCGATCGCGGCGAGCACGAACAGCGGCGCGAGCAGCTCGCCGTTCAGCGCCGCCCACACGTACCACCCGAGGTTCGTGAGCGACAGCGTCGGAGGGTCGGTCCCGGGGACGCTCGTGCCGACCAGCGCTTCGTTGACGCCGAGGTGATGGAGATGGATCGCGTACCACGGGCCGGCGACGACGAGCGCACCGAGCGCGAACCGGAGGATGCCGCGCCGGTTGCGCCAGCCGTGCCCGCGCAGGATCACGACCACGACGAGGCCGGCGAGGCAGAGGGCGGACTGCTGCTTGGCCAGCAGCGCGAGCCCGACCGCCAGGCCGGCCAGCAGCGAGCGGCGCTCGTCGGAGAAGCGGTCGCTCGCGAGCACCAGCCACGCCGAGACGGCGACGAGCGCGGCCTCGGGCGCGTCGAGCATCAGCACGTGGAAGCTCTCGACCATCAGCGGCGTGCCGAGCGCGAACGCCGTCGCGAGCGCTCCGGCGCGCGGCCCGCCCACCAGCGCGCCCGCGCGGTAGCAGCCGAGCGCCAGCAGCGGCATGAACACGAGCACCTCGGCGATGACCGGGGCGGTCACGTTCACGCCCCCGATCAGCATCCCGATCGCGCCGACGACCCGGACGAGCGGCGGGTGTATCGCGACTTCGGACAGCGGCCCCAGCAGGTCGCCTCGGGCCAGCGTCGCGTGCGTCGCAAGCGCGTCGGTGAGGATCGTCCCCGGCTCCATCCCCGGGATGCCGCGATCTTCGGCCAGCCACCAGCAGCTCAGCGCGATCGACGCCGCCGTGAGCGCGATCGCGCTCCACGCCGCGGCGCTCCAACGCGGCGCCGCCAGGGATAACGAACGGCGGCCCGGTGCGAGCGCGGTCCCACGATCCTCGCTCATGACACCACTATAAAGTTCGTGAGCGGGGGTCTGCCGGCGCTACCCGTCCAGGAAGCGCCGCACGGCGGCCTGCTTCTCGGCCTCGGAGACGACGAGGCCCGAGCCGCCGTTGGGCAGCGTCGTGAAGCTCGACGGCTTGAGCACCTGCACCGGCGGCGAGCCGGTCGTCGCGGCGGCGGCGAAGAAGCCGAGCAGCGTCGGGCCGCCCATGTCGGTCCGCATCGCCTTCGGCGCGTACCAGGAGATCCAGGGCAGGCGGAAGAACGACCACGGCGAGACGAGCGAGTCCTTCATCCCGGACAGGATCTGCTGCTGGCGCCTCGCGCGCGTCAGGTCGTCCTCGGCTGGGTTGCAGGCGTTCTTGCGCGTGCGCGCGAGCACCAGCGCCTGCTCGCCGTCGAGGTGGTGCGTGCCCGGGCCCAGGCGCAGCGTCTGGCCGCCGTTGCGCACGCCGCCGCTGATCTCCGAGCAGACGCGGCCGGTCGTCACGTCGACGCCGCCGAGCGCGTCGATCAGCTTCGGGAAGTTCTCGAAGCTGACCTCGACGAGGTGGTTGACCGGGATCCCCAGGTAGTCCTCGATCGTGCGGATCGACAGCGCCGCGCCGCCGTAGGCGTAGGCGGCGTTGATCTTGTCGGTGCCGTGGCCGGGGATCGGCACGACCGTGTCGCGCGGGATCGACAGGCGTGCGCCATGCCCGCCGCCGACCCGCCACAGCATGATCGTGTCCGAGCGGCTCGGGCCGCCGGGGTTCGCGCCCGGCTCCTTCGAGCCCTTCGGGCGCGCGTCGGAGCCGAGCAGCAGGATCGTGTTGGCCGACGTGAGCGGGAACCCGGCCGGCTTCAAGGCGGCCTTCGCGGCGTCCGAGACCTTCGAGCGCTCGATCTGCGCGCTGACGAGGAACAGGACGAGCGACAGCGCCAGCCAGCCGGCGACCGCGAGCGCGACCCACTTCAGGACGCGGCGGGGGGTGATCGGCCGGCGGCGCGCGGGCGCGGTTCCCGGCGGGGGCGCCGCGCGGCCGCGGCGTCGCGCGCGCAGCCCGCGGCGTCCCCCGCCGCCGGCGCCGAGCAGCTCGTCCAGTTGCGCGTCCTCGCCGCGCAGACGCTCGCGCAGGCCGCGGGGCTTGGAGCGGTACAGGGTGTACGAGGGCGCCCCGCGCCGCAGCGCGTCGTCGCGATCGTCCGGCATGCCGCGGTCTATAGTGGCCGAGATGGCGGCCGAGTGCGTTATCGGGGTCGACCTCGGTGGCACGAAGCTGCTCGCCGGGGTGCTCGACGACGGCCTCGGCGTCCACCACCGGGTGCAGCGTCCCGTCCACGGGCTGGGGCAGCGCGAGCTGCTCGACACGGTCGTCGCCGCCGTCGAGGAGGCGCGCGCCGCCGCGTCGGCCGAGGTCACGGCGGTCGGCTTCGGGATCCCCTGCCTGATCGACCAGCGGCGCGGGATGGCGCTGATGGCCGTCAACCTCGCGCTCGCCGACGTGCCGTTCCGCGACCTGATGGCGGAGCGCCTCGGGCTGCCGGTCGAGGTCGACAACGACGCCAACTGCGCGGCGCTCGCCGAGCACCGCGCCGGCGCCGCGCAGGGCGCCGACGACGCGGTCGTGCTGACGATCGGGACCGGGATCGGCGGCGGGCTGATCCTCGGCGGCGAGGTCTACCGCGGCGCGATCGGCGCGGGCGCCGAGCTGGGGCACATGACGATCGACCTCGACGGCCCGCCGTGCCAGGGCAACTGCCCCAACCACGGCTGCCTGGAGACGCTCGCCTCCGGCACCGCGCTCGCGCGCGAGGGAGGGCGGATCGCGGCCGAGCGGCCGGACTCGCAGCTCGGCCGCGCGCTGGCCGACGGCCGCGAGATCACCGGCGCGCTGGTGACCGAGCTGGCGCACGACGGCGACGCGGCGGCGGTCGAGGCGCTCGCGCTGATCGGACGCAGCCTCGGCGTCGGGATCGCGGCGCTGCTGAACGTCTTCAACCCGGACGTCGTCGTGGTCGGCGGCGGCGTGATCGCCGCGGGGGACCTGCTGCTGGAGCCCGCGCGCGCGGAGGTCGCCGAGCGCGCGCTGCCGCCGGTGCGCGAGCACGCACGGATCGTGCCGGCGCAGTTCGGCGTCGAGGCGGGGATGGTCGGCGCGGGCGCGCTCGCGTTCGCGCACGCGCGCGGGACCGAGGTCGCGTAGTGGCCGGCCGCCTGATCGTCTGCCCGACGCCGATCGGCAACCTCGAGGACGTCACGCTGCGCGTGCTGTCCGCGCTGCGCGAGGCGGACCTGATCGCCTGCGAGGACACGCGCCGCACGCGCACGCTGCTCGACCGCTACGGCGTCTCGGGAGAGCTGCTCAGCTACCACGAGCACAACGAGCGCGAGCGAGCCGCGGAGCTGGTGCGGCGGATGCAGACGGGCGCGAACGTCGCGCTCGTGTCCGACGCCGGCATGCCGCTCGTGTCCGACCCGGGGTTCGTGCTCGTGCAGGCCTGCGTCGCGGCGGGGCTGGCGGTCGAGGTGCTGCCGGGGCCGAGCGCCGCGCTCGCCGCGCTGGTCGCGTCGGCGCTGCCGGCCGAGCGCTGGCGCTTCAGCGGCTTCCTGCCGCGCAAGCGCGGCGAGCTGGAGCGGGCGTTCGCGGTGTCCGAGACGCTCGTCGCGTTCGAGTCGCCCAAGCGGGTCGCGGCCTCGCTGGCGGTGCTCGCGGAGGTGGACCCCGACCGGCCCGTGGTCGTCTGCCGCGAGCTGACGAAGCTGCACGAGGAGATCGTGCGCGGGACGGCCGCCGAGCTCGCGGCGCGCTACGCGGCCGAGCCGCCGCGCGGCGAGGTCGTGCTCGTCGTCGGGGCCGCCCCCGAGGCCGAGGCGCCGCTGGAGCCGGCTCTGGATGCGCTGCGGCGGTTGATCGACGCCGGCGCCAAGCCGCGGCCGGCCGCGGGCGTCGTGGCGGGGCTGACCGGCGTGCCGGCGAACGCGCTGTACCGCGCGCTGACGGCGGACTGACCCGCGGCCGGCGGCGCGGCCGCCGATACCCTTCCCACCCGCCATGCCGTTCTACGTCACCACCCCGATCTACTACGTCAACGCGCAGCCGCACCTCGGCCACGCGTACACGACGATCGCGGCCGACGTGCTGGCGCGGCACATGCGCCAGCGGGGCGAGCAGGTCTTCTTCCTCACCGGCACCGACGAGCACGGCGAGCCGGTCGCGCAGGCCGCCGAGGCGCTCGGCGTCACGCCGGCGCAGCTGGCCGACCAGAACGCCGCCCGCTTCCAGGCGCTGATGCCGCAGCTGGAGGCGTCCAACGACTTCTTCATCCGCACCTCCGACCCACGCCACGGCGCGCGGGTCCAGGAGGTGATGCAGCGCGTGCACGACAACGGGCACGTCTACCTCGGCACCTACGAGGGCTGGTACTGCCCGCGCTGCGCCGACTTCAAGGCCGAGAACGAGATCGCCGAGGGCAACACCTGCCCGATCCACCACATACCGCTCGACCGCGAGCAGGAGGAGAACTGGTTCTTCCGGCTGTCCGCGTTCCAGGAGCCGCTCGAGCGGCTGTTCGCGGAGCGCCCGGACTTCGTGATGCCCGCCTCGCGCCGCAACGAGGCGCTCGCATTCGTCAAGCAGGGATTGCGCGACGTCTCGCTCTCGCGCGGGAAGATCAGCTGGGGCGTGCCGGTGCCGTGGGATCCGTCGCACGTCTTCTATGTCTGGTTCGACGCGCTGCTCAACTACTACACGGCGCTCGGCTTCGCGCGCGACGGCGAGGACCTGACGGACGTGTTCTGGCCGGCGACCTACCACCTGATCGGCAAGGACATCCTCAAGTTCCACGCGATCTACTGGCCGGCGCTGCTGATGGCGGCCGAGCTGGAGCTGCCGCACCACCTGTTCGTCCACGGCTACCTGCTGATGGAGGGCGAGAAGATGAGCAAGTCGCTCGGCAACGTGCTCGACCCGTTCGAGGTGATGGAGCGCTTCGGCACCGACGCGCTGCGCCACTACTGCTTCCGCGAGGTCTCGTTCGGGCAGGACGGGTCGGTCTCGACGACCGGCTTCGAGGCCCGCTACGAGTCCGAGCTGGCGAACGAGTACGGCAACCTCGCGTCTCGCACGCTCGCGATGCTCGCGCGCTACCGCGACGGGCGCGTGCCCGTCGTCGCGACCGACGCGGCGCTCGCGGCCGACTTCGACGGCCTGGATCGGGAGGTCGCCGCGCTGCTCGACCGCGCCGAGCTGACGCAGGCGCTCGACGCGATCTGGCAGCGCGTGCGGCGCTGCAACCGCTACGTCGAGGAGCGCGCGCCGTGGCAGCTCGCGAAGGACGAAGCCGAGGCGGCAGCGCTCGACGAGACGCTCGCGTCGCTCGCCGAGGGGCTGCGGGTGGTCACCGTCTTGCTGCACTCCTACATGCCCGCGAGCACGGCGACGCTGCTCGCGGCGCTCGGGCGGCCCGAGCTGGACTACGCGGGCGCGGCGTTCGCCGACCGCGGCTGGGGCGGGACGGTCGGCGCGCTCGAGCCGCTGTTCCCCAAGATCGTCCCGGCGACGCCGTGATCGACAGCCACACGCACCTCACCTCGTGCGCGCCGCCGGCGGAGGAGCTGGTCGCCGCCGCCGAGCGGGCGGGCGTGCGGCGGATGCTCACGATCGGCTCCGACGGCGACTCCTGCCGCGCCGCGCTCGCGCTCGCCGAGGACTTCCCACAGGTCTACGTCGCGATCGGCCGCCACCCCAACCACGCGACCGGCTTCGACGACGCCGACCTCGCCGAGCTGCGCGCGCTCGCCGCGCACCCGCGCTGCCGCGCGATCGGCGAGACCGGGCTCGACTTCCACCGCACCGACGCGCCGCGCGAAGACCAGGAGCGCGCGTTCGCGGCGCAGATGACGCTCGCGCGCGAGACCGGCAAGCCGCTCGTGATCCACACGCGCGCGGCCGACGACGACACGCTCTCGATGCTCGGCGGCCAGGCCGAGGGCCTGCGCGTGATCCTGCACTGCTTCTCGATGCCCGACCGCCTCGACGCGTGCCTCGAGCGCCGCTACTGGATCTCGTTCGCCGGCAACGTCACCTACCCGGCCAACGCCGCGCTGCGCGCGGCCGCGCGCGACGTCCCGGCCGACCGGCTGCTGGTCGAGACCGACGCCCCGTACCTGACGCCCCAGGCGGTGCGCAAGGAGCGCAACCAGCCGGCGAACGTCGTGCTGACGGCGCAGCTCGTCGCGGCCGAGCGCGGCGTCGCCTACGCGGAGCTGGAGGCGCAGGTCGAGCGCAACGCGGCCGAGCTGTTCGGCTGGTGAGCGGCGCGGCCGATCCGCTCCCGGTACAGCCGTCGCTGCGGCGCCTGCGCGCGTTCGGCGTCAGGCCCAACCGCGAGCTGGGCCAGAACTTCCTGATCGACTCGAACCTCCTCGACGTGATCGCGCGCGCGGCGCTGGTGGATGCCGGCGACGTCGTGCTGGAGATCGGCGGCGGGCTCGGCGTGCTGTCCGAGCACCTCGCGGCGCGCGCGGCGTACGTGCACGTCGTCGAGGTCGACCGCTCGCTCGAGCCGGCGCTGCGCGACGCGCTGCGCCCCTTCGCCGCGACGACGGCGCTGCACCTCGCCGACGCGATGGCGCTCGACCTCGCCGCGCTGAGGCCGTCGCCGACGAAGGTGATCGCGAACCTGCCGTACGGGATCGCCGCGAGCGCGACGCTGCGGACGGTCGAGCAGCTGCCGGACGTCCAGCGCTGGGTCGTGATGGCGCAGAAGGAGGTCGGCGAGCGGCTCGCGGCCGCGCCCGGCACGCCCGCGTACGGCGTGCCGTCGGCGATCGCGCAACTCGCGTGCGAGGTGCGCGTGCTGCGGCCGGTCGCGCGGACGGTCTTCCACCCGGTCCCGAATGTCGACTCTGTGCTCGTCGGGCTGACGCGGACCGGCCCGGCGGCGCCGGCGGCGCTGCGCGCGTTCGTGCAGGCGGCCTTCGCGCACCGGCGCAAGACGCTCGCCGCCTCGGTCGCGCTCGCGGGCGTCGCGTCGCGCGAGCGCGCGCGGGCCGCGCTGGAGGCGCTCGGCCAGGCGCCCGACGTGCGCGCCGAGCGGCTGTCGCCCGCCGAGTTGCGCGCGCTGTGGGAGACAATCGCGCGATGAGTACGCCGACGCCGCGCGCGCTCGCGAGCCGCCCGCCCGCGCCGCGGCCGGCGGAGGCACCCGCGCGATGACGGCCCTGCGCGCGCTCGCGAGCCGCCCGCCCGCGCCGCGATCCGGGGAGGCGCCCGCGCGATGACGGCCCTGCGCGCGCTCGCCCCCGGCAAGGTCAACCTCGCGCTGTTCCTCGGCCCGGCGCGCGCGGACGGGCTGCACGAGCTCGTCTCGCTGATCGAGTCGCTGTCGCTCGCCGACGAGCTGACGCTGGAGGAGCTGCCCGGGGCGGCGCTCACGGCGGCGGCGCCAGGCGTCAGCGGCGCCGCCTGCGACGCCGGCCTCGACGAGATCGTCTGCGCGGGCGTCGAGGGCCCGAACCTCGCGGGCGAGGCGCTCGGCGCGTTCCGCGCCGCGAGCGGCTGGGACGGGCCGCCCCAGCGCCTGACGATCGCCAAGCGCGTGCCGGTCGCCGCCGGGATGGGCGGCGGCTCGGGCGACGCCGCCGCCGCGCTGCGGCTCGCCGCGCACGCCGCCGGCCGCGCCCCCGACGACCCGCTCCTGCGCCAGCTCGCGCCGCGGCTCGGCGCCGACGTGCCGAGCCAGCTCGCGCCCGGCGCGACGCTGGTCGGCGGCGCGGGCGAGCACGTCCAGCCGCTCCCCGCGCTCCCGCCCCACGGCGTGCTGATCCTCCCGAGCGGCGAGCGGCTCGCGACCGCCGGCGTCTACCGCGAGGCCGACCGGCTCGGGCTCGTGCGCGCCCCAGACGAGCTGGCCGAACGGCGCACCGCGCTGCTCGCCGCGCTCGACGCCGACGCCGCGCTGCCCGCCGACCTGCTCGTCAACGACCTCGAGCCCGCCGCGCGCTCGCTGTGCGCGGCGATCGAGCCGGCGCTGCACGCCGCCCGCGAGGCCGGCGCCGACCACGCGCTCGTCAGCGGGTCGGGACCGACGGTCGCCGGGATCTTCTGGGGCGCGGACGGCGAGGCGCGCGCCGAGCGGGCGGCCGCGGCGCTACGCGCGCGCTTCCCGCAGGCCACCGCCGCCCGCCCCGCCGGCCCCGACTTCGCGGCGATCCGCGCGGTGCGCGAGAATGGCGAGGCACCATGAGCGCCTCCGCGATCACCGAGCTCGTCGCCGTCGGCGCCGGGCTGCTCGCGCTCTCCGCGTTCGTCTGGCTCGTGCTCGTGCCGGCCGTCAGCGCGTACGAGCGCACCTGGGAGCGGGTCGTCGCCGGCCTGCTGTCGCTGTGGGTGCTCGGCGCGTTCGTCGGGGTGGGGATCCTCGCCGGCGGCGCCGTCATCTGGTTCTGGCCGCGGGTGTTCTGACACGCGAACCGCATATCGGCGCGCTGACCCACTAAGGTCTGGCACGACTGCGTCCCGGGGGATCGGGCGCGAACGATCGGCAAGGTCGCCGCAGTACCGGAGGTCCAGATGCACTTGTCGCGTTCGATTGCGGCCGTCCGCGAACTGTCACCCGCCCTCGTCACTCCGTTGCTGGCGGTCGCGCTGCTCGCGTGCCTCCCGTCGATCGCCGCCGCGGCGCTCGGCTGGAACGGCTTCGGCGTCGGCAGCTGGCCGCCCGCGACCTGGCGTCCCTACTCCTCGCCCTCGTCCACGACGCACGGCTCACCGTTCAACCGCACGGTGACGGGCATCGCCGTGCACCCCAACTCGGCCGCGATCGTCGCAAAGACGCTGTCGCTCGGCACGATCGGCAACCTCGTCGCCGGCAACTCCGGCACGACAAGCGACTGGCAGCACCCGACCTACTACGCCCAGCCGAGCGACCCGCTGTTCACGCTGACGTGGACCGGCGGTGGCCCCGGCTCCACGAACGGGATGCAGATCCGCATCCCCGACCGGGCGCGCGCCGCCGGCGGCACTGACCACCACATGACGGTCGTCGAGCCGGACGGCTGGGAGTACGACTTCTGGAACGTCACGTACAAGCAGCCGGGCGGCGGCGTGCTCAAGTACGGCGGCGGCGGCCGCACGCGGATCGACGGCTACGGCCTCGCCAGCGGCGGCACGGCCGCCGGCTTCGGCAACCTCGCGGGCGTGATCCGCGAGCAGGAGCTGGCCGCGGGCCACATCAACCATGCGCTGTTCATCGTCGTCAAGTGCACCGCGCGCAACACGGCGTTCGGCTACGGCGAGAAGCTGATGGGAAGCTCCAGCTACGTCTACCCCGCGACGCACAGCGGCTCCGGCTGCCCGACCGACAGCACGTCGCTGCCGCCGATGGGCGCGCACTTCGTGCTCGCGATGACCGACCTGCAGATCGCCGCGCTCGCCGTCCCGTGGTGGAAGAAGACGATCCTCACGGCGCTGGCGCACTACGGCGGCTACGTCGGCGACACCGGCGGCTCGGGCTTCAACTTCCAGTTCGAGTCGGGCTCGACCTACACCTCGTTCAGCTGGGCCGACCCGCTCGTGTCGCTCTCGAAAGGGCTCGGCGTGCCGCTGTGGGAAAACCTCTACGTCTACAACGTCGCCGGCAGCGTCGACTGGGCGAGATACCTGCGCGTGCTCGTGCCGCCGGCCCCGTAGCGGAGCGCCGTTCGTACAATCGCGGCATGCCCCGCGCGCCCGGCGAGACGACCTCCTCCGCGCCGGACCTGCGAGCGCTCGAGGCGATCACCGAGGCGGTCGCCGCCGGCGCCGGCCTGCCGGAGATCGTCCGCGCCGCCGCACGCGCGCTCGACGCGAGCCTCGCGCTGATCGACCGCACGAGCGTCGTGCTGGCGGTCGCGGCGCGCTCGCCGGCGGAGGAGCGCGACCTGCTGCGCGACGGCGAGCGGGTCGAGCGCGTCGAGCTGCGCGTCGCCGACGCGGTCGTCGGACAGCTGCGCGTGCGGTCGCGGGAGCGCGGCGGGGGCGGGGGGGTGGGGATCGATTCAGGCGTGCTGCGGCTCGTCACGACCTTGATCGCGTCCGAGGTCGAGCGCGTGCGCGGGCCCGAGCGCGCGTCGGAGGCCGCGGCCGCAGCCTTCCTGCACGCGGTGCTGGCGCGCGAGATCCCCGCACGCGAGGACCTGGTGGCGCGCGGCAAGGAGCTGGGGATCGCGCTCGACCGCGGCGGCTCGGTGATCGTCGTGCGCGCCCACCCGCGCGCGACCGTCGAGGACGACTGGCGTGCGCGCCTGCTGGCGCTCTCCGAGCGCGGCGCGCGCTCGATCGCGCCCGGCTCGATCGCCGCCACGACCACCGCCGGCGACGGCGACGAGGTCGTCGTGCTCGTGCCCGACGCGGACGGCGAGGCGGGGCGGCGCGTCGCCGCGACGGTGCTGCGCGAGCTGGAGGCGAACCTGAGCGGGTTCGCGTTCGCGGTCGGGCGCAGCCGGCTGGCGGGCGATCCGCTCGACCTGCACCGCGCCGGCAACGAGGCGCTGCTGGCGGCGAACGTCGTCGAGGGCGATCCGGACGAGTCGCTGCTCGCCTACGACGACACCGGCACCTACCAGCTGCTGCTGCCGCACATGAGCGATCCCGCCGAGCTGCGGCGCTTTTACGACGAGACGGTGTCGAAGATCGTCGCCTACGACGAGCAGTACGAGACCTCCGACCTCGTCGGGACGCTCGAGACGTTCCTCGAGTGCGACGGCAACGTGAACGCGACCGCGTCGCGGCTGATCACCCACCGTCATACGGTCCGCTACCGCTTCGAGCGCGTGCGCGAGATCACCGGGCTCGACGTCGGCTCGACCGACGGGCGCGAGAAGCTGTCGTTCGGCCTCAAAGCGATGCGCGTGCTCGGGATCGCCGCCCCGCGCGGGCCGGCGACCGAGCGCGGCGCGGAGGGCGGCCGCGTGCGCCGCGAGCAGCCCGACCGCCCGTCGGCCGCCCGGCCCTCGCCGGGGCCGCGCGGGCGCTGACCGGGCGCGTTCGAACTCATCCGATCAGTTGGATTTCCGAAAATCGCGGTTAGACTGGCCGCGTGGCCGGCAGGGGTGCTCGGATCGCGGGGGAGGCATGGCCTAAGACGGGCCCCGGCGAGCCGCCCGTCGCCCACCTGATCGACCGGCGTGGCCGCTGCCGGCTCGCGTTCGAGCCCGTCGCCGACCTCTTCCGCGGGGAGATCTGCGGCTACGAGGCGCTGCCGCGCTACCCGGACGCGATGAGCCCCGGTCGCTGGCGCCTGGAGGCGCAGCAGCGCGGGCTCGAACCGGACCTCGACGCGTTCCTGATCGAGTCGGTGCTGGAGGAGCGCCAGCACCTGCCGCCGGAGTGCTGCCTGTCCTTCAACGTCCGCCCGCAGACGCTGCAGCGCGAGGCGGTGCGCGCGACGCTCGCGCGCCCCGACGGGCTCGAGGGGCTGGCGGTCGAGCTGTGCCCGCGCGTGCCCATGCGGCACGAGCACGCGTTGCTGGACGCCGTCGCCGAGCTGCGCGCGGTGGGCGCGAAGATCGCGATCGACGGCGTCGGCAAGGCCGCGGCGACGCTGCATCTGATCACGGTCGTCCGGCCCGAGATCGTCAAGCTCGACGCCGCGCTCGTGCGCGGCTGCCACCGCGATGACGTGAAGCTCGCGGCGGTCGAGGCGGTCCACCGCTTCGCCGAGCGCGTCGGCGCGCAGCTCGTCGCGCAGGGCGTCGAACTGATCGAGGAGCTCGACGCGCTCGTCGACCTGCGCGTGCCGCTCGCCCAGGGGCCGCTGATCGGCGTGCGCGCGAAGACGCTGACGCCGGTCGCGTTCGCGCTCGGCGGCTACGTGCGCGAGCGCGCCGGGCGGGGGGGCGGCGAAGCGAGCTGACGGTGCACTCCGCCGCGTCCTGCTACGCCGCGACGTGCTGCGGATGGCGCCCCTCGGCCAGCTCCTCGACGACCTTCGCGCAGAAGGCCGGCAGGTCGTCCGGCCGGCGGCTGGAGACGAGCCCGTTGTCGACGTGGACCCGCTCGTCGACCCACGTCCCGCCGGCATTGCGGATGTCGGTCTGCAGGCTCGGCCACGAGGTGATCGTGCGGCCCTTCAGGACGCCGGCCTCGACGAGCGTCCACGGCCCGTGGCAGATCACGCCGACCGGCTTGTCCTGCTCGAAGAACGCGCGCGCGAAGCGGACGGCATCCTCGTCGGTGCGCAACCGGTCGGGGTTCGCGACGCCGCCGGGCAGCACGAGCCCGTCATAGTCGTCGGCCGTCGCCTCGGCGACCGTGCGATCGACCGGGAACGTGTCGCCCTTGTCGAGATGGTTGAACGCCTGCACCTCCCCGCGCTCGAGCGAGATCAGCTCGACATCCGCACCTGCGTCGACGACCGCCTCCAGCGGCTCGGTCAGCTCCACCTGCTCGACGCCCTCGGCGAAGAGGAACGCGATGCGCTTGCCCTGCAGCTCCTGTGCCATGCTCGTAGCCTCCGCACATCGGAAGTCGGGTTCTCCACCGCTCCCCTACCCACAGCTCGCGGTGCTCGCGCAGGCAGGTCTGCATGCGAACGCGTCATGCCGGCCGCGGTGTTCGCTACAGTCCGCCAATGCTCTACAACCCATCAAATTCCAGGCTCGGGGGCGTGCGTACGAGTCGCGGCTGGAAGTCGGTCGCCGCTCAGCGCGGCGTCGCGCCTTCCGAGACCGGACCCGGCGCGATGTCCTCCAGCAGCGTGTTCTTCGAGTTTCTGCCTGAACGCAACCGTGCTCGGCACGCCGTTCCCGAGCGGTCGGTTGGCACCCGCGCGTAGCGCCTGCGGGTGACGACGGACCGCCGGGACTTCGCCAATCCATACATCGTCGTCTGGCCGGACGGCGCCGACGCGGTCCTCAAGAGCGCGTGGTCGCTGCGCGTGCTGTATTGCCCGTGGGCCGCGGCTGGGGCGCTGTTGGGTGCGGCGGGAGACATCGGCTCCCTCCGCGCCGAGCTCGCCGCGTGCGGCGTCGCCGATCCCGCGGCCCTCGTCGAGGGCGCGCGCGACGCCGGCATCCTCGTCTCCGAGCGCGAGCTCGCGCAGCTCGACGCCTTCTTCGAGGACTGGACATGGGGGCCGGTGGCTGCGGCCCACCTGTTCGGCTACCACACCGATGCGTTCGTCGATCCCGAACGCGAGCTGGACGGGTCGCGAGCGGCCGACGCGTCGGTTCCCGCGCTGCTCTGCGAGGGCGACGAGGACGCGGTGGCCCTCCCGCCGCGGGTGCGGGCGGATCCGCTCGGCGAGGTCGTCGCGCGCCGCCGCAGCCGTCGCAGCTTCAGCGACGCACCGGTCGAGCTCGCATCGGTCGCGGCCTGTCTCGGCGACGCGCTCGGGATCACCGGGCAGCGCACGCGCGACGACGGGCGCACGCTGCCGTTGACGGCGGCGCCGTCGCCCGGCGGCCTGAACACCTACGACGGGCTCGTGCTCGCGCGGCGGGTGGACGGGCTGGAGGACGGCACGTATCGCTATCTGCCCGCCCGCCACGCGCTCGCGCGCAAGGCGGGGCGGCATGTGCCGTTCGACCGCTTGTTCGGGGGGCAGTCATGGTGCGCCCGTGCTGCCTGCGCGATCGTGCTCGCCGCCGATCTGCGCCGCCCGGCCTCGCGCTACGACTTCCCGACGACGATCTCGGCCGCGCTGATCGAGGCCGGGGCCCGCGTGGAGCTGATCCTGCTGCGTGCGGAGGCCGCCGGCCTGTCCGCCACGACCGTGGGCCTGACCGGCGTCGGCGCGTTCGCGCGCGAGCTGGCCGCCCAGGCGGGCCTGCCTTGCGCGACGAGCATGACGCCTCCTGTCTGCGCAGTCCTGATTGGCGCAGATCGTCACACCTCTGTATAGAGTGACCCGCCCCGCGAGCCGATGACTCGCCCGTGACACCGAGGGAGGGCATGTGAACGACGAGAGATTTCCGTGGCCGATGCGCATCTTCGACGTCGCGATCCAGGGGGTCGTAGGTGGGCTCATCCTTCTCGTCGGCATGCTCCTGACCCCGCCGCGCTCGCGCTGGACCGAGGGCGGACTGATCGTCCTCGTCGCCGTGATCATCTCGGTGGGCACGGCGATCATCGTGAACCGCTCCTATCTTCGCTTCATGCACCGGATCGTCGCCGATCGGCTCGCCCAGGTGACGAAGACGGCGCTGCTGCGCGGGGCCGGAGTCGGCGAGCTCGTCACGAAGGAGGTGCTGTCGGCGCTCGAGCGCACGATGCCGGTCGAGACGATCTGGATCGTGTGTCAGGACTTCGGCGACGACATCGATCCCGACGCGCCGTTCCTCGAGGTCATCAAGCACAACGTCGAGCGCGGCGTTTCGTATCGCTACATCACTCCGGAGGGCGACAAGCCGCCGTGGCAGGTCGCTCGACTTCGCAACGCGTTGGGCATCGGCGCCGACGACGAGCGTGTCAAGCTCGTCCCGCTCACGGACGAGCAGTGGTCGCGCCTGCCCTACACGGCGGGCAACGTGACGCTCTACGACCCGGTGGCCAGCAAGAACCCGACCGAGTATCGCAGTCCGCAGGGCGTGTTCTGGTACCCGGGCGGCGACGGTGACTCGTTCGGCTGGCTCGGAGTCGACATCGTCGGACAGTGGGCGGCTCGCATCGCAGGCATCTGCGATGCGGCGGAGGGGACGCCGCCTACGATCGGAGAGGGCCCGGGCACGGATCGCGGCGACGGCTGAAGCTGGGCTGGAGCAGTCGGAGGCTTGGGAGCCGCGGGTGGCGTGACTAGACCGCGTCGTCGTGACGCGCAACGGCAAGCCGGCAGCGGTGCTGATCAGCCCGGACGACCTCGACAGCCTCGAGGAGACGCTCGCGATCCTCTCCGACCCGGTCGCGATGGAGCAGGTTCGCGAGAGCGAGAAGTCGCTCGCGGCCGGCGAGCCGACGACCTCACTCGCCGAGCTCCAGGCGAAGCTCGAGGCTCGCCGGCGCGAAGCTGCGGCGTGAGCGATCGGCCATGGGAGTTGCGGGTGGCGGCGCCCGCGCCCCGCCAGCTCGACCGCCTGCCGATCTCCGTCGTCGCCGCGGTCATCGAGACGCTCGGCGCGATCGCAGCGAACCCGCGTCGCCTCGGCAAGCCGCTGCGGTTCGAGCTGAAGGGCCAACGGTCTGCGCGCCGAGGGCCGTACCGGATCGTCTACCGCATCGACGAGGGCCTCCCGAATGGCCTCCATGCATCCGATCTCGTGCTCGCTCGAGATCTCGTCGAAACTCAGCCATGCCCCATCACGTCCTCCTTGCTCGTGTCGTAGGACGCGGCTCTTGTTCGAGCGGGGGCACTGGGGGGCCGGGACTCGAACCCGGATAGCCGGCTCCAAAGGCCGGAGTCTTGCCATTAGACGACCCCCCAAGGCGCTGGGCGGATTGTACGCGGGGCGGCGGAGCGCGGGCCGGGGCGGGCTGCGGCGGGCGGGCCGGCGGCGCCGCGGCGGCCCGGTTACGATGCGCGCGTGACCGCTCCGGTCGTCGTCATCCTCGCCGCCGGGCAGGGGACGCGCATGCGCTCGGCGCTGCCGAAGGTCCTGCACCCGCTGTGCGGCCGGCCGCTGATCGGGTGGCCGATCGCGGCCGCGCGGGCGGCCGGCGCGCAGAGGGTCGTCGTCGTCGGCGGGCCGGACCGGGCGCTCGAGCCGGCACTCCCGCCCGGCGTCCCCGACGTCGTGCTCGCCGTCCAGCACGAGCCACGCGGCACCGCCGACGCGGTCCTCGCCGCCTCCTCCCACGTCGACCGCGACGCGCCCGTCGTCGTGCTCTCCGGCGACGCCCCGCTGCTCACCGCCGACGACCTGCGCGCGCTCGCCCAAGCCCACGCCGAGCACCGCGCCGCCGCCACGATGCTCACGATGGTGCTCGACGACCCGACCGGCTACGGCCGCGTCGTGCGCGGCCCCGACGGCGCCGTCGAGCGCGTCGTCGAGACGAAGAAGCCGGGCGACGCGACGCCGCAGGAGCTGGAGATCCGCGAGGTCAACGGCGGCATCTACGCCTTCGACGGCGGCAAGCTGCTCGACGCGCTGCCGCAGGTCGGCTCCGACAACGCGCAGGGCGAGCTGTACCTGCCGGACGTGCTGCCGATCCTGCGCGCGCGCGACGAGATCGTCGCCGCGCACGTCGCCGGCGACCCCGACGCGGCGCTCGGGATCAACGACCGCGCCGACCTCGCGCGCGTGCGCGCGGTCGCCCAGCGGCGCATCCACGACGCGCACCTGAAGGCCGGCGTGACGATCGTCGACCCGGCCGCGACGCAGATCGACGTCGGCGTCGCGATCGGGCCCGACACGACCGTCGCGCCCTTCAGCTCCCTGCTCGGTGCGACGCGCGTCGGGCCGGGCTGCACGATCGGCCCGTGCACGACGCTGATCGACGCGACGCTCGGCGCGAACGTCGCGATCCCGCACGCGTACGTCGCCGGCGCCGAGCTGCCCGACGGATCCGCCCCCGGGCCGTTCGCCGACCTGCGGCCCGCGCCGGCGGGCGCGACGGTCGGCAACGCAGGGGGCGGGGCATGAGCATCGTTTCGTCGCCGCCGCGGCGTAGACTCGCGAGCGAGATGAGCACCGCCGCGCAGGAGCGTCCGGCCACCCACCTCGACATCGGCTACGACAAGCAGCTGATGCTGTTCAGCGGGCGCGCGAACCCGCAGCTCGCCTCCGACATCGCCGGCAAGCTCGGGATCGAGCTGGGTGCGGTGACGCTCAAGACGTTCTCCAACGGCGAGGTCTACTGCCGCTACGAGGAGTCGATCCGCGGCGCCGACGTCTTCATCGTGCAGCCGATCTGCGGCAACCCGCGCACCGGCCTGACCGCCAACGACGCGCTGATGGAGCTGCTGGAGCTGGTCGACGCGGCCGTCGGCGGCTCGGCGCACCGCGTGATCGCGGTCTGCCCCTGGTACGGCTACTCGCGCCAGGACAAGAAGTCCGCGCCGCGCGAGCCGATCAGCTCGCGGCTCGTCGCGCGCATGCTGGAGACGGCCGGGATCGACCGGATCCTCACCATGGACCTGCACTCCGGCCAGATCCAGGGCTTCTTCCAGAAGCCGTGCGACCACATGACCGCGATGTGGATGCTGACGAAGTACTTCGCCGACCAGGGCCTCGAGGATCTCGTCGTCGTCGCGCCGGACGCCGGCCGCGTGAAGCTCAACAAGAAGTTCGCCGCCACGATCGGCGCCGAGCTGGCGATCCTCAACAAGGAGCGCCCGGCCCAGCAGGTCGCCGAGATCGGCTACGTGATCGGCGACGTGAAGGGCAAGACCGCGCTGCTCGTGGACGACATCATCGACACGGCCGGGACGCTCAAGGCGGCCGCCCAGACGGTCCGCGACGCTGGCGCGACGCGCGTGCTCGCGGCCGCCACGCACGCCGTCTTCTCCGGCAACGCGTGGGAGAACCTCGCCGCCGGCGGCTTCGACGAGATCGTCGTGACCGACACGATCCCGCTGCGCGACGGCGCGCCGGACAACATCACCGTGCTGCCGTGCGCGGAGCTGCTCACCAACTCGATCCGCCAGATCTTCACGGACGGGTCGGTGAGCGAGGTCTTCCGCGGCGAGAACCAGCTGTTCTGAGACGGTCCTGGATGCCGGCCGCGGGCTCGTCCGACGCCGACCGCGCCGCCGAGCTGATGGAGCTGCTCGGCCTGTCCGACGACGAGCTGTGCACGCTGCTCGGCGCCGATCCGCTCACGCTGTTGTCCGGTCAGCTCGGCCACCGGCCCGAGCTGGCGATCCTGCTCGACCTGCTCGCCGGCGCGCGCGAGCAGGCGGGCCCCGGCGTGCTGCGCCGCTGGGTGCGCGCGGCCGGACCGGCGGGCCGCCCGCTCGACCTGCTCCTGCGCCGCGACTTCGCCGCCTTCGAGGACGCGCTCGGCGAGCTCGAGCGCCGCGGCTTCGTGCTGCGCGGCGGCGGCTGACGGCTACCGCCCGCGCGAGCGCCCCCGTCGCCGGAGCAACAGCCAGCCGGCCCACGCGAGCGAGAGCAGCACGCCGAGCCCGCTCAGCGCGGCCCCGGCGCGCAGGCCCGGCACGCGGTAGCTCCACACGATCGTGTGCGCGCCGGCGGGGACGATCACGCCCCGCAGTACGACGTCCGTCGTCAGCGCCCGCGCGGGCCGCCCGTCGACGCGCACCGTCCAGCCGGGGGCCCAGGCGTCGTCGAGCAGCACGAGCCCGCGCCGCGCGAGCGAGGCGCGCAGCGTGACGCTCGCGTTCGCCTCCGACGTCACGCGGACGGTCCCGGCCGCCGTCGCGGAGCTGCCATGCGGCAGCGGCTCGCCGCCGAGCTGCGCGCTGCGCACGACCGCGTCCGAGCGCAGATCGAACGAGCGGTCGGCGATCGCGGCGACCTCTTCCCGGATCCCGGACGCGGCACGGATGCCGGAGACGACCTCGGCGCGCGGCACGGCGAAGCGGTTGCGGAACACGATCGCGTCGTCGCCGCTGTAGATCGGCGCGAACCCCGGGATCGGCGTCTGCCACTGCGGATCGGCGACCACGTAGCGCACGCCGAGCAGCCCGAGGACCTTGGGACCCTGTTCGGTCATTTCCGATATTTCGCGATGGTCGTCTCGCGGCGTCACCCGCACCCACAGGTGGTCGTAGCGCTTCGTCGGCTGGGGCACGTCGAGCCCGCGCACGTCGCGCAGCCCGTAGACGGTCGTGAAGTCCGCGGACAGCACTTCGCCGAACGCGGCTATCCGTCCCTCGGAAGCGTGTCGCTGCAGGAACGCGATCGCCGGCGTGACCGGCGGAACCGTCGCCGATCGCGGGATCGTCGACTGGTAGCCGTGCGCGAAGTGCAGCATGTCGAGCGCCACGACGAGGGCGAGCAGCGCCGTCCCCGCCCGCGCCCGGCGGCGGATCAGCAGCAGCAGCGCGGCGCCGGCGCCGACGAGCACGAGCCACCAGACGGCGCTCACGAGCGCGAGCACGTCCGCGGGCGGGTCCCCGCTGCGCTTGAGCACGTGGCGCACCACGGTGCCCAGGCTCGCTTCGCCCCCGGCGGCGCCGAGTGCCGCCACGACGCCGAGCAGCGCTGCGACCGCGAGCACGGCCCAGCTGCGACCCTGGCGCGGCGCCTCCAGGACGCGCTGGAGCCCGAAGCCGGCCAGCAGCGCGATCGCGAGCACGAACCACAGCAGCATCCGCTGGTTCTGGACGCCGTTGAAGACCGGCAGCCGGTAGACGGCGGACTGGAGCGGCGTGTGGACGGCGATCAGCGCCCCGAGCGCGGCCAGCACCGCGAACGGCGCCTTGCGCCGCCATGCGCCGGGGGAGACGAGTGCGATCGCCGCCAGCAGCAGCGGGATGCTGCCCGCGTAGAAGGTGCGCTCTCTGTAGTTCGCCGGGCCGTGCGAGGTGAGCGTCTCGCTCGTGCGTCCCCACCATTCCGGGAACAGCGCGGTGCGCAGCACGTGCAGCGGCATCGAGGAGCCGGGGAAGATCGAGCGGTGGTGCTCGCGCACGTCAATGCCTATCGCTTCCCCCGACGTCGCCTGGGCCGGAAGCAGGACGGCGGCGCTCAGCAGCGAGCCGAGCCCGAGCCCGACCGCGACGAGCCCGAGACGGCCGAGCAGCTGCCGGCGCTCCACGTCGCGCACGGTCCCCGCCCGCACGACCGCGTACAGCACGAGCGCGCTCATGACGTGCAACTGCGTGCCCGGGTGGCCCGCGGTCTGGATTACCGCCGCGACCGCGACGAGCGCGAGGCCGTCGGCCGGCCGCCCGCGGCGCACGAGCCGCTCGACGAGCAGCAGGCCCCACGGCAGCATCGCCGCCGCCGATACGAAGACGCCGTGGGAGAGCCACACGACGTTGAACGCGCAGAGCGTGAAGCTGATGCCGGCGACGAGCGCGGGCCAGAAGCTCAGCCGCAGCTCGCGCGCGAGCAGGTACGTGCCGAAGCCGGCGAGCCACAGCTTGATCGCGGCGGCCAGCCCGAGGCCGTAGTTGAGCGACAGCAGCCACAGCGGCAGGCTGAACGGGCTCAGCCACGCGACCTGAAAGTTGCCCCACAGCGGCGTGCCGGCGAGCGCGTACGGGTTCCAGGCGGGAAACGTCCCGGCGTGCAGCAGTCTGCGCGCCAGCGCGTCCCACGGGTAGTAGAGCGCTATCGCGTCGCCGAGCTGCGGGTTGAGCGCGTCGCGGACGCCGGGAGCTTCGAGCTGCTTCCAGGGCGGGGTCTGGTAGAGCAGCGAGGTCGGGGTCAGCGCCTTGCCGCCCACCAGCACCGGCCACAGATAGGCGAGCACGAGCAGCGCGAAGACGCCCGCAGCCGTGCGGTGCTCATGGGCGCGCAGCGCACGGACGACGCGCAGGATCCCCCTCGCTTCGGCCGCCGCCCGTTCCCCCGGTTGGGAGCGGTCGACCACGCGGATTAATTACCAGAACACGGAGCTTCGAGCGAGCCCTTCGCGGCTCGCCGAGCGCTCAATCGCGCTCGGGCGCGCGCCTGCCCGGCCACACGCCGAACAGGTGCGCGAACGACTTCGCGCCGGCGCGATCGACGGCGGCGCGCGTCGCCGAGAAGGTCGCGCCCTGCAGCGCGGCGGCGCCGACGACGCGCGACCAGCTCGCGCGCTCGGTCGTCGCGGTCGGCGGCTCGGCGTCGTCGATGCGGCCCCACAGCGCCTCGAACAGCCGGCGCGCGAGGAACCCGCCGGCGATCCCGAACAGCAGGCCGAACGGCTTGTAGAGCAGCTTCATCGCCGGAAGCCTACCCGCGCGCGGGCGCCGCGAACGCCGCGCGCGGGCGCGGCGCCGGGCGCGAGCGGGGCGCCGGCCGGCCGGGCGATCGGCGATGATCCCGCGCCGATGCGCCGCCCGCTCCGCCTGCTGCTGATCGCGCTCGCGGTCGTCGCGTTCGTGGCGATCAGCGCGGGCCTCGCGCGCGTGCTGAGCGCCAACAACGCCGAGCGCGCGGCGATCCAGTCGCTGATCGCGGCCCAGGGTCGCGGCGACGCGGCCGCGGTGATCGCGCAGCTCGACGGCTGCGCGGCCGACCCGGCGTGCGTCGCGACGCAGCGGCGCAACGCCGCCGGCCTGCGCTCGCCCGGCCGTGTCCAGCTCGTGCGGCTCGACGCCTCCACGGGCTTCTCGCTCGGCGGCGGCCACCTCGGGACGGCGCGCGTCGTGTGGACTGCGCCGACGCGCACGACGATCGTGCAGTGCGTCGAGGTGCGGCGCGGCGGCGACGTGATCGGCGGCCTCTCGATCCAGCTGCGCTCGCTCAGCTCGCCGATCGGCCACCAGTCCGCCTGCCCGTCAGCGCGCTGACACCGAGCCGTCGCGGCGCTGCCGTACCCTTCGGCCGGTCGATGCGTCGCCGCCGGAAGCTGCCGCTCGCCCTCGCGCTGCTCGCGCTCGCCCTCCCCGCCGGCGGCGCGCGCGCCGCGGCGACCCCGGCCCCGCCGCAGCCCGCTCCCCCCGGCGCGCAGCCCCCGGCCTCGCTCGTCCCGGACGGCAAGCCGCTCTACGCCGACGGGCAGGACGGCCGGATCCTGATGAACGGGCCGTGGCTGTTTCGCCTCGACCCGCTCGACGCCGGCCGCAGGCAGCTGTTCTTCGCCCAGCACGGGACCGTCGGCTGGAGCGTCGTCAGCGTCCCGAGCGCGTGGAACGCGGGCGACGACAGCCTGGGCAGCTTCACCGGCTCGGTCGGCTGGTACCGCAAGGACTTCAAGCTGCCGAGCGCGTCGAAGGCGCTGTCGTGGATCGTGCGCTTCGAATCGGTCAACTTTCGCGCGACCGTGTGGCTCAACGGCCGTCAGATCGGCACGCACGTCGGCGGCTACGACCCGTTCGAGCTGGACCTGCCGAACCTCAGCCGCAAGGGCGTCAACCGCCTCGTGATCCGCGTCGACAACCGCCGCGGGCTCGGCGACAACGGCGGCGGCGCGGGCGACCAGCCGATCCCGCCGGGCGGCTGGTGGAACTACGGCGGGCTGCTGCGCGAGGTCTACCTGCGGCGCGTCGACCGCGTCGACGTCGCCAACGTGCAGGTCGTCCCCTCGCTGCCGTGCGCGAGCTGCGCCGCGACCGTCACGACGGTCGCGACGCTGCGCAACGTCACGACCACCGGCCAGCGGGTGAGGCTCGCCGGGCGCTTCGGCACGGCGCCGCTGCGCTTCGCCGAGCAGACGATCGCGCCCGGGCAGATCGCGACGTTCACGAGCCGGCTGCACGTGCGCCACCCGCACCTGTGGGCGCCCGGCCACCCGTCGCTCTACGGCGTGCGGCTGGCGGCGAGCGCGCTCGCGGTCACCGCGAAGGGCAAGCGCCTGCGTGCGACCCCCGCCGGCGCCTACAGCCTGCGCACGGGGATCCGCTCGATCCGCGTCGACCGCGCCGGGCGGCTGCTGCTCAACGGCCAGGTCGTCCACTTCCGCGGCGTCGCGATCCACGAGGACACGCTGACGCAGGGCGCCGCGATGGACAACGCGACGCGCGCGCGGCTCGTGGCGCTCGCGCAGGAGGCCGGCGCGACGCTGATCCGCTCCCACTACCCGCTGCACCCCGAGTTCCAGGAGCTGGCCGACCGCAAGGGCCTGCTGCTGTGGTCGGAGGTGCCGGCGATGTACCAGACGCCGGAAGCCGACATCGCCAAGCCGCAGTTCCGCGCGCTCGCCTTCCAGGAGCTGACCGACGACCTGATCGCCAACCGCGACCACCCGTCGGTCGCGATCTGGTCGGTCGGCAACGAGATGCCGAGCGACGCCGGGCCCAACCAGGTCCGCTACGTGCGCGACGCCGCCACGCTCGTGCGCTCGCTCGATCCGACGCGGCCGGTCGGGCTCGCGTTCGCGGGCCATCCCGAGAGCGGCTGCCAGGCCGCCTACGCGCCGCTCGACGTGCTCGGGGTGAACGACTACTTCGGCTGGTACACGGGCTTCGGCGGCAACATCGCCGACCGCGACGGGCTCTCCCCGTTCCTCGACCAGCTGCGCCGCTGCTACCCGTCGAAGGCCGTCGCGGTGACCGAGTACGGCGCCGAGGCCAACCGCGACGGGCCCGTCGAGGAGAAGGGCACGTACGCGTTCCAGAGCGACTTCATCCAGTTCCAGCTGAACGTCTTCAACTCGAAGCCGTGGCTGACCGGCGCCGTCTACTGGGCGCTGCAGGAGTTTCGCGTGCGGCCCGGCTGGGGCGGCGGCAACCCGTGGGGCACGCCGCCGTTCCACACGAAGGGGCTCGTGACGCTCAACTGGGTCAAGAAGCCGGGCTTCGGCGTGCTGGCCGCCGGCTACCGCGCGTTCCGGCAGCTCGGGCCGTAGCGGCGCCGCGCGTCTCAGCGCCGCGCCGGCACGCGCGCGGGCGCCGGACTCGGCGCGTGGGCGGGGCGACGCTGGACGCCCGGCAGCAGGTCGGCGAGCCGGCGGCCGTCGCGCAGCCGCACGCGCGCCGGGATCGCGTCGGGCAGCGGGATCCCGCCCGGACGCGGGCCGCGCGGCGGCACGGGCCGCCGGCGGTCGCTGCCGCCCCCGCCCTCGTCCTCCTCCTCGCCGCGGATCGCGCGCGGCAGCAGCGCGTCGTCGCGCAGGCACGGCAGCAGCAGGATCGCCGCGAAGCCGAAGCCGAGCAGGTGCAGCGCGCCGAGCACGACGACGAGGAGCGTCTCGTCCGCCATACATTCAGCCTACCCTCGCAGCGCAAGCCGCAGGCGGCCGTCCCGCGGCGCCGGACCGCCATCCGACCGCTCGCCAAGGCCGCCGGCCTTGGCTTCGCAATCGGCTGACGCCCGGCATCCACGGATACGACCCCCTGCGACTCGCGCTCGCGCGGGACTCGCTAAGCTGCTTCGCCGCTCATGGCCTCCGAGGACCAGACAACGCTCACCGTCGCTCCGCGCGCCGTCGAAGGCTCGCGCGCGACCCGCCGGCTGCGCAGAGAAGGGCTCGTGCCGGGCGTCGTCTACGGCGGCGGCGGCGAGCCGGTCGCCTTCCAGGTCGACGAGCGCGAGCTGCGCCACGCGCTCGCGCACGGCGGCGCGGTCATCACGCTCACGCTCGACGGCAGCGAGGCGCCGGTCGTGCTCAAGGACCAGCAGCGCCACCCCGTCACGGGCGCGACGCTGCACGTCGACCTGCTGCGCGTCGACCTGCGCAAGAAGATCACGGCGACCGTCCCGCTCGAGCTGACCGGGACCGAGGACGCGCCGGGCGCGAAGGCCGGCGGCGTGCTCGAGCAGATCGTGCGAGAGCTGAGCATCGAAGCGCTGCCGACGGAGATCCCGGACGCGATCCAGCACGACGTCTCCGAGATGGAGATCGGCGACACGGTCGCGCTCGAAGCGGTCGCGATGCCCGGCGGCGTCACGCTGCTCGACGATCCGGAGGCGACCGTCGCGACGCTCACGCCGCCGCGGCTCTCGGTCGAGCCCGAAGAGGAGATCGAGACCGAGACCGAGGTCGTCGGCGAGGGCGAGGCCGAGGCGGCCGCCGAGGGCGAATCCGGCGGCGAAGGCGAGTCCGGCGGCGAATAGCCGCCCTCCGCGATGCGCCTCCCCGGCGCCGCGCACGTCGACTGGCTGCTCGTCGGGCTTGGGAATCCCGGCAACGAGTACGCCGGGACCCGCCACAACGTCGGCTTCGAGGTCGTCAACCTGCTCGCTGCGCGCTGGAGCCTCGGCCGCGCGAAGCGCAAGTACGGCGGGCTGCTGGCCGAGGGCCGCGCCGGACCCAGCGGACCGCGCGTCGCGGCGCTGCTGCCGCAGACGTACATGAACGAGGCGGGCCGCTGCGTCGGCCCGGCGCGGGGCGCGCTGAAGCTGCCGCTGGAGCAGGTCCTGGTGGTGCATGACGAGATCGACCTGCCGTTCGGCGAGATTCGCGTCCGGCTCGGCGGCGGGCTGGCTGGGCACAACGGGCTGAAGTCGCTCAAGCGCGAGCTGGGGAGTGCCGACTTCGCCCGCGTCCGCGTCGGCGTCGACCGCCCGCCGACGACCGATCCGGAACGGGTCGCGGCGTACGTGCTCGGGAAGTTCCGCGAGCCGCGCGCGGACGTCGAGCTGCTCGTGGCGGACGCCGCCGACGCCGCGGAGGCCGTGATCCGCGGCGAGCGCGAGTTGTAGCCGAGCACGCGGCGGCGGCGAATAGACTGAGCGGCGCAGGCCGCGCACGACCCGGCGCGGTCGTTTGCGCTGCCCGACCCCATGCTCTCAGCTTTGCTCGCCTACGCCGCCGAGGACCCGGCAACGTCTGCGCTCGCGCGCGACGGGGGGCGCGCGTTCGTGTCGCTGTCGCTCAAGCCGTACATGGTCGCGGCGCTCGCGAACGAGGCGCCGGCCACGCCGCTGCTCGTCGTCGCCGGCGACGACCGCCAGGCCCGCGACCTCGCCGCCGACCTCCGGACCTGGCTCGCGCCGCGCCAGGTGCGCTTCTACCCCTCGCGCGGCGTCGCGTACGAGTCGCACCTCGCGCCGCCGCCGCACCTCGTCGGCCTGCGCGTCGCGGCGCTCGACGCGCTCGTCGGCGACGGCTCGCACGAGCAGGGAGCGCCGGTCGTGGTCGTCAGCGCCGTCGCGCTGTCGGAGAAGGTCCCCGACCCCGCGCTGCGCCCGCACGGCTTCACGCTGAAGGCCGGCGAGCTGCTCGACCTCGACGAGACCGCCCAGGACCTCGTCGCGGCCGGCTACGAGCGCGTCGAGCAGGTCGAGGACCGCGGCCAGTTCGCGATCCGCGGCGGGCTGCTGGACCTCTACCCGGTCACCGAGGACCGCGCCGTGCGCGTCGACCTGTTCGGCGACGAGATCGAGTCGCTGCGCTGGTTCTCGACGTTCACGCAGCGCTCGCTCGGCGACGCGACCGAGGTCGAGGTCGCGCCCGCCGCCGAGCTGGCGGCCGAGCACCGCGAGCTGGCGGAGATCGCCGCGCTCGAAGACCCGAGCCAACGGCCCGACATCGCCGAGCTGCTCCCGGTCGCCGACTTCCACGCCGTGCTCGACCTCGTCCCCGGCGCGGCCGTCCTGATCGCCGCCGAGGAGGAGATCGCGCCCGCGCTCGTCGACCACTGGCACGACGTCACGACCGCCTTCCACGACGAGGACGCGCACCACCTCTACCTCGCCCCGGGCGCGCTCGAGACCGCGCTCGACGCGCGCGCCGAGATCCGCCTGTCCTCGATCGACCAGGCCCAGCCCCACCAGTTCCGCGCGCAGGCCGCCGACGTCGCAGCCCGCTCCGTCAAGGACGCCGAGCCGGAGCTGGAGAAGCTCGTGCGCTCCGGCTACCGCACGGTCGTCGCGTTCCCGGTCAAGGGGGAGGGCGAGCGCGCCGCCTACAACCTCGGGCGCCTCAAGGTCCGCTGGGTCGACGGGACCGCTGACACGGTTCCCACCCGCCCGGACCTCGCCTTCGCCGAGGCGCGCCTGCGCGACGGCTTCGTCGCGCCCGGCTTCCAGCTCGCGGTCATCCCCGAGCACCGCCTGTTCCACCGGCGTCCGGCGCGCGCGCAGCCCGCGGGCGCCCGCCGCCGCGGCGCGCTGCGCTCGTTCGCCGACCTGCGCACCGGCGACATCGTCGTCCACGAGGACCACGGCCTCGCGCGCTTCGCCGGCTTCGACACGAAGACGGTCGCCGGCGTCACGCGCGACTACCTGGAGCTGGAGTTCGCCGGCACGGACAAGGTCTTCATGCCGGTCGACCAGCTCGCGAAGATCTCGCGCTACGTCGGCGCCGGAGGCGAGCACCCGCCGCTCTCCAAGCTCGGCGGCACCAGGTGGGAGAAGCTCAAGGCGCGCGCCCGGCGCGCCGCGCAGGAGCTGGCCGGCGAGCTGCTCAACCTCTACGCCGAGCGCAAGCGCCGCGAGGGTCACCCGTTCGCGCCCGACAGCGAGTGGCTGCGCGACTTCGAGGCCGCCTTCCCCTACCGCGAGACGGCCGACCAGCGCGAGGCGATCGAGCAGGTCAAGGCCGACATGGAGGCGCCGCGGCCGATGGACCGGCTCGTCTGCGGCGACGTCGGCTACGGCAAGACGGAGGTCGCGCTGCGCGCCGCCTTCAAGGCCGCCAACGACGGCAAGCAGGTGATGGTGCTCGTGCCGACGACGATCCTCGCCCAGCAGCACTACGGCACGTTCAGCGAGCGCCTGAAGGACTACCCGTTCACGCTCGAGCACGTCTCCCGCTTCCGCCCGGCGGCCGAGCAGAAGGCCGCGATCAAGCGCTTCTCCGAGGGCAAGATCGACATCCTGATCGGCACCCACCGCCTGCTGAGCCGCGACGTCCACGCGCACGACCTCGGCCTGCTGATCGTCGACGAGGAGCAGCGCTTCGGCGTCAAGCAGAAGGAGCTGCTGCGCCAGCTCAAGCTCAGAGTCGACGTGATCGCGATGAGCGCGACGCCGATCCCGCGCACGCTGCAGATGTCGATCGCCGGGATCCGCGACATCTCCGTGATCGAGACGCCGCCCGAGGGCCGCCGGCCGGTCAAGACCTACGTCGGCGAGTACGACGAGCAGCTCGTCAAGGCCGCGATCGAGCGCGAGCTGGCGCGCGACGGGCAGGCGTTCTTCCTGCACAACCGCGTCGAGACGATCGACGAGACGGCCGAGCGGCTGCGCGCGCTCGTGCCGGGAGCGCGCTTCGTCGTCGCGCACGGGCAGCTGGAGGAGCGGGAGCTGGAGCAGCGGATGCTCGGCTTCCTGCGCGGCGAGGCCGACGTGCTCGTCTCGACGTCGATCATCGAGTCGGGGATCGACATCCCGCAGGCGAACACGCTGATCGTCGAGCGCGCCGACCACTTCGGCCTCTCGCAGCTCTACCAGATCCGCGGGCGGGTGGGGCGCTCGCGCGAGCGCGCCTATGCGTACCTGCTGTATCCGAGCGCCGCCGCGCTCACGCCCGAAGCGGCGCAGCGGCTCTCCGCGCTGTCGGACTACACGGAGCTGGGCGCCGGCTTCAAGGTCGCGATGCGCGATCTCGAGCTGCGCGGCGCGGGCAACCTGCTCGGCGACGAGCAGTCCGGCCACGTCGCCGCGCTCGGGTTCGAGCTGTACATGCAGATGCTCGACGAGGCGGTCGAAAACCTGTCCCCGCCCGCCCGCGACGGCGCCGGTCCGGACGAGGAGCGCGAGCCGGTCCGTCTCGACGTCAACGTCGACGCCTACGTGCCGGCCGACTACATCCCCTACGAGCAGGCCAAGATCGACGTCCACCGGCGGATCGCCGCCGCGCGCGAGGTGGCCGAGCTGGCCGAGCTGCAGCGCGAGCTGGAGGACCGCTTCGGCGAGCCGCCCGAGCCGCTGCGCAACCTGCTCGCCCTCCAGCAGGCGCGCATCAAGCTCGGCGAGGCCGGCGCCCGCGCCGTCAGCTTCAGGAACGGTCGCCTGGCGGTCACGCCGATCGAGCTCGACTCGCGCCGCGCGAAGGCGATCCGCGAGCAGATCCCCGAGGCGCTCTACGAGTCCGGGAAGTCGCAATTCTCGGTGCGCGTCCCCGACGACCCCCACGCGCGCTTCCCCGCGCTCGTGCGCGCTGCCGACGTGCTGCTGGCCGTCACCCGGGAGGCGGCGTGACGTCTGTTGCTAATCGACGCAGCCGGGTGAGTGACTTCTGTACGATTCCAGCTCCATGACAAAGACATCGCTTCGTCTCGCTCTGGCGCTCGGCGCCTTTTTTGTGGTCGCGATCGTGCTCGCCGCTTGCGGCGGCAGCAGCGACAGCATTCCCGGCAACGCGGTTGCCGTCGTCAACGGCCAGCCGATCACGAAAGCCGACTTCGCGCACTGGCAGCAGATCACCGCCAAGACCGCGACGCAGGGGAATCCGAGCGCGATCGTGCCGGATCCGCCGTCCTACGCGAACTGCATCGCGCAGTTGCGCAAGCAGTCCAAGCCGGTCAAGGGCCAGCCGAAGCCGACCGACGCCTCGCTGCGTGCGCAGTGCGCGGCGCAGGAGCAGCAGATCCAGCAGCAGACGATGTCGACGCTGATCCAGAGCGCGTGGGTCGAAGGCGAGGCCAAGCAGCAGGGCGTGTCGGTCACGAGCGCCGCGGTCCAGCAGCAGCTCGCGCAGACGAAGAAGCAGTCGTTCCCGACCGCCACCGCCTACAACAAGTTCCTCACGTCGTCCGGCATGTCGCAGGCCGACGTGGTCGACCGCGTGCGCGTGCAGCTGCTCGCGCAGCGCATAACGCAGAAGATCCAGCAGGGCGCAGCGCAGCCCACCGAAGCGCAGATCGCGTCGTACTACAACAAGAACCGGGCGCAGTTCCAGCTTCCGGAGCGGCGCGACCTCGAAATCATCCTGACCAAGACGCAGGCGCAGGCCAACGCTGCCAAGGCGGCGGTCCAGGGCGGCATGAGCTGGAAGGGGGCCGCCAGGAAGTACTCGACCGACGCGGCCTCGAAGGCCAACGGCGGCCTGCTCAGAGGCGTCGGCAAGGGCCAGGAGGACAAGGCGCTCGACCAGGCGGCGTTCTCGGCCAAGAAGGGCGTGATCGTCGGGCCGGTCAAGGGCCAGTTCGGCTGGTACATCGTGCGCGTGGTCGGGATAACGCCGCCGAAGACGACGACGCTCGCCGAAGCGAGGTCGCAGATCAAGCCGCTGCTCGCCCAGCAGGGCTCGCAGCAGAAGATGGCCGCGTTCATCACGGACTTCCAGAAGCGCTGGAAGGGCAAGACGAACTGCCGCGCGGGCTACGTCGTCGCGCTCTGCAAGAACGCGCCGACGCCGAAGGCGACGAGCACGGCGGGCGGCACCGTCGCCACGCCGACGTCGGGCGGCACGACCACCGGCTGATGGCTTCAGGAGCGCCTGGCGTGACCCGCGGGTCGTCCCAGGCGCTCCAGTAGTCTCCCCGCGCGTGAGCGCGAGCCGGGCCGAGGTCGAGCAGGCGCTGGGGCGTCTCGACGAGCTGACGCGCCGCCTGCGGCGCGAGTGCCCGTGGGACCGCGAGCAGGACGAGCGCTCGATCGTCCCGCACACCGTCGAGGAGGCCTACGAGCTTGCCGACGCCGCCCAGCGCCGCGACGACGCCAAGCTGCTCGACGAGCTCGGCGACGTGCTGTTCCAGGTCCACTTCCTCGCGCTGCTGCTGGAGGAGCGCGGCGCTGGGGACCTGGCCGCGGTCGCCGAGCACTGCCGCCACAAGCTGATCCGGCGCCATCCGCACGTCTTCGGGGACGTCGAGGCGCAAACCGCCGGCGAGGTGCTGCGCAACTGGGACGCGATCAAGCGCGAGGAGCCCGGGCGCGAGCAGGGCCTGTTCGCCGAGGTGCCCGAGAACCTGCCCTCGCTGCTGCACGCGCGCAAGCTGCAGCGGCGCGCGGCCTCGAGCGGCTTCGACTTCGAGGGCGTCGAGGGGCCGCTGCAGTCGGTCCGCGACGAGCTGGCCGAGCTGGAGGCGGCGCTCGACGCCGGATCGGACGAGCGCTTCCACGAGCTGGGCGACGTGCTGTTCGCGGCCGTCAACGTCGCGCGCAAGCTGAAGGTCGACCCCGAGCTGGCGCTGCGCGCCGCCGGCGAGCGCTTCCGCGGCCGCGTGCAGGCGGGCGCCGACCTCGCCGCGCGCGCCGGGCGCGCCTGGGAGGATCTCACGCCCGACGAGCAGCTCGCGTACTACGCGCAGGCCCGCCTGGGCGAGGCCTGAGGACCCGACGAGAGGACACCACCCCGCATGAGCCAGATCGAGCACGTCCACGCCCGCCAGATCCTCGACAGCCGGGGCAACCCGACCGTCGAGGTCGAGCTGAGCCTGCGCTCCGGCGCGTGGGGCCGCGCGGCCGTGCCGTCGGGGGCGTCCACCGGGGAGTACGAGGCGACCGAGCTGCGCGACGGCGGCGACGCCTGGATGGGGAAGGGCGTGAGCAAGGCGGTCGCGAACGTCAACGGCGAGATCGCGACCGCCGTGCGGGGGCGCGACGCGACGAACCAGGCGGGGATCGACCGCGTGCTGATCGAGCTCGACGGCACGCCGTCGAAGTCGCGCCTCGGCGCCAACGCGACGCTCGCGGTGTCGCTGGCGGCCGCGCACGCGGCGGCGGCCGAGGAGCGCCAGCCGCTGTGGCGCTACCTCGGCGGCGAGGCCGCGCACGTGCTGCCGGTGCCGATGATGAACGTCCTCAACGGCGGCGCGCACGCCGACAACAAGGTGGACTTCCAGGAGTTCATGATCGTTCCGTGGGG
>Ga0207693_10000037_pt1 | contig 109516 bp, 197 predicted proteins | sample LARL81metaG_FD_184347 | JGI IMG/M metagenome (GOLD analysis project Ga0207693, IMG submission 184347) | Corn, switchgrass and miscanthus rhizosphere microbial communities from Kellogg Biological Station, Michigan, USA - LAR L8-1 metaG... | ecosystem: Host-associated > Plants > Roots >...
CCCGGCCGAGCCGCTGCGACACAAGGATCTGATCATGGTCATCCGCCGCGTCGGCGGCACGGCAATCGAGGAATAGGCGTCCATGACGGCCCACACCATCACTGACCTGCGCCGCGAACTGGAGAAAACCCGCATCGCCCTCGTGGCGGCGCAAACCCACCTCGCCGCGCACGCCGAAGCCAACGCCGCGCTGCACATGGCCGCCACGAGGGCGACGTGTGCGGAGACTGCGGCGGCCCGTCCAAAGGTAACCACCATCTGCGGCCCGGAACGGTGATCGGGTACGACATCGGCGGCAAGCCGATCGTGATGCCGAACCGCGAACACAAGCACGACCCGCAGGCATGGCGCGGCGACGAGCGAGAGCGGCATGCTGATCCTCAGTAGCGCCCTGATCGACGAGATGATCGCGCACGCCCGCGAGCAGCACCCGATCGAAGCCTGCGGCATCATCGCCGGATCCGCAGGCAGCGACCGCCCGACGCGGCTGCTACGTATGCGCAACGCCCTGGATTCGGCCGCCGCGTTCCAGTTCGACCCCATCGACCAGATGGCCGCCTACCGGCAGATGGACGCCCGCGGCGAAGACCCGCTCGTCTTCTACCACTCGCACACCGCCAGCCCGCCGCACCCGTCCGGCACCGACACCCGGTTCGCCCTGGACCGCGACGCCTGCTACGCGATCATCTCCACGTCCGACCCGCAACGAACCGAGGTGGCCTTCTGGCGGCCGGCCACCACAGACGCGTTCCCATGGAGCCAGGGCGACGTCATGGTCGAGGACTCGGCGCGGCGCCGGCAGTGGCCCAGCGTGGCGGCGTACCTGACATCAACCCGCAGCCGAAGCGGCGCGTAGCGGGCGCCTAGCCGAACGCGAGGAACCAGCCGACGACCGCGCTGCTCGCATACGCCGCACCGCCGTTGTCCCAGTACGTGCTGAACCCCGACGACGACAGCGACGACGCCGACTTGCACACCACGCCCGCCGGACCTGTGCCCCCGTTGCGCTGCACCACCACCCCGGTCGGGGTGAATCCCAGCGCGAGGCCGGACACCGCGAGATTGCCCGACCCGTCCGTCGTGCCCGAGAACGTGCCCATCCGCACGAACTTCGCCGAGGACCCCGACGCCGGGGCCACATCGTTCTGCACCGCCGAACCCGTCACCAGCGCACCGCCCGCCGCCGCCGACCCGGATGCGGGCTGCTGCGTCGTTAGCCCCCACTGATCCCACGTCAGGTTCGCCAGCGCCGCCGCCCCCACGTTCTGCACCCAGCCCAGCGACCCGCGGGCCGCGTTCGCCCCCGTGCCGCCGCCGTCCAGTAGCACCGACGCTGCCGACAGCTGCGTGTCCGCCGACGAACGCGGCCCGGCCAGCACCATCTCCTCGAACGGCTGATTCGCCCCCGCAGTCACCTCGTGGCTGTAGAGTTGCGGCGCGGACGCGCTCGACCCCTGCCCGTCGCTGAAAATCGTCGCGGGGCTCGAAGTGCCCGGGGAGGGCAGCGACGGGTTCTGCGCCAGGGTGAGCGTGCCGTTCGGCCCGGCGACCGTCACCGACGGGAACGCCGCGGCGCCGCCGCTGCCCGTGCCCAGGGTGTTGGTGCGCTGCTCGAGGACCGTGATGCGGTCGCGCAGGTCCCGAATCGTCTTGGCGAACTGCTGCTCCAACGGAGCCGGATACCTGGTCAAGCGTTCACGTCCCCCACCGTCAGGGTGATCTTCCCGTCCTGGCCCTGGTCCGGGGGCGTCACCTGCCAGCCAATGATCCGTACCAGCGCCTGCAGCCCCGGGGAGCCGTCCGCGCGCGCCGGATGCCGCCCGCTGGTCGCCGCCAGCGCCGCCTGATCCCCCAGCCCCAGCGCCTTGACCGCCGGGGCGGAGGGCGAAGAGGGGTCGATCACGATCGGCGGCACGCACGGGCTGTGCCCGGTGACCCCCAAGTACCCGTCGGCGTAGGCGTCGATCTGCGCCTGCGACATGATCGCCGCCCCGTTGTACTGCACCGCGCCCTCCAGCAGCGGATACCCGGCGGCCAGGTCCGCCTCGTCCACCCCGTGCCCGGCGCTGTACCCGGAGGTCCAGGTGCCCGCGCCGGTCCCGGAGTTCGGCGCGGTCGCGATCACGAAGTTCGCCCCGGCGCTGCCCATGCGCGGCCAGCCGTAGTCCACCAGGTTCCCCGGGTGCTGCAGGCGCAGCCCCGTTTTCTGGTACGGCTGCCCGAGGGCCGCGCCCAGCCGGGCGGTGATCGCCAGGTTCCCGGAGCCGTCCAGCACCGGCTCGAACGTCGCCTCGAAACCGCCCGCGGTCTCCAAGTCGCTCAGCGCCGTGGCGATGTCTTTCAGATCCGTGGCCGCGTACGAGGTGGTGACCTGCGAACCGACCTGCGTGCCCTGCGCGGTCAGGCCCGCGACCACCGCCTGCGGGCCTTTGAGCGCCGGGTCGGTGGCGTAGTGCAGCAGCGCGCGCCACACGTCGCAGTAGTCCAGGCCGCTGTACGAGAGGTTGTCGCGGATACGGCGGCGCGCGAACAGGCTCTCGAGGGTCTTCGCCTGGATCTGATACTGCGCGGGCAGGATCGAGGGCGTCGGCTCGTCCCACAGCACCCCCACCCATACCGGGTAGCCGTCCTCCAGCACCCACAGCATCGTGCGGCGCGTCTCCAGCGCGGGCAGCAGCTTCGCGTTCGCCGCCGTCAAATCCATGTACCCGGTCAGCGGCATCTCCTGCCCGATCTGCCGCGCGAAGCCCTGCACGTGCAGCGGCAGCTCGTCCGCGAGCAGCCGCCCCGTGACCACATCGGTGCTCAAGTACCGGTACTCGGTCATAGCGGGGCCGGCTCCACGCTCAGATCAATGGGCGCGCCCGCGTTTTCGCCATGCATCGAAAAAGACTTGCCGGCCCCGAAATTCAGCAGGTACAGCCCGTAGGTGTGGGTGCCCGCGGGCGGGGTTTCCGTGGTGGAGAACGCGTGCCCGTCCATGTTGTTGTTCGCGCTCTGCGCCCGGAACTGCAGCAGCTGCTTGATCTGCGTGCTGTCGCGGTAGAGCAGGATCATCACCTCGTCGCCGACGTTTGCCGTGTTCGCGACCAGGTACGGCCAGGATGCGGAGACCTTCACTTTCGTGGCGCCGTCCACGGTGACGGTGACCTGCCCCACCAGCTGCTTGACGGTGTTCGAGGTGCAGGTGACCAGCGAGGTGATCTGCGTGGAGACGGCGGCGAACGGCGCGGTCAGCGGCGGGGTGGTGCCCCCTGCGCCGTCCAGGCGCCGCAGCCGGTGCGTGGTGGCGTCGTGCAGGTACTGGTTCTCCTGCCCGGTGGCCGGGTATTGCGCGCTGGAGGCCACCGGCAGGATCCCGCCGGGTGCGACGGTGAACAGGCGCTGGTCGGTGATGTTCCCGGCGACGATCGAGGTGACCCCGGCGCCTACCGCGATCGTGGCGAGCAGCAGGCTGTTGGCGGGCAGCGCGGGGGCGGCGGGGCTGGACGCGGGGGTGCCGGCCTGGATCTGCACCACGAACGTACTGGTGTTGTTGCCGTTGTCCACGAGGGTGAGGCACACGTTGTCGATGCGGGGGTTGGAGGGGTCGGCGGCGGTGACGGTCAGGGTGGTCGCGCTGTCCAGTACCACCGGGTACAGGCCGGCGTCGAGGGCGGCGCTGCCCTGCACGAACGCGATGCCGTTGTTGACGGTGATGTTCATGCCGGAGGCGGCGGACGCCAGCAGCGGGGTGCCGACGCTGGGGCGCACTCCGGCGCGGGCGGCCAGCCCGGTGCCGCCGGAGGATCCGGCGGCGATGAGCAGCGCGGAGACTAGGGCGAGGCGCGCGTCCTGGGACGCGAACGTGATGCCGTCCATCCACGGCGGGTTGCGCAGGGTCGCGGAGGTCGCCATGTCAGGGCCTTCCTAGCGTGGTGGCGTGTTTCATCAGATGTAGGCGTCCCTCCACTGCAGCGTCAGTGCCGCGCCGGAGGACGCGATGCCGCCCAGGCGCACCGTGCACCCGCCCGGCGCCATCACCCACCAGGAGGAGGAGATGTCCGCCGGGGTCAGCGCGCCGCCGATGGCGGCCTGGCGCAGGTCGAAATCGACGATCAGTTGCTGCCCGGCGGGCAGCGTCAGATTGGTGAAGGAGACGACTTGCCCGGTGTCCACGAGCGTGAGCGAGGGCGCCTGGATGGGTCCGTCGATGATGGCGCGCGGCCGGGTTTCGAAGTTCCCGCCGTTGACCGCGCCGATCACTGCGGGCAGCCCGTTGGCGGGCATCGCGACGGGCGGGGTGAGCGGCGGGGTGACGCCGTTGAGGGAGGCGGAGGCCTGCACGGTCGCGGACCGCAGGGCGGTGGCGTAGCGGCGCGGGTCCGGGGCGACCAGCCCGATGGTGAAGACGACCTCGCCGAGGTTGGGGTAGGTCTCGGTGATCGGCCCGGAGCGGCGCACCTGGGACTGTTTGGGCACCGGTTCGTCGAACACGAACGTGGCCGTGTCCCCGGCCTGTCCGCCGACGACGACGGCGCGCTGCAGTTTCGCCCGCGCCGCGTCGCGCAGCGCCTGGGTGGGCGCTGCGGCGGTGCAGACCAGGGTGTACAGGGCGGGGGCGTAGAACTGGGGGACGGCGTAGCCGCCGTGGTCGCTGGAGCGCTGCACGACCTGCCCGGAGGTGCCCGCGCCGCCCACCCCGGTCAGCGAGTCGCGCCGCCACGCGACACCCGCGGCGCCCGGATCGGTGTCGAGCGCGCCGAATTGGACCCTCGTGCCGTCGGGCGCGGTGATGGAGTCGCGCCAGGGTCCGACGTCGACGGGCGACGGGGCCGTGCGGCCCGGGCCGTAGGCGCCGGTGACGTCGAAGTTCTCGGTGGCGCCGATCAGGTCGCTGCCGAAGGTGACCGCCCAGTTGGCGACGTACACCCCGGAGTCGACGGCGTAGGGCACCGGCCAGTCGAGCTGGTAGATCCCGGTGGTGACCCGCCACACCTGCCCTGCGGTGGCGGCGCTCGCGCCCTGGTAGGTGAACGGGCCGCCGCCGACCACGTCTTTGCTGGAGTCCCCGGGCACGGGAGTGGCGGAGCCGTAGGTGATGTCGGCCTGTACGGCGGCCGGGTCGGTCAGGATCCCGGTGTCGTCGTTGTAGAACCACAGTTGCAGGCCGGCGACGGCGCCTGCGCGGTAGGCGTTGGTCACGAGAGGGCCGCCGCGAGTTGCCGCATCATCTGCGCCTGCTGTTCGGGTCCGGGCGCCAGCGGGCCGTAGTAGTTGAAAGCGACCTGCGGGCCGGCTGCGGCAGCTTGCGGCCTGGACTGCATGGCGACGGTCTGCCCGTGGGTCAGGACATAGCCGTCCTGGCCGGACAGGAATGTCTCTTCGCCGTGTTCTCCGACCGGCGTCAAAGTGCCCGCCGTGACCGGCCCGCCGCCCGCGCGACCAGCGCCGAGCGCCTTGCCGCCGCCGGTCAGATCGACGCCCCCGCCCGGCATGTTGTGCGTGACCGCGTAGACCTGGACCGTGCCGTACGAACTGTTGATGTCGTTGAGCAGGTGCTTGACCGCCTGCTGCGCGGAACCGGTGTTGGCGTTGACGTTGATCGGGATGTTCTTGGGCAGTTGATACAACTCGTCTGCGAGTTCGCGCACTTTTTTCTTGTTCAGTCCCGCTTTGTCGGCGGCGTCGATGAACGCGTTCTTCTCCGCGAGCAGTTTCCCGTTCGCGTCGCTGTACGCGGCGGAGGCGCCCTTGGTGGACACCTCGCTCTGGTAGAGCGCTATCGCGGCTTTCTGCGCGGAAGACGCGATGCCCGCGAACACCTGGACGTTGCGCGCACCCTTGACGTTGGTGTTGTCGAGGCTCGCGCCGTTAGCATTCACAGCGGCGCTGACGCCGTCCAGCGCGATGGTGAACGACGCCTGAGAGGTAAGCAGGCTGCTCTCGGTGTCGTTCATCGCCGCCAGTACCGACCCGTATGCCGAACCGCCGCTCGCGGCCAGCTGGTAGGAGGCGACGGACGCGGCGAGCTGCTGGTTCAGTTGGCTTTGGCCGTCGCCCAGGTTCAGCGCCGCGACTGTGTTGTCGCCGGTGCTCTGCGCTTTCTCCACGAGCTTCTCGTGCTCGGCGTCGAGGGTGGCGTTGAAGATGCTCGTGGTGTTGTTCAACGCCGCCGTCGCGGCGTTGAACTCGGTCTGATGATTGATCGCGTTGGCGACCTGCTGCGTCTCGGCACGCACCGAGTTCAGCAGCTGCTGGTTGGCGGTCGTCAAGCTGTTGGAGGCGACCATGCCCTGCGCCAGCCGGGTGCTGCCGGTGGTGAACGAACTGTTGAGCTGATCCTGCCCGGAGGCGAGTTGCACCGTGGATCCGTAGAGCGTGTTGACCGCCACCGCGCCCTTCTGGTGCGCGGCCGCGAGTTGCGACTGCCCGTCCAACTGAGCCACCGCAGTCAGTTGCTGCTCACGGCTGGCGTCGTTGGACCGGCTGGTGATCGCCGCCAGCTGCGACATGGCGGACTTGTTGCCGGTCGCGGCCTCGGTCAGCAGCGACAGCGACACCCCGGCGCCCTTGGCTTCGTCGGCGAGCCCGCTCACCTGCGCCTGCTGTGCGACATACGCGGCGGTCGTCTCGCCCGCTTTCGCCCCGTCCTTCGCGACGGCGTCGGCGAGGCTCGCCTGATCCAGCGTGATCGCCTTGGTGGCGTCGTCCGCGTGGAACAGCGCGGCAGCCAATCCGGAGGCCAGGCCGATACCGGCGCCGATGGCGATGCCCCACGGGCCGCCGACGATGTCCGCCATCTTGCCGAACCCGCCCGCGGCTTTCTCCGCGATGCCGCCGGCCTTGCCGACCAGTCCTCCGGCGCCGTCGGCTTTCGCCGCCACGGTGACCAGCCCGTTGCTGACCGATTGGATGCCCTTGCTGATCCCGGGATCGAATTTCAGCGCACCGACGACGCCGAGCACGCCGCCGACGACCGCTGGGGTGGACACGGCGCGTACCGCGTCGTCCAGCCCGTTGACCACGTGGGTCAGCCCGAGCAGCGGAACGGCCGTGGCCGTCGACGCCGCCCCGATCACCGATCCTGCGGTGCGGATCGTGTTGCCCAGGGCGTTGACGGTGCCCTCGAGCGCGCTGCCCTGCACGTCGGCGTCATTCACGAGCCCCGTGAAGAACCCGCCGACATCGGAGCCGAGCACGGGCAGCGACTTGGAGAAGTCGGTGACGATCACCTGGCTGGTGGAGAGCGCCTTGGACATCCCGGGCAGCAGGCCGCCTACGAACCCGGTCAGGCCGGTAGTGACGGTGGCGATGTCGGGTTCGGCGGCGGCGAAAAGGTCCTTGAATTCGGGCCGTAGCGCCCGCACCTGCTGGTCGACGCCTTGCAGGGCGTTGTGCAGCTCGGCCGCCGCGGGAGCTGCGGCCTGCTGGATCGAGGCGGCGGCGTCGTGGCCGACCTGCGTCATGTCCGCGGCGATGGTCTTGTTCTGTTTCAGGACCAGCGCGGTGACGCCGACCATCGCGGTACCGAGACCGGCGATCAGCAGCGGGCCGCCGATCGTGGCGCCACCGGCGATGCCAGCGGCGATCAGCGGGGACATGCCCTGGCCGGCGTCCTTGGCCGCCTTCTCCCCTGAATTCTTGATCTTGTCGCTGGCGTCCTTCAGTCCCGGGTCGATGCCGCTGGAGACGCCCTTGCCGATCGCAGCCCCGGCATCCTGGGCTGCGGCGGCATATCTGCCCGGAGGGCGCAGCCTGTTGGCGATCTCCTGCGCCGACTGATCGCCGATTTTCCCGCCGAGGCCTTTGCCGATACGTTCGGCCTCGTCCATGATCGGCGTCTCGGCGTCGCGCAGTCCTTTGGACAGGCCGCTGCCCAGCGGCGCGCCGACTCCGGCCGACCCCGCCCCGACAGCGGCGGCGATCTTCGCCTTCCACTCGGCCTCGTCGATGACCGGCTTGACGTCCATCCACGCCGAACCAGCTTTGAACCCTTCAGGCATCCCTCTCACCTCCCATCCTGGTCGCGGCCTGGATCACCAGGGCCGGGTTGGCGGCCACCCAGTCGTCGAAGCTCATCTCCACGCCCGCCTGCGCGCCTGCCTGCGGCGCCGGGCCGTCCTGTTGTGCGCGTGCTCGCGCGGCGGCCAGGGCCACCGCGCCGCCGTACACCTCCAGTCGGTAGGCCAAACCGAAGAACTCCGGTCCTGACAGGTCGCTGTCCTCGATGCGGCGCACCCGGTGGAAGCGGCTGAAGTCGCTGGCCACGTCCCGCCAGTACGCCAGCACCCAGACGACCTGCGCGGCGCGCTGCTCGATCAGGCTTTTGGGTCCTCCGGTCCGCCCAGTAGTGCGTCGCGCAGCGCGGCACTGATGTCGGGCATGTGGTCGCGGGTGAGCGCGCGGTCCTCTTCCAGCTGCGTGTACTGCGCGGGCCCCAGCAGTTGCATCAGCGCCCACGTCAGGGCGTGGTCGGAGCTGGAGGCGTAGAGCAGCCGCAGGTAGGTCAGGCCCCAGCCGATCGGGATATGCGCGGGGAAGGTGTAGATCGTGTCGGCGACCTTGAACCCGGGCACCCGATCCCTGGCCGGATCGCTCGTCTCATCGCTCGTGGCAGGCGCGGCGGCGTTCGCCTTCGTCGTGGCCATGGGCGTCAGGCCGTCTGGTCGATGTTGGCCCACGCGGGGATCGAGTCGGACACCTCGTAGAGCGTCCAGGTCGCCGCCAGCGTGGAGATCTTCCCGTCCTGCACGAACGCCTTCTGCACCTTCGGCTTGCTCAAGGCCTTGCGGCCGATCAGGCGGCGCCGGAACCCGCCCGGCGCCCAGCCGTCGAGCAGAACCGCCCCGTACTGCGGCACCGGGGGCAGTCCGCCGACCTGCGCCTCCTGCTTCGCCCAGCCGACGCCGGACGTGGAGGTGATCATGCCGTTCATGATGATCGCGTAGTTCGCGAGCGTGGCCTCGGCCATCGCGACGGTGATCGTGGTCATCGCGGTACCCGCGACGTACCGCGCGCCGATCGGGCGCAGCCGCTGGTCGACGATCAGGTCTGTGGACGGCAAGTCGTCCTCCCACACGAATCCGCCGCTGGTGTCGCCGACGTCCGTCCACACGGAGGGGTCGGGCACGGTGTAGGGGGACATGGAGGCGTCGGCGGGTTCGACGGCACCGAACGCGCCGTAGTAGAACTTGCCGACGCCGGAAACGACGTTGTTCGGGTTTCCCATGGCGATGTTGCTCCGTTTCGTTCCCGTCTACCGGGGACTCGTGGGTGGTGCGGAGTGCTGCGGCTAGCGCTTCTTCACACCTTTACGGACGGGAAGGGCGCGGTAGCCGGTCTTCTTGCCTCGGGCGGCGACGATCTGCTCAGCCCACTTGTGTGCGAATGGTTTGCCGCTGGCGTACATCCATTTCCATTGCGCCTTGCTGTGGGCGGGCCCCGGCGACTTGCGCCGCCCGCCGGTCTTCTTCGTGGCCACGGCCGGTCACGAGACCCCGGGCAGACGGAACAGTGCGACCGAGACGCCCGTGGAACTGGAGAAGTCCAATTCGACCGTGGTCGTGCCCGGCAGGTTGTAGTCGCTGGGGAAAGGCCCGAACTTCACCGGCGCCGGCGTCGTCGCGGCCACGACCGTCGTGGGCGAGGCCACCGTCTGCGCCTGGATCGTCTTGCCGATCTTCTGCGTGACGGTGGTGCCAGTGCCGGTGGTGACGACCTCGATCCACTCGCGGCCGGAGTTGGTGAACGTCAGGCCCGTGTTCGAACCGAGCGAGGTGTAGGTGGGCACGAGTCCGCCAGCGCCGCCCGAGGCGGTGGGCTGCTGCGCGGCCAGACTGGTCAGGAGAGTCATTTACTGGCTGCCTTTCTTGGCCCAGTTGCGGGCGTTGCGGGCGAACACGGCGCGCTGGCGCGTCTTCGGGTTCTTGGATTTGGCCAGGGCGTCGAGCTTTGCGGCGGGGATCGGCTGGCCTTTCTTCACCCCGGCTGCGGCGCGCAGCTTGCCCGCATTCGAGGCCTTGATCTTGATGGGCGATTTGCCGCCGCCCGACTTCATCGCCATCCGGAACTCCTCACGAGTACGTCGCCTCGATCTCGGTCCACAGCAGTTGCAGGTCGAAGCCCACGTGCGCCCAGTCCGCCGGATCGCCGTACATGCGCCGCGGCTCGGTCACCAGCCGCGGCGAGGCGACCCGCGCGGGCGGGTAGGTGACCGGTCCTGCGGCGATTTCCAGGTCGCGTACGGCGCGGTCGCGCTGGAACGTCTCCGCGCGGATGTGCTCCGCGAGCCGGTGCGCGACCCCCCACGGCGGTTTGTTCGAACTGGCCACCGTCGCGTAGCAGTCGATCTGCATCACGGGTGCTTTCGCCGGGACGTCGAGCATCGTGCCGCCCACCCCGCCGGTGACCACCACGAACCCGTCCGCCGGCCACACGGACGGGTCGGGCAGGGTCGTGGCGCACATGTCGGCGGACAGGCCCGGGATTGACGCGAGCCACGCGAGGACCACCAGGTCCGTGTTGGGGCGGTTCGGCAGGCTCATCCGGACCGCTCCTGATAGACGGCCGGGCGCATGAACGGCTGAGGCGGCACCCATGTCTGGTGCGCCGGGTGCCCGTTGATCTGCGCGGGGGTCCAGTGCCCGAACTCGACCCAGCGGGGGTAGTCCGCCGAGTTCTCGACGATCAGGTCGTGGCCGCCCGCGCCGCCCAGGCGCGGTGGCTCGCAGTGCTCCAGCAGGTTGCCGGTGTCCACCGGGCAGTAACGCCGCTCGTCCGCGACGATCGCCGGGCCCAGCTTCTCCAGGAACACCCGGTCGGTGCCCGCGTACACGCCCTCGCGCCAGTCCGGCTCCATCTCGATGCGCGCGCTCATCTGGTCACGCTTGTCACGCGCTGCAGGACCGCCGTCAGGTCCGGGGTCAGGCCGGGCGCGTTGGGCTGCGTCAGCTGCGTGACGGAGTACACGTAGCCGGTTTCCTCGTCGAGGATCTGGTCGCTGGAGAGCAGATCCGTGGTGGAGGGCAGCGTCAAGTCGATGCGGCGCACGGTGCGCCGCTGCTGGGTGGCGGCGTCCCACGTCGTCGCGTTGGACTCGATCAGCGCCGCGATAACCCCGGTCTTGTAGACGGCGCGGGTGTCGATCGCGTCGCCGGCGTCGTTGAACGTCGTGCCGCGCAGGATCGTGACCTTCGTCGTCGCCAGTGCGTACATGTCAGCCCCCGTATCCGGCGACGGGATACCAGGGGAACGCCATATCGTTCGCGGCGCTGTCCGCGTTCGGATTGAGCAGTCCTCCGAAACTGTCCTGGAACGGGGACTGCACGTGCAGCGACCGGCCGCGCATCCACGAGACCTTGCTCAGCGCCTTCGCGGCCAGCGGCGCGATCCGCAAGCTGTCGTCCTTCAGCGCCACGGCGCGGCTGCCCATGGTGATCGCCGCCAGGTCGATGCGCTGAAAAAGGTCCGGCTGCGCCGTCATCCACGCCGCCTGGTAGCACACCGTCAGCTTCAGCCAGTACTGGTCGCGGGCGCCGGTCCTGGGCTGCGCGTCGTAGGTGCGGCCCGCGAACATGTCGATGATCGCCTGCGCCTGCATCAGCTGCGCCGTCGTGACCGTCAACTCGGTGTAAGTGGCGACGTCGTCGAGCGTGGCCCACGAACCGAGCGGTGAGACGTTCGGGTTCGCGGCCAGGACCTCGAAGTCCTCGTCGCTGAACGCCGGGGAGCCGTCCACGTCGGTGCCGGTCCAGATCGCCGCGTAATCCCCCGGCGGCTGGTCGGAGGGCACCTGCCAGGTGTAGGTGTACACGCCCGTGCCGGGATGCGCGACGCTGGCCGGGGTGGGGGCGAGCACGATGTGGCCGCCGGAGTCCACCAGCCCGAACGCGATCGAGGCCAGGTCGGTGAGCATCGAGCCGGTCTCGTCGTACCAGAGGGACGAAAAAACGCCCGGCTGGCCTTGTGTCACATCCATCGCTGCCTCCTCTCGGCGCGTCGCGGGTCAGGTGGAAAACGGGTCGGCGTGCTACGGGTGGGTGTAGGACCAGGAAGGAACCGGGTTGACGTCGCCGATGATCTCCTTGGTGATGGACGGCGACCCGGGCTCGAACCCGTAGCCGGCGGGCAGGTTGTCCACCATGTACGCGTAGAAGGCGTCCGCCATCGCCTTCATCGCCCCGTCGAACGACACGGGCGCGGGGACCCCGTCCACGATCGGCATCACAACGTTCGTGGCCGGCCCGGTCGCGCCCAGGAGGCTGATCGCGAACGAGAATGGGCGCTCGTCCAGTCCGTCGACGCTGTTCACGGAGCCGCTCACCGTGTACTCGGTGCCCACCTGGCACAGGGCGCCGCTCGGGTCGATCACAGGCATGGGTCTCCTATCCGATCGCGGCCCACACCGCGAACGGTGCGGCGGCGTTGCTCGACGGCGTGCGGGCAGTCAGGGTCGTCTGGCTGGTTCCGTTGGTCACGAACCGTTTGGTGGCAGCGGACGACAGCCCGGCGTTGATCAAGGTGCCGCTCACGTTGCTCGCGCGCAGCAGCGCGGGCGCAGTGCCCGCACCCGTCCAGTTCAGGAGGATCGCGACCCAGTACAGGCCCGGGGTGAGCGCGGTGGAGGAGATCGTCTCCGTGAACACCGCCGTGCCCCCGGCGCCGCTTATGCGCGCGTCGACGTTCACCGAGGCGAGCAGCGTGCCCGAGCTGTTGAACAGGCCGACCCAGTTCGTGTTGGCCGTCACGGTGATCGTTGCCCCGGCGCCGATGCCCCACAGGATCTGGGTGGCGTTCACCGACCGCGGCACGTACATCCCGGTGAGGTAGATCGTGCCCGCGGTGGCGGTGCTGCTGCCGGTGGCCTGCGCCGGGTCGTACGCCCACGCGATCAGGCTGTGGTCGCGCGGGTGCACGTCGCCCAGTGCCCGCGTGGCCACGTCCAAACTGTTGTCGGTGCCGATGGTGCCCGCGCCCATCCGGTACCAGTTGGTGTCCGCGGCGTGCGCGCCGTCGCCGAGCAGCGCGAGCCCGGACATGTCGCGCTGGTAGCGCGCGACGCTGTCCCCGGTCGCGCGGGACTTGACCGCGAGCCCGGTGGCGCCCCCCGAGGTGTAGTTCAGCAGCGAGTTGGTGGTGTTCGTCGCGCTGCTCGACAGGGCCAGCGCGGTGGCGTCGCTGCTCATGGCGCCGGAGGCCTGCGAGTTGTCCCAGCCCCACGGGTTGTTCAGGTTCAGCGTCGGGGAGGTCATGGTGCCGGTGGACTCCAGCACGCTCGGTCCGCGGCGCAGCGTGGTGTTGGTACCGTCGTCGTGCCAGCCCGCCACCGCGCCCCACACGTGTCCGTGCAGAACGGACACGTACGTGGCGCCGGCCGCCCGCAGCCCGTAGTCCGGGGACTGGGTTCCGGTGCCGTTGTCGTCCACGCCCGGGGAGGTGGCGATCCCGGTGATGATGACCGGGGTGGTGGCGCCGTTGACGTAGAACCCGGCGTAACCGCCGCCGCCCGCGCCGCCGTTGCGCCCGTCGCGGCGGCACACCGGGGAGACGAAGACCAACTGGGAGTGGCCGGTGGCGTCGATGTAGAACCCGGAGTGCCCGGCGCGGTCGCTGGAGCAGCCCAGGAACCAGGCGTCCCCGCCGCTGCCGGAGGAGCCCCAGGCCTCGGTGATGTTCCAGTTGTTCTGCGTGGACCATTCGGCGTGGCAGCCGGTGAACGTGGTGTTGAACAGGGAGCCGATGTAGAAGCCGTGCCGCCCGTTGCCGATGGCCCGGCAGTGCTCGAAGATCGAGTCGGTCAGGTTGGAGAACCGGAACCCGTCGCTGCCGCAGTTCAGCGCCTGGCAGTTGCGCAGCACCCACGAGTACGCTTGTCCGCTGCCGTTGCTCAGCGAGTTGAACGCCTTGCCGGGTACGGCGCTGACCGAGACGTTCTCCAGTAGTTCGCCGTGGACGTATCCGGTGGCGAGCACCCCGGCGGTGGTCTGCGCGCCGGGGATCGAGGAGCCGTCGATCGTCAGGTCGATCAAGCGGCCGTTCTCGTGCGCGCTCGCGTAGCCGCCGGTGGCCTGGTCGACCATCTGCACGATCCCGCCGGCGGTGAACGTACTCAGTGCCTTGATGGCACCCCCGACGCTGTTGCCGGAGCGCATCGGCAGCGGGCCGCGCAGCGTGACGTACGGCGGCCGGAAGATGGGGCTGCCGACGGCGTATGTGGTCTGCGCGCCGCTGACGGTCGCGGGCAGGTAGACGGTCTGGCCGGGTTTTGCGGCGCTGAGCGCGGCGTTGATCGCCGCGGCGTCGTCGGTGGCGCCGTCGCCCTTCGCGCCGAAAAGGCGCACGTCGAGCCAGTCGATGCCGCCGGAGTACCCGGGCGCCTGAAGGGTGATGTTGCCAGTGCCGTCCGAAGCCAGGATCTTGCCCAGGGTGCCGCCGGTGACCCCGAGCGGCGGGGAGCCGCCGAGCACCAGCGGCCCGGTGAGGGTGCCGCCGGTCAGCGGGAGTTTGTCGGCGGAGCCGTACGCGGTGGCTGCCATCGTGTCACCGCCCGTACATGATGAAGTACCCCGAGTTCGGGGTGTAGGACGAGGGGTCGATGCTCAGCGGCACGGACGTCTGGCCGCCCTTGAAGATCGCGGTGCGGTGGCCGTTCGCCAACGGGAAATTGGCGGTGCCGGCGGTGCCCGTCGCCGCGAAATGAGGCGAGGTTCCGCTGAAGTGGGTCAGGAATCCTAGGTAGTAGCCCACGCCCGCCGTCACGGTGTGGGAGCCGCCCAGGGCGCCCTCGACCATTCCCGCCGAAGACCATGCGGACGACATGTCTCCGGTCTGATCTATCAGGTTGCCGGTCTCGTCGAAGAACATGAGCGCGTTCACGCCGGAGGGCGTGACGCCGCCGGCGGTGACCCAGGCCGCCAAGCTGGAGATGGACTTGGTTTTCGGCGGGGTGCACAGGCACAGGACCAGGTCGCCCGGCGTCTGCTGGTAGGTGACCCCGCTCTCGGTGAACTTGGCGGTGAGCAGCGCGACGCCGAGCAGATCGCACCAGTCGGACGCGACGGCGCCCAGGTTCACGAGCGCAGTTGCCGCCGAGGTCGCACCCGTGCCGCCGCTGGCGATGGCGAGCGTGGAGCTCAGGCCCGCGGCGGTGCCGGTGGTCGACTGGTTCAGGATCGGGACGTCGGCGGCCTGGATCGCGGCGAGCGTGACGTTGGTCCCGTCGCCGCGCAGATACCGTCCCAAGGTCTGCGCACCGGCCAGGGCGTTGAGCGCGGCCTGCGCGGAGGCCTGCCCGGTTCCGCCGTTGGCGATCGAGACGGGCGTGGCCAGTGCCAGCGACGTGCCGGTTTTCGTCAGTCCCGTTCCGGCGCTCTGTACGGCGCCGGTGATCCGCGAATCGTCGCCCGCCGCGACGGTCCCGGCGGTGGTGCCGACGGCGAGGAATGCTGCGCCGCCGAGCGAACTCGTGGCCGCGGCGCCGATCGCGGCCGGTGTCAGCGGGTCGCTGCCGCCCGTGGCGTGCACGGTCGCGTGCGCGGTGGGTGTGCGCGCGTTCGTGGTGGTCGCGTCGGTGGATGACAGCGCGACGCCAGCGCCCGCCCCGGCCGCGCCCACCGTGGGGACCTGGCCGAGTGCGGCGACATCGGTCGCGGCGGTGCCGTTGGCGACGCCCGTGACTTTGTGGTTGCCCAGCGCGAGCGGCCCGGTGAGGGTGCCGCCGGTGAGTGGCAGGTAGGTGCCTGCGGCGTTCGCTGCGGCGGCGCTGATGGCCGCGGTTTGGGCTGCCACTGCCGCGCCGGCCGGGTCGAACGCGGACGTGTTGGCGGTGGCAGCCGTACCCAGGCCGAGTTGCGCGCGCGCGGTGGGTGCGTCGGCGGCATTGGTGCCGCCCTGCGCGAGCGGCAGCGGCGCGGCCAGGTGGGTGCCGATGACGAGCGGCGCGGCGTCGGTGCCGCCGAGGTCGGCGGCGATCTGCACGCCTCCCCCGCCGCCTGTGCCGACTTGCGCGAGCACCCAGCGCCGGGTGGCCGCTTCGAGGTCACCGAGCGGGTCGCGTTCGAGGATCAACGGCCCGGTCAGGGTGCCACCCGACTTGTCCAACTTGCCGGACGCGCTCAGGGAGATGGACACCACGGGCCGTTCACCTCCTCGCGCCGGGCCGGATGAATGAGTGGGTCAGTCGCCGTTTCGGTCTGGGGCCTGCTCGGTGGCGACGGGGGCCGATGCGCGCGGTTCGACGGGCACGGCGAAGCTGAGCGCGGACTTCTCACCGTCGGGTGCGCCGTACACGAACCGCGCCGGACCGCTCGGGGCGTAGCCCTGTTCCCGTGCAGCGCGTGCGGTGGCATCGGGCAGCGCCGCGGCCTGCGAATGCTCGATCAGTTCGTCGGCGCCGAGCAGATGCAGGTCGGGGAGCCCGAGGTTGAACTGCTTGACGAACACGTTCTGTTCGGCGTCGTAACCCTCCGCGGGCGCGCCTCCGATCGCCGCCTCGGCGTTCGCCTCCGGCCCGGCTGTCGGCGCGGGCGCCTCCGGTTCGTGCTCCGGCTCGTCCTGCTTGAGGTCGGCCAGGCGCGCCGACAGCGCCGCCACCGGGTTCTGTTCCTGCGAGGCGTCCTGTTCGTCCTGCTCGCTCACCGCACTGCCCTTCCCTCGATGCAGAACCCGGGCGGCCGTCCCCATGAACCGCCCGGGTGATCAGGTGCCTTACGCAGGCTTGACCAGGTGGAACCAGCCGGTCGCGCCGTCCGAGTACCAGGCGCTCGCGGAGTGCGCGGCGGTGGTCGTGGCCGCCACGGCGGTGCCCTGCGCGGTGCCGTCGATGGTGCCGCCGCCCGTCGGGGTGACGATGCTGATCAAGTTTCCGGTGGTCGAGGAGCCGTTCTCGTCCGCGACGACGATCACGCGGCCGGGGGCGACGGTGGCCGCGGCGGGGATCGTCACGACCACGCCGCCGGAGCGGATCGCCGCGTTGCTGTAGATCACCGACACGTTGGCGGGCGCGGTTGCGGTCGCCGCCGCCGCGACACCGAAACGGCCGGCCGCGCCGCCGATCGCGAGCCCGTACTGGGCGACCCATTCGCCGCTGGAGCTGACGTAGTCGTCGACGTTCGCCAGCCTGTCCTTGATCTCGTTGAAGTCGCCGGTGCCGCCCGCTGTAGGCATGTCCGTGGTCCTTTCGGTGCTCTATGCCGGGTGCCGGATCAGCGGCTGGTGTCGACGAGGATGGAGAACGCCTGCTCGACGGCCGGCGCGAACGCACGCCGGGCGCGGCCCTTGAGCACGGCCTCGTCGGTCAGGGAGATATTCGGAGGGATGACCTGGAACTCGGGCGTACCCGCCGGGTTCGTCGGATTTGTCGTCCTCTTGCCGAGCAACATGTACAGCGGGTTGCAGAACACCATCAGCGGGTGGCCGGTCGGCTTCGCCGTCGGTGTCGCGTTCAGCCGCGCACCGAGCGACCAGCGCACCGGGTAGCCGAAGATCATCGCCGGGGTGCGGCCCTGCCCTCCGCCCGGGAAACCGCCGCTGGACTCCTGGAAGATCGGCCGCTGCTGGCCGTCGAGCACTCCGCGCAGTGACTGCTTGAAGTCCGGGTGCGCGATGGCGATCGTCTCGCCCTCGTCGAAGTAGTCTCCGGCCTCGTACAGGCCCAGCGACGTGTTGTACTCCGCGTAGGACGGGGCTGCGGCCGAGGTGGTGATGTTCGCGTTCGCCGTGTAGCTGGTGTTCGTGTCGTTCTGCGTCAGCAGGTAGTACAGGCTGTCGAACGCCATGCCCGTGGTGGCCCTGGCCGCGGTCACCCCGAAGCAGGAGTTGTCCAGCTTCTTCGCGTATGCGGTGCCCCAGGCGTTCTGCTTGCTGTTGATGATGTTCGCCAGCGAGTCGTTCAAGTCCTCTTCCGCGAGGCGGTAGGCCCTCGTGAACTTCTGCGCGGTCAAGGTCACCTGGTCGTTGGCGTTGGTGTCCTCGTTGTACGAACCGCCCTTGGCCGTGTGGTCGATGTCCGACCCGGTGTCGCGCGGTGTGCTGCGGCTGTTGGTGCTCATCAGCACCTCTTGCGCGTACGCCTCGACGACCGAGGTCTGCTTGACCTTCTGGATCACGTCGGCGGCGTACTCGACCGGGACCCACGCGTCGAAGTTGTCCGTCGCGCCGCCCATGATCAACGTGATGGGCTGGCCGTTGCTGCGGTAGCCCAGCACTGCGCCGGGCGTGGGGATGCGCATCAGGGATCGCTTTCCGCGGTGCCCCGATGTGGTCAGGGGCGTGGGCCGCTACAGGAATACCGGCGCGTGGCGAGTGAAGGCGCGGGAGTGTCCCGGCCTGCTGGCCTTGCGTCTGGGTTTGCTGTGCGGCGCTGCCGCGAAACGTGCGATGCCCACTGGGCTGAAACGTGCTACGTGCTTGCCGGGAACCGGCGCGGAGCGACCGCGCGATTCCAGCGCTGGCACCAGTTTGCGCCTCGCAGCCTGCGCGTGGCAAGCCGCGAGGCGCATATCAACTCACTCCTCAATCTTGCCGAGCAGCCGATTCGCCAGGATCTCGGCCGTAGTCGGAGCCTTCGGTGCTTCACCGCCGCGCCCGGCCGCGCCCCTTCCCGCTACCGCCGGGGCCGCGCGCAGCACCCGTGCACCCGCCGCAGTCCCGTTGGGTGGTGCGGCGGCAGGCGCTACCGCAGCGGCCGGCTGCGCGAACAGTTGCGGCACGGTCTCCTTCAGTTCGGAGATCTGCTCGTCCAGTCCGGCGATCTCCCCCGCGCCGCGCCGCTCCAGCGCGTCCAAGTCGATCAGCCGCACGGCTTTGGCGACTGCGCTCTTCGGGACGCCCGCCTCGGCCAGCGCTGCACGGGCGCCGAGCAGTAGCCCGTCCCTGCGGGTCTCCTCCAACTGGGCTGACAGTTCGGCGAGGCGCGTGTCGGCTTCAGACGGCTCGGCCGCCTCGACGGCCTTCTTCGCCGCCGGCTTGGGACCTGGCTTTCCAGTGGAGCTATCGCTGAGCGCTTCGAGCAGCTTGCGGGACTTGACGCGCTCTGCTGCGGCTTCCCGTGAATGACGCTGCACCTTCTCGCGCCACTCCTCCCGTTCGGCCTCGATCGCCGCGTCCCGTTCGGCGCGCTCCTTCTGGGCCGCGTTGTACTTCTCGATGACATCCTTGAAGTTCTTCTCCGAGAACTCGAGCTCATCGTCACTGTCGGCCGGATCCGGCTCGCCAGCGCCTGTACCGCCGGGCGCAGGATCTGCGGGCGCCGCCGCAGGATCGGCCGTGGTCGCCGGGTCTTCCGCACCGCCGCCGATCAGGAACACCGGGCGCCCGTCCGCCCGGTAGCCCAGCGCGGCCCTGTCCAGCACATCAATCATGGGGGACTTCTCTCTATCTCGAACTGGTTGTGATCGTCGTGCGCGTGCGGAACTGCCCCGCCGCGATCCGCCGCCGGGCCCGCTGCTCGACGCTCTTCGGCAAACCCGCGCCGCCGCGACGGGCGAGCAGGCTCTGCGCCGCACGCTGCCGGGCGGCCTGGGACTCGGACGGCAGCGCGATCCCCAACGCGATCGAGCGGCGCGCCTCACGCTGCAGCACGTTCGTCAGTGAACCGGGCCCGGAACCGGACACGCGCGGATCGGCGCGGCACACCAGGCGCCCGCGGCACCGGCAGTGGTTATGGACCAGCAGCGTGACGCCCTCGCGATCGCCGGGCGCCAGCCACGGGCCGAGGATCAGCGGCTTGAACACGAAGTCTGGGGGGTCCGCGATCGCGCCCTGCAACGAGGTGCACCGCAGGCACGCGTTGCGCTCGCCCTGGAGGATCTGCGACCAGCCGTCGGCGAGGGCTACCTGGTCGATGCCGGAACGCGCCGCGTCGTGCACGAGCCCGGACGCGGCCTGGTCGGTGGACGTCACGGCGCGGCTGGCGAGCGCGAACGCCTTGACCACGTCGCCGCGGCTGCGCGCCACCGAGATCAGCGTGTCAGCGTCGGCCAGGAAACCCTGCTGCCGTGTGCGCATCGTGGCCAGTTGCCCGAGCATGCGCGCGTCGAGAATCAGGTCGCCGCGGCCGAGCGGCGTAGCCCCGGATTCGATCACCGCCTGCCCCGCGCCGAGCCGCAGCGCCTTCTGCAGGTCCGGCAGGATGCGGGCCGGGTCCGGCAGCGACGCGCCGACGCGATCAACCTCGGCGGCGAACCATTCCCGGAACTCGACCAGCGCCCGTATCGAACCGGGCGCCGCCTTCGCCGTGAACCGGGCCAGCGCGAGCGCGAGCAGCGCCTTCAGCAACTCGTGGGCGCGGCCGGTCAGGCGCCCGGCGGCGTCGCCGGCGAGCGAGGCGACCTGGTCGGCGTGCTCCCATGACTGCGCGGTCTGCGCCGAGACCTGCTGCTGCTGCGTCGGGGCGTCAGGAGTGGCTGCGGTCACGGCTCGCCGCCGTCGCCCGCAGTCTCCACGTCGCTCTCGTCCGCGATTGAACCCTCGCCGCCGTCCGGTTCGATCGCGGCGCGGGCGCCCGGGCCGAGGGTGCCGGGTCCGGCGGGCGCGATGTCCAGCATCTCGGTGAGCAGCGCTTTCACATCCGCTTCGTCGATCACCCCGAGTTGCACCGCCACCGCCAGGCCCTGCGCGGCGACACCGATCGCGTTGAGGGTCTCGATCTGCTGTGCGAGGGTCTGCGCGCCCTCCGCCAGCCACGCCTCCACCTGCTCCTCGCTGTAGCCAGCTTCCAGCAGCAACTGCTTCGCGGGCACGCCGAGCTGGTTCTTGATGTCGGCGGTCTGCCACGTCTGCATGTCCGACACGCTCGAGCAGGGGTTCCAGTGCACGGAGATCTGCGGGTCCTCGACGCCTATCGCCACGTAGATCGCGAAGTCGATGGCGTCGCGCCACGCCCCGCCGAACAGCAGCTGGCGGGTTTCGCACTTCTCCACGAACGGCGCCTCCATCGTGCGCAGCGACTCGCCGGACGGGGTCTGGCCGATCGTGTCGAAATAGTGCGCCGGAGTGACGCAGATCTGTGCCATCGCGCGCACGTAGAACTCCATCGGCGCGATGAACACGCTCGGGTCGGACGGCGCGAACTCGCCCAGGCCCTTGATGCCGGACAGCAGCCACAGCGACCCAGCCTCGCTGCGTAGTTGCGCGCGTCCGTCGTCGGCGTTCGTGGTGGCGCCCGTGTCGATCGGGTACGCGGTCTCGTCCTCGTCGCCCACCGCGAAGTCGTTGCTGGTGGTGCCCTCTTCGAGCAGGGCGTAGCGCTGCGGCAGGGCGTGGTAGTCGATCCCCGCGGCGTGGCCCATCGCGAGCTTGTGGATCAGGTTCTGCGGGCCGTACGCGTTGAGGTGCTCCGGCTGCCCGTACTGGAAATCGGTCCTCAAGTGGAAGACGGGGACCTGCCCGAACGGGTTCTCCAGCGGCCACTCGCCGCCGTCGGCCGGGTCGTGGAACCGCTGCCAGTCGCCGCGCGACGAGCCCTTCTTGCCGGGCGTGGTGGCGTACTTCTCGATGCGGTCCGCATAGTAGAGGATCGCCTTCTTCACCGGGCCGTCGGTCCAGCGTTTGATCGCGTACCGCTTCTCGATCTCGTTTTCGGCGTCGTACACGATCCGCATCACGCGCGGGTTGTTCAGGTACACCCGCACCCCGGACGGCAGGGTCTCATCCGGCCACACCAGCAGGTAGCTGTCCCCGAACTCGCAGGCCCGCCGGAAGCTCAAGATCTCGAATAGGTCGAGTTGGTTGTCTTTCCAGATCTGCGCGATCCGCTCCTGTACTCCTTCGACGGGCGAGGTGATCGCGTTGATGCGCAACCGGGAGACGACCGCGTCGACCGGGGTTTTGGCGAAGTTGAGCCTGAAGTCCGTGCCCGTCCTGGCCAGCGCGGCGCGAAGGCGGGGGGAGGCGAACACCTCGGGAAACGAGCCCTCGTAGTACATCTGGGCCTTGCCGTAGGCGCGGTCCGCCTTGTCCATGGCCCGCAGGCCCTCGTCGAGGTCGTCGACGGTCTGGTCCGGGTCGGCGCTGCCCAGCGCTGGGGGCCATCCCGTGACCGTCATTGGATCTCCAACCGCTGGGCTGTCGCCTGGGCATCGCGGGACGCCAACTGCTGAGGCTTCCTCACTATCCAGTGATGATAGTAAGGGTTTGCCTGCCCCGGGCGTAGCCGCGTTGACTGCGCCGACCAGCGGAAATGCGGCAGGGACGCCGTCAATGGCGTCACATGTATCCACGAGGTGCCATACGGACACTTGCCCATGACGCGCCATCCGGCCGGGACGTGGCCCCCCGCGTGCTTTGACGCCGCACGGCATCTCGCGGGAACCTCGCGACCATGGACTGTGAGGATGTCGCCCCCGAAGCCCCCGAGCTACTCACGGCCAAGGAGTTCGGCCGCAGGGCGCGCGTCAGTAAGCGCACCGTGATCCGCTGGCGCAACGCCGGCGTCGGGCCCAGGCCGATCAGGATCGGTCCGCGCGCGATCCGCTACCGGGCGAGCGATGTGGACGAGTTCCTCGGCCTGCGTGCCGATTAATCGGTCGCTGGCGGCCTGCGCGCCACGCGATCAGGCGTAGCCGATCGACGTGCCGCCCCCGCGCCTGCGCTGCGCCGGACGGTCCAGGAACCACTCCACGCCCGTGCCGACGGTGTCCACCAAGTCGTCATGCGAACCGCGCGGAAACACCACCATGTTCTGCTCCAAAGTACGCAGCGGGATCTCGTGGAAGCACCGGCCGCCCCGCTGATACTTGTCCAACAGCCTGGCCGCCCGCACCTCCTTGTGCTCGCTGTGCCACACCGTCTCGATCGGCAGCCCCAAGTCCCCTAACAGCGCCAGCCACACGTCGCCGCCCTGGTTGGACTCGATCACAATGCCGCGGATCTGCGGATACTGCGCCGTGACCCGCAGCACGAGCTGGCGCAGTGCCTGACCGGGCTGCACGCGCACCGCCCAGGCGTTGCGCACCACGCAACGGCGCGTCACGGCGCTGAACCCGACCACCGCCAGAGCGGTGAAGTCCGAGGTCTTCTTCGTGGTGACCGCAGGGTCAATCGCCAGCAGCTGATGGGTGATGCTCGCGATCGTCTGGGCCTGCAACTCGGCGCTGACCCGGTTCGTGCCGAAATCCTCCGGCGTCCAGTACGTGCCCGCCGCGCCCAAAGGGTCGTTCGCGAAGTTCTTCAGATAGTCGCGGGTGCTCTCGATCTCTTCGAGGAACTCCAGCGGCCACTTCGCCGGCCAGATGGAACGGCGCCCCGTCTCCCCGGACGCTTCGTCGAAACCTTCGACGATCGGCGCGTAGTAGTGCACGCGGATCGCCTGCTCGCGGATCCACGCTGAATCCGGGGTTTCCTCCGCGTCCGGATAGCGTTCCGACTCCACGAGTTGGTGGATGATCGAGCCGGGCATCACGACCGTGCCGACCAGCACTACGCGTGCCCGCAGGTTCAACGGGAGGATCGCATCGATGATCGAGCGCAGGCGTTTGCCGACCTGCTCCGTCGAGTAGTTCGATTCGTCCGGCTCCACGTCGTCGAGTAAAAGCATCGTCGGCCGCTGATCTTTAACCTTCAGTCCGAGCGTCTTCGTGTCGACGCCGCGCGCCGCGAACACGAAACCCGACTGGGCTATATACATGTTCTGGTTGTCTTTCAGCGACAGCCGCGATTCCTGGTCGTCACCCGATTCGTCCGGTCGTGCCCGCAGTTTCGCCGCCGGTTTGCAAAGGTCAGGGAAGTCCGAGCGCAGCAGCTCGTTGTTTTCCAGCTCCTGCCGGAAGGTCATCAGGTGGATCTCCGCCTGTGTCGCCGAGTCGGCGAACGCCGCGATGAACCGCTCATGTCCGTGCGCTGCAGCCCACGCTGGCAGCAGCAGGAAGAACCACGTCGACTTCCCGGCCGATCTTGGGGCGACGTAACAATCCCGCGGGCCCCTCACCTCGGTGACGGGGCGGATCCAGTCGCGGGCAGCCCGCGACAAGTCCAGATGGAAGTCCGCGAATGAGAGCACCGCGCTGTCTATGCCGCCCGGCAGCACAGTCTTCAGGTGATGCGGCAGGTAGACGAGCGCGAACAGCAGCGGGTCGCACTCCGTCAGCACGCGGCGCCCCTGCGGGCGGCGCAGCAGCGGCGAATCGAGGCCACCGAACGGCTCCAGGCGCTCACCCAGCCACGTAACCAGGTCGAACGTCTCACTCGTCAGGTCCGCACCGGCAGCGTTGAGCAGGTAGCCGTCACAGTCCGGGTCCTCGCGCACCGCGGCGTTGAGTCCATCGGCGAGAGCGAGCAGCGCGTCGAACTCGTCCTCGCGATCCGCGATCCGCTGCAGCGCGGACTCGTCCCGACGCCGCGCCGCGCGCCACAAACGGATCTCGGCTAGCTCGGACTCCCACGCCGCCAGCTGGATCTCGTCCGCGCTGCGCCCGGACTCCAGCCACGCGGCGCGCTGGACTTCCAGCGGCTCGAACCGGTCAGGACCCGGCAGGCTCACCATCGCCGCCCGCGCCGGCGCCGCGACGGCGCCGGATCATCGCCCGCAGCTCGGCCTCGCGCTCGTCGTCTCCAGTGAGCTCCACCTTCGAGCGCACCGGGGCATCGCTGCCCTGGATACGCCCGCGCCGCTCGTTGAGCATCCGAAGCTCCCGGGCGGCGGCGATCTTTGGGCCGTCATCGAACAGCCGGTTGCCGTTCTCGTCGGTGACGATCTTCCCGCTCTGGCTGATGTGGGGATGCTCGTGGTCGAGGATTTCCAGCATCAGGGCTGACAGGAAATCGATCTCACCTAGGGACACGCGGCGCAGCTCGGCGACGTTCTCCGCCGGCACGGCAGCCAGGGCGCGGGCGACAGCGGCGTAGGCGCCGGATTTGCTGGCGTAGCCGAGCTCGTCGGCGATCTGCTGGAACGTCCATTTCTGTGCTTTGAGGCGTGCGGCTTCGGCGTCGCGTTCGGCGCCTTCGAGAGTGCGGGCGAACTTGCCGATGCCGTCGCGCTCTTCGTGCCTGTTCACCCCGCTTGGGTTCGCTGCACCAGCCATACAGAAAGCATGACATGTGAATAGTCACATTCACTCACTACCTTGCGCTGCGGCCGCTCCAGGTGTTCCCGCTGCCCCGCCGGCACTAGCCGCCGCGCCGTACCCCCCCGCCCCACCGCTCTGGCTCACGCCGGGCGGTGGGGCGGGCTTTTCGCGTTCCGGCTAGTAGTTGCCGAGATCCAGGCGCCGCGCCTCGTCCAGCGCCCGGACCGCCGCGCGCCGTTTGGTGTACCGCCGCAGCATCTCGTGACTCTCCCACCCGGCTATCGTCATCAGCCCGCCCTCGCTGCCGCCCGCTTCCAGCCAACTGTCCGCAGCCGTGTGCCGCAGCCGGTGCGGATGAAAGCCCTGCACGCCGGCCTGCTCGGCGCGCTCGCGCAGCGCGTAGTACAGGCCCGGATAGTCGAACGTGCGCCGGCCCACCCCCAGCCACAGCTGATCGCTGGCCGCATACGGGTGTCGGCGCCGGGCCCGCAGGTATTTGTCGATCGCGCGCGCCGTGTACGGCCCGAACGGCACGAGCCGCTCCTTGCCGCCCTTTCCCATCAGCACCGCCGTGCCCTCGATCACCCGGGTCTGTTTGACCGTCATCCGGGTGACTTCGCGGGCGCGGGCCGTGCACTCGGCCATGAACCGGATGATCGCCTCGTCGCGCGCGTCGCGGAACCGGTTGCCCTTGCACGCGGCGACCATCGCCTTGACCTCGTCGGGGGTGAGCGGATCGACCAGCACGTCATCGACCTTGGGCGGCTTGAGCCCGACCAATTCGTCCGCTTCTATCTCGCCCGCGCCGTAGAGCCACGCGGAGAACAGGCGGCAGGAGATCTGCCGGGAGGACGCGGTGGACGCCGAGGCGCCGCCTTCGAGCAGGTCGACGACGAACGCCTGCACGTTCGCTTTGGACAGCCGGGGTGCGACCTCGTTTCTGCGGGCCCACCGCAGGAACGCGAGCACGCCGTGCTGGTAGCTCTCGATGGTGTGTGGGCTCTTACGTTCGGAACGCAGGTGCAGTGTCCAGGAGTCGAGCAGCAGGTGTGTCTCGTCGAATGCGGCGAGCAGGTCGTCTTGGTCCATCGGGGGCCACGCTCCGATCCCGTAATGTTGAGATAGAGCTTAGTGCGAACCGCTCGGCCATGCAGCAGGACCTGTCAGACCGGCAGTGACCTGGAAATTCGGGAGGGAGCCGAGTGTCCCGATTACCTCAGATAAGCCCTACTCACAGGGTAGCCAGCTTTGTGCGGACGGCTGGTAGGGCAGGTAGGGCGGAAGCCTAAAGCGCGCCATTATGTTGAGGGTAAGCCAGGCCGTACTCAACGCCTTGAGGTGCTGGGCTCAGCGCGTGGTGTGCCGCTTGGCCGTCGCCTGGCGGTGCTGCTGTGCCGGCAGGCGGCTCTCGTACTCCCGCGCGAGGCGGGCAGCCGTTGCGGCGCTGCTCTCCGCCATGTCGGCAAGCGCCATATTCGGCCCCGCGATACGGATCACGGTGGCGCGGCTGGCTACCACCAAGACGAAGAGGGTGAACAGCCGGAAGTTCAGTCCCTGGAAGTGCCATACCCCGGCGGCGGTTAGGCCATCTACGGTGGCGGCGGACACCCACGTCGCCGCTCCGAGCACTCCGCAGGCACGGTAGACCGCTTCGCGCGACGCAACCCCTCCGGCGCCGCCGGCGCCGGGACCCGCATGCCGCAGGGCGACGCCGAGCGCGAAAAGCCGAGAGGTTCGATGCGCGTCGGGGAAGAACATCGCGGCGTCCACGCCGGTGATCCCCCACGCGAAGAGCCAGATCACGAGGCTGTAGCACAGTTGCGGGTTCATGCGGGCCGCGGGCAGCGCCTGCGACGCCCAGACCAGGCCACCCAGCGCCCAGCCGCCCAGGCCGGTGGCCGCGAGCCATTTCCTGGTGCGCTCGCGCGGCCGCAGGCGTGCGTCATCCTCGCGCATGCCACCCCTTCCACACGGGCCGCCCGAATGGCCGCGTACGCGGCCGGCCCGAAGCTTCGTCACAGTACTGCCTTGCGGTACGGACCGTAACAGAGGCCACTCCTTCGGGTGATGGCTTAGGGCACGATAGGCGGGTCGCCGGCCTCTAATTGCCGCCGTTGCGCGCCGCCGCCTGCGCTTTGAGTTCGAGGACCTCTGCGGCGTCGCGGCGACCGTCTTCGATGCGTCGTTCGTACTCTGCGATGATCTGGTCGCGGGCTTTGGGGTCGTGCACGAGGCGCGCGGCGCGGCGCACATGCGGGTCCTGGAAGCGGCGCAGGGCCTCGGCGGTGTCCGCCAGGTCGTCGTAGCCCGCGGCGCGCAACGCGTCAATGGGGCCGCGCGGGTCGTCGGGGTTGAGGATGAGCCCGAGCAGGGCCGCGTTCACCGGGTCCGGCAGTTGCTGCCCGATCCACCACCCCTCCAGGGTCTCGGCGGTGAAGGGCTTTTCGGGGGCGGTGATGTCGAGGAAGTCTTCCGGGGTCAGCTCGCGCTCGCGCGCACGCCCGCGCAGCCATGCGCCGAAGCGTCGTGCGGTGGCGGCGCTGCCTTGGCGCCCGCGGCGCTCCATGCGCTGCGCGAGCGTTTCGTGGCCGGCCGCGCGCAGCGCGTCGATCTCGCTCGCGCCGAGCAGGTCGGCAACCAGGATCGCGAGCTCGGGCCGGGCGGAGTACTTGCCGTCCCACCATTGGGAGAGTGTCGCCGAGGAGAGCACGCCGCCGGATTCCTTGATCAGGTCGATCTGGCGCTTGCCTTGGCGTTGCGCTGTTTCGCGCAGCCAGGCGCTCCAGCGGTCGGCGGCGCGCTGCCGGTCGTCCTCGGTGCGTTTGCGGGGCATGGAACCGACCTCGCGATCATGCGGGCTCGTTTGACCGAGCCTCCGGCTTGCTTAACCAAGCGAGTCTAGGGCGCCGGCATGCGCCGCCGCACCCGGCGCATGCCGCCGTGAGTGTCGCAGAGAACGAACCGGAAGGCCACAGCCCGCGACAAAAACGCCACTGCGCGTTCCGTGCGCCCCTGGCGCGCCCTAAGCGAACCGAGTCGAGGCCGATCCGTGACGCCAAAAACCTCCGCACACTTAACTTAGGTGCTACCTTGGTTAAGCAAGCCAAGTTGACGATGCGGAGACGCCCATGGCACGCGAAGACCGCGCCCGGTACGTGCTGCGCGACGGCGCGCTCGAATGGTTCGCGCAGCGCGACCCGAGCCTGCACAACTGGAACACCGGAAAGCCCAACCTCTCGGCGATCGCCCGCGCCGCCGGCATCGGCGAGGTCACGCTCAAGCAGACCGTCGACGGGGTCAACAACCTCTCGGCGCTGGTGATGGGCGGGCTGACGGATCTGGCCATGAGCTACGGGGTGACGCGCGCCTACGCGGAGCGCACCCTCTACAGCCACGTGCGGCGCGCGAGCAAGGCGGTCGCCGCGTGAGCGGCCCGTCCGAGGCCGAGCAGCGCCTCCAGCGCGTCGCCGCAGCGCATGCGTCGTGGGCCAAGACCCCTGACCGCGCGGCGCGGCTGGCGGCGGCTTGGGAGGCGCGCGAGGCGCGCTTCGAGCGGCTGGTCGACCCGGACGGGGTGATGGCCCCTGCGGCGCGGGCGGCTGCGGCCGCCTCGGCGCGCAAGGCGTTCTACGCCGAGATGGCGCGCAGGTCTGCGGCCGCGAGACGTAGACGCCAACCGGCCGAGGAACGGTCAGCGGCCTAGCCGACAAAAAAGCCGCCTCGGCCCGGCTGCCTCCGGGCCTTAGCGGCGTCCATCCACCTTCTCACTCATTTCGGGAGGAATTACAGGTGGGCACCACAACTGTAGAGCGCCCCGCGCGCAGTACCAAGCGGGGCAAGGCAAAGAATGAGCAATCAGGGTTCTCCCTCAAGTCCTGGCTCGCCGGGCCCGCACGGCAGGACGACGAGCCGTTGCCGCCCACCGACCCCACCGGGCAATCGCAGTGGGTTGTCGAGCAGATCCGCGCGGAGCTGCACAAGGCCGTCGGATACCTCGCCGGACAGCGCAAGCCGCCCGGCGCGGCGTCGCCGACCGACCTGGACGGTTCGCGCCCGGCGTACCTGCTGCGGCACATCGCGATGCTCTCGCTCGACGGGGAACTGCGCCCCGAGATGACCTGGCGCGGCGCGGTCGAACTCCTGCAGGACGCGTGGGATCAGCTCAACGCTCGCGCCGACGAGCAGGAGACGGTCGAAACTCGCACTGCCGCAGCAATGGCGGCCGGTCTGCGGGTGACACGGAAGCTCGCCGAGGCCGCAGCGACCGAGGACATGATCGAGCGGGTCACCGGCGAGCGGGTCGAGCTGGAGATCGACACAGCGGCCATCGGCGAGGGCTTGGCGAGGCTGCACGCGAACGCGCATCGGCCGCTGGACGAGACGATGCAGTTCCCGGAGCCCCTGTACACGCCCGGCATGCCAGACCCGCGCAAGGCCGACGGCAAGCCCGGCCTCGCGGCGGTCGAGGTGACGCAGGTTCTCGCGCAGCCGCACCCGTGGGACGCCGTGGCCAGCACGGACGGGATGGTGCGCAGCGACGGCAGCCGCCCGTCCTCGCCGGTGCACCGCGACGACACCGCTCCCCCTGTCCCGCGCGAAGACGCGGACCAGGCCGGCCCGCCGCTGCCCAAGCGCCACAAGATTCTCTCGATCCCGGCGCGCATGTCCGCTGTCCCCGGCGTCCCGGCGGACGGCTCGGAGCACACGGCTACGGAACTGCTGGTGCAGCACGGCGCATGGATGCTCGCCGGCGGCGTGTGGTCGCTGGTGGAGTCCGCGGAGGTGGACGCCGAGAAGCGGGTGGTCGCGCAGCCGGCCGAGGGCGAGGAAGTCGTTTTGGGGCCGGGCGCGCCGGTGTGGCTGCTGGCGCCCGGCGAGGCCGCGGGCCTGGTGGAGGCGTTCCGCGCGGGGCTGAACGAGACGGAGGCCTCCCGGTGAGCGCCCTGACGCTGGCCCCGGCCGGGCCGAAGCACGCCGCGCCGCCTGAGCTGCCGGACGTGTTCCGCGCCGAGATGAACGACTTCGACGAGCCGGTGTACGGGCAGGGCGAGTCGCGGGAGATCTTCCCGCGCACGGCGCGCCGTTCCCGCCTTGACCCGGTCGCGCTGATGCCCGGGGATTACATCCTCGATGAGGGCGAGCGGCCGTGCTGGCTGCGGGTGGAGTTCGCCGCGCATGGGGCGACGGGCAGCGTGGTGCGCACCGTGTCGGGCTTGGAGTTGTCCGTGACGGCGGGCCGCGCGGTGTGGGTGTGGCGGCTCGTGGACGTGACGGCGTGGATGGTGCTGGGCGAGAGCGCGGGTGCCCGATGAGCGCCATCACGCAGGAGACGGTCCGCGCGGTCCTGGAGCAGTTGGCCGACCCGGCGTACGCGGACGACTTCAGGGACCTGCTGGCGCAGCGTGCCGTCGAGATGGACGAGGGTCTGGATCCCGCCGAGCGTCAGGCGGGCGGCTGGAAGGCTGCGGCACTGCTCGACGACCTGGTGGGCGCTGTGGCCGCGGAGTTCGGCGCGCGAGAGCAGGTAGCCGCGTGACCGCGCTCTTCGACCTGCCCGCTGTTGGTGACGCCGAACTGCTCGGCGTGTTCGAGCCCGGCTCGCCCAAGTGGCACGCCGCACGCGCCGACGGCATCGGCGGCAGCGAGATCGCCGCCGTCCTCGGGATCTCCCCGTGGGAGTCTGCGTTCTCGCTGTGGCACCGCAAACGCGGCATCGTCCCGGCCCGCGAAATGACCACCGAGATGGACGCGGGACGCCGACTGGAACCGGTGATCTGCCAGGTGTTCGCCGAGCGGCACCCCGAGCTCGAACTGCGCGGCGGCGGCACCTACCGCAACCGGCAGCGCCCCTACCAGATCGCCAACCCCGACCAGCTGATCTACGAGCCCGGCCGTGCCCAGCCGTCGGCCGTCTTCGAGGCCAAGTACGCGCTGACCGGCGACAAGTGGGGTCAGGAAAACACCGACGAGGTGCCCGTCTACTACAGCGCGCAGGGCCGCTGGTACATCGACACCTTCGGCCTCGAGGAGTGCCGGCTGATGGTGTTCATCGGCTCGCAGGGCGAGTTCCGCGAGTACGTCATCCACCGCGACGAGCAGGACACGGCAACGATGCGCGCCGCCGCCGAGGAATTCCAGCGGCAGGTCGCCGAGAACATCCGCCCGCAGATCGACGGGCACGAGCAGACGCTGCGCGTGGTCAAGGACCTGCCCGAAGGCATGGTCGACCTCGACGTGGAGATCTGGCCGATCCTCGCCGACCAGTACTTCGACGCGCTGGACGCGGCAGCGGCGGCCGAGACGGAGAAGCGCCGCGCGCAGGCGCTGGTGCTCGACCAGATCGCCGACGGGCACCGGGCGAAGAGCCTGGGGCAGCTCGTGGCGACGCGCACGGTGCGCAACGGCAAGACCTACAGCCTTCAACCGGCCCGCAACAGGGGGGATTTCGCATGACCAGTGTTAGTACGGCGGTCGCGCTGCGCAACGACGGAGCGTCGGCGATCATCGAGTCCTACAAGGCGGACCTCGCCGCGATCATGCCGTCGCACATGAAGCCCGAGGTGTTCACGCGCCTCGCGGTCGCGGTGCTTAGTCGCGACCAGGACCTGCTGCGCGCCGCACAGAACAACCCGGCGTCGCTGATGACCGCCCTATGGGAGGCCTCCCGCCTCGGCCTCGAACCGGGCACGGAGCAGTATTACCTGACCTGGCGCAAGACCAAGAACGGCCCCGAGATCGTGGGTATGGAGGGCTACCAGGGCGAGATCGAGCTGATTTACCGCGCGGGCGCCGTGACCTCGGTGACGGTGGAGGTGGTGCGCGAGAAGGACGTGTTCATCTGGGAGAAGGGCACGATCGACCGGCACGACCCGCCGCGCTGGGACGGCCCGCAGCGGCAGCCGTACCACTGCGCCGACTGGTTCGAGGACCGCGGCCCGCTCAAGGGCGTGTACGCCTACGCGGACATGAAGGGCGGCTCGATCTCCGAGGTCATCGTGCTCAATCGGTTCGACATCGCTGAGGCGAAGACCTACGCGAAGGGCGTCGACGAGGCGTGGTCGCCGTGGCGCAAGAGCGAGAAGGCGATGTGGCTCAAGACTGCGGCGCACCGGTTGCGCAAGTGGGTGCCGACGTCGTCGGAGTACATGCGCGAGCAGTTGCGCATCGTCGCGGGCGTCCAGGCGGAGCAGATCGCGCCCGCTCCGGTCTCCACTCCGCGCCCGGCGCAGACAACTGAACAGCTCAGCGTTCAGGACTGCCGCGAGATGGCCGACAACGCGCACGACTTGGAGGAGTTGTCTCAGGCGCTGCTGCGCGCGCAGGCGGCTGGACATGGCTTGAACGGTGACGCGGTGTTCCAGTACTTCGCTGCGCGCCGGGCGGCGATCGTGTCGCAGGACACGGTCGAGGTCGTGGACGCGCACGCGCATGAGGGCGATTGGGATCCGGACTGTGCGGCGTGCCGGGCGGAGTCGGCGGCGGCGGACCGCAGGGCGGCTGCCTGATGGCCGCGACGAAGGAGTTGGTCGGCCCACTCAAGCGGGTCTCGTTCTCAGGCCATGTGCGCCTCGGTGTCGATCTGCCGCGTAGCACGATGGACCTGCGCTACCGGGCGTGCCTGGAGCACCGTACGGCCTGCGACTGCCGTGAGGCGATGCTCGCGGAGGACCGGGCGGAGTTCACCGCGGAGTTGGCGCTGATCCGCGACGTGTTCGCGGACGCCCTGGAGGGTCACCCCACGTTCGGCGAGTTGGACGAGCGCGGGGAACCGCTGGAGTCGGGCTGCTGCCGGTGCACGGGCTGCGCGATCGTGCGCGAGGTGTGGCGCCGCGGTGCGTCGATCCTGCCGTTCTCGGCATGGGCGAAGGCGGTCGAAGCGTTCAACGCCCGGCGTGACGGCGCTGCGGGCGGTGCGCCGTGAAGGCCGCGCACGTGTGGCACCTGTTCGCGTCGCTGCCGCTGGTGGTGCAGGCGTGGCTGGTACTGCTCGCGGCGGTCGTGTTCACGGGCGTGTGGTCGCTTTCGCGCGGCGCGGGCCGCCTGGCCGGCCGGATCGAGGAGCGCCGCACCCCTGACGCGGCCGAGCGTGCCCACCGCGAGCGCGACCATAACCGGCACATGCGCGCGGTGGTCAACGCCCCGCAGTCGTACATCGACCAGGCGCTGCGTTCCCGGGAGATCGAGTGCGCGGGCGAGTTGGGCCTGGACGGCGACGACGTCGAGGAGGCGGACCGTGGACGCCGGTGAGGCCCTACGGGTCATGCTCGTGGCCGCTCTCGCCGTCGTCGGGCTGGCGATCGTGTGCGCCGAGGTGCTGCACGCGCGCGATGACCGCCGCTACGCCGAGGAACTGCGCGAGTGCGAGCTGGTCGCCCAGTCCCGTGACGCCGTGTTGCAGGCCGACCTCGAGCGGACCCGGGCGCTGAACGACTGCGCGTTCGAGGCCGCCGAGCAGCAGCTCGCGCAGTCCGGCCGGCGGCGCCAGATGCCGTCCCGCGATCAGGTTCTCGCGGACGTGTCCTCGGTCACGGGCGAGCACGACCGGATCGAGGACATCCCGGCGATCGAACTGCTCACGTTCGCGGCGATCGTGGACGGCCTGCGCGAGCGGCCGGCAACCCCCGCCGATCCAGGCCAGGCGGGCGGCCCTTTCCAGCGGTGACCGTCCCGTCCTGATCAAGCCCCGGCTGCGCGTCCTCCCCCTCGTCGCGCAGCCGGTAGCCGCGAAGCATCCCGCGGCGAACCGGTCCCGTTCCCGTCCAGCTGGCGGGGCGGGGCCGGGAGGGGGCAACCATCCGATCCGATCCCCGAGGGGGACGCAATGCCCAACCCGTACACCGAGATCGCCGAGCGCTTCGCCCGCGAGACGGCGGCGCACGAGATGAAGGTCCTGCGCGACGACGGGCTGTATCGGCACCTGCGCTTCCAGCGCCCCGACACGTCGTCCTACGCCTTCGAACTGGTCACGGTGCCCAACGCGCTCATCTACCGAGGCGAAGAGAGCTACGTGTTCAGCCGCCTGCGGGACATGTTCGAGTTCTTCCGCAGCCCGGCCGGCCACGTCAACCCGGGCTACTGGTCGCAGAAGCTGACCAGCGACCGCGATTGCGTCAAGAAGTACGACCAGGCACTGTTCGAACGGCTGGTCCGGGAGCACGTCGCCGAGGCGGTCGAGGACAACCCCGAGCTGTCCAGCCTGGCGGACGCGGTGCGCGGGGAAATCCTGGAGTCCGACGAGATCGGCTTCGAGGACGGCGCGCGCGACGCGCTGACGAGGTTCACGTTCTACAAGAACCCGGATGACCGGTGGGACGCCGACAAGCAGCCCGACTTTCAATTCCACGACACGTGGGAGTGGGACCTGCGGGACTACGACCACTGGTTCCTGTGGGCCTGCCGCGCGATCGTCTTCGGGATCACCCAGTACGACGAAGCGCGTGCGTCGGCTCCGGGTGAGGCTGTCGCGGCAAGCCCGATCATGGTGACCGTCGAGCCGGTCGGTGGTGTGCTGTGAGTGACACCGTCACCCGGCCGCTCCTGGCCACGCAGTACGACCCGGACATCGACGAGTGCACCCGCTGCCAGCGTGGCGAGGACGGCTGCGTGTGCGGCCGGCTGCCGTACGTCGAACTGTTCGTCTGGAACGAGACCACGCAGCTGTTCGACTGGCTGTGCAACGTGTGCGGCATCGAGGTCGGCCGCTTCGATCGGATCCATTGCCCCGAGCACGTCCCCGGCGAGCTGAGCGGCCTGGTGATGGCCGAGTGCTGGAGCGAGGGCCCGCAGCACCCGCGCGTCTGGTATCCCAACCAGGACAACGGCTACGGGCATCCGTGCCCGTTCTGCATGCTCGCGCAGGCCACTGAGGCGCACGAGGGCCGCGAGCACGCCCGGCACGGCGCGTGGCGCCGATGGTCGGTCACGCACAAGGCCGCGCACTGGCTGAGCCGGGCGCGTCTCGTGCAGTGCACGTACCGGTCCGGCGGGGCGTGCATGGGCAAGCGCTCGTGCCTGACGGACATCGGCTGGCGGCGGTCGTCGTGACGACCGATCCGTCCGTCCGCGCCGTCACGGTTGCGTTGGGCCTGTGCGCCGATCTCGCCGACGCGCGCCCTGACGCCCCGATCACGATCGCCACTCTCACCAAGACCCACCGCGCCCCGCGCATCCCCGCGGCAGCCGGGCGGGGCGGTGTGACGCTGACGGTGCTTTCCGACGCCGTGTACGTCACGGTCGCGCGCCGGGGCGACACGCGCACGCTGTGGGCGGTCGCGGTGCCGTTCCCGCGCGCGGCGGGCAGCCCGTCGGTTCCGGACGTCGAGCGGATCGGGTCGCGCGCGTACCGGGCGACGCTGGGCGCCGACCTGGAGGCCGCGCTGCTGGTCGCCCGCGAGCAGACGGGAGCGGCAGCGTGACGCTCATTGATGCGAACGAGCAGTTGGAGCTCGCGGTCGAGGTGCGTCGCGCTCCTTCCCCGAAGATCAGAGGGCCGCTTAGCGAAGTCAGCGACCTGGCAGCCGGAACTGCCGCAGAGCACCTGGTGTGCGCCGACCTACTACTGGTGGGCTATCTGGCGTTTCTGGCTGACCAAAACTGCCCATATGACGTAGCTGTCGATCTAGGCGCACGACTTGTCCGTGTCCAGGTCAAATCAACGCGCAACTTGCGACGCATTCCCCGCGGGGAGCAGCTTCTCGCGCCGGTCTATTCCTTCACGGTCAAGCGCGCTAAGGGCGCAAAGCGACGTTATGCGCCAGGCGAGTTCGACGTATTGGCCTTGGTGGCTCTCGATATACGCACGATCGCCTACCTCGGCCCGAGTCAGCACCGGCAACTCGTGCATATCAAGCCGCCTGGGACGCAGGGCGGTAAGCAATTCAAGGAATTTCCGTTCGATGCCGCGATCAGGGAGGTGCTTTCGGCATGAGCCCCCGCGAATACTACGCCGACGAGCAGGTGCGGCTCATTCTCGGCGACGCGCTCGAAGGGTTGCGCGAGATGCCGGACGAGTCCGTGGACTGCATCGTCACCAGCCCGCCGTATTTCGGCCTGCGTGACTACGGCGTCGACGGGCAGTACGGGCTGGAGACCTCCCCCGCCGAGTATGTCGAGACCATGCGCGCCGTGTTCGCCGAGGCTAAGCGGGTGCTCGCCAAGGACGGCACCTGCTGGATCAACATCGACGACTCGTACAGCGCGGGAGGCCAGGGCGGCAACCGCGGCGGCAACCTCACCGGGGGCGATCACGACCACGTCGCGCGACCCACTCGCGTCCCCGGATACGGGCCCAAGAACCTGCTGCTCGTTCCCGACCGGCTGCGCATCGCCCTGCAAGACGACGGCTGGAACGTGCGCAACAAGGGCATCTGGCACGTCACCAACTCGATGCCGGAATCCGTCACCGACAGGCTTTCCCACTGCTACGAGAGCGTGGACCTGTTCACCAGGTCGCAGCGCTACTGGTTCGATCTCGACGCGATCCGGGAGCCGCACAGGGCGCCCGAGCGGATCGCGGGCGCAAGCGCTTTCCGTGCGCGCAATGCGAGCCTGCCGCGCACCGCGACGGCGCCGTACGCGGGACCGAGCGCGCGGGGGCGTAATCCCGGCGACGTGTGGGCGTTCGGCACGCGGCCGTATCCCGAGGCGCACTTCGCGGTGATGCCGGTCGAGTTGGCGCTGCGCTGCATCAAGGCTGGCTGTAAGCCCGGCGGCACTGTGCTCGATCCCTTTTCCGGGTCCGGAACTACCGGCGAAGCGGCGCGCAAGCTCGGCCGCCGGTACATCGGCATCGACCTCAGCGAGGACTATCACCAGCTCGCGATCAAGCGGTTCGCGCAAGGCGTCTTGGACTTCGGGGCAGGTGCCGCGTGAACCGCCCTCGGTACACCGACGCCCTGGGTGACCGTCTGCTCGCCACGGTGCGCGACGCGTACGCCGACGCCGACCCGGTGCCCCCGGGGCTCGCCGAGCGGTCCGTCTCCGCGCTCGACCTGCGCGCGCTGACCGTCCGTCAGCCCTGGCTCGACGCGATCATCACCGACGACACCGATCCGAAGCGCACCGAGAACCGGACGACCCGCACGCACCGCCGCGGGCTGGTCCTGTTGCACGCGGGCAAGAGTTACGACCTGCGCGCCGTAGAGCGCCCGGTGATGGGCCGCTGGATGGCGCGCACGGGCGCGTTCCGGCTGCGCGCGCCACTCGGCTCGATCCTCGGCCTCGCGCAGATCACCGACTGCCATGAGGCGGCCGGCTGCTGCGCGCCGTGGGGCGAGCCGGGGCCGGGTGTCTTCCACTACACGCTCGACCGTGTGCGCCGACTGCCGCAGCCGGTGCCGTGCAAGGGCGCGCTGGGGTTCTGGCGCCCGCCGCAGGACGTGCTCGACGCCGTGGTCGGGCAATTGGCAGGTGCATCGTGACCGGCCGCATCGTCATCCCATCCACCGGTTGCGCACAGCCCGCGCTTGACGCGCTGTTCCCCCAGTCCCCCGCCGCGGCTCACCCCGCCTCTGCCGCGGCGGCCCAGACCCCTTCTCCCGCGCTCGGGCCGCACCCTGCGCGGGGGGAGGGAGCCACTCGCCGGCCGACCGCGCGCATGACCGAGGCGGCGTGGACCGCGAAGATCCGCGAGACCGCCGCGTACTACGGGTGGATCACGTACCACACGCACAACTCGAAGTTCTCCGAGCGCGGCTGGCCCGATTTTGTCCTCGGCCACCCACGCCGGCGCCGCACGATCTTCGCCGAGCTCAAGACCGAGACCGGGCGCCTTAGCGACCCGCAGCGCGCCTGGCTCACCCACCTGACGGCGTGCGGATTCGAGACCGCGCTGTGGCGGCCCAGCGACATGGGCACGGTCGTCGCGGTGCTCGGCCCGCGGCAGCGCGCTACCCGGTGGGAGCCGAGATGACCGCCGTGCAGATCGACGCGATCGGCCCGTTCGCCGGCCCGGGCGGCTGGGGAGTGGCCGCACGCGAACTCGGCCTGGTCGAGTTGGGGATCGAGCTCGATCCCTGGGCGTGCGCTACCCGCGCCGCCGCTGGGCACCTGACCGTGCGGGCGGACGCCGCGGCGTTCCCGCTGGAGCGGCTGGCGCAGCGCCGCATCCCGGGACTGATCGCCAGCCCGCCGTGCGGCACGTTCTCCATGGCCGGCAAGGGCGAGGGCCGCGGCGACATGCAGCTGCTGCACCAGGCCCTGGACGACCTCGCCGCCGGACGCGACACCCGCGCGCAGCTCGCCGCCGCATGCTCGGACCCGCGCACGCCGCTGGCCGTCGAGCCGCTGCGTTACGCGCTCGCGCTGCGCCCCGAGTGGATCGCGCTGGAGCAGGTTCCGGCGGTGCTGCCGCTGTGGGAGCACATCGCCCGCATCCTGCGCGCCCTGGGCTATTCGGCGTGGACGGGGGTGCTGCAAGCCGCGGACTACGGCCTCGGGCAGATGCGGCGGCGCGCCGTCCTGATCGCGTCCCGCGTGCGGGCGGTGCGGGCCCCGGAGCCGACGCACGCCGAAGCGCCCGCGCGGCACCTGTTCGGGGCGCCGCTGGAGCCGTGGCGCAGCATGGCCGGCACGCTCGGCTGGGGCTACACCCGCCGCCCCTCCCCCACGGTGACCGGCGGCGGGACGGCCACGGGCGGCGCGGAGCCGTTCGGCAACGCCGCCCGCAAGGCGATGCGCGCCGCGATGGCCGAACCGGGCCTGTGGCTGCCCAAGCGGGACGGGGCGGACTCGCGCACGGCCAGCCACATGCACCTCGGCCCCGGGGATGCGGCGCTACTGCAGGGGTTCCCGCCGCGGTACCCGTTCCAGGGAAACAAGGGACAGGTGGCGCTTCAGATCGGCAACGCCTGGGGCCCGCCGACTGCGATAGCGGTTCTCGGCGCCGCCACGGGGATCGACTGGCGGCCGGTCGTGGCCCGCTATCGCAGCGATATTCCGGCGGTGGCTGCATGAAGCCGTACAAGAACATCAAGGCCGACGGCGTCACCTATAGCGAACACAGATACCTCTGGGAGAGGGCTAACGGCCCGATACCGCCCGGCTATGTCGTTCACCACATCAACCACAATAAGAGGGACAACCGGCTGGAGAACCTCCAGCTGATGACCCACGAAGAGCACTCCCGGCACCACGACGACAAGCACGCCCGGATCAAGGCGTGCGTCGTTTGTAAAGCTGAGTTCGAGCCCAACGCGACCAAGAGGGCGCGCCAACAGACCTGTTCGCCGACGTGCCGCAATGAGCTGGTATCCGCGAAGGCCTGCCAGAGGTATGCCGGGATCGACCCCCTTACCCGGCAGGCGGCAGATCACGTCCGGGCCCTAGTCCGGGCCGGTATGACGCGCGCGGCAATTGCGGGAGCCGCGGAGTTGTCGCAGACCGCGGTGACGGCGCTCGTGTCTGGTAAGACCAGGCGCATGTCGGCCGAGCTCGCCGACCGGTTATTAGCAGTCAAGTTCACGCCCGTCGGCCACGCGGTGATCGACGGTCTGGCTTCTCGCCGTCGCGTCCAGGCGCTCATGGCGGCGGGCCATTCGCTGACTGCGATCCGCAGCGCATCTGGCGGGAAGCTGTCGCCTTCCGCGTTAAAGGACCTTCTCGCGGCGCAGCGTGGAGTGCGGGTCCACGTCGCCGAGCTGGTTCGCGATGTATATGACGTCCTTGCAACTGCCCTCCCGCGCGGCGATGTAGGTGGGTTGAAGGCACGCAATCGTGCCGCGCGGAACGGGTGGGGCCCTCCGTCCGCATGGGCGGGCGCGGATATCGATGATCCCAGCACTGTCCCGCTCGCCGCGCATGTCCTGTCGGCCGCAACAGGCGTCCCGGCCGCGTCACGCGATCTGGCTTTGGAAACGGTCGCCGCATGACTGGAATACCCACGCCTGATGACGCGGCCCTGTAGTCGCCGACCTGCCGATTCGCCCGCAAACGACCCCAGGAAGCAAGTGCCCGAATGGAAGCAACCGAAGTAGCCGACGACCTGCTCACGCAGGGCTGGGTCGCACCCGCCGCGGTCGGTCCCGACCCTCGGGATTTCGAGCGGGCGATCTCGTTGACGATCGCTCAAGCCAACGTGATTCACGAGCGCGACGAGACGATCACGGACCTGCGCCGGCGGTTGGCGGCCGCCGAGAAGGAGCGGGACGAGGCCGTCGACGCGGGGTTCCGCGAGCGCTCGACGCGCATCCGGACCGAGAAGGTCAACACCGAGCAGCGCGGGCGCCTGGACGCGCTGACCCGCGCGAACCACAGCTACGGCCACGGCCGCCGCTCGTTGGCCGGTCGTTTCGGGTCGTGGGCGCGGTGAGCAGCAAGGTCCGCGCCGTGTCGGGGCCGGCGCCCGGGTTCGTCAAGACGCTGCGGGATGCGCGGGTCGCGGCGGGTGTTACGCAGGACGAACTCACGGCCCGGCTCGGCTGGGGCCGTTCCCGGCTGCACGAGTACGAGAGCGCGGTCCGGGCGATCGCGCCGAGGCAGTTGGAGCGGTGGGCGGCCGAGCTGGGCCTTCAGATCGTCGCGGTGCCGGCCGAGGCGGGCGACGCCTCGTGATCACCGGTTCGGATTACCTGCTGCGCGGCGAGGTCGTGACCGTTACCGCCGCCTGGAACGGGACCCGCAACCCGGAACTGCCAAGGCCGCAAGCCCTGCTGCCGCTGGTGCGCCTGAAGGCGACTTCGCCGCGCAACGTCCGGATCGAGGACCCGCAGACCCGCCAGTGCACCATCCGGCCGTTCCGGGGCCTGCGCCGGATCCCCGAGCCCGAGCCGGCGTGGGAGCAGCCGGTGCTCGGCGAATGCGGCGACGGGTACGGCTGGCAGTCAGCCGCCCGCCGCGTCGAGACCGTGCCTATCGCAGGGGGTGTCCTGTGACGCACTACTGGAGCGCCCGCGAGACCCGCGTATGGCGTGTGGCGGTCGGCGTCGTGTCGCTAGTCGACGTTGCGCTGTTCGCGCTGCGCGGGTCGCCGTGGTGGGCGGTCGGGTTCGCGCTGGCCGGGGCGGTGGGCGTCGCGGGCACCACGTGGCTGCTGCGCAAGGCGCGGGACGGCGGTGAACGGTGAGCCGTGAACTGCGCCGCAACGCCACACGCCTCGACGAGCTCGGCGAACTGCTCAAGGCGCGCCGCGGCGTACGCGAACTGTCGTTGCGGGATGTCGCCGCCGAGACCGGCATCGGTACCAATGTGCTGCACCGTGTCGAGCACGGGGGCGTCCCGAGCGTGCACGACTTCTTCATCCTGGCGCGCTGGCTGGACGTGCCGGTCTCCTGGTTCGAGGCGGCGCAGCGGGAACCGGAGGCGAACGCGTATCAGCGCGGGTGGGACGACTGCGTGGCCACGGTCACGGCGGCGCTCAAGCGGGGTGACGCGCCGTGATCGGCCTCGGTGCGCGTATCGCCGCAGCCCGCAAAGCCGCCGAACTGAGCCAGGCCGTTCTCGGCCACCGGCTCGGAGTCGGGCGGACCGCGGTCTCGTACTGGGAGACGGACAAGCGTGAACCTGGGCTCGCCGAGCTGATCGCTCTCGTGCGCGAGCTCGGCGTCACCCTCGCGCACCTGGCCGGGACGGACACGACCGAAGCGGAGTCGTACTGGGTCGGCTGGCGCGCCGGATGGTTGGCGTGCGCCGAGAACGCACGGGCCGCGGTAGTGCTCGACCCGGCACGGTTCCCGCCGCGCGACCAACGGGACGCGGCCGGGGCGCCGGACACGGAGCCGGAGTGGATGCGGGCCCTTCACGAGCGCCAGGTGCGGGGTGAGTCGCGATGACCGCGTTCCTGTGGTGTGCGGCTTTCGGCGTGTGGCTGCCGAGTCAGTTGCTGTGGCTCACGGGCCGTATTCGCACCTACGTGTCGTGTGGACTGGACGCGATCGCTGAGGGGTTCGCGTCGGTCGCGGCGATTGCCGGCGGTGAGTTCTTCTCGGCGTCGTGGTTCGCCGGTCTGTGCGCGTGGTCGCTGTACATGTGGTGGCACCGGGGTGGTGGGGATGGCATGCGGCGCCGGATGCGCGCGGTGCGCTCCGTATTCCGGGGGGTTCGGCGTACCGCGCCGGTGGCCGCCCCGTGACGCCCCGGTGCCCGCGCTGCGGCGCGGCGGTGCTGGACGGGTCAGGCGATGCGCCGCCAGTCAAACTGCGTGTCACGCCGGATGTCGAGCTCGTCCAGGTCGGCCTCGGTGAGCACGCGCAGGCTGTCGAGGTCCAGCGGGTTGACCGCAATACCCTCGGCGGTGAAGGCGTACGGCTCTGGTTCGCCGTTGCGCGGTTCGCCGGTCAGGCCGGGGACGAACGCGACCGCCGGGACTCCGCGCATCGTGAGCGCGAAGCCGTGGAAACGCAGGTGCAGGAAAAGCGGCTCGGGCACAGGTCAGCCCGCCGCAGGGTCGCCGAAATCGTCCGCGTCAAGGCCAGCGGCGGCCAGCTTCTCGCGAACCTTGCGGATGCTCGTAGTAGTCGGTTCGCGCAACGGCTCGACACCGTTCTCTCGGGCCATCTGACGGATGGTCTCGGCCGACTTCTCGGTCCTACGCACGATCACAGCGGGACGAACGCCAGCCCGAATGGCTACCGCGACGGCTTCGGCGAACTCGGCGCGCTTACGCTTCTCGGCCTGCTCGGCCTTGCGCCATGCGGCGAGCGCCGCCATAACCGGAGCCATTCGCGGGTCGTCGGGGTCGATGCGCGCCATGCCGTCATCGTGCCACATGCCATTTGCGATGTGCAGGCCACCTACCTGCGAAGTCTTGTCGCTGGCGCATTGGTCAGCGAATCTGTCACGGTCCATGAGGTCTACTGTACAGACCAAACGACTTGTGGCAAAGTGGCTACCGGAAGGCTCGCAACAAAGCGGCCTCCGGAGGCGTCGGAAGCGCCAACCGGAGGCCTGAACCCGCACCTGCGCATACAGGAGACGGATCTGATGGCCCAGTCTACGGGCGCCCGCTTCGGGGGTCTCGCGTGAGCACGCAAACGACCCTCATCGAACTCGGCGACATCCGCGCCACCCCGGACTTGGACACGTACGACGTGATCCTCGTCAACTCCAGCGCGGGAAAAGACTCCCAAGCGATGCTCACGCACCTGGTCGAGCGCGCCGACGCCGAAGACGTGCCTCGCAGTCGGATCATCGTGGTCCACGCCGACCTCGGGCGCGTGGAGTGGGAAGGCACGCGCGAACTCGCCGAGCGTCAGGCCGCCGCGTACGGACTGCGGTTCGAGACCGTCGCGCGCACCGAGGACCTGCTCGACCAGATCGTCACCCGCCACAACACGCTGCGGGCGAAGGGTGACACCACGACCCCCGCGTGGCCGTCGAGTCAGGCCAGGTACTGCACCTCCGACCAGAAGACCGCCCAGGTCGCCAAGCTAATGACGCGGCTCGCCGACGAACACCGGCGCACGCATCCGGAACGCCCGATCAGGATCCTGAACTGCCTCGGCATCCGGGCCGCAGAGTCCCCGGCGCGGGCGAAGAAGACGCCGTTCGGGCCGGACACCGCCGCATCCAACGGGCGGCGCATCGTGGACCGCTGGCTGCCGATCTTCGACTGGTCCTCGGGCCAGGTCTGGGAGACGATCCGCCGCTCGGGCCTGCCGCACCACCCGGCCTATGACGCCGGGATGCCGCGCCTGTCATGCATGTTCTGCGTCCTGGCCGGGCGCAAGGAACTCGTGTTGTCCGCGCGCCTCAACCCGGCCATGGCCCAGGAATACCTGGCGGTCGAGCGACTGGTGGGCCACAGCTTCAAAGCCGACCTGTCCATGGCCGAGATCGTGGCGGCCGCCTCCCCCGCGCCGATCGGAGCCTGACATGCCTGCCACTGTCCGCCGCACGTTCACGGCACCCGACACGCTCCCGAACGTCGTGCTCATCCAGGCCGAGGCGCTGTGGGCCGCCGCCACGGACGACGCCGACGACCGCCTCGCCGACCTGCTCGGCCTCGGCCCCGGCGACGGGCACGACGAACTGACGCGCTGCCAGGCGCCCGGCTGCGGCGCCTGGCTCTGGGCCGACGAGGGCGCGGACCTGGTGTACGAGTCCGGCGCCAGCCTGCGGATGTGCGAGGCGCACGCCGTACCGGACGACCCCGGATGCCGCGTGTACCCCGGCGTGGGCCTGGAGGCGCGCTGGCGCGAGGCCGAGGACGCCGCCCGGTCCAAGCGGCTTCGCGAGACCGGCAGTCCGTGGTGAACCCCCGACATACCGGCACGGCTCAAGCGCCGGCCCGCGACCCAACCCCTCAATCCATCCTCGGGAGAGCAGCAAGCACATGGCACGTAACCACGGCAGGATCCTCGCCTCGACCTGGGCGCCAGGGTCGGACTTCCGCACGCTCGATCGCGGACTTCAGGGCATGTACTTCTTCCTGCTGTCGCAGTCGAACCTGAATCACGCCGGGCTCTTGCAGATCACTCTGCGCAAGTGGGCGGCCTGCGCGCACGGTGAAACCCCGGACAGCGTCGAGAAATCGCTGATCGCCCTGCACGACCGGCGCTACATCGTCATCGACTGGGACACCGAGGAGTTGCTGATCCGCACCCTCGTGCGCAATGACGGAATCTGGAAGCAGCCGAAGGTGATGCTCGCCATGGTCGCCTGCGTCGAGGAGATCGAATCGCTCGCTCTGCGCCGGGCGCTTCTGGCTGAGCTGGAGCGGCTGCCGCTCGAAGAGTTGAAGGACGAGCCCGGGGAGCGTGGCGGACCCTCGGTGCGGCGCCAGGTCGAGAACTGCATCCGCGCCGTGCGGGCGCTCGTCCCGGAACCCGATGGATACCCTTCCCCGGACACATCGGGAAGGGTATCCGATACCCATACCGATACCCCATCGGAAACCCTTCCCGATACCCATGCCGAAGGGTATCGGGAAGCCTCTACGCGTGCGCACGCGTCCACGCGTGACGCGCGTTCCCCTGCCCCTGCCCCTGCCCCTGCCCCTGCCCCGAACCCTTCCGCGGCTGACGCCGCGGCGCCGGGGCCGGATGCACTGTTCGGCGTTCCCGGGATCGAGGGTTCAGGCGTCGAGGAAGAGCCCGAGCGAAACGCTGGCTCCCTTGTTGCCGAATGGATCGAATCGCGCCCCAACGACCGGCCGCCCGGCCGGGTTATCGGCCGCGTCGGCAAAGAGCTGCGAATCCTGCTCGAAGAGGACCACATCCCGTACGACATCGTCCGCGACGGGTTCATGGCATGGGACCGCAAGGGTTCCGACCCCTCGGCGATCTCCTCGTTCGTCAACGAGGTCCAGGGCGCGAGGGCACGGGGACGACTGCCCGGACAGCGGCCGTCCACCACGACTCGGATCGTGGATCAGGGCGTGGACCTGATCCGCAAGATGGCCGCTGAGGACGGCGTCGACCTCGGGACGCTGATCAGCGTGGACTTCAGCCAGCGGCGGGAGTTGACGGCGTGAACCGCATCGAGGCCGGGGTGCTGCTCACGTACATCGCCCGCGTGGATCACCGCACCTGGGGCCAGGACGACGCGGAGGCGTTCGCGGATCTGCTCGACGACGTGTCGCTCGCGGACGCGACGTTCGCGGCGCGGGAGCACTTGCGCGAGGAGAACACGTGGCTGACTCCGGCGCTGATTCGCCGCCGGGTGTTGGAGAGCCGCCGGCAGTTGCCCGCCGCGACGTGGTGTGGCCGGTGCAACGAGCGCACCTGGTGGCTTGAGGATCCGGAGACCCGCAAACCGCTGGTGCGCTGCCCGAACTGTCACCCCCTGAACCGGAAGGCCGGCGCGTGAACGACTGGAGCGACGACGAGGTGCATGGCCGGGCGCTGCCGCACGACGCGGACGCGGAGCGCGCGGTGCTGGGGGCGATGCTGCTCTCGAAGCACGCCATCGACGAGGTGGCGGAGTTGCTCGATTCCTCGGATTTCTACGCACCGGCCCACGAGAAGATCTTCCTCGCGGTCCTCAAGGTGCACGCCGACGGCGCTCGGCCGGACGCGGTGACCACGGCGCACGAGCTGGAGCGGCGCGGGGAGCTGAAGCGGATCGGCGGGGCGCCGTACCTGCACACCCTGATGGGGTCGGTGGTCACGCCGGGCAGCGCCGGACACTACGCCGAGATCGTGCGTGCGCACGCGGTGCGCCGCCGAATGATCGAGGCGGGTACGCGGATCGTCGCGATGGGCTACGCGACGGATGATCCGGCGGATCTGGCGCTGATCGTGGACCGGGCGCAGGCGGAGGCGAACGCGCTGGGCGAGCACGGGAGCCGCGTAGAGGATCCGTCGAACGCGGAGGTGTTCGACGGACTGCTTGACAAGATCGACAAGGGTGTGCCGCTGGGCGTGGCGACCGGGTTCCGGGACCTGGACGACCTGACGGGCGGTCTGCAACCCGGGCAGCTGATCATCATCGCGGCCAGGCCATCCCTGGGTAAATCAACCCTTGGACTGGATTTTCTTCGGAACATCTCGATCAGGGACCGCGTCCCGTCCGGGATGTTCTCCCTGGAGATGAACCGCGAGGAGTTGATCCGGCGCGGACTGTCCGCCGAGGGCGGCATCAACCTGCACCACCTCGCCCCGGGGCGGATGACGGAGGACGACTGGGCGCGGGCGGCGCGGGTGCGCGAGCGCATCGTCACCGCGCCGGTGTTCATCGACGACGCCCCCGACCTGACGATGATGCGTATCCGCACCAAGGCCCGGCGCATGGTGCAGAAGCACGGCGTGCGGCTGATCGTCGTGGACTACGCGCAGCTGTTGAGCTCCGGTAGCACGCGCAGGCACGAGAACCGGCAGACCGAGGTATCGGAGATCTCCCGCGGTTCGAAGCTGCTGGCGAAGGAGCTGAACATCCCGGTCGTTTTGATCGCACAGCTCAACCGCGGCCCGGAGCAGCGTGCGGACAAGCGCCCGATGGCGTCCGACCTGCGCGAGTCCGGGTCATTGGAGCAGGACGCCGATGTCATTATCCTGATTCACCGTGAGGACGCCTACGAGCGCGAATCTCCGCGCGCTGGCGAGGCGGACCTGATCGTCGCGAAGCATCGTAACGGCCCCACGGCAACGATCACCGTCGCGTTCCAAGGTCACTACGCTCGCTTCGTAGATATGGCAGAGAGCTGATATGGACGCCCCAGCCGCCACCCCGACCGTCGAGGACTTCCTCGCGGAGGCCACGCAGCGCCTCGACGCCCTAGCCGACCAACCGCTATCCCCGGCCGAGTTCGAGCTGTGGCGGATCACGGCGCACCTGACCGCCGCGCTGCGGATGCTCGCCGAAACCGGTCGGGAACTCGCCGAGACGGCGGACGTCGAGCGATGACCCATCCCCTGCCGCCGCGCCTGTCCGACCACGCCCCGCAGCCCCCAGCGACGGCACTGACCTGCACGAACGCCCGATTCCAGCCTACCGACCCGAACGGAGATCGGCAGTGAGCGACAACAACGGAAGCGGCGGCGGGATCAGCCTGGTCGGCGCCCTCGGCCTGCTGTTTATCGGCCTGAAGCTCGGCCACGTCATCGACTGGTCCTGGTGGCTGGTGACGCTGCCGCTGTGGGGCGGTGCCGCGCTCGTCGTCGCGATTCTCGCGGTGGTCGTGGCGGGCGCCGGGGTTGGCGCGGCAGTCAAGAGCGCCGGGCGCCGACGCGACATCCGGTCCGCACGAGCACGGGGCGCCGTGTCCGGCCGCCGCGTATCGATCGGCCAGCGCAAAGACACCCGATAGCCACCACAAACCCTGACCTGCATCGACACCTGGCCGCACGGCCGGAAAGGAACCTCATGAACGACACCAGCGCGACCGCGACCGGGCCGCACAAGCCCGAGATCAAGCCCCCGTACGTCCTGAAGTTCAACCAGCCCGACCCCACCGAGCTGCGCCGCAGGCTGCTCGCCCAGTGGGACGACCTGGCCAACGAGTCCGGGGCGAAGCCCGAGGCCGGCGGCCTGGACCGGTTCGAGGGCCTGGCGATCGCCGGGGACTTCTCATTCCTGCTGGCCGCGATCCTGCGCCGCGCCGAGCAGTACGAGGCCATGGACCACACGGTCGAGGAGCCGGAGCCGTTCGTGGACTGGCTGGCCCGCACGATCGGGCTGGTGCTCGACACCGGGCTGGACTGGCTGGAGGGCGCCAACGACGACCTGCTGCACGACGACGAGCCGGCCGCTGACGAGGCCGAGACCGAGCCGCAGCCGCAGATCGAGGGCCAGGGCGTGCTGCCGGTCGAGACCGCCGGGAGTGCGACGTGACCAGCCCCCTCCCGGACGCACGCCTCGCCGAGGTCGAGCAGTTCCTCGACGTGTGGGATGCCGCCCCCGTCCACCGCACCCAATACCGGGACGTGATCAGCAGCCAGAAGTCCGGCGACCCCGAGGGCGGCCGGAAGCTGCGGGCCACGGCGCTGCGCGAACTGCTCGCCGAGGTCCGGCGGCTGCGTGCCGAGGTCGAGCGGTTCCGCGACACCCTGGCCGACAACCGGCTGGGTTTCGCGCTCGCCGCAGTCCGCATGATCGCCACCGGGTCCGTCACCGCCGATGCCGACCTGCTGCGCCGAGCGATCCTCGAGCAGCTGGCGCCGTTCGGCAGCAACCCGCAGCCGGAGGCGACGCCGTGACCGACACGCTGCCCGTCACGCGCCCGGCCACCGCGCTGGGCTGGGCGCCCCCGTTCACCGACACCCCCGACGAGATCTCGGCACGGCGCGAGGCGGCGGCCGAGGCGCACCTGTGGCACCGGCAGCAGACCACCGCGCAGCGGCGTGAAGCCGAGGCGTGGGACACAGCGATCCGCGACGGGCTCGCGGAACTGGGCGCGGCGTGAGCGGCCCGCTGGCGTGCGCCCTGGTCTCCTGCGGCGCGATCGAAGACGTCCGCTGGTTCCTGCCGGGCCCCAGATGCCCACAGCACACGCCGTCCAAGCTTGCCGGCCAGCCCGAACCCGACGCGCTGCTCGCCGAACACCGGCGGCGGATCGCAACCACCAAACCCGAGGAGAACTGATGGACCTGCGCACCAAGATCCTGGCCGCCGCGTTCGACGCCCTGTCCGAATTCGCCAGCGACGTGCACGACGCCCTGATCGGCGAATCCCGCACCAGCGAAGAGCCCGAGCAGCCCCGCGAGCACCCCGACGCCCCCGCCGCCGCGGCCCGCACCTGGCGCGGCACGTTCGCCTCCGACGTGAAGGTCGGCGACCTGATCGCCGTGGACGGCCGGTACTTCAAGTCCGAGCCCGGCCGCCGCGCGCTGCGCATCACGGGCAGGCGCGAGGGCGAGCACGCGGGCATGTTCGGCGGCACGGCGCAGGCGATCACGCTGCTGTTCGTGGACCTGGACACGGACCGCTCGGAGTCGATCACGGTGTCGCCGTCGGCGGCGCTGGAGATCGCGGTGGAGGTCCCGGACTCGGTTCCGGCGGACATGGACGGTCAGCGATGAGCGGGGAGGCCGAGCACCTGCTGCACCCGCGCCCCGCAGCCGACCAGCTGCGCGCGATCCTCGAAGGCGCCGAGCACGCCGACGGCGGCGAGATCGCGGCACTCGCCCGCGTCGTGCTGGCCGAGTGCGACGACCTGCGCGGGCGGATCGGCAACGCCCGCGCGGAGATCGCCCGGCAGGACGTGGCCGCGACCAACGCCATGCGCCCCGGCTCCGGGGACGTGTGCGACGCGCTCGCCGCAGTCGAGACGCACCTGGTGGACCCCGAGTACCGGCCCGACGCGGCGCCCGCCGGTCTCCCCGAGGAGTCCATCACCGAGGTCGGCTTCGACCGGACACTCGCGGAAGGCGTCCCGGTTCGGATCACCACCGAACCGTCCGCGCTCGATCGCGACGAGACGCGCCAGTGGCAGTGGGCCGAGTGCGTGTCGTGGAACGCGCCCGACACCGTGATCGTCCCGATCAGCCTGCCGGCCGCGAACGGCGACGTGGACGCCGAACTGGTCATGGACACGGCGCAGGCAGCGCTGCTCGGCGAGATGCTGACCGACGCCGCGAAGGGCGGTGTGCGATGAGCGGGGCGCGTCACACGGCGCTCGGGCTCGGCGCGATGGCAGCCCGCAACGGCAGCGCGGCGCGGCGGGCCGTCGCGGTCAAGGCGCGGTTCACCGACGACGGCGACGACTGGCGCGACGAGGCCGCGTGCCGCGACGTCGAGGACAAGAACCTGTTCTACCCGATCAGCTACACCGGCGGCCCGGCACTTCTCCAGGTCGATGAGGCGAAGCGGATCTGCTTCGACTGCACCGCCCGCGCCCGCTGCCTCGCGTTCGCACTCGAGTCCGGGGACGACCACGGGATTCTCGGCGGCACCACGCCCGAGGAGCGCAAGGCGATCAAGCGGCGCGATGCCCGAACCCGGTCAAAGCAGGTGTCGGCATGAGCGGCGGCGTCACCCTCAAGAAGTGCAAGAACTGCGGCGAAGAGTTCGGCCGCAACTGGAACGAGGGGCACTCGCTCTTCACCCTCCGCGAGTACTGCGGGGCCAGATGCCGCAGTGCGGCTGGCGTGACCGCATGCGCGGTCGCAACCTGCCCCAATCGGAGTTCCAGCTTCGGCTTATGCGATGGCCACTACCAGCGGATGCGCACGACCGGGGTCGTTGGCGGTTACCTGCAGGGCCAGGACCCCGATGCGGTCCCGCGTCGGTTCTGGTCGAAGGTCGAGACTTCGGCCGGCCCTGATGCCTGCTGGCCGTGGACAAAGCAACTCAACAACAAGGGCTACGGCGTTTTCCGGATCTACTTCACGGGATCCAAGCGAGGCACGAAGGTGCTCGCCCATCGGTATGCCTTCGAGCATGCCACTGGCGAGGACATCGCAGGCAAGAAGCTGCTGCACAGCTGCGATAACCCGCCGTGCTGCAATCCGCGACATCTGCGCCCTGGGTCCCAAGCGGACAACATCCACGACGCGATGGCGAAGGGTCGGCATGTGCCGCCGCCGGTTCTTCGCGGAGAGCGCAACCCGCTGGCCCGCTTAAGCGAGGCGAAGGTCAGGGAGATCCATGCGCGTCTCGCGGATGGCGAACTTCAGGAATCCATAGCCGCGGCGTTCGGCATTAAGCAGACGACCGTGAGTCACATCAAGCTCGGCAAGTCGTGGGCACATCTGCATCCCGACGAGAAAATCCGGCAGCTGTCCCGCCAGCGGCAGGCGCAGCGCGCGAAGGCTGGTGCCGAGTGACCGCCGTCGCGTTCTCCGACGCCCCGCCCGTCCCGGCCGAGCGCCCCCGGCTGACCCCGCGCGAGATCCAGGTCCTCGACCTCGCCGGCGACGGCCTGACCAGCAGGGAGATCGCCAAACGGCTCGGGATCAGCCCGTTCACGGTCAAGACCCAGCTCGCCGCGATCGCGGAGAAGCTCGGCATCGGGGACCGTGCCGCGATGGTCGCCCGCGCCTACCGGATCGGGGTCTTCACGCCGCCGGAGCCGGTGCCGGACGGCCGCGGGGTGCTGACGGCGGAGCAGTTCGCGGTGCTGCTGCTGATCGCGCGGGGTGCGACGGACGAGCAGATCGCGCGGGAGCGCGGGACCTCGGCGGACGTCGCGAAGAGCCGGGTGATCGACCTGCGCCGTGCGCTGTCCGCGCGAAACCGGGCCCATGCGGTGCGCCGGGCGATCGAACTCGGGGTGCTCACGCTCGTGCGCAAGGGCGGCGGGGCGTGAATAGCCCGACGCGAATGGCCGCCGCTCGGCGGCACGGAACCAACGAACCGAAGGACAGATCATGACCGAGACCGAAGCCCTCGCCACGGATACGCCAATCCACTCCCAGAGGGGTGAACTCAGCGAGGGTCGCTCAGTGCTCGCCGACGCGCCAGAGCAAGACCAAGGAACGCGCGCAGAGGCATTCACGCCCGACGCCCGGCCCGCCTGGGCGCACACCCACGCCTGCGGCGCATGGTGGACCGGCAACCGCACCGCGCACTGTGGCGGACCGAAGTGCCATCGCACCTTCAGCTCGATGACCGCGTTCGACCGGCACCAGCGCACCCGGCCCGAGGGCGGCGTCGAATGCCTCGACCCGGCCACCGCCGGGCTCGTGCCGGTCGAGAAGCCCTACGGGACGCTGTGGGCGTGTCCGTCCAACGGCGGCGGCAACCCGCACGCGGTGCGAGGCGACGGCGATGCCTGAGACGCGCGCCAAGGCCTGCACCGGCAAGGCTCGCCACCCCGACAGGGCGACGGCCGAGCGGCACCGCTGGGGCCTGATCCGCAACGGCGCCAGCCCCGCGCAGTACGTGGCGTATCGGTGCAGGTTCTGCGGCTCGTGGCACGTCGGGCACCGGATGCGTGCGAAAGGCATGCGATGAGCGCCATCTGGCTCGCGCTCGCCGCCGCCGCCGGTTTCGCGGCCGGCCACTACCGGCTGCCCGGGCGCCTGTTCGACCGGGCCTACGACGCCGCGACCGGTGACCGCCGGGGGGTCGCGTGGATCGCGGGTGTTCCGCTGGTGCTGCTCGCTCTCGCCGTGCACCCGCGCCGATCGATCCGCTACGCCCGCTCCTGGCGGCGCGCCGACGAACGACTGCCCGCGCCCGAGATCGACCCGGAATGGGGAAAGCGATGAGCCGTCACTGCGTCACCTGCGGCAGGGAATGGGATGAGCAGTCCGCCGCCTACGCCCAAGCCCGCGAGACCGAGGTGCGCGAAATCCGCCGCGCGCAGCGCCGCTACCGGGCCGCCTACTGGCTGGTCGTGCTGCTCGCCGCCGCATCCATGGCCTACCTGCTGTGGGCGAGAACGTGACCCGCCAACCGGCGGTCGAACTGCCGTGCCCGAACGGCGCCGAGCACACGATCCCGGACACCAGCCTGGGCCTGATGGAGTGGGCGTCGAAAATGGCCCGCACGCACGACCAGGTCAAATGCGCGGGCTGCGGGCTCTACCAGGTCTGGGTGCGCCGCCCGCCCGGAGCGCTAGCCCCCTGCTGGCAGTGCGCGCTGCCCAAGGTCGATCCGGCGACGCTCGCTAAGGATGAGGACCCGATCTGCCCGCAGTGCCGGGTCGAGGTGGCCGAACGGGAGGAGGTCGAGCAGCGGGAACGGCTCGCGCGGCGATGGGCGGAGGCGACGTGACCCGCCGCGCGCGCCGCCGTCCGCCGTGGCCGGTCCAGCTGCTCGGCACGCTCGGGGCGATGACGGCAGCGGCGCTCGCGGTCACGGCCGCGGCGCACATGCTGATCGGCGGCCCGTGGTGAAATCAGGACCCGGCGCGCTTCCCGACCCCCACGCCCCCGTCCCGGTCGCGTACTGGCGCTGCTGCGCCGGATGCGCCGCGTGGCTCGCCCACCCCTACGAGCCGCCGCAAGACGCACGCACCTACTGCGGCCCCTGCGACGCGCGCCGCGAAGCAGCATGCGCCGGCTTCGACCCGCGCCCGCACCCCTCGCCCGACGCCTGCGTACGCCGCCACTCGGCGTACGGCTCCTGGGTCGTGCTCGCCCGTGACAAAGACACCCTCACCCTGCGCCGCCTCGGCCTGCCCGACGCGGCTCCCGTCACCGTCCACCTGTCCGACACCTACCCCCGGACCGACTTCAGGCAGAGCCCGTGACCGACACAGCACTCACCAAGCACCGCGCGTACCTGCGCCGCGTCCAAGGCATTCCCGGCTTCGTCCCCTCGCCGCCCGTCGCCGCACACCTACGCGCGCTGCGCGCGGCCGGATGGACCGTCCGGCAGATCAGCGAATGGGCGCAGATCAGCGAAGGCACCCTCTACCGCATCCTCGGCGACGCGCGCCGCAGCGTGCACCACCGCACCGCGACCCAGCTCGCCGCCCTCGATCCCGACCGCGTCCCCCCGAGGACGCGCTGATGGCCGCCCCGCGCGAACGCGACCTGACCGTCACCCTCGACGCCGCCTGGCGCGCCTACGAAAAACACCTGCTCGCCCGCGTCGACGCCGACACGTTCAGCGCCCAGTCCGCCCGCGGCTACCTCGCCTACTCCCGGCGCCTTGTCGACCACCTCGGCCCCGACCGTACCTGCGACAGCGTCGAGGCCGCCGAGATCGTCGAATGGCTCGCGCACTACCGCGTCCAAGGCGCACGGCTGCCGAGCCACGCCCAGAAGGGCGCGGGCCCCGCGACGCTGCGCCACTGCCACAAGTCGGGCAAGGGGCTGTTCGCGTTCGCCGACGCCAACCGGTGGCTGCGCGAGAACCCGATGCGCGACGTCGCGACACCCCCACTGCCGCGCAAGAAAGCCGGCCCCGAACGCGCGGCGCTCTCGCGCCCCGAACTGGAAGCGATGATCGCTGCGGCCCGTACCGGCCACGGCTCCTACCACGGCGACCGCGGCGCGTGGGTGCGCGACGAGATCGTGATCCGGCTGACCGGTGAATCCGGGCTGCGCAACGGCGACGTGCAGAACCTCGACCTGGGCGACATCGAGGCGGAGCCGTCCGGGCACTGGGTGGCGCAGATCCGCCGCGGCAAGGGACGTAAGGCACGTACGGTGCCGCTCACCGACGCCTGCGCCACGCTGATCCGCGACTACATCGACCAATGGCGCCCAGTGCCTGGCGACACTCCTGACCGGTACGACAAGAACCACCACCTGATCAAGGGCGACGCGCAGGCACTGTTGCTCTCGCCGGAGCGGCACCGGTTCAACGCCGCGATGGTGCGCCGGATCGTGGAGCGCTGCGCGCGCTCCGCGCTCGGCCGCCACTACGTGCCGCACGGGCTGCGCCACACCACCGGCACGCTGCTCGCCCGTGAGGCGAAGGCCGACCCCGCGCTGATCGCGCACATCCTCGGGCACTCGGACATTTCGGTGACCTCCGTATACCTGGATACGACCACGGACGAGGCGGCGGCGGCGGTCAACCGGCGCAAGGTCGGCGCGAAAGCCAGGGCGCCGAGGGAGCTGCCGCCGAGCAAGGACGATCCGCGCTGGCCGGAGTGCGGCACCCGGGAGGGCTGGAACCGGCATAAGCGCGAACGGATCCCGAGGTGCGCGCCGTGCCGGATGTGGAAACGCGAGGACGCGCAGCGCGGCGAGGCGCGGGCGCTGGAGCGGGAGTTGACGGCCGCGCGCCGCCGCCTCGCCGCGCAAGAGGTGCAACTCGCGGATCTGCGGGGGCAGTGCGAGCAACAGCGGCGGGTGATCGCCTCACAGGCCCGCGAGATCGAGAGCCTGCGGGCGACGTTCAAGGAAACGGTCGGCCGCGAGCGGATGCCGAAGCTGGCCGCGCGGGAAGCAGCGGCATCGAACGCGTGCGGGAAGCCTTACGGCTACCAGCGGCATCGCCGACTCGGCGAGAGTCCCTGCCGGGCGTGCCTTGACGCGATATCCGCGTACTCGCGCGAGCGGCAGGCGCTGTCCGAGACGGGACGCCCGAAGGGGATATGCCCGGGCTGCGGCCAGGTGCGGTCGGTGGCGGCCAGCGGCGGCATGCGCAAGCACGGGTGCGAGGGCGATGGGCAGCCGCCGCTGGCCGCCACTCAGTTCGACGGACTTCGGGCGGCGTGATGCGGTCAGGAGTCCTTCGGCTTCGCGTCCTTGCCGACCGTTGGCTCGCGGTGTCGATCGATCCCGTTCGCTCGGGCCAGCCGACGGAACACTTCGTCTGTCATGCCGGTGGCCTTCGCGAGTTGGCCGACGGTCATGCCGGCGCGCATCTCCTCTACAGCCGCCGTTTTCACGTCGGGTTCGAGCTTGTTTGCGGCTTCGTAATGCCGCTTGAAGCGGGCGAAGAGGTCCGAGTGCTCGGCGGTGGGTTCGCGAGTGGCCATGGTCCTCATGATTGCACGACGAGTTGGCCAACGAAAAGGGCAACACGGAAGAATCTTGTTGGGCTATGCGTTGGCCTATTGACAGGGCTACGTGTTGGCCTATGATTGGTGTTAGCGGGAGACGCCAAGCCGAGGAGTTGGAAATGACCACGCAGACCGCCTACAGCCAGTGCGACGAGGCGAAGTGCACCAAGAAGGTCGACGCCATCGTGCGCAACGAGCACACCGGCCGCATCGACTTCCGGCTCTGCAGCGGTCACGCCAACATCGCCGAAAGCGTCGGCTACGGCTACGTCGAGCGACTCAGCTACTGAGACCCCCCGCCCGGCCCTTCGGGGCCGGGCATCCTCGCTCGCCCGATCAGAGAACCAACCGGAGGGGACCCCGAGATGAAGCTGCCGATGGACCGCCAGCCCAAGGCGCCGCGCGCCCGCCGCGCCGACAAGCCCGGCCGGTTCGACTCCGCGCAGCGCCGCCGCTTCAACCTCGCGCTGATCGCGGCCCGCGTGAACGCCGCCGCCCGCGTCGTGACCGTCGCCGACCTGCTCGCCGCACGCGGAGCCTCCGCCGGCCTGATCCGCACATACGCCTCGGCCGTGGGCCGCGCCGCCGCGAAGGCCTACCGCGCCGCCACCGCCACCGAACCGCAGCAGGTCGGCCTGGCCGCAACCGCGCGCCGCCTGGTGTGGGGGTTCGGCTACAGCGAGGCCGACCGCGCTCTGCTCGACGCCGTGATCGACGGCTACGAGGTCAAGAGCCCGAAGCGCGCCCGCCTGACCGACCTGATCGGAGCCTCCTGATGACCACTTCCCCGCACGCCCGCGCGTTCGACCTGCCCGGCTGGCCCACCCCGCCCCGCGTGCGCGACATCGCCAAGACGCCCGCGAGCTGGGGGTGGGTGCCGATCTCCACGACGAAGGCGGGCGCCGTCTTCCAGGACGAACTGGGCTACCTGTGGATCGACGGCAACGCGGCCCCCCGCTATCAGCGGTTCGACGAGTCGCACCATGTCCCCGGCGCGTACGCCTACTGGACCGAGGACGGTATCGGCGTGTATGTGCACCCGAGGTCGTACGGCTATCTCGGGAACATCTCGCGGCTGGACATGGAGCCGGACCGGTGGCTGCCGGTGGCGCACGCCGCGTGCGAGCTGCCCGAGTTCGCGAAGGCGAGCGCCTGATGCCCACCCTCTCCCCCGCCCGGCTCGCGGCCCTGCGCGCCGCCGCAGACGGCCGCGTCTTCCGCGGCTACTCCAGCGGCGGCCACCGCATCGTCTGGTGGATCGACCGGTCGCCCGAGCCTCGCAACGTGACGATGACCGCCGAGGTCGAGGAGTTGCTTGAGGCGGGGCTGCTGAAGCCTGGCCCGATCAACGCGGATCTGCGTCTCACCGCCGTCCCGGCCGACGCGGGCCGCGAACTGCTCGATTCCCTCGACCCGGAAGGCCGCTGATGACCACCGCGCAGGAGCGCCGCCTCGCGATCTGGAACCGCATGACGCCCGAACAGCGCGACTACGACCGGTTCGTCGCGGGCGTCATCCCGCAGGGCGCCTCGCGCGCCGCCGAGACGCAGTGGGGCCGTGAAGAGGGTTACGCCCGGCTGCGCGCGATGACCGGCGAGGACTCCTGCTCATGCCACATCAGCGCGCCGTGCTCGTACTGCGAGTCGCTGGCGGAGTGCGAGATCTGCGGCGAGTTCGCGCCGCGCGACGAGATGGCTTACGAGTCGCCCATGACGTGCGTCGCCTGCGACGCCAAGAACGGAGCCTGACATGCCCGAGCGCGTCCGCTCATCGATCGGTGACGACCTCGAACTACTTCTCCAAGCCACCGAGCGCGTCATCAAGACCCAGCACGCCGCCCGGTCCGCGCTCCAACGCTGGATGCGCGTCGGGTTCGTCAAGTGCGGCTGGCTGCTGAACCTGATGGAGGAGCGCGGCATCGTCGGCCCTGCGTGCGGGTCGTCCGCACGCGAGGTCCTGGTTCCCCGCGACCAGTTGAACGCGACGCTCGACGCGATCCACGCCGAGGCTGCCGCCTAACCGGCCCTTCCCCGCCCGAGCCCCGCGCCGGGCGGGGCCACCCGATCCGCTACCAATGAAGGAACACCCGTGAAGCTCACCAAGATGCCCGAACCCGCCGAGATGATGCGGCGGCTCGCAGCCGTCAACAACACGCCCTGGAACATCGAACACTTCTACCCGAAGATCGCGCTGGTGGGCGGTACCGAGCGTTTCGGCTTCGGTCTGCCGCTGCTGTTCGAGACCGCAATCGCGGACGTGTGCGAGGGCGACCCGATTGCCTCGACACTGCGCCTGCAGGTTCCGTCGTGGCTGCGCGCCATCGTGGACGACGGCGAGGTACTCGCGGACGCGCTAGAGGCGTTCGAGCAGGTCTCGGGCGGCGCGTTCTGATGGCCGACCAGACCAACGCCGACGACACTGCCGTGCTGTCCGCGCACCCCGGCTACTCCGCGATCCAGGATGGCATCGACTACCTGGACGGCGCGGGCTGCATGCCCGAGTCGGCGTCGGCGATCCGGCTGCTAGACGCGCAGAACGAGGCGCGCAGGCGGGAGATCGAGCGACTGACCGTCGAGCTCGCGAAGTACACCGGTTGGGAGCCGACCGTCCGCGAAGAGTACGAGCACGCCTGCCTGCAGGTCGAGCGTGCGCGCGGGATCGTCGACGCGTTCGCACGCGGGCCGCAGCTCGCCGTCAACCAGTTCCTGGCCGACCTCAAGCGCGCCTTGGAGATCTGATGCCCGACAACGCGGCGCCCGGCGCCGATGACGAACTGCACGAGATCCTGCACGGCGAGTACGCCTGCACGCGCTCATGGGAGGCCTGGCAGTACGGCACGATGACCGAGGCCGACTTCACGCCGATGGGCGAGACCGAGATCGTCGCGGACCTGATCGCGTGGCGGGATGCCGCAGTCGCCTCCGTAAAGGCCGATCTGGCCGAGGCGCGCGAGGGCCTTAACGCCCTGGGCAATCGTGCCCGCCGTGCTGAACTTCAGCGCGACCGGTGGCGCAACGCGTTCGAGGCGCTGCACGCCCGGCTGCTGCGCGACCTGCCCGGCGACGCCAGCGAACTGCCGCCACCCGACGACGAGTACTGGGTGCGGACCCTGGACGACCTGCTCACGTTCGCGGCCGAGACCGCGTCCGCCACCGAGAAACAAGGGGACTGACGATGGACCACGCAACCGCCTGGGACCCGTTCGCGGACGTTCGCGACATCACCGCGTGGCTCGACCGCTCCAACGAGTCGGGCCCGCACGAGGACTCGATGCGCGTGCTCAAACTCGTCGAGGAAGCCGGCGAGGCCGCAGCCGCGTACATCGGGATGGTGGGCCAGAACCCGCGCAAGGGCGTCACCCACACGCAGGACGACCTGCTGAACGAACTGGCAGACGTGGCGCTCACGGCGCTGTGCGCGATGCAGCACTTCACGCAGGACGCGGCGGTCACGCGCGCCGTGCTGGCGTCGAAAGTCGCCGGGATCATGGCGCGCTCCGACATCCGCGCGGGCAGCGGGAAACCCGAGCCCGTCAGCCCGTACACGATCCTCGGCATCGACCCGGACTTCGCCACGGATGGGAGGCGCGGGTAATGCCCAGACCGCTCAACTACACGACCACGATCGCCGTCCACCAGGCCGTGGCCGAATGCCAGTCCCTGCTCGCCGCTGCGGGCGCGAGCACAGTCTCAGCTGCAACAGATCGAGAGCCTGAGCGACGACGAGACGGAGCCTCCGCGATGACCGACCTGGCCGAGTACCGCGCCCTGGCCGCTACTGCGCGCGCGGACACCTCCGACGGGCTGCTGGCGCGCGAGAAGCTGCCGGACGTCGTTGACGCTCTCGCCGGCGAGTTGGCCCGCGTCCGCTCGCTGCGTCTGGCGCATCCCGCCAACGCCGTTGACCCATGGCGGCATACCCCGCCTGCGGCGCGCGCCTACCTCGCGGCGCAGGGCTGGGTTCGGGTGGCTGCGCGTGAGACGTACGAGGTGTGGCAGCTCGGTGAGGGCGACCGGGCCCCGTGTGCGATTCTGCCGGCCGAGCCGGGCGCATCGGACTACTGCAAGCGTTTCGGGCTGATGCTCACGGATCTCGCGGACGCGGGTGGAGTCGGCGAGTTGCAGGCGCTCGCGGATATCGAGGCGGCGGCATGAGCGGCCACCCGATGAGGCTGCGTCCTGGGCTCACGCTTAGCGAGTTGCAGGTACAGCACGACCTCGCCGAGGAGATCGCGACCGCGCTCAACGAGGCGGTGCACGTTGCGTCGGGGCCGACCTACGCCGACGGAGTGAATGACGTGAGCACTCATAGGCTCCACCGCCGCGTGCGGCTCCGGCTACGGAGGCGACGACGCCACCTACACGCCGGCCGCCTACTACCAGACCGTCGGCAACGTGTACGACTGCTACTACACGACCACCACGCAGGAGGCGTACAACCTGATCGCCGCTGGCCTGTGCCCCGCCGGGGCGATCCCCACGCCGATGCCGCTCAGCTGGGAGCAGATGTACTGGTCGTACTGGTCCAGCCCCGCCTACTACAACACGTATCTGCCCGCCAGCTACCGCTCGACGTACACGCATGTGACGATCGTGCACTTCTCCACCGCGTACCGCACGCAGATCAAGGACGCGTCCGCGAAAGCCGTCTACAAGTCCTCGGCGGGCGGCACGGTGACGGGTTCGAAGGTGAACACGGCGCAGTTCGGCGGCGGCAGCCGCACCACGAAGTCGTACGGCGGCGGCTCGCGTTCCGGCGGCTCGTCGTCGTACAAGTCCAGCTATGCCGGTTCGCGCAGCGCGGGGCGCAAGTGATGGCGGACGAGGTGCGCGACGCTGCGGAGATCCTCGCCGAGGAGCTGCGGGAGGAGATGGACTGGTGCACTGTGGTCGGGTGGTGGGTCGAGTCCCGCGAGCGGTGGCTTGAGTACTACCCAACCGACGAGCCGCGCATCGCCGAGGACATGGCGCAGGCCGATGCGCGGGCGAAGGGCGGCACGCTGTTGGTATGCGCGGTGTTCGCGGGGCGGCAGAAGAGCATCGACACGTACGCCACGTTCGTCGATCCGGACGCGGTGCCCAGTGGGTGAGCACGAGCCGGTCATGTATTGGGCTGGCCGTCACGGCAGTTGGGGTTTCTGCGTGTGCGGCGGCTGGCGGTCCCGCACGTGGACGGGCGTGGTCGGGGTGCATCTGGAGTTCGGGCGGCACCTGGTCGCGGAGTCCCTGCGGGGGCGTTGAGACGCCGCTGTCCCGGCGGCACTGGGGGGTCGGCCGGGACAGCGCGGCCCGAAACGTCCAGGGCCAGGCGCGCCAGTCACGGGGGCGGGGAAGGCGCGCAGGTTCGAGACTAGCGCGCCGATACGACGCGGCGGGTGCGTTTGTCAGCATCGTGCGCTACACAGGGGGCGTGATGGTCACCGTCTCGCCGGACCTCGCCGCGCGCCTGCAAGCCGCCGCGGTGGAACGCAACTGGACGCATTGGGTCAACTGCCGGTTCTACGACGAGACCGAAGGGCCGTGCACGTGCGGCGTCCCGGGTCTGCTGGCGCAGTTGGCGGCGCTGCTGCTGGAGGCGCCGGTCAGCCGGGCACGCGAGGCGGCGTGACCGCCTGTCAGCGCCTAAGTGGCGGCCTCGAGGTCAGCCGTAGCGTTCCTCCATCTCGCCGATGATCGCGTGTATCGCGTCCAGGCCCGCGTTGATCTCCGCGTCCATCTCCTCAGGCGTGCGTGTACTCGGCGGCAGGGTGCGGCGGTACTCGCCGCGCCGTTGTGCGCTGGTGGTCCGATGCCGGTCGCACAGGTCGAGCAGTTCCTGCATCTGACTGGAGTGTGCGTCGCTGGTTCGCCAGCCGCATCGGCATTGTCCGCGTCGCCGGGAGTAGTCGGCGCCGTGTATGGCGATCGTGGCGTCGCAGTACCAGGTCCAGTCCGGGCCGGTCGCGAGGATCTGGATCGGGGTCGGCGCGTCGGGCATGGCGCAAGTGTCGCATTGTCTACTTCAACTCGACATCGCCGCACCGAATGCCGCGCCCGCGCTCCACCCGGCCTGCGGAAAGCCCCGAACAGAGCGAACCTGGCGGTATGGCGAACCCGCGCGTCTACCTGCGCCCACCCGTCCAGCTCATGCGGCCCGCGCCCGCGCGCACGCTCCCGCACGAGGACGCGATGCCCGGCGGCTGCCAGTACAGCGTGAAACTCGACGGCTTCAGGGGCGCCGCCTTCGCACTGCCCGAAGGACCCGTACTGCAGTCGAGAACAGGGCGCGACCTCGCGCCGCGGTTCCCGCAACTAGCAGCCGCCATCGCCGCGCTCCCGGCCGGCGCCGTCCTCGACGGGGAGATAGTCGCCTGGCGCGGCGTGCGGCTCTCGCGCGTCGACCTGGCCCGCACCGCCGCGGCGCGCGCCCGCGAGGGGGTGCAGGTGCGTTACGTGGCGTTCGACGTCCTGGCGGTCCCGGACGCCCGGCGCGGCTGCATCGACGTGCGCGATCTCGCGCTCGAGGAGCGCTGGGGCCGTTTGACGGCGCTGCTCGCCGATGTGCCGCCGCCGATCGAGACGATCCTCGCGACACGGGATCGCGCGACGGCGTTGACGTGGCTGCGGGTGCTGCCGCAGATCGGGGTGGAGGGGGTCGTGGTCAAGCCGCTGGGTGGGGCCTACGGGGGTTTTCGGTGGGTCAAGGTGCGGGGCCGGGTGGCGGCCTAGTGTCGCGTCGGGGGTCGAGCGCGGCCGCCCGCAGGGCCTCGGGCAACGTCAGCGCGGCCGCCTGGATCGCGGCGCCGAGTTCGTTCGGCTCGAACCACCCGTACCACGCCGCCCCCGACAGCGGATCGGGGGGCATCGCCTCCACGCGGCCCTCGGGGATCCGGCACCACCCGAACCGTCCCCGGCCGGTGGTGCGCCCGCCCTGCTGCCACGCGCCGAGCCAGGCGAGCAGCGCCGCCCAGTCGCCGTCGGGGGTGCGCGCCCAGGCGAGAGCGACGGTGTCGGTGTGGCCGCCGCGGCGTCGCGGGTCGGGGTTGTCCTGGTTGTTGACGCGCAGCCGTTGGGCGCCGCGTACCGCGATCAGGCGCTCGGGCAGGGGTGTGATCTCGGGCAGGGGTGGGTCGTCCACCCAGCGGCCCTCCTTCTCGCCCACGGATCGAATCTACCCCCGGACACCCGGCGCGGGGTGGTCGAAAACAGGTCAATCATGATTGACCTGTTTTTGTCCTACCTGCTGTCACACCTCCGCCGTACGCTCGACATATGAGCCCTGACGTACTCCGTTACGGGCCCGGAGCCGGCGACTGGAGGAACCATGGACGACCTTGACGGCGACTACGAGCTCGAGGACGGAGTACCCGTACTCCAATCGCTCGGGACGGGCCTCTCGCTCGCCGACTACGACCCGCTCGCGGACGCGGGCAGCGGCGAGTGCGGCGACTGCACCTGCTGCTCGGCCACCGGCTGCCACCGCGGCGGGGGCGCTGACTGCCCTACCGACGTGCTGGGCGACTCGGTGTGCCCCTGCACCCAGATATGACGGCTGCCACGGCGCCGTTCGAGGTGATGCCCGGCCAGCGCGTCACTGCGGACGTTTACGAGCAGGTGCGCGACACCCTCGAGGGCCAGGCTCCGAACCTGCTGCCGGGCTTGACCTGGGAGCAGTTCACGCATCCCGGCGGCGGCGTGTTCGCGATCCCCGACAACCAGGGCCGTATCTCCAAGGTGGAGTTGATTCTCGCCAGCACCCCGGACGAGACGGTGAAAGTCAACCGGTGGTTCCTGCCGGACCGGCGGGCCGGGCAGCGCCCGGTTCCGCACAACCACCGGTGGACGGTGATGCGTTCGACGATCCTGCGCGGCGGCTACACGGAGGAGCGCTACCGGTCGGGGCGCGGGGGTGTGGGGCATGAGAGGTGCGTGCATGCCGCGGGTGGCCGCAACGAACTCGGGCACGCCGTGTTCCACGAGGTGGTCGAGATCCTGGATCCGGGTGAGACGTGGACGCTGATGGTGTGCGGGCACGGGCAGCCCGGTGACTGGGGGTATCTGGATCCGGACAGCGGCCGGTATCGGCACAATGAGGCGCTGGCCCCGGATCCGGGGTTCGCCGCCGCGTTCCGCGCGCTCAACCCGCACGCCGCGTGACGCTACGACGGCCAGCCGACGACCGGCAGGCTGATCCACCGGCCCCCGTCAATGAGCTGCCAGGCGGCGCTCACGCGGCCGTCGTGCTCGCGGATATGGACCTGGTCGGGCGGCAGCGTGTCGTCAAGGCGGACCGGGATCGAGAGCAGGTTGCCGAGCGGGTTGAGCCACGGCGCGCCCGGTTCGGCTGCGGGCATGCCCGCGATCAGTGCGTCCAGCGTGGCCTGGCCGCTCACGGCGACCTCGCGCGGCAGCGGGGGCACGTCGGCCATCAGGCCTTCGAGCTGGGCGAGCAGGTCTGCGTACGTCGGCGGCTTAGTCATCGCGCCGCGCTTCGCAGTCTCGCCCGCGCGTTCCCCATGGCCCTCCCCAGCACCGCGGCGGCTTCCCGCTCGTCGCCGGGCACGCGCAGCGCGGCGTAGAACCGGCCGCCGCCCAGGTCGGTGACGCGTTGCCATTCGACGGTCGGCTGGTGGTCGAGCAGTTCCTCGATCAGTTCGTCGCAGAACGCCGCCGCGTGCCCGGGTGCGATGTTGTGGTCGGCGTAGACGAGGTTGAACTGGTGGGTCGGCATGTCAGCCGCCTTCCGGGTGCGCGTGCTCATCGTCGTGGTAGTCGCGCTCGTGGGCGCGTATCGCGTCGAGCGCCTCGGTTTCGCGCCCGTCGAGACTGCCGGGGAAGCTGGCCAAAGGCTCGTCGGGGTGTGCGTCGCAGCGGATGTGCACGGTGTCGCCGTCGAGCACGGCACTGTACCGGCCCGTTGGCAGCGCGCTCGATACCGCGGCGTGGGTCTGCGCGGCCCGCAGCGCCCCGTGCTTCGTGTCGTGCGTCAGGGGCGCGGAGAACCCGCAGGAGCACACGGGACGCCAGCCTGTGCCAGCCGGTTCGACACCGGGTTCGTGGACGGCGCCAGGGTCGCCGAACCAGGCGGGCTCAGTCGTCATCGTCGTCGCGGTGTGGTGCCGTCGGCGTGCAGGATCGCGGAGCGCGCACTGCGGGCGACACGCCGACCGCAGTGCGCGCAGCGGGGGCGCTTGCCGACAAACACGGCGCCCGGTTCGTGCGGGACGCGGGCCTTGAGCGTCACGGCAGGCGCTCCTGCGCCCCATCCAGTCGCGCGAGTTCCGCGTCGTACCCGGCCGACCACTGTGCCTCTGCGGACTCGGCACGCGCGGCCGCCTGGTTGTACGCACCCTGGGCCGCCGCTACCGCCGAAGCGTCTCCGCTTGCTTGCGCTGCTTCGAGTGCGTCTGCGGCGTGGCCTTCCGCGATGACCGCATCCCGGTGCGCTTCGACTAGCCGCAGGTACTGTGCAGCATTGTCGTGTTCATCAGTCATGTTCCTATCCTCACCGGACGCACCCACAGCGCGGGCCAGCGCGCCCGCGATCCCTCGCAGCCCCTCAAGACTCTTTCGGCGCCCCGCACATGAAATGCGTCCCATCGGTCAGTAGTCCCTGGCCAGGTACCACTGTTCGTTCTCGTAGCTGCGCCGGTCGCGGTCCACGTCGCGCAGCAGCCGCTGAACATCCCGCTCAATTCCCGCATCGTCTCGCTGCGCCAATGCGGTCAGCACGGTGTTGCGTTTGACGTCGTACAGCAGCACGTGCGCCCCGTCATCCTCGGGCAACTCCCGCGGCAGCGGCGCGAGTCCGCGCATGGCCAGCCGGTCGAACAGCGAATGACGGGACGGCTCGGCCGCGGCGGCAGCGCGGATCCGGCCGGCGGTGGTCGCGTGGAACCCGTCGCCGTTCATCGTCTGCCGCATCAGGTCGGTCATGGGTTCTTCGGGGCAGCGTTCCGTGTGCCCCCAAGGCTGGTAGCTGGGCTGGCGGCGTGTGACGGTGCGGGCGAGTTCGGCGACGTCTTGCGCGCTGACGCCGGGCTCCTGGTCGCGTAGTGCGGTTGCCTGGGCGACGAAGAGTTCCACGAGTTCGCGGGGTTCGAGGGTGTTGGGGTTGTCGGCCACAGTGCCATTCTCGCAAGCCGCGCCCACAGCGCGGGCGGTCACGGCAGGACCAGGTGCAGGGTCTCGGGCACGATCGGGTTGCTGTTGCAGGTGAGCGGGCGCCCGGTGTGTGGCTCGGCCCGGATGCGGTCGCCGCAGGTGACGGTGAGGGTCACGGCGGTAGGCGCGAGGTGCGCGGCCAGGGCGTCGCGCACGACGTCGGACAGGCGCCGCCCGGTGCGCTCGGCGTGGTTGTTGGCGGCCGTCGCGAGGTCGGCGGGGACGCGCACGGAGATCACGTGCGTGCCGGTCACGCGGGGCGCTCCAGGCCGCACTTCGAGTGCCAGAGCATGGCGGCGGTCCTGCGGGTGAAGCCGAGCGGTCCGACGCCGTCATAGCGCTGCCAGGGCCGGACGCGTTTGCCGCAGGTCTCGCAGCGCGGCGGATTCCCTGCGGCGGTCACGGCAGCACAACCGGAACGACGCGCTCCGGCCCGAGTCTCTCGGCGAGCTCCACGATCGGGTTGCGTCGCTCCCAGCCGTCGATCGGGGCGACCGGGAGCGACGCCCCGAACCGGGTCTCCTGCTCGTCGAGCCACGTGCCGATGTGCTCGATCTCGGCGTTCGTGCGCGGGGTGACGCCGAGCAGCTGCGGATGCTGCGCGAGCACTTGCGGTTGGCAGGCGTCGAGGGCGCGCGGGATCTGCGGCTCGATCATGATCTGGTCGCCGGTGAGGTGGGACAGGATTCGGTACACCCCGTCGATGCCGTCGCGGGACAGGAGCCGGCCGGTGGTGACGGACAGGATGTCGGATAGCGGGAAGTCGCGGGGTTCGGTGTCGTTCACGGGTTCCTCCGGGGTGTCGCGTCGATACTGGCAGCCGCGGGCGAGTCGGGCGGAAACGACACCGTCTCGACCCAGCCGGGAACGACCGTGACCGGGATCCCTTCGGATTCCCATAACTCGACGATCTCCGGCCGGTCGTCCCACGCGTGCACGACCGTCCACCGCTGCCGGATCTTCGCCAGGATCTCGGCTTTCACCTCGCGGTCCGGGCGGCTGTCCTTGTCGGCGCGCATGAACATCGACGCCGAGGGGACGCCGTGCAGGGCGAGCCACATCGCGGTGATGTCGCGGTAGCGGGCCGAGCGGGCGGTGACGACCAGGACGGCGCGCCCGGCGGCGTGTTCGGCTGTGACGGCGTCGACGACCCATTGGTGTGGGGGGCAGTCGATGCTCGCGCGGTGGAACGCGTCGTAGCTGCCGGGGCCGAGCAGCAGGTGGCGGATGCCGCTCACGTCGCACAGTGTGCCGTCCATGTCCGCGATGATCGCCTCGGGTTTCATCGGCGCGGCTCCCCATCGCTCTCGTAGTAGGCGCGGCGTACCCGGTGCAGCCAGCCCTCGACGACACTGGTCTGGGGCTCGTCGGGCAGGACCGTCTTGGCGTCGTTGAACCGCTGTTCGGCGGCGGCCATGAACGGGATCACGGACTGCGGGTCGGCGGCGACCTGTTCGCCGAAGTCGAGGTAGCGTTGCGGGTCCGTGAGGCGGATGCGCAGGCGCCCGGTGGTGTACAGCTCGTAGCCCTGGTCGCACAGGCGCATCAGGTGGCGTGCGTGCTTGGCGGTGCGCCGCTCGGGAATGTCGGAGCCGAAGGATTTGCCGTCGCGGGACAGGAGCTTGCGGAACTGCTGGGTGGCGTACCCGAGGTAGGCGTCGCGGGTGCGTTTGGCGGAGAGGAACGCGGAGCGCAGTCCGACCAGTTCGTCGCCGAGCGGTGTTTTGATCTCCCAGGTTTCGAGCCACAGCAGTTCGGTCGCAGTGGGGTTGCCGCCGAGGATCAGGCGGCAGGCTTTGGCGGCTTCGTGGTAGGTGACGTCGGGTTTGGTGGTGACGATGGAGTCGGTGGGTGGGGTCAGGCCCATGTACCGGGTGGTGGGCCAGGTGAACACGCCGAGCCGGTCGATGTCCGAGTCGGGGCCGGCCAGGCCGTAGGCCGTGCTTCCGACGACGCCGGCCAGCAGGATACGCATGTCGGACTCCTCGGATGCGGTCATGCGGCGGCCAGCGCGGGCATGCTCGGGATAGTCTCGGCGAGGAACCCGCCCGGCTCCGCGGTGAACCGGGGTGCGGGCTCCACGTCCCACCACGAGCGCAGCGCGAGCGTCGTGCACTCGGTTTTCGTCCGCTTGTCGGTGTAGGTGACTTCGCGCTCCCCCGAGCGTTTCACCGCGACCTGCCCGCGTCGACACTCGGCGGGGTAGTCGTTCCAGTTCACGCCCTTCTCCTGGAACAGCCATTCCTGCATCTGCTCGCCGCTGACGCCCTGTAGCCGTTTGTGGCTGAAGTGTGCCTGCGCGGCCATGCTGATCGAGTTGCGCACGGCGTCGCGCTGCCGCCATTGGTAGTAGTTGGCGACTTCGACGGGGTTGGGCAGCACGAATGCGCGGGCGTCGAACAGGGGTCGGCCGCCTCGGCGTGAAGTCAGGGCGCTGGTGGCGATGGCGGCGGAGATCGACACGATCTTCTGGAGTTCGCCTGCGAACCAGGGTTCGGTGGTGGTGGACGCCCAGTCCTGCACGAGGACGCTGATCTCGTCGCTCTGATGGTAGGCGAACACCGCGCCGGAGATCTCAGCGCACAGCGTCTTGGCGACTTCGGCCATGTCCTCGACGAACGGCATGTCGAACGGTTTCGCGGCGCCGCGCAGGTAGCTGTGGAACGCCCGGCCGTCGACCCGGATCACGAGCGGCAGGCGGCGGGGGAAGGTAAGTTTCCAGGGCGCCTCGTAGGCTTTCATGCGATCGCCGAGGCTTGTCGAGTCGGTCACAGGTTCCTCCGGTGTTCGTCTGATGGTGGCGTGTTCGTGGGTGTCACGCGATGCCTTTCGGCCCGGCCGCGTCGGGTTCGTCTCGATCCGGTCGCGGTCCGGTTGCGCCGGTCCGTGCCGCGCGCTCCGGGCGTAGCGTGGCGGCCTGTCAGTACTCGAACAGTGGGGGGATCATGCGCCGTCGTTCCGGCACGTCCATCGTGGTCGCGGGGCTCGCGCTCGTCGCTGCGGTCGGCTGCTCGCCGGCAAACCAGGCCGCGTCCGGCGCCTCGCCGCGGCCGGTCCAAACCACCGACCCGGCCGCCGACAACTACAGCTACGCGCCGCCCGAGGTGCCCAGCCCGTCCGTGTCCGCTGCTCCGGTCGACGGGGGCAGTTACGGCAACGCCGGCGAGATCGAGTACGCGCTCGCTACAGCCGGGCAGCAGTGCTCCCCCGGCGACACGCCGGGCCTGTCGGATTACTCGGGCGCGACGGACGCGGTGCAGTGCTCCAGTCCGGACGGCGCGAGCCAGGACACGCAGATCGCGGTGTTCAAGACTCAGGGTGCCGCGCAGACGTACGCGGCCGGGGCCGTGGTCGCGCCGTTCTACGGGATTCCGGCGGACACCACGGCCCTGGCGGGCGTGAACTGGGTGCTGACGACCACGAGCGGCACGTACGCGCAGGCCGCGCAGCGGATCCTCGGGGGTTCGGTGGCGCTGCCGCGTGACGCACCGTCGCCGACCCCGGCTGCTACTCCGGCGCCGGAGCAGGTCACGTTCCATTGCGCGGGGGACGGTGGGGTGGACATCACCTACGGTGCGAACGGGTCGGAGCATTCCGCGTCGAGTCTGCCGTTCACGCACGTCGACAAGCTGGACCCAGGCGCGCAGTACTACGTGACCACGGCGCAGTTGCAGGGCGGCGGGTCGGTGTCCTGCACGACGACGGTGCAGACGGATGACCTGCTGGGGTACGCGCAGACCGTGTCGAACAACGGCTCGGCTGACGGCGGGTACAACATAGCCAGCGCGCAGGTGTGCTCGGGTATTGACGGATGGGAGAAGTGCTGACGCGCTCACCGCTCGGCGTCCTCGCCGCGCTGTGCGGCTCGGATCGCGGGCTCGACGACGGCCATGACCGCGTCGGCGCAGCAGTCGAACTCGTCCGGCGGCAGGCCGTCCCGGTCGACGTGCGTTGGTGGCTCGTGCTCGCGCAGGACGCGGGCGATCCGCGCGTGAAGGTCGTCGGCATGTCGAGTTGAAGTAGACGTTCCGGCGTCCGCTTGTGGCCTTGAACTAGACATCGCCGCGTCCTCGGCGACCGGCCCTGCCGGTGTCTTGTGGCCGATCGGCCGGTAGGTGCGTTCGTCACGGATCGCTTCGGCCGCGCTCGTCATGACGGCGTGCACGAGGGCGTCGCGCAGGACCTGGTCGGCTCGCGCCTCGGCCGCTTCCCGGTCCGGCGCGTGAACGGTCAGCTGCACGTCGATCTGCCCGGTGGCGAGGCTGGCGGCGATGTCCGGGTCGGTGACGTGCGGGTGGTCGTGCAGGTAGTCGGCGAGCAGGTCGCTGGCCCGGTCCGGGTCGCGCACGGGCGGCAGGGCGAGCTGGCGCACGACCAGGTGCGGGGCGGCGGGTTCAGTCATGGCTTAACCGACCAGGCGGCGGCAGTGACAAGCAAGTCGATTCGTGGCATGTAACCGCACGCTACGCACTGCCGCCGCCGGTTTCTTGCGTACGTTCGCACTGTATCTCCTATACTGCTCACACGGTTCGTGGCATGGAGCGGCTGAAACAGACCCTCCACATTCCCAAGGGGACAGCCATGGCCGACGCCACCATCAACATCAGCCGGATCGGCACCGAGACGATCCTCGTTCCCATCGCGGGAACGGCGCCGCTGATCGTCCACAAGTTCAGCGAGAAGGCCAAGCGCCAGATGCTGGACAACATGCAGGGCCGCAAGTCGCCCAAGCAGAACAAGAACCCCGAAGCCGAATACGAGGCCGCGTTCTACCGCCTCGAAGACGGCGGCTACGGCTTTCCCGCGCTCGCTTTCAAGGCCGCCACGGTCAGCGGCGCCAGGTTCTTCTCCGCCGTCACGATGACCGCGCTCAAGCAGTACATGTTCTTCCGCGGCGAGATCGGCTCGGACGGGCGCGGGCTGGTGCGCATCGTCGGGGAGCCGAAGATGCGCGAGGACGTGGTCACGGTCGGGCGCAACGGCTCGGATCTGCGCTACCGGCCGCAGTTCCTGCCGTGGACGGCGACGCTGGAAGTCACCTACGTGACCTCGGCGCTCACGCAGGATTCGGTGCTTTCGCTCATCGAGGCGGGCGGCACGGGCGTCGGTGTCGGCGAGTGGCGGCCGGAGAAGGACGGGGACTTCGGCACCTACATCCTGGACCCGAAGCGCCCGGTGGACGTGGTGCGCGGCACGCGGGAACTGGTGGCGGCGTGAGCACCGACCTGCGTTCCGAGTTGCTGGAGATCCGCAAGCAGTACGACGGTGTCCTGTCGAAGAAGGCCGTGGTGGACACGGCCCGCGACCCCGGGCATCCGCTGCACTCGCGGTTCGAGTGGGACGACGCGGTGGCCGGGGAGGCGTACCGGCTGCACCAGGCCGGGGAGCTGATCCGCAGTGTCCGGCTGGTCTACAGGGAAGCCGACGAGTCGGGGCCGGCGCGTTCGGTGCGGGCGTTCGTGGCCGCGGCGTCCGGGGACGGGCATGTGTTCGACCCGGCCGAGGAAGTGCGAGACGATCCGTTCCGCCGCCAACTGGTGTTGCAGGCGATGGAGCGGGAGTGGAAGGCGCTGTACCGGCGGTATCAGGAGTTTCAGGAGTTCCTGGACATGGTGCGCGAGGATGTGGCGGCTTAGCGCTCATGGCAGGCGTGGTATGGATAGGCGCGTCGAGGCGAGGCGCGGCGAGGCGGGGCATGTCCTGGCAGGTCCGGCAGGGCCAGGCTAGTTCCGGTCCGGCCCGGTTAGGCGTGGCTAGGTAGGGCACGGCAGGCACGGCTTGGGTTGTCGGGGTTCGGCACGGTAGGTCCCTGTATGGCAGGTCTTGGCAGGCGTGGCTAGGCGAGGTATCGCCAGGTGTGGCACGGCAGGCATGGCTCCGCGCGTCACGGACGGGCCCGGTGCGGCAGGGAGCGGCTAGGCAGGGCATGGCAGTCAGGGCGGGGTTTGGTGTGTCCCGGCTAGGCGGGGCACGGCGCGGACAGCGTGGCAGGCGTGGCTTGGCGCGATGCGTTATGGCCCGTTTCGGCTCGGCATGTCCGGGCTCGGCATGGCAGGCGAGGTTAGGTTCGGCTCGTTACGGCACCGCAAGGCAGGGCGCGGCAGGCATGGTGGCGCGCTGGGCGTTTGTTCGCCCGATCGAGTGTCGCGGGTCGGTGAAGCCGCGCGAGGGCCGCCGCGGCGGCCGGATCCTTGCCGCATGAGGAAGCCCCCGATCGACAACAGGCACCGCATGACGGTGTGGCGGTCCTGGTTCGAGGACGCGATGCGCCGCGCGGGTGTGGCGCCCGCGGGTGTGATGGAGGCGCTGCGTGACCGGGTGCCGGCCGCGGAGGTGTCGCGGTGGGTGTTCGGTGGCGGGGTGCCGGCCGCGGAGGCGGCGGTGATGGTGGCGTTGGTGTTGCGCCGTGATCCGGCGGGGGCGTTGCGGGCGGCGGGGTATCCGCTGCTCGCGCAGCTCGTCGAGAGGCCGTGACGGGAAGGCTCAGCGTGCCAGCGCGTCGTCCAGGTACGTCTGCACCGGGGCGAAGAACCCATACGGTACGAGTTCGGCGAGCTGGTCGCGCGGCGCCCAGGTAACTGCGTCGATCTCCTCCGGGTCGCCTACCTTGACCTGGCCGCCGACGACCTCGCACGCGACGTACGCCATCAGCCGCCCGGTCGCCGGATGCACGCGCTCCCCCAGCAGCGCCTCGGCCTCGACGTCCAGGCCGGTTTCCTCGCGTGCCTCGCGCACCGCCGCGTCCTGCGCACTCTCCCCCGGCTCGATCGCGCCGGCCGGGAACTGCCACGACAGCGAGCCCTCCGCGACGCGGCGCCGCACGAGCAGCACGCGTCCGTCTTTGACGATGACGGCGGCGGCGATCGGCGGCCTGCCTGCCAGCGCGCTGGTCGGCTCAGTCTCCGGCTGGGTCACGCTCGGCCTCCAGTGCGTCAAGGATCGGCGGGTAGACGGCTTCCAGGGGGATGAACTTCGCCAGCGTAGCGATCGGCGCCCACGCCACGTCCAGGTTCTCCAGCGTGTCGGCGTTGCGCGCCTGCCCAGTCAGGTAGTCGCACAGCAGGTATTCGCACACGACGCCCGTGAGCGGGTGCACGCGGCGGCCCAGATTCTCGCGGACGGCGGCGTGCACGCCGGTCTCGGCGAGGGTTTCGCTGACCGCGACCGCAGCCGGGTCGGCGCCGGGCTTGACGATCCCGGACGGGAACTGCCAGCGCAGCCCGCTGCGCTCGCCGCCGCGCCGGCACACCAGCAGCACATCGTCTTCATGCCGCACGACCGCGACGGCGACCGTGAGGGCCTGTGGGCCGGCGGCCGCCGCAGGGGGCTCGTAGGACAGGGGGCCGAACAGCGAGGCCGTGAAGCGCTGCACGGCGGCCGCCGGGGCTTGTTCCAGGGCGGTGTCGAGGATCTGCTGCACCTCGGCGCGCGGGACGAGCGCGGGCTCGGCGTGCCACGCGGCCACCGTGCGCACCGCGACCCCGAGGCTGTGCGCGAAGGACTCGTTGGTGGCGCGCAGCGCGGCTTGCAGCAGGCAGGCGCGCTGCCCGGTCCAGCGTTCGACCACGACCGCCATGACACCTGCCCCTCGCCGGGACTGCACTGCCGCCGCACCGCCGCGTCCTCGATTGCGCGGCCCGCTACCAATGTACTCATTTGCGTGGAACGCAAAAACGACTTGGCCAGCCGCGCGGCGTCCGCTGAGCGCCGTGCTACGGTCGGGATGTTCCTAGGCACATCAGATCCCGGCAGCACAGGCCCCGGTGGCACCTCAGCAGGTGCGCCGGGGCTTCTGCCTTCCGGTCGCCGCTTCACGTGGCCGCCAACTCCCCCACGATCAGCCGCAGCGCCGCCTTGCGCGGTCGCGTCACGGCCCCGCCGACCGCAGGCCAGTCGTCCGCGTACAGCCCGTACACGGGCGGCTCCCACCGGAAGTAACGGTTGCGCCCCGTCGCATCCCGGTACAGCCGCTCGAAGTCGGCCTTGAAGTAGCACGGCAGCAGCCCGCCGACGTTCGGCACGGGTTCGGGCGCCGGCCCTGCGGACTCGACTTGGGCGCGTACCCGGTTGGCGTGGTCCTTGTGCCGCGTGCAGAACCAGTGGTCGATACGCCAGCCCGTCACCGGGTCGTGCTCGATCACGCGCAGCTCGGGGTTCACGCTGCCGCCGCACGTCGCGCCCGCCGGCGCGGGTTTCCAAGTCGCCGGGGTGTCGGCGGGGCCGGTGCGTTTCACGGGCCTGCACGCGCCTAGGTGCGGGTGGTGCGGGTAGGCGCAGCGGATCGTGGTGACGGCGGGCCGCTCCTCGCGCACGCGGATGCGCGGGGCCTGGCAGGCCGCGGTGGGCCACGTGTCGGGGGCTCGGTAGCACGGGGCGTCTGCGGCGATCAGGAACGGCAGGCGGTGCTGTCCGCGTTCGTCGCGCCCGAGCAGTCGGCGCACGGCGTTCCAGTAGGCGTGCCCAGTGGGTCGTTCGGGGTCGCGCAGCAGGGTCCAGGCCATCGCGAGCAGCAGTTCCCTGGCGCCGGGTGTGGCGCGCTTGTCGTGCCAGATCTGCGCGGTCAGGTCGTCGTAGGACTGCAGGCGCGCCATCTCGTCGGTGGCGCTCGCGGTGGTCATCGCTCAGTCCTCCTGGTCGCGGTGGACGCTTAGCCGTGGCCGCACTTCGCCGGGGTAGTAGGTGTGGGTGTCGAACGCGCCGGGGTGCTCGCGGGCCAGGGCGCTATCGAGTGCGGCGCGCGCGGAGTCGACAGCGGCGAGCGCCTTGTTCAGGTGCGTGACCTGCGGCGCGGTCTTCGGGTAGGCGTTAGCCACCCGGACGCTGCGCGCGAGCAGTTCGTCCCGGATCGCGGCCAGGGTGGCGCCGAGTTCGGCGTGCTCGTCGGGGGTCAGGGGGGTCTTGCGTGGCATCAGTGGTTCCTCCACACGTCGGCTAGGTGGATCTCGTGGATGCGGCGGACGGGGTCGGGTGCTTCAGTGGTCAGGTCGCTCACGAGACGCCTTCGTCTGCGGACCGCGCGGCGAACTTCAGTGCTTGGTCAGCCTGAAAGCGCCGTCCGTCACGCATCGCGTCCAGAAGCCACGCGTGATCTACGATCCGCTCCGTCAGCTCCAGGCGCCGCGCCCGAGCCGCATCCAAAGCTGTCCGGTCACCGCCGGCAGCCAACTCCGCGACCGCGGCGTCCTCGGCAAACCAGGCACGCTGCAAACCGATCAGATCCGCCGGTACACCCCACGTCACCCCGCCGTGGGCGACTTCCACCAGCGCACCGGGCGATCCCGCGCGGCGTGCCTCAAACCGGCACTGCGGATTCTCCTCGATCGCAGCGTCCGACCCCGCACGACGCCCCGCCCCGCGCTGCGGCTGGGGCAGCTCAACGAACACCCCGCCGTCCGACAAGAAGTCCTGCACCGTCTTCGACGGGACGATCTGCCAGCTGTTCCCGGACTTGAACGGCAGGCACACCGGAACGAACTCGCTGGTCGCCAGTCCATACAGCAGATCGTCCTGCTCGATGCGTCCGAGCGGTTCGCCGTAATCGCTGTGCCACGACGCCTTACACAGCCGACCCGTCCCGAATAGCGGACACAGGTGCGGTTCTTCGGAGCAGCGCCAGCGGCGCAGCCCCCGGACACCGCTAACGATCGGCATCGGGCTGCCACGGGAGATCTCCAGCGCCGGGATGTAGTTGTACGTGCCAGCCGGTGCGCGATCCACGATGCTTCGCGCAGCGCGCGACTCGCGCGGGGCGCCGAAATACACGCTCACACCGTCGCGAAGCCCGAGGTTCAGGCGCCGGGTTACAACGGCCGGGGTGATGTCGGAGTACTGCGCCTCATAGCCAACCGTCACATCGCCGCGTATCAGCACGTCGTTGCGCCGACCCCGCGCGGGTACGCCTGCGGCGGTGAGACTGGACTCTGTGAAGGCCTCCAGCCCGCGCTCGTCCGCCATCCGTACGGCGCGGTCCTTACAGGCCTTGTGTTCGTCGGACTCGCCATGATCGATCTGGTCGAGGGGTGCGGATACATGGCGGGGTGCGAGGTGTCCGCCGTGACGCTTGAGGTACATGGCGTGGCCGAAGGTGCGGCACACGAGTAGCGGCGCGGTGCCAGTGCAGTGTTGGTACACCTCCGCCTCAAGGTGTGCGGTCAGCGACGGCATTTCGGGGTGGCCCAGGTCTTCACGGGCGAAGTCGAGTCCGAGCCCGTCGGCGGTCCGAATGAGGTGGGTCACGGCGCGCTGGTTACTCACGTCTACTCCTGTCTCCTTTCGCAGGGGGGGTTCGGTGACTCCATGGTGCGTGTTTCAGCCGACAGCCACGGGCGGTCGTCGCGGCTCTTTACGCCGCGCCTTCCTGCGGCTGAGCGTGGCGCAGGGAGACCGGGAGCATGTCCTGCGGCCATGTCGCCAACGGGCGCAGTTTGATCGCGTACATCAGCCCGTACAGGCGTTCGCGGCGCAAGCGGGCCGGGTCCGTGTCCGGCTCGGCGGAGAACTCGGCGACGAAGTCCTTGCCCTCGCGGCGCCCGACGTTGAACGCGCCGAAGTCGATGCGCGGTAACAGGGTCTCGATCCGGTTCAACTCGGCGTCGTCGATACTGCCGAGCGCGTCCACGATGCGCTCCCACTCGGCCTGCTTCTCGTTGAACTGATCGGGCAGCGACCAGCGCGGCGGCTTCTCGTCTTTCGGCGCGGGTTCGTAGGCCTGTTGGGCGCGTTGGATCTGCTTCGGGACGAGATCGCCTACACCCGGGCGCTGGGATGCCGTTCCTGTCGATGCGTCTTTGAGCACCTGCGCGACGGGAGGGGGCTGCTCTTCGTCGCCGGTCTGGGGTTGATCCATATTTTTCGCGGGCGCGGCGTAGCCGCGAGGCCGAAGGCCGTCCCCCGCCGCAGCGTCAGCGGAGGCGGCTACGGGCCGCGAGTCGGCGTCGGCGACCGCGTTGGCACTCCCCTCCCCCCACACCCCCCACCCCACGCGCGCCGCGTTAGCGTCCTTGAGGGCATTTAGCCTTGAGGGGACCTGAGGAGTAGGTGTCTGGTTTTCCGGGACACTGAACTCTGAAAACCGGGACACTGAACTCTCTTCAGGGTCCGGTTTTCCGGGACGCTGAGCGGATTCAGTGAGTCCTCCGTAAGCCTTCCCGGAGGATTCCCGGAACCCTTCCGCAGGGGTATCGGAACCCCTTGCGGACCCCCTTGTCAGGGTCTCGGTTTCCGGGACACTGAGCGCGGCGGCCAGCGCAGGGATTCGGTAGACCGCCTGTCGGCCCTTCTGGCCGCGCACCACCTGTTCCAGCGCCCCCTTGTCGACCAACGCCTTGAGCGTGTCGTAGAACTGGGCGCGCGAACAGCGGGCGCGGTGACGGAACCGCTTCGAGCGTTCCTCGTCTCCGTCGTAGGCGGGCCACCCCAGGCGCGTGCCGTCGTTGAAGTTCTCCGCGAGCGCGAGCAGTACGTACCGCTCCCGGAAGGTAAGCGAGTCCGGCGCGTCGTCCATGACCTCAACCATGAGCCGGATGCCCATCAGCGGGCGTCCTTGTCGGTACCGGTTGCTATCGTCGTAAGCACGGTGGCCTTTCTGGTGGGCTCCGAAGCTCCTGGTCGGGAGTGATACCGCGAGCTGGTAACTCGCTGGTCGTGTCGGGCCGGTCCTTCCCCGAGGACCGGCCCTTCGGCTTTCCTGGCTACCAATCATCCCGCCGAGCACCCACAGTTCAGGGCACGGCGAATCCCGGCCATGAACTGCCGATCACACCGCGCGGCGGGTACCGTGTGAGCATGACCGAGCCGACTCCCGAGCCGACGCTGAGCGACGTGCTGGCGGCGCTGGCTGCTATTGCGCAGACCCAGGCCGAGCAGGGAACCGCGCTCGCCGCCGTCGCCGAGAAGCTTGACGACGTCGAGAGCAAGGTCGATCTGCTCGGCCAGGACGTCATGGCGGTGAAGGTGGACACGGGGTTCATCGACCGGCACATCGGCGATTTCCAGGCGTGGGCACGCCGGCATCAAGCGGACCCGAACGCGCACCGCCCCGCGGCCTGACGTCTGCTCGTCGTCGCTGGTCACGAGATCGGCTCGAAGTAAACGGACGGGTCGTCCGGGTTCCGGTAGGGCTGGTGGGTGCCGGTTCGCGCCGCGGCGATGATGCGCTTGGCTTCCTCCCCGGCCGCGTCCGCTTGGGCGAGCGCTCTGGCCGTCGCGGACGGGCGCTGGCGGGGCTCTTCCGTGGCGGCCGGGTGGCAGCGGGGGCAGCGGGCGAGCGGGGCGCGTGTCTCGGGGTCCTCAAGCATTCGGGTTTGCGGGTGGCAGGTGCCGCAATGCGGGGGCATGGCGAAACCCCCCTGGGCGCCGCTGGTTTTGGTCCGCGGCGCTCCGAGGTCTTTGGCGCGGTAGATGGCGGTGCGTACGCGGTCGTTGGCGCCGGTCCAGTCGCGGTCGAGCGTCGCGATCAGGTCGGGCACGCTCCAACCAGCGGCGAGCGCGGCGGTGATGGGGGCGAGGAGTTGGGCTCGTTCGCTGCGGCCTGGTTGGCGTTGCAGGTCGAGCTTGTCGATGACGGTGTCCGCGTCGGGGTTGGGTTCTTGTTCGGCGCAGCCACCCCCCGCCGCCGCCTCTTGCGCCCCGCTCGTGTCCGTGTCCGCTGCGGGGGGTGGAGGAGGTTTATTAACGAGCAAGGAGGGAGTAGGGGTCCGGAAACCATGGACACTGACGTCCGGGTCTTCCGGACGCTGAGCATTGTTCAGGTTCCGGGATTCCCGGACACTGACCTTGGCTTCAGTGTCCGGGTGTTCCGGACACTGGGCTGGGCACAGCACGCGGAACCGGTAGCGGGCGCGAGTCTGCTTCTGGCCAACCGCCGTCTGCTCTAGGACGCCCTTCTCGATCAGTCCTTCGATCAGTTCGTAGAGCCTGGCGCGCTTCACTCGGATGCGCGCCATGATCTTCGGGTCTTCGATGCTGTCCCAGATCTGCCGGGTGCGCTCGTTGGCGTTCTCGGCGAGCACAATCGCCGCCAGATGCTCCTTCGGGGTGAGCGAGTCGGGCGCATGATCGAGGACTTCGAGGATCAGGCTCAGTGCCATCAAGCACCCCGGCCGCGATGGATCATCACTCCGCACAGCCCTTGATTCCATCCGTGAGCGCGCAGGTGCAGCCTTAAGCGATGCGCTCTAGTGAGCCCCGAGCAAGTCCCGGCAGCGGTACCAGAAGACCTCGTCGTCCGGAGGGTTCCCCCAGGACGCGTTTTCGGTCGGGGTGAGATAGCGACATCCGGCTGGTAGATGGAACGGCGCGTAGGCCGGGTCGTCTCGGTCCGGGTCGTCGTCAGCTGGATAGAGCGAGTACGGGATCCCCTTCTTTTCGACTTCGGGCGATGGATCGGCAGGGCCTTCGTCGTCAACTGGCGGCAAGTCGGCAATTGGCTGACCAAGTTCGCGTACGGCGCTTTCGACAGCCCCGACGGGGTCTTCGCCGCCGAAGTCGAACCACTCGCCCGTGAGGCGTATGGCGCCGAAGAACTCGTGCAACTTCTTCTCCAGTTCACGACCCCCGCGCGTTCGCCACAGCACGGAGAGGCGTTCGTGGTGCGACGTCTGCAAGGACGCGAGTCGCTTGCTGACGTCCTGCGCTCTGCCGATCTTTGCGATGGCCTTTCCTGGTACGCCGATGAGGTAGACCCAGGAGGCTGCCCCGGGCTGCGGACCAACATCAAAGAGAGAGGCTTGCGCGGGCATCGTGAACCTTCCTGCCGTAGCGCGACTAGGGAAGTAAGCCTGGTGTCAAAGTTACAGCAGGTCTCTAGGGATGTACGGTTGCCCCGTGCGAGCGAGAGACGCGCGCACCCAGGCTGACGGAGGAGGGCCGTATGCCAGAGCGCCGCCCTAGAGCGCCGAAGTTCGAGCAGACAGCCGGGAAGATCCGAACGCAGATCAGATCGGGCAAGCTCAAACCGGGCGACAAGCTCCCGATGGAGGACGATCTCGCAAAGCTGTACGACGTTGCCAAGCCGACGATGCGCGCCGCGCTGGCAGTGCTCGAACGGGAAGGGCTGATCGCGGCGCAGCGCGGCAAAGGCTTCTTCGTTCGCTCCACACACAAGATCGTGCGCAACGAGACGAAACGCCTCCTGGAGAGCGTGTGGGGCGACGGCCGGTCGATGTGGGTCGAGGACATTGGCACGGTGCCCACCCCCGAAGACTTGGTCGTGGACCGCGTCTCGGCGCCAGCGCACATTGCCCTGGTTCTCGGCCAGGCCAACACGTGGGTGCGGGACCGCGGCTACAAGGTCGGAGAGCAGGTGGTACTGCTCGCCGCCTCGTACGTCCCGGAGGAGATTGCGGACGGTACACGCATCACGGAGCCTGACACCGGCCCCGGCGGCACGTACGCGCGGCTGCGGGACGCCGGCCACGGGCCTGTGCGATTCGAAGTGCTGGTCGGCGCGCGCTCGCCGACGCATGAGGAGACTCTGCGCCTCGGCGTGAGCGCTTCGGTGCCGATGCTGACCGAGTTGCGCACGGCGTTCGACGCCAGCGGCAGGGCGGTCGAAGTCAACGAGATGGTGCTGGACTCGACGGTCTTCACGCTGCAATTCGATATCACCGCCTAGTCACGTAGGGACTCAAGCCCCGGCAGCCCGATGGGTCGCCGGGGCTTTTTGGTTCTTCAGAACACCGTAGCATCCTATATAGAAGCTTGACATCCCTAGGAGAAGCTGGTTCTCTGGAAACAGAAGGAACACCGAAGGAGCCGAACCCATGGAGACCGCAGAGATGCCGGAGCTGCTGACCGTGGCCGAGGTCTGCGCCATGACCCGGCAGAGCAAGAGCAGCACCCACCGCGAGATCGAGGCTGGAGAGTTCGACGTCAAGCGCGTCGGACCCAAGGGCGGATCGATCCGCGTCACCCGCGCGTCGGTCGAGGCCTACCTCGCTCGCCGCACCGTCGCTAAGCCCGCCGACCTCGAGTCCGGCGCCCTGACCGCCGCCTAGCCCCACCGCCCGGCGACTTATCCAGGGCCGCCGGACACCCCGATCGGCCGCCCGCGTCCCGTGACTCCTCCCCCAACGGCCGGGGCGCGGGCGGTCCACCACCAGCAAAACGGCAAGCCCCCTTAGCTCAACGGAGAGAGCACCGGCCCACGGAGCCGGGGATGCACGTTCGAATCGCGCAGGGGGCACGCACAGCACGCAGACAGCAAACGGCCTCGGCGCCGATCCCGCGGCAGCCGAGGCCCGATCCGCAACTTGGAGGGAACGGATCGTGGATCACACCGTAGCAACCCCCGCCGACAGGGCCATCGGCCGCGCCGCCAAGCGCGTCAGCCGCACCCTGGTCACTGCCGCGAACAGCGGCTACAGCGAGACCGATGTCGCCAGCCTGCGCCGCGCCATGCGCCGCACCGGGCAGCGGGTCAACCGCCGCCAGCTCACCCACCTGCTCGACCTCGCCGCCGGGAGCGCCGCGTGAACACCGCGACCCCGACCCGCGACCAGGCCGTCATGCGCCAAACCGTCGACCGGCTCACCGAAGTCATCGCGCAACTCGGCCAGATCGCCGACGACATGACCGACCTCGCCAACGACGCTGGCACCGACATCCAGGGCGCCCAGCAGATCTGGAAGTTCGCCCGGTCTGCGGCCGACACCACGGATCTCGCGCTGATGATCGCGGACAACGAACTTAAGCTCGCCGAACGCGCCGGGAGCGCCGCCTGATGGCCGCCGCCGCGAGCGTCCCGACTCCGAGTCCGCACCTCGGGCCGGACGCTCGCGGCGGAGTGCCCAGTGGTCGGCGCGCACGGCGCGCAAGGCGCGCATGCGGCGCGCATGCGCGAGATGCGCACAGGTCAGAGGCCATACGCCGCGCATCAGGCTCCCGCCTCAGTGCTCTGATCGAAGTCGGCACGCCACAATTGCGCGTAACCGGACATCCCGGCAGCTTGGATCGATCCGTTGTCGGCCAACTCCTTCAGAGCGTTCTGGATCGTTCGCAGCTTGAGCGGACCACCCTCCAGCCGTGCCAGCACGTCGCCGATTCCGTTCGGCGTCAACGGCCTGCGCTCGTCCCGCAGTACCGCCAGGACACGCGCGCTGGCCTTGCGCGGGCCACCCCCGGAACCTTCTGTGCCATCGCCGTCTGCGAGCGGTTTCCCGGGCACCAGGACGACCGAGGTGACCGGCGAACCGTCCTCTCTCGCCTCGCCCGCGAGTTTGACCACCTCGACCGCGAACACCATGTCGCCCAACTCCTCGTCGTCCTTCTGCTTGTCCGAGGCGACCGTGATCCGCGTCTGGGCGGCGCCCTTGCCCTTCTTCGCCACCCGCAGCTCGGTCTGCAAAGCCCCCTTGACCGACGTCGAACCGCGTCCGTGCTCCCCGTTCAGGCCCTGGTGGTGCACGAGCGCCACGCACGCGCCGCAGGCCTCGCGCAGGGCCTCCAGCCGGTGCACGATCAGGCCCATCTCTTTGGCGGAGTTCTCCTCCACACCGACGGTGATGCGGGCCTGCGTGTCGAAGATGACCAGCACCGGGCGCAGTCGCTTGCACACCTCGATCAGGACCGCCCACTCCCCCAGGTCGGCGGCCTGGACCGGTCGGGGCAGGAACTTCACCCCAGTCATCTTGCGCCCGTAGTACTGCTCCCAGGCCCGCACGCGTTTGCGCACGCCGCCGCCCCCCTCGGCCACCAAATAGATCACCAGTCCTTGCTTGGTGCGGTGTCCGTGCCAGGGGTGGCCGCCGCCGATGTGGCCGGCGAAGTCGAGCATCACGAAGGACTTCATGGAGCCGGACGGCCCGATGACGCGCGCCATGCTGTTGCGGTACAGGTAGCCGTCGATCAGCGGCTGGAGTTCGGGGATGGCGTCGAGTCCGTCGCTGTCGAGCAGTTCGGCTTCGAGCGCGGCGACCGCCCGGTCGAGGGCGTCGGGTTCGGGTGCGTGGCGGGCGATGTCTTCTTCGCTCCAGCCGAGGTCGCGAAGCTGCTCGCCCTCGCCGGGCCGGACGGTGAGCAGGTCGGTCACCGTTGGCCCGCCCAACTGGCCCATTCGTGGGCGGTGAACCAGATCGAGTCGTCGTCGCTGTCGTTCGAGCGGGCGACCGGTTCGGGGACGGGACGCTTGAGCCGGTTCGCGTCCCGGCGTATCGACGCGGCCAGGCGCGACCAGTGCTCGGCTAGTTCGCGTTCGGCGGCTGCGACCCCTGCGGCATACCCGTCGTGGCGGCCGAGTTCGTACACCAGCCGCTCGCGGCGAAGCGCGTCGCGCAGTTCGGCCGCGACATCGGGCATCTGCGGGCAGCGCGCCGGGCTGTGGCAGGCGGCGGCGGGGCGCTCGTCCAGGGCGGTCACGAGGCGGCCGCCGACCCGGACGCTATTCCACGGGGACGCGGTACCTGAACTCGAAGCGGTCGCCCGCGCAGGCGAACACCGTCACCTCGACCGGCCGGTCGTCCTGCGTGTAGATGGTCCGCACCAGGTCCACGACCGGAGTTCCGGGGTGCAGGCGCAGTTGCGCTGTCTCGTCGGGCGTCGGCATCCGCGCCACCAGGTCCTCCACCGCGTAGGCCAGCGGCAGCCCCAGTTCGCGCTTGAGGTAGGCGTGCGTGCCGCCCGGCACCTCCGCAGCGGTTTGCAGCACGGGATCGCCGGCGAACTCCCGCGGGAAGTAGCTCAGCGCCACCTGCGCGGGTTCGCCGTCGAGCGTCAGCAGGACCCGGCGCAACAGCAGCGGATCGCCCTCGCCGACTCCCAGCAGTTCGGCGACTCTCGCCGGCGCGGGTTCGAGGTGCGCCGCGGTGACCTCTTGGCCCCGTTCGAAGTTCTGTTTCTGCGCCTCGGCCTTCATCGGCGGCGTCCCCTCGGATCGGCGCTGCGAGAGGTGGCGGGTCGATCCCTCGCGGCGCATTCGGCGCGGGTGCCGTACGAAGGTGCCCTTGCCCTGCCGAGTGACGACAAGCCCCTCGGACTCCAGCTGGCTGATGGCCTGTCGCACGGTGCCCAGGGCGCTGCCGGACTCGTCGATCAGCTCGCCGAGGGTCGGGAGTTTGTCGCCGTCGCGCAACTCCCCGCGCGTGATCCGCCTGCGCAGTCCGTTGGCGATCTGCGCGTAGGCCGGCGTCGGGTCGCCCGGATTGACGGTCACAACTCAACTCCCTGTCCTCGCCTTCTTTGAGTCTAGCGACAGAGTTGACAGAGCCACACTTATAGAAGACTATCAGAGGTAGCACACCGTGAGAATCGATGCAAACGCAGCAACGGCAGCGAGGGAGGCGTCAGTGAGTAGCCCCAAGGCCCCGGCCGGATTCAACGAGCCGAGCTTTTCCGTGGGGGAGTTCGCCGACGCCATCGGCGTGCACCGCGTCACGGTGCGCCGCTGGATCAACCGGGGCCTTCTGGCGCACTGGCTGACCCCGACCGGGCGTGTCCGCATCCCGCAGAGCGCAGTCGACTCGGGCGTCAAGGTCCGGGCCGCCACCGAGACGCACGCCGCATGAATACGAAAACGGCCCGGCCGGAGGGCGAACTCCAGCCGAGCCATCGATCCGCCACCTTGGAGGGAAACCGGATCATGCAGAGCCTAACCGGAACCGACACCACCGCGCTCGCGCTGGCCGCCGCGCAGCTCGACCCCAAGCAGACCGCCGCCGTCCAGGCCGCGCACGCCGCGTACGAGGCCCGCATGCGGGCCCTGCGCGCCGAGAACACCGACGCGCTCCTGCTCGTGTTCGAAGCCGCGCGCCCCACCCTCACCGACACCCAGACCCGGGCCCTTGACTGCATGGCCCGCATCACCCGCGAGCGCGGGCGCGAGAACGGCGGTGCCTGATGACCATCCACGAGCCCGGCTCGCCCACGCACGCCTGGCGCTGCACCGTCCCCGGCTGCACCGGACCGCGTTCCTGTGGCGCCGGCTACCCCTCCCAGTCCGCCGCCGTGCACGCCGAAGCCCGCCACACCGACAAGACCCACCCCGCCACGGGCGCGAACGGCGGCACACGATGAGCCCGAACACGCACCCGACCGCAGCGCCCGCGATCAGCGCCCTGGACAACCTCGCGAACTGGACCCCGGCCAACGCCGACGAACTGGCCCGCGTCCTGCAAGCCGTCCACAACCACAGCGAGCACACCGTCATCAGCGCGCTGCTCGACGTCCTGGACAACCTCGCCACCACCAGCTTCGGCATGCAGGGCGTCAACCCCGAGCAGTCGCGACTGATCGCCGGACACCTCGAGCGCGCCGGCCAGGGCATCGCCGCTGCGGCGGCCGACTGGATCGACCGGGCACGCGAAGCCACCGGAGCGGAGTGGACGCGATGAGGCGCCCCCCGATCGCACTCGCCGCCGCGCGCCTCTACCTGCGCCTATGGCCCCTGATCGGCGTCTGCGGGCGCTGCGGACATCGCATCAGCGCCGACACGCACTCCGTCCTCGTGCTGCGCAACTACAAGACCCTGCGCCGCGTGCTGATCCATCAAGGCCCGTGCCCGCCGCAGCTCATCCGAGCCGCCGCTGTGAAGGAGTCCGCGCGATGAGCCTGCGCACACGCCTCGCCCTGCGCCTGCTCGGCGCCAGCGCCGGCAAAGGCGACTACGACGACGGACACGCCGCAGCCCGGCGCGAGACCACCGCCCGACTGCGCGCGATCCTCGACGCCCACCCGATGCGGGTCACCGGCGAAATCCGGCAGCTGATCGCTGATTTGCAGAAGCCCGCGAAGGAGTCCGCGCGATGGGGCGCCTGATCCACAGCCTCGGCCGGTGGCGCGGGACGCACTGCGACAGGTGCGGGCGGCGCATCACCGGCAAGCAGAGCGCCGCTGCCGGCCCAGGCAACCGCCGGCTCGTGCACTACAACCCCGACCACTGCGACAGTGCGACCCGCCGGCCGCGCGACCGCCGCCGCGCGACCCGTGTCGCCATGGCGGCCGCCGCGATCCTCGCCCTCGCCGCCATCGCCGTGCTGTTTCTCGACCACAACCGCAGCCACCACCGCCCCGAACTGGCCGCCATCGCCGCCACCGCGGCCGCGTTCAGCGCCGCGCAGATCATCGAACGGCGCCAGCACATCCGCCGCCCGACCGGCAACGACCCCGCACTGCGCGAGATGACCCGCAAGGACAGCGAGCGATGAGCACCTACCCGCCCCAGGCCGTCGAGAACGCCGCCAACCGGCTGATGAGCACCCTCGCCCTGCACGAGGACTCGCGCGGCACCGTCACCGACTACCTCGCCGACGCGTACGACGCCGGCGGCAACAACGCCCTGCGCGCCGCGATCCCCGCCGCCACACTCGACGACCTGCGCGCCATCCGCGAAGACGCCGCAGCAGCCATCAACGAGCCCGCACGGCGCCTGGCCGCCCTGCACCGCATCGTCGCAACCGCCTCCCGCATCGCCGACGGCCTGAACCAGGGCCGCGCCGAGCACGTCGCCGACAGCCCCGACTGGTGGTGCGCGCACCACGGCGAGGACGGCATGGACACCGACCCCGAGCCCTGGTGCCACGGCTGCGTCGAAGCCGGCGTCACCAGCGCCCCCGCGCCCGCGGCGACCTCCAACGCCGACGCCGCCGGATGGGGCGACCAGCGATGAGCGCCCTCGCCTCCCACCGCCCCTGGTGCGCCGACACCGGCCACACCCCCGACACCCCCTGCACGTCCGCGCCGCTGCACGCCGCCACCACCCAGCCCGGATACGCCGACGGGATCACCGCTGCCACCCTCAACCTCACGGCCGAGGACGACGGCACAGCGCTGCTGAACGTGTTCACCACCCACCCCGAGGACACCCTCGGCACGTACGGCTTCAGCCTGCGGCCCGGACAGATCCGGCCCTTCGCGATGGCGCTGCTCGCCCACGACGCCCTGCTGCTCGGCGACGACGCGGCAGCCGGCTACTACAGCGCCGAAGCCCGACGCGGACAGGACGGCGCCTGATGGCCGCCTGCGCCCCGAAGACGACCGCCCCCGCCGGACCGAAGCTGCGGCACGTGGCCACCATCGCGCACGCCGCACCCGGCGAAGCCCGCATCACCTGCACCTGCCGCACCCTGCGCACCAGCGTGGACGTCGACGACCGCACCGCCCTGCGGTTCGTGCTCTGGGACCACCTGCGCAACCAGCCCGACGTCGACCACCTGCTCGTCGACGACGCACGCACCCGCATCCTCTACACCCTCGACGAAAAGGCCGAACCCGAAGTCCGGCTCATCCTGACCGGAGCGACGCGATGAGCGGCATCGAAACCGGGCCGAGCCCCGCCGACATCATCAACCGCGCCGCCGCCGCGCTCGAGGCCGCAGGCAAGCCGCTGCTCGCGCAAGCCGTAAGACTGCTCGCCGAACGCGCCGAAGACCTGGCCGCGGACGCCGAGCAGCTGCAGTCCGCGCTCGCCGACGCGGCACAAACCGCGCAAACCTGGGCCGCCGTACACGCGCAGACCGAAGAGGCCGCGGAAACCCGGGCCCGCATGTACCGGCTCGCGACAGAAAACGCCGAGCACTACCGCGACGCCCTCCAGCGGATCGCGAAGAGCACCAGCCACGAGGACGCGGTCTCGATCGCGCAAGGAGCGCTGCGATGACCAGCCAGCCGATCACCGCCACCGCGACGCGCGGATGCCAAGCGCCCGTCACGCTCACCGTCCACGACAACGCCGGCACCTACCGAATCGGCCCGCTGGCCCCTGCCGAAGCCGACGCGATCACCGCGCTGCTCGCCGGCCCGACGCACGCCATCACGCGCGAACAGGACGCAGGCCGATGACACCGCCGATCACCGCGACCCCGACCGTCACCGTCGGCTGCTGCGTCGCCTGCCTGCTTGGGCAACGCCACGACGAGCACGACACCACCCTGCCCGCCGTCCAGCGCGCCAGCATTACCGCGCCCGCCCGGCGCACCCACGCCGGCTACGCAGCGACACCGCTGCCCGGCTACGGCGAAACCGACCACTACCCGGCTCCCTAAGGAGCAGCGCCATGGCCAGCTACACCCCCGACCCCGACCAGGTACGCCTGATCGCCTACACCTACCTCGTCGGCGGCTACGCCAAAAACGGCACCGTCGCCGACATGCTCGCCAAAGACGCCGCCGGCAGCGGCGCCTGGACCCGCGGACTCGACGCCCAGCAGACCGAAACCCTGCGCGCCGCCATCGAACACGCCCTGGCCGGCGCCCACGAGGCCGTCCTGTTCGACATCACCGACCAGGACGGCGACCCCGCCGGACGGCAACTGATCTGGGACGACCGCGCCGCCGAGGCCGACATCGTCGAGAACCTGCCCGACGCCGGCTGGTTCGACGGCCCGATCGAGGACGACGAGGACGACGGGGACGACGAAGACGACGACCGCCCGCAGCAGTGCCTGAGCCCCGAGCCGTTCGCGGCCACTAAGGAGAACTGATATGCCCCACGCCCTCGCGGCCTTCGCGCACCACCACCCCGCCATCGCCACCCTCGCGACCCTCGCCGTGCTCTACCTGCTGTTCCACCACAGCCACTACCGCCGACACCGGCGCAACGGGCTCAGCGTGTGGGTCAGCGCCAAGGGGCCGTTCGGAACGCGCGTGAGCAAGCGGTTCTGACCGCCTCCGCGATCCGGCGCGGCGCGAGCCGACCGGATGGCATGGGCGACCAAGCCCCGCCGAAACAACCGAGAGGAGACCCACCGCATGGGCCGCAAGGACCCCAAGCCCGAGGTCACGCAGGAGTTCCTGGAGCAGTCCTCCGAGCGCCTGTGTGACGCCGCCGACCAAATCAAGGCCGGACACCCGATCCAGGGCGGCAAGGCGTTCGTCAAGGAACTGCTCCGCAAGCCGTAACCAATCGCCCGGGCGACCACCACCGCCCGGCCCGACCATCCAACGACACCGCCGAAGGAGGCGAGACCGATGCTCGCGATCACTCTTCTGCTGCTTGTCCTGGGCGCCGTGCTCGCCGCCTTCGGCACCGCCGGGTTCGCCCTGAACTGGGCGGCACCGGACCACGACAGCCTGCGGTTCGCGCAGATCCTCGCGAAGACCGGCCGCCGGATGTCCGCTGCAGGCCTCGCCCTGTACGCGCTCGCGCACTACGGCGCGTCCGGGCCGACTCTGATCGTCCTGATCGCCGTCGGCATCACCGCCGCCGCGACCTACCTGACCGCCACCACCAACGTCATCGTCCCGAGCGGAGCCACGCCGTGATCCCCGAACTGTCCACCCCGCGCGACGCCGCCCAGGCGGTCAACGAACTCGCCGGCATCCCCGGCGCCGGCGCACACGAGGAAGCCCTCACCCGACTGATCACCACCGGCGCCCGCGGCGGCTGGAGCAGCCTCACCCAAGCCGACTTCGACCAGGCCCAGGACGCCTTCGACGACGCCGTCGGCCGGCCGCGCCGCAAGCGGCAGAACCCGATCCTGTGGAAGATCGGCTTCTGGTGGCACTGGCACGTCACCAGCCCGATCGTCTTCCCCGCGATGGAAGCATTCGCGGCCTTCTGGTGGTTCGCGGCGCGCCAATGGTTCCCCGGCGCCATCCGCGTCGCCGTCGCACAGGGCCCGACCCGCGCGCTGATCGAGGACGTCAGCCGGTTCGGCGCGATCCGTCGCCGCCGCTGGGCTCGACGCCGCGCGCAGCCCGTGCGCCGCTCACACCCGCACCGGTTCGGCACCCACGAACTGATCGTCATCGACCTGGCCGGCGCCACGCTGGCCGACTACGCCGCAGCATTTCCCAACGCCCGCCACGAAGGGTTCTAACCAATGGCCAAGCCCAAGTACGTGATCACCGCCACCCGCAGCGACGGGCAGTCCGTCAGCGCCGTCGACCGCGCGCTCGGCGTCGTCGGAGGCGCCGCCGTCTACAGCGACCAGGAGCTGGACGACCGGCTCAAGGACCTGCCGAGCCATCCCGGCGTCACCGTCACGATCCGCAACGCCAACGACGGCTGACCCCAAGACTCCCCGCGCGCGTCCAGGCGTAGCGCGGGGCAAACGCCACCGGCGCTAACCGGTGACGAACGCCCGGCCCCGAGTGGTGCCCCTCCACACCGTTCGGGGCCGGGCATCCACCGCATTTCCGAAACCACACCAGAAACAAGCCGGACCCTGATTCACCGCCACGGAAAACGTCCGGAGAGGAGCGTACTGTGGACATCAACAATGCAGCGTCGGACCAGTGCGCTAACACCGATCCGACGCCGACTAACACGACCCGCTATCCAGGAGCGAGCGACGTGCCTACGGCAGAGAATATCCGCGCGCCCAAGGGCAAGCGAACCCCCCGCGACGACGAACCCACCCCCGACGCGCCCGGCGACGTCATGACCGTCCTACGGCACGGCGGAACCGCCGCCCTCGCCTGCGCCGCCGCCAGCTCCGCCGTCTCCCTGTACTGGCTCGCGATCCTCGTCGGCTGGCCCGCCGCTCTCGCCTGGCTGCTGCCCGCGAGTCTCGACGTGTACGCCGGCACCAGCCTCTACGTCGGCTACCGCCTGCCGGTGCGCCACCCGGCCGCGAAGAGCGCGCGGCGCAACGCCCGCTTCGCGCTGTCCCTCTCGGTCGCCTCCAACGCGATCTACCACGCGCTCGTCCTGTTCGGATCGGCGTGGCCGGTGTGGGTCCACGACACCCTCCTCGTCGCCGTTTCCGCGTTGCCGCCGATCGTCGTGGAGCGGTTGCTCCACCTTCGTTCGAAGGTCGGCAACGGCGGCGCGGCAACACCCCTCCCGGCAACGGCAACAGGCAACAGCTCCCTTGCGGCAACACCGACCCCCGTTGCGCGCACGGCAACATCCGCCATCCCGACCGCTGCCCCCGCTCCGGCAACGGCCTCCGCGGCAACGCAGCCGCTCCGGCGGCAACAGGCAACAGGCAACGGCGTCACCCGGCTGACCACCTCCGCCGAGAAGGAGGCGATCGTCGCCAAACTGCTCGACGAGCACGGCGACGACTACCCGCTCACCCTCATCGCCGCCGCCATCGGCACCGTCCACCGTGCCACCGCGATGAAAGTGCGCGACCGCGTGATCAACGCACGCGCCAAGACGCAGACGGATGTCGAAGACGGCGCCGACGACCCCGAACTGGCCGCGGCGGTGACCGCATGAGCGCCTACACGGCACGACACGTCGACGACGACTACGACGAGGACACCGAAGATTTCCCGGCGCAGCCCGCGACGCTCCCGGCGCGTGTCGTGTCGCCGCGCGGCCTGGACGATCAACTACCGCAGGTCATCCACCCCACCGCGATCCAGCCCGGGCGATACGTCCCGCACCCCCACCAGATCCTCGACCCCGCGCATGTTGCGCGACTCATGGGCGCCCCGACCCGCCAAGCACCCCGCTGGCTGGTCGGGGTCAAAGACCTCTTCGGGCACGCCGCCGACCACCACGTCCTGCCCGCCGCAGGCGTCCTCACCCTCTTCGGCGTCTCCGCATGGGCCCACTCGCAGCCCTACCACCCCCTGATCGGCGGCTCGATCATCGCGGTGGGCGCCTACCTGATGCGCGCCGGCATCAAGGCCCACCGCCACCACGGGGCCGACGCCGACGCTGTGTTCACCAAGGGACTGCTCGGCGCCGGGGCAACGCTCAGCCTCACCGGGGCCGTTGCCTGCGCCGGCCTCTCGCCGTGGTCCGCCGTTGCCGTTGCCCTCGCGCTCGGCGGCTCCTACGTTGCCTGGCACCAGTGGCAACACCACAAGACCGAACGCGTCCGCGAGTTCTCCGTAGCCCTGGTCGCGGCAGGCAACACCGGGCCGAGCCCGTTGCCTCCCGTTGCCTACGCGCCCGGCGCGCTGCCCTACTCCGACGAGGAGGCGCGGCTGCGCGCCGCGTTCCTGAAGCTGAAGGCGCCCGATGTCATCGTCTCCCCGGTGCGCCGGATCGCCGACGAAGTCTGGTCGGTGTACGTCGACCTGATCGACACTACGTTGACAGCCGATGGCGTCCAAAAGGACGCCCAGCGCCTAGCGGCGTACACCCGCGGCGCCCGGCGCGTCGAGGTGCTCCCCGGGGCACGCCCCAGCCAGGTCAAGGTCATCGTGTACGAAGGCGACGACCCACTGGAGGAGCCCGTCGTCGGCCCCGGTCCCGAGATCGAGTCGATCCTGGACCCCCTCGACCTGGGCGATTTCGAGGACGGCAGCCCCATCGAGCAGCCGTTTGCCTGGAACCACACTCTCATCGCGGGCGCCACCGACAACGGAAAATCCGGAATCCTCGACGACATCATCATCGGCACGCTCAAATGCCGCGACGTGGTCCGCATCGGAATCGACTGCAAAGCCGGCGCCCCCGCTTTCGGCGTATACCGCCCGGTGATGTTCCACCTCGCCAGTACGCCCGAGGATGCGATGCGGGTTCTCGCTGGCCTGGAAGCGGTCTATGAATACCGCGGGCGCAAACTCGAGGAAATGGGCGTGCCCTCTGAGGAGAACGAGGACGGGGTTCCGGTGCGCAAGTGGCGCCCGGAGTTCGGCCCGTTCATCCTGGCGCTGATCGACGAGTTGGAGCGGCTGACCTCCGAGTACAAGGGTGCGGCCAAGCGCGTCCAGCGGCTCAACGCCCTGGTTCGCTATGTCGGCATCATCCGCGTGGACGCGACGCAGACCCCCAGCAAGGAGGTGTTTGGCGGCACCACGGACGCGCGGCTGAACTATCAGGTGCGTATCGGGCTGCGGACCACCGAGACCACCGCGAACAACATCATCATGGGTCCTGGCTCGACTGGGCGTGGCTGGTTGCTGAACCTGCTGGATCTCCAAGGCAAGCTGATGATCCAGTCACGGCAGCACGATCGGCCGCGGATCGGCCGCGCCAACTGGTACACCGACCAGCGCATCGCGCGGTACGTCGCCGAGTTCAAGGACCAGATCGAGGACCTTGACGAGGGCAGTGCGGACGCGTTCTGGGACGGCTACCACTCCTACGGGCAGGCCGACGAAGACGAAACCGGCGGCGACGGCGACGGTCCGCGCGGCGGCCAGCCGGAACCGCGCGACGAGGTCCCCGCGCACGGCAAGCGCGGCCTGTACCTGGTGCCGACCTACCCGGACGGCTCGCAGATCGACGAGAAGTTCCAGGCACTGTGGCGGCTGCTCGGCGAGTTCGGCGCGGCCGGCGCGACCCGCAAGCAGCTCGCGGCGCGAGCGGAGGCGCTGGGGCACAGGTACAACTCGCCCTCGTGGATCGGGCAGCGCCTGGAGTTCTGGCGCGAGAAGGGCTATATCGACTGGCGCAAGGACGCCGGGGAGATGGTGCATTGGCGCATCGACCTGCGTAGCGAACGGGAGGACGCCGATGGCGCGGCGTCGTAGGTCCCCGCTGAAGAAGGCGCTGCACGCCATGGCCCCGCACCGCGTGCTCTGGAGAGTCATGTCCGGCCCCGAAGTCGTGAGGGCGGCGCGCTCCACGTTCGGCACGTTCACGCGCACCAGCGCCGCCTCCCGCAAGAAGCAGATCGCCAAGGGCAAGGTCGTCCCGACGAAGAAGACCGCGGCGAAGAAGACGGCCAAGCGCGCCGACCCGTACGCGGCGGCGCTCGGCATCCCGGCACAGAACCGGGCGGCCGCTGCCAGGCAGGCCAAGTCCGCACAGCCGGTGAAGAAAGCCGCCGCGCCCCGCACGGCGAAGGCAGCGAGCACTCCTGTGCCCGTGCGCAACCCGGACGGCACGTTCAACGGCTCCCGCTCGGTGTCGACGTTCGGTCCGGCCGAGCAGGAACGCAACCGGCAGGCCTGGACCGGCTACGTCGATCCGACGCTACGCATCCGCAACTCCCGCACCCGCCGTAGCTGACACCGCCGACAGCCGAAAGGACGTGACCGAGATCCTCGGCCATTCGCACGCGCTGTCCGGCGCCACCGCGTTCTCCGCCGTGGCCTGCCTCGCGCCCGCCGTCGGCGTCCACCCCCGCTGGGGCGCCGTCGCCGCTGGCCTGCTGGCTTCCGCAGGCGCCGCGCTGCTGCCCGACGCCGACCACCCGCGCTCCGTCCTGGCACACTCGTTCGGCCCGGTCACCAAGGCGCTGACCCGGTTCGTACACCGCGTCTCCGGCGGCCACCGCCACGCCACGCACTCCCTGCTGTTCGCCGCGCTGATCCCGCTGCTCACCTGGTTGGGGGACGCGCTCGGCGGACGCTGGTTCGAGATCGGCGTCCTGTTCGTGCTCTACACGTTCGCCGCCCGCGCCCTGCGACTCGCACCCGGCGCGTCATCCTCGGTCGGCATTGTGGCGGCACTCGCGACCTGGTTCACGCTGCCGGACCTGACCTGGCTGCCGTGGGCGGTCGCGGCCGGGATTTTGGCGCACCTCGGCGGGGACTGCCTCACCAAAGAGGGCTGCCCGCTGCTGTGGCCGCAGCGCAGGCGCTACATGGTCCCGCTCGTGCAGCGCACCGGAAACAAGATCGAGACCATGCTGTTCGCGCCCGCGTTCGTGCTCGGCGCCGCAGCGCTGCTCGCGTACGGGCGCTGACCGCGATACTGGCCGCAGCCGCCCGAAACTGAGGAGAACCGTGAACACGACAACCGCCGAGACCGCCGCGCGCACCGAACTGGTCGGCAACGTCCGCGACCTGCAGAGCGCCACGCTCGCCGAGATCATCCGCGCGCGCAGGGCCGACGCCGACCAAGACGCGCGGGGCGCCGCAAGCGAGACCTCGTTCAACAGCGCCGTGTAGCGCGACGCCGGGCAGGTGGGACGCGAAAGCCCCGGCGCCAAGGCCGGGGCTCGCAACCCCGCTCGGCGGGGACAACGTGCAGTCCATTCGAGGGAACGGACGACCCCCGCCTGCGCGGGGAGCGACAGTGCCCACTGTAGTGCCGCCGCGAACGGCGCGTCAGCTTTCTGCGAGATCCGTTCGCCTGCCACGCCCCGGCCGTGCCGCCTTCGCGTCACGGACCTGCTGCTCGTCGAACCGCGCCTCCGGACGCCCGCTCGCTCCCCGCTCATACCCCACGGCCGCCACGCCCCAGCGGGAGAGGGTGCGGCTGGCCGACTTCACCGAAGCGGCGCCCAGGAACTCGGCCACCTGGACGATGGACCACGTGTCGGTCACAGGTAGCTCTCCTTGAGGACGTTGATCGCCGTGGCGGCCTCCTGCTTGGTCAGCGCGCGGATCGCGTCCATGTCCGGCTCGTACACGCCCGGGCCGACGCGGCGCGCCAGCGGGTGAGTCTCGACCGGGCCGCTGCCCTGGCGGATCGCGGAGCGCAGCAGGTCGGCGATGTACTCGACCTGGCGCGCGGTGGCGCCGTTCGGGTTGGGTCCGATGACGGCGGCGACCGGGTCGTTGAACTCCTTGATACGCCGTTCGACCTCGCGGGCGGCGGTGGCCTTGAAGCCGCTGGCGCGTTCGCCGGTGATGGTGGTGTCGCCGCCGCACCAGGCCTCGATCGTCTCGTCGTCGATGCCTGCGTCTTGGGCGAGGCGGTGGATGCGCTTGGCTTCGGTGGCGCTGATTCCCATGGTGTCCCCCTGCGGTCGTTCTTGCTGACACCCCTAACTATGCCGTACATACGGCGTAGTGTCAAGACGGCGCTCTCGCGAGAGCGCGGCAGCACGCGACCGGACCGCGACGGCCCGAAACAGCGAAAGCCGCCTAACCCCGGCGCGGCCCTCGCATGTGCGTGGCGGGCGTGCCTCACGCTCGCGCGTCCGACCCCGTCCGATCCGGCTTGCACGGCAGGTCGCCAACCGCCACACTCGGCGCAGAAACAATCACGCCCGCCCCCATGACCGGTGAGGACGGGCTGCGCGTCCGTTCGGGTGCCTGGCGGCTACGCTCGCCGTATGGACATCCGGGACTTCATCGCCGCGCGCCTCGACGAACGGGAGCGAGCGCTCCCGTCGGCCCTTCCCGGTCCGTGGTCGACCGAAGTGGATCGCGGCAAGATGCAAAAGTCGCTAGGCGAGAGCGAGGGCCACTACCTGTTGCGCGCCGACGACGGCGCTCTGGTCGCCGAGAGCGTGCGCGGTAACGCGCTGCTGCACCTGCGCGGCCATGACCCCGTCTGGGCGCGCGCCGACATCACGGCGAAGCGGCAGATTCTCGGCGCATACGATCGCGCTACCGCCCGCTTTGACGAAGCCCTCAGCAGTCCGCCCGACACCGACGCCGACGCTAGCGCCTTCAGCGCGCGGTCTCACATGGACCTGGTGTTGCGGCTGCTGGCCGCGATCGACGCGGATCACTCGGACTTCAACCCGGCATGGAAGCTGGACGTGTCATGACCGGCGAGCCCGGACCGCCAGCGGTCCGCAAGTTCTCGATCCCGCTGAGCGTTTCCGCTGCCGACCTGACCGACGCGCAAGAGATGCGCGAGCACGAGCGGCGCCGGACCGCGATGACGCCCGAGCGCGCCGAGCGTCGGGCGCGGCAGGACGCCGAACGGGCGGCCGCGCTCGCTGCTGCGGTAGTCGACTGGCAGGCGGTGTGCGACCGGCTTGCGAGCAACGCCCCGGCACTGGCCGTGCTCGCGATCCACAAGCCGGCGAACTCCTACGGCTGGCGCTCGTGCGCGCACTGCCGTGAGGGCGACGAGTGCGATCTGGTCGGGTGGCCGTGCGAGACCTTCACCGCAGTCAAGGATGCGTGACGTGGACCAGGACCTGACGCGGCACCTCGTCAACTGCACCTATTACCTGCGCACGCCTGCGGCCGGCCACGACGGGCAGACCGGCTACCGGTATGACTTCGTGGACACGAGCCGGTTCCATAACACGCTCACGCAAATCCTGACGCTGCACCCGCCGCAGGTCGGCGACCTGATCCACTTCGACGAGGGCTACCGGGTCGTGGAGCGCTCTTGGTCGTACTCGCGGTACGGCTCGACGAACTGGCCGGGCGGCGAGCCGATGCAGACCGTCGGGCCGGACCTGACATTGATCGTCGAGCGGTTCGACGGCCCGTTCGTCAACGAAATCCCGACGCCGGACGCTGGCGACGATGCGTGACGTACAGCCCGACGGAATGAGGGACGCGGCATGATCACCGATGCGGTAATCCACTGCGAGAGCCCGACAAAGTCGTTCGATGACCCGTGCCCGCCGCTGAAGCTGTACCCCACCATCAAATACGACGGGCGCATGGCGACGGACGACGACCGCGTTGCCCTGGACGACGTGCCGCGTGCTCTTGCCGAACGGATGCGCCTGAAAGGCTGGGTCACGGTAGACGGCAAGCACTTCTGCCCGCGCCACACCCCCGACAAGATCGGCAATGTGATCCAGCTCGGCGGGGAGTACGTGCCAATCGGTGACGGCTGGGAGGCGCGGGTGCCCGACGGTGCGATGAACACGATCCTGGAGATCGAAGTGCGGCGCGTCCCGGATGCGGCACCAGGCGAGGGCGTCTGACGTGGAATTCCCGCGCGAGATCATGATCGACCAGGACGAGCACGGCGCCCCGCGCGTCACGATCGACGGGCAACCGCTGCCCTGGTACACGGCGGGGATCATCGTGCCGCCGCCGTCGCGCGACCAGATGCCGACCGTCGTGCTCACGATCCCGGCGGAGAGGGTCGTCATGGTCAACGAGATACAGCCGCCTGCGGCGAAGGAGTCCGGGCCGCCATACCGGTGCTCGCACCGCGGCTGCCTCGGCCAGCATTCGACGCCGAACGAGACGTGCTGCTGATATGAGCGAACAGCCGGACCGCTTCACGACCGAGGGCGCGCTGGACGAAGTTCTAGATGCGATCGAGGCCCGTCTGCGCGCATCGTGGGAGTCCGAGCATCCGGACGGCTTCGAAGGCAACGGCTGGGATGAGTGGCAGCAGGAGTACGAGCGCCGGGACGCTGCCGCGGGTTCGGAGGCGCGGCGGTGAACGGGCGCTGGCGCCGGGCGCTGTCCACGGTCGTCGACTTCTCTGGCTGGCGTTGGATCCAGGATGACTGCCTGACCGCGTGCCTGAGTTACCTGGCGATTGCCGCCATGCTTACGCTGCTCGCCGTCGTGGTCTACATCGCGGCCACCCGCTGACGGCGGGTAGGGCAGAGAGCCGAACGCGCGCCCCGGCTAGTCCGGATGCTGCATAGCCTCCCACGGCTGCGGCTTCGGCCGGAATGAGATCACGTCCTGGCCATCGCCCGTGTGGGTCCATTCGGGGTCGCGCTCCCAGTCCTCGCCGAACACCAACTCGTGGCTGGGCACGCCGAGCAGGTTGAGCAGGAACAGCACCTGCGTCGGGGCGTCCGCGCGCGGCGTCTCGTCGGGCTCGACCTTGTACAGCGCGTCGATCGGCCCTTCCGGGAAAGCCACCGAGCAGCGTGCGGGCGGCATGGTCGCCCCGTCGCGCAACCTGATGTCTACGGATCGCGAGAGGTTGGCGTCGGCCTGCTGCGAGAGCAAGCCGAGGGCTGTTTCCAGCGGCGAGCGCAGCACCATCTCGACGCGCGTACTGTCGATCAACGCGGTGGGGGCCGTTCGTGCGCCGACGGTTCGCAGCGTGAACTCGGCGATGCTGGCGATGCGCACGACCGGCATCTTCACGGCGACGCGGCGGCCGGGCCAGGCGACCGCCAGGAGCATCTCGCGGGACGGAGTGAGGGGCATGACGCCAGTGTCTCGCACGGCGGGTAGGCCGAGGGACTCGAACCCTCGAGGCAGCTCCGGGCGGGCGGCGGCAGTTCCCGTTGGCGGGGCCGACGGTTCTCGCCGCTGGACTCCTGCCAAGAGTTCTTCGCGCTGAGGTCTGACTCGATAACGATTTCATTACGGACTTGTTGGACTGGGAGCGACCCGCAAGGACTCGCAGGGATTTGCACTTACCCCTCGGATGTATAGGGCCATAGAAGGGGGGACGCCATTGAGTACTTAAAGGCACATTCCCTTTTACGCAGGTCAGATGCTGTGTAACACTCCCCAGCATGACGAGTTGGGAACAACGCAAAGCCATCGGCGACGTGCTGGAGCAGACTGTTGCCGAAGAATTGACGCTGCGCGGCTGGGCTGTAAATCCATGGGGGCAAGGAATACTCACTCGCCCCGTGCGTGGCGCTCTTCACCGCACCGATTCCTCGCTTCGCTGGACCCCCGACTTGGTGGTCGCGCGAGACGAGATCGTCGCCTTCGTCGACTGCAAGGGGCGAATGACCAGCGGTGCCACGAACAGGCACTGCATCGAACGGGCCGCAGTCCGGGCGCACCTGCAACTCGCGGCGCTAACTGAACTGCCGGTCTACTACGTCTTCGACAGCCTCGGGGTGCTGACGCCGCATGACGTCGTGATGGCCGGACGAATCGGCCCGCATACGAATGTCGGCTCAGGAGCGCCCTACTACCTAATCGGCACTGGCCATGACCGCGCATTCGACGACATCTTCGGTGCCCACGAGCGACTCGCGATGGGCAATCTCGCCGTTTAGGGCCGGGAGCGGGATTCGAACCCGCGTCGTCCACCTGATCCAGGCCGTTCCCTGGCGCGTGGCATCTCAGGGCGCGGCTCGCGGCTGCTCGGCCTACCGCCTTGCGGCGGGCACCACCTGGCATATCCCGGCGCGAAAGGGGAGCCACACTCTGGCGACGGCCCCTGTTGACTCAGGCGCCACGGTGTCGGCAGGCCCTCGCGGGCGCGGTAGTGACGGGCCAGCTCCGGTAGGCATGTTTCCGCATTGCCCACAGCCCCTCGGGTGTCACGCCTACTCGCTGCGGGATAAGGGCAGCTTACTGCGCCTCGATCGCGGGGCGCGCAGGTGTTTCCACCTCGGCCGCTGTGTCCGGCTTGTGCAGTTTCAGCCCCAGCGAATACTTGGCCATTGACGGGATCGAGACCACCTCCCAGTCTCCGCTCCGGACAGCGTCGAACTCCTCCCCCGTGATGTCCACCTCGCCGCCGAGCCGGTCCAGCAGCACGGCGATGACCGCGAGCATTTCGCGGCGCTCCAATTCGGCGGATGCCTCGGCGCGGTGCGCGCGTCGCATGCCTTCGGTCAACTCCACGATCAGGCTCCGATCTGTCGTCAGACGACTTCGCCGCGAACCGGTTCGCGGGACTTCGTTCCGCGCACGAGCCAGACGCGTTCGCGCGGCTCGGAGCGCTCTCGGCGGAAATCGCCGCCCTCCCACGCCGAGACGATCTCAATGTCATGTTCTAGGATCCCGGACAGCGCTTCGGCGATGCGCGGCATGTCCAACTCGTCGCTGATGCCGTCGAGATCCTTGCTGAACAGGGCGACCGCCCGCACCTGATCGTCGGGCGTGCGCCGCAACGGCATGACGACCGAGAAGAAATCGCCGTCCACCTGGCGTGCGGCGGCGATGAACGCCTCGACACGGTCAGGCTCGTCGTAGAGGAACGAGGTGATGTGCATGTGCCGGTCGCTCACGTCAGGCCCCGATCGCGTTCGGGTCGCGGACAACCTCGCCGTTGATCACCGCGGGCTTGGGTGTCGCCTTGATCCGATAAGCGAGCGACGGCATGTCCTGCCAAATCATCATCTCGGCGCCCTCGAACTCCACGATCTCCTCAGCCGTGATCGTCACTTCGCCGCCAAGCCGCGAGACGAGTATCCCGATCAGCCAGTTGCGCAGTTCGACGGCGTCCGTTGGCCCGCTCATCGGCTTCCCGCTCCTGGTCCGCGCATCGTGGCCTGCTCCTCGGCCGGTCCGACCGGTGCCGGCCCGTTGTCCTCGGTGAGCATCTTCAAGACCGTGGCGCGCGAGTAGGCCGAGGCCGCGATCCTGGCGATCTCGTTACGGCCGACACCATCCCGGTCTGCACTTGCGAGCGCGCCGCGCAGCGTGTCGCGGGACGCGACGAACCGCTTGACGGCGCCGTGCAGTGTGACCGTCTTCAGGTCGATGTCGGCGGCGAGCACGAGAACCGGGTGGCCGGGGAGCCGGGTGTTCATCTGCTCGCCGAGGCGCTCGATCTCGTCGTAGTCCAAGTCTGGCGGCACGCGCAGCAGGATCGTGTCGCCGGGCTCGAGCTTGAGCCGGGACGCCTCGGCGAAACGGACCTCGACCTCAGCCACGGTACGTGATCCTCTCCCCGTCGATGGTCGCGTCGCCGATGGCCCCGAACTCACGGCCGTACCCAGGCTGTTCGCGACGGCGCGCTGCGGCCTCGTCGAGCAGCTTCTCCATCGCCTGCACCGACGTGAGCCACGGGCCGCGCTGTTCGTGGCGCTGCTCGCACCCGTCACTGTGCTCGTGGATCTCGTAGCGGCCCGCTGTGGCCGTCGAGCACGGGTGGCAGCAGTAGGCGACGCCGATCTTCACCTGCCGGAAGCAGTCGGGCTTGTCGCACTTGTGCAGGCCGCTGTGCGCGCCGCCCACGGTGGGCATGGCCGCGTACCGGTCCGACTGCGGATCGCTCATCGGCGCACCTCATGCCCACACGGCAGGCAGGTGGCCGCGTCCGAGGTGAGGGCGGCTGATACTTCACCGGCGGCGCTTTTCGACACTGCGAGGCTGCCGACCGCCCGGATCGCCTCCACGACGGCGCCGCATTCGGGGCACTCACGCCGGTCGCCCTCGGCGTAGGTCAGCGTCAGGACCTGCTTCGGCGGCGTAGTCGGCAGATCGCCGAGGAGGACATCGATCGCTTCCCGGCTGAGCGGGATGTCGGGCATGTTGACCCCGGTCACAGCGCCTCCACGTCGTACCGGCCGTCCTTGACGTCCCGCACGAAGTCGCGCCACTCGTCCTGGCTGAACTTCAGGACCGGCCCATCGGGTTGCGACTTGTCTTGAACGGCCACGCGAAATGCGCGGCCGGGACTGCGGAATACACGCCCGACCATCACACCATGCGGCCGATCCTCGGCTGGAACGGATACTTCTACTTCCCCGATGATCGCGAGAACGCGGTCTCGTAAATCCTGCGCGTCGGCCGTCTGAAGGTATGACCTGGCTATCGCCCACTCGATCCGTTCGCGCATGTGGCGCTCCGCGTCGCGGGGATCGACCTCAACCACGGTGCGCTCTCCTCGCGTGCGGCCACAGCCCGCAGGCGCGCCAGATCAGGATCGCCGCTCTGTCGTGTCCGCGCCAGGACAGCCAGTCACAGGCGATGTCGATGCGGCGCACGACGGCCAGCCGCAGCCTCGTTCGGCGTCCCAGCGCCGGGCGGTACGAGACGGTGCCGTCGGGGTGCGTGACGACGCGCTGGAAGTGGCCGATGGACTGCGTCATGCCGTCCATCGTGGCACTCATTCGTCCCGCCCATCGCGCGATACCGTGATCCCATCAACCGCCCAGTCCGGGAGCACCCAATGCCGCGCGCCGCCGCCACGAAACCCGACCCCGCCGCGGCGAAGACCGCCCAGGCCAAGCGCGACATGGCCGCCGTCACCCACGCCGAGGCCGTCCTGCGCCTGCCCGGCACCCCCTACGTCGTGCTCTCCTTCGACGGGCCCGTCGACCCAGAGCGGCTCGCAGCCGCCGCCGACAGGCTCGCGCGCCGCGACAAGGTGCCCGTCATCCTCGGCGGCGACGGCCTGACCACGGCGGAACTGAACGACGACTACACACGCGACACATACGAAAAGGTCCAGGAGAAGCAGGCGCAGTGGGGCGAGGTCTTCGGCGCCGCGCTCGAGGCGGCCGACGCGTTCGCCGCCGGCGAACAGATCAGTGACGCCGAACCCGCCGGCGAGGACGACGACGGGGGCGAAGACGAAGACGACCCCGAACCGACGCCCGCCGAGATCATCCTCGCTCGTCTACGCGAACACGGCCCCGGTTCACCACAGGACATCGCCGCCGCAACCGGGCTGCCCCGCATGGCCACCACCGTGGAACTCGTGCGCATGACCAACGCGGGCACCGTGCAAAAGAACGGACTCGCCTACGCCGCCGTCAGTGCAGCCTCAACAGAAGCGTGACGATCACACCCAGCGTCGCGACCGCACCCACGAGAATCACCCACCCGGCGTTCAGCCCGCTACTGCGCCCCTCCGTGCGGTCCATGCGCGTCGCCAACACGTCGATCTTGTCGGCGTTGGCCTGCATCTGCAGCAATGCCTCCGCCCGCGACATGAACGTCGCCGCCTGATCCGAAAGCTGCCCGCGGAACTCGTTGACGCCCTCGAATCGGCGCTCAGCAGCAAGTTCCGCCTTGCTCACGGCCCGGTCCGCTGCGTTCAGCGCCGCCAGAACGGCCTCTTTCTGTGCGGCGAGAGCCGCGGCCACGGCTTTGTCCTGGTCCTCGAACCTCTGGTTGCTCAGTTTCTCGGCTGCGGCCAGGGCGATGGAGCTGACGGCCTGGGCATGCTCGATGGCGGCGTCCGCATAGGCGCGCAGGGTGTCGAGCGTCCAGCCCTCGCTCGGCATCGCGCCTCCCGTGTTCAAGGCGTGCGGCGCGGTAGCGGCACGAGTTGCAGCGGCCACAGCGCGGAGCGCGGCGCGGGGGTCGATGGCGTCGGCGCGGGCGTATGCGCGGCGGCCGCGGCAAGGCTCACGGGATCTCGCGGAAAGAGCGGCGACGGGAGTGGCGGGTGCAGGCCGGCCGTCGGCAGCGCGGTGGGGCTCGCTGACGGGGGCGCGCTCGGGCTCGCGGAAGCCGAGGAGCTGGGCGACGGTGACGGGCCGGGACGCGCGGTGCACGTGTAGTGCGGTGCGGGCGTCTGGCCGTCCTGCGCGCAGTCGTACGTGTTGCCGGATGGGTCGGTCCACGTCCAACCGGCGGGAGGGCCACCAGGGGCGCCGTCTCGGCCGGCTGGGCCCTGAGCACCGGGTGGACCGGTCTCCCCGACGCCCGGGCTGCCTTGCGGCCCCGGGCTACCCGGCGCCCCGCTCGGCGCGGGATGCACAGCCATGTATGCCGCGACCGCTGTCGCCACCTGCGCGTTCGACGGAGGCGGCCCGGGCTCGGGCGGGTGCAGCGCCAGGTACGCCGCCACTGCGGTCGCCAGCGCGACGCTGGACACGGCCGGCGTCGGCGGGTTCGCGGCCAGGTATCCGTCAACCGCGAGCTGCACCTGCGCGTCGCTGGGCCCCGGGCCTTGTTCGCCCTGCGGGCCGGCGGGCCCGGCCTGCGCGATGATCGACGCCGGGGGCGGCGCGGACGGGGAGATCCCGTGCGCCTCAAGCTGCCGCCTCGTAGTCGTCAGGCCCGCCGCGAGTCCGCCGATCGTCCTGCTCTGCGCCGAGGACTGCGCTGAGACCTCGTTCAGCCGGGTGCGCTGGTCGAGCGTCGTGAACAGCATCGCCAACAGCAGCGCGAACCCGAGCAGGACGAGCACCGCGACCAGCGCCGGCCAGCCGTGACGGCGCGCCAGCCGAACGCCTCTCATTTGTGCGTCCCCACGTAGAAGGCCACGAACACGGCGAGCAGCCCCAGCACCGCACTGGCGGCGATGCCGAAACGCTGCCACGCGCTCAGGCTGCGGTTCTCGCGCTCCGCTTTCAGCGCCGCGATCTGCGTCTTATTCTCGCCGCGGGCCTGCGCGATCTCCTTGTCCAGGTCGACGCGCAGATCCTTGATATCCCGCTCGTGCACGAGGCGCAGATCCGTGAGCGCGCGCTCGATACGCTCGTGGTCGAGCGCGGACTGCCGCTCATGGCCCCCGAGGGCGTTCTGCAGGGACTGATGCTCGGCGGCCCACAGTTTCGCGGGCACAGTCTCGGTGGCGAGTTTCATCTGCGCGTCTTCGATGCGTTTGATGTTGCGGGCGAGTTCCCCGAGCGTGGGATCGTCGGCCATGGTGCGGCCCTTCTGGTCGACCGGGGTCTGGGGCCGACGTGCGCGGTACTGCTCGTGCCTTACGTGTCGGTGCGGGCGGGCGCGGCGAGCGCGGCCTCGTGCTCGTCCACGGTGCGCTGCACGACGGGCACGGGCATCGTCTTGCGCCACTGCCGGTAGGCGGATTCGGTGGCGCCGGCCAGTAGCGACCATAAACCGGACCAGCCGGTGATATGGCCGCTACTGGCGATCAGCTGCGCGCCCAGGGTGTACATGAAGACGCGCCCCAGGCGCCAGGCCTGCGCGGGCCAGTGGTGGTGCGCGGCTTCGAGCACCAGGTCCGCACGCAGCGAACGGAACACCGAGCCGACCGTCACGTGAGCACGTCCAGTCCCACGGTGCCCGCGCCGCCGGTCATCTCGACGCTGACCTTGTTCGTGTCCGGCGGCAGCGGGACCTTGATGGCGCCCGCGAAGTGGCCGACGGTGTAGTTCTGGACCCCCCAGCCGCCGCCCTTCAGGCTGAACAGCGCGACACGCACGGCCGCATCACCGAAGTCGCTGGCGAGCAGCAGTGTCGCGGGCTGCAAGGTGACGGCGCCGGGGTTGGTGAACACCACCGGCGTGTTCGGCTTCAGGTCGATGTGCATGTCGTTCTCCCGGTGGGCTGTGGCGGTGTGGGTCGGGGTGGATTTGGCTGCGACGATCTGGGTCGCGCGGTTCACGATCGCCTGGCGTTGGGTCAGGATCGGCGCTCCGGGGCAGTCGTAGTGGCCGCCGCCCGCCGCGCCCAGCAGTCCGTGCCCGATGACGCCCTCGCCGCGCGGGTCGTCGGTGACTTGCAGCTTGGTGCCGTGCACGCCATGGGCCCAGGCGAGGATCTGCGCGGCGTTCTCTATCTGTGAGGCGGTCAGGCTGTCGCCTGAGTGGCCTTCGTTCTCGATCGAGATGCCCACCCCGTTGTAGGCGGCTTCGGCCCACGCCACTTGGCTGGTGTCGACCCACTGGTCGGGTTTGCCGGTTTTGGGGTTGCCGAAGTGCGCTGAGACCTGCGCGGCGGGGTTGTGGATCCAGGCGTCGCTGCCCGCCTCGCTGCCGTCCTGGATGTGGATGACGAAGAGGCGGTGCTCGGTCATGGCGCCGCCCACGTTGGGTACGGGTCCGCGCCAGGTGGCGCCGGGGTATCTGCTCATGCGGGTCGGCCTGCTTTCTACGCGAAGGGCCACCACCGGATGCTCGGTAGTGGCCCGTTTACAGTCGATCGTCAGCCGCTCGCTCGGGCGCCCGTGCCAGTGGTCGGCGTTCCCCGCGTGATGTGGTGGATCACCGATGACTGCACTTTGAGCGCCCAGCCGCCGGACACGACGTAGAAGTACGTCCACCCGTCGATTTCCTCAGCGCGTGTCGCCGTGATCACTTCAGGGATTCTTCCCGTAGTGAACGTGACCTCGAATCGGAATTCATCGGCGCGCTCGGCCTTGACGTTCGGGTCGTCGTTCATGCTGTCCGCCTTACGTGATCGCGATGTGGGAGATGCTGAGCGCGAACGCCAGGGCCAGCGCAATCAGGCCGCCCGCGAGCAGCAGGTTGAAGTAGGCGCGCGGCGACTGGACCACTGCGACCACGAACGCGACGGCGAACAGCACGACGGCGACCCATGCGGCGATCTTCATGTCAGACCGCAGGCGTGTTCGGGTTCGCGGAGTCGCTCAGCGCGACCGACGCCGGAGTGTTGTCCACGATCGCGACCGTGTCCGTCGCCTCGATGCCGTTGCTGGTGGTCACCGTCACGGTCACGTCCCCGGCCGGCGCGTTCTCCAGGGTCGCCCACAGCGGGTTGGACGGGTCGGCGGTCACGGTGCCCGCGCTCGCGGACCACGTCACCTCGTCGGTGATCTGCACCTGCTCGGCGTTCTCGACGACAGCAGCGAAGTAGACGGGGACGCCGAGTGGGTAGCTGCTCATGGGCGGGCCTTCCGGGTATGTGCTCGCGGTCAGGGTGATGTGCGCGGGTTCGCTGCCGCATTGGTGCTCGCAGCAGCGCCCCCGGATCTTGTGTTCGAGGCGCTCGAAGTGGCGGCGCAGTTCGGTTTGCACGTCACCGGCCAGGGCGAGCAGCGCGCGGATCTCGGCCAGTTCGCGCCGGACCGCGCTCACTTCGAGGGCGTCGCCGTGGCGCTGCCGGCGCCGGCGGCGTCCCCGGCGACCTTCGCGGCGTCCCGCTCGGCTTCGGTCAGCAGCGCCTTGCCGTCGGCGACCGCCTCGGAGCCGAGCTGCCTGGCGTCGGCAACGACCTCGGTCTTGATGGCCTCGGCCTTGGCGACGATGGACTGCGCGGCGGCGGGCACGGCCGGATCGATGTGGGAGAACAGGGCCTCTGCCTCGTGGATCAGCTCGTCGAGCAGGGCGTGGAGGGACATGCCGTCTCCCAATTAGTGAGGTCTTGTGACTATGAAGGAATGCTAGCTTAAGGGGTGGTTTTAGAAGAGGGGTACGCATGATCATCATCGCCTGGACCGGCACACCCACCGAGGCGCCGGACCTGCGCCACATTCAGGGCGAGATCATGCGCGCCTGCCTCTCACGGCCCGACCTCACCCTCTACGCGCCCGGGTTCCCCGTGAACGCCTCCGACCCGCTCTGGCGACTCGGCGACCGGCTCGTCACCGACGTCGCACCGCCGCGCATCGACGTGCACCTCTTCCCTCTCGCCAGGGATGTGCTCGCCGGACAGCGGCTGATCGATCGCGTCTCAAAGGCGATGCACGACGGACAAGCGATCATCGGCACGGACCGGTGGCCGCTGGCCACGCCCCCGGGGGAACGCCGCAGCGGACTGCTGTGGCCGAACCGCAACGGGATCCTGATCCCCGACAACCGGCTGCACGACTGGAACCGGGCGATCCTGCGCCTGGCCCGCGAAGCCGACGAGCGCGCACGCATGGGCCGCAACGCCGGCAACACCGCCCGCGCGATCGAGAAGGCGGACGCGTAATGGCGGGCGAGGCGCCGGTGCAGGCGGACGCGCGGCACGTGATCGACTGGTACCGCGAGCGGCTGGCGGCTGAACAACACAATCTGGCTTTTGCAACCTGCGCGCTCGCAGCCGAACGGGAGCAGGCGTCCGCGCTGCGCGGAGACCTGGCTGAGATGCGTGCCAGCCTCAACCAGCTACAGGAGGCCGTGAGTCGGGCGTCCGATGAGGCGCACTGGCTGCGGCCGGAGCACCCGGACTTCCCGGCCTGGGTGTCGCAGCATTGGGACGAGATCCAAGACGCGCACCTGGCGCACATGGTCGAGGCGGCGCAATCAACCCCGGTGGACGCGTGACCGAGGCAATCGGCAGCAAGGGCGCCGAGGAAGCCGTAGAGCAGGCTATCCGCGACTTGATCGACGCCTACGGCCTGACTGGTCACGGCATCCTGACAGACTGCGTGATCATCGTCGTGCAGGAGAACATGGACGCGCAGGACGAAGCCGAGGACACGTTTCTGGTCTCACCGCTGATGCCGAGGGCGCTTCCGCTCTACCGGGTGCTCGGGATGCTGGAGCACGCGTCAACGCGGGTGCGGGCACGCATCCTTGCTAGCGATCGCGACGATGACGAACGACTGAGAATCCCACGCGCAGACAGCTGCTCGACCTTCCGCATGGCGAGTCGATCAGGTGCGGCGAGATGAGCGCCTACCGCGCGCCAGTCGATCCGGGCGTCCGCAGGAAGCAGATCGACCCACGCGAAGTGCACTTCTCCAAGCACTACCTCGAAGGCAAGCTCACCTGCGTCATGGCGGACGAAATGATCGAAGACATGCTCCCCGATCCGTGGACGCTCATCGAGCAGCGCCTGGACGCCGCCGCGCGCGATCGGAACGCGCACTACCGCGACGGGAGCCGCGTGCGATGACCGCAACCCGCGACCGCAACGACCACTACGTGCCCGACGGGCTGTCGCACGGCGGCAGGAACATCACAACGCTCGGCGCCGGAGACGAACCCCTGCCGCTGCGCCTCGGCCTCGCCGACGAACTGAACCGCGAACGCAACTGGTGGTGGGCGGATACCGGCGGGGACGGCACGCACTGGTCCCGCTTCGACGGCCACCACCACCAGGTGGACATCGGCTACCGCACCTGGAACCGGCGCGAGGTCAACGACTGGAAAGGTCGCGACGAGATCCGCAAGGACGGCCGGTGGACGATTGCGATCAACCGCGAGCAGGTGTGGGAGGGTCTCTGCGGCGACGTGCTCGAAGACCTGCTGACGATCCGCCGCACCGTGCAGCGGCTGCTCGAACACGACGCGATCAACTGGAACGACGGGCAGCGCGCCGCCGAGCAGCTGCTCGGCCGCAAGGTGTGGTACGAGCGCACAGCGGCCGTCGTGTCGAGCGTATCCGTGCTGGATCAGGGCTGTGTGATGCTCAAACCGGAGGGTGTCGAAGCCTTCCCGTGCCTGCAGTCGCAGCTCAACGATGCCGATCCGGATCTTGACGAGAACGACGAGTTCAAGGTGGATTTGTTGAGTCGCAGTGTCTGGTGGTGGCGCGACCGGTGAGCGAGTCGATCAAGCTCGCGTCCGGCGACAGGCGCGCCCTGGCCACTGCATTGGCTGCGCTCAACGAGATCGAGATGAGGACGGGCGTTCGCTTCTCGCCTAATCAGCGCCTCGAGGTCGAGTACGGCGAATCGTACGCCTCTGGGCGTCATATGCTTCGCCCGTACGTATCGGTGGGCCGGGACGGGGATGACAAGTACGTGCTCGGCGACCTGATCGGCGACTAGACCGTGGACAGCCTCGTGATCGACCGCCCAGCGTGCGGGTGTGCCCATACTTATCGGCCGCCGCGCTTGGGCGACCTGCTGCACGCGCGGCTCGGCGACGGGAACGTGTACTCGGCAATGGTCCAGTCCGTGTCTGACGACGGCGAGTCGCTGATCGTGCGCGGCCCGGCCGAGCCGCTGCGACACAAGGATCTGATCATGGTCATCCGCCGCGTCGGCGGCACGGCAATCGAGGAATAGGCGTCCATGACGGCCCACACCAT
>Ga0207693_10000038_pt1 | contig 109225 bp, 98 predicted proteins | sample LARL81metaG_FD_184347 | JGI IMG/M metagenome (GOLD analysis project Ga0207693, IMG submission 184347) | Corn, switchgrass and miscanthus rhizosphere microbial communities from Kellogg Biological Station, Michigan, USA - LAR L8-1 metaG... | ecosystem: Host-associated > Plants > Roots >...
ACGCGTGCTGCACTTCGCTGCCCTTCGGTGTGAGGCGAACCGTCTTCAACGGTCCACCCGACGGCTTCGTCTCCACAACGACGATCTGTTTCTTCCAAAGGATGCCCAGCGCCACGCTGATCGCCTCTCTCGACACGCCGGTCATGATCGCAAGATCTTTGAGGCGCATGCCCTCTTGGTTGAGCACCCGCATTACATTCGCACTGATCGCAAGCGACAGGTCTGACTCTTTCTCAAAATCAATTGCAAATGTCAGCAGCACCTTCGAGAGAAGAGCGTGCAGTAATAGACCGGACTTATCTCCGTCCCGCTTCGCTGCCACCGGACGTTCCGGCCCTCGACTGAAGAGCCCGTATCCCAGAATCGGAAGACAATCCGGCAGTTCCGTCTCGAACTTGCCAACAAGCTCTCCCAATGATTCCCTGAGGTATTCGACGGCGTCATTGCCGAACCGCTCCTGCCATCGCCTCTCAATCCCCTCAAAAAGCGGTTGCCATACCCTCTGGGCCTCCCGGCCGGCAGCAGTAGCACGAACTAACCAAGACCAACGGGGGGTTGGAGCGGTGGCCAGACGTATCGGGTTCCAACACCACGTACCCTCATCTTTGCATGCCCGGCAAGTTCGTTGTTGCCCGTGCCAGAACTTCCAACTCTCGGACCGTTACTTCCTTCTCGGTGACAAAGCGCATGCAATTTGACCACATCACCATCGACACGCGCTCGCTCCGTGTCTTGTCGTTCGATGGCTCATCTGACGTTCCGCCTCGTTGTCAAATTCGACGGTGAATGCAACCAGCGCGTGCGACAGCGGCGTCGGCAGGGGAAGGCGGGCGCTCATAATCGCCATCTTCCCATGAGGCACTAAGTGCCGCAATTTCGCTGGAGTTTCAATGCCCATTCGATGCGTCACCCGGCCCGGTTCCCTTCGTAACCCGTTCGTACACTCCCTTTTGGTAACCCTTGGTAACCATGCGGTTCACCCTGTCCGGACGTACAATTGGCCTTGTCCGACGGGTCCATCTGCCGATATGCGAGATGACCTTCGGGGTAGTACCCGGGAGCAGTTTCCCGAACGTTCAGCGGGTTTTGTATTAGACCAGGTCTGGAGTTCGTACTCTTATGGCGTTGTTCGGGTTCAACAAACAAAAGGTTCTCAGCAGCGCGGAGAAGTATGTCCAGCAGGGCAAGCTTCAGAACGCCATCGCTGAGTACGAAAAAGTTCTCAAGAACGATGCCAAGGACCTGACGGTCACTAATACCGTCGGCGACCTCTACTCTCGCCTCGGCGAGACCGACAAGGCCACCGGGTGCTTCAAGACTGTAGGCGATGCCTATGCCAGCCAGGGCTTCACGGTTAAGGCCATTGCGATGTACAAAAAGATTTGCAAGCTACAGCCGTCACTTGAGAGCTTGCTGAAACTTGCCGAACTCTACAGTCAGCAAGGCCTCTTCAACGATGCCCGCGCTCAGTATCTGCAAGTCGCCGAAGAATTCCTGAAAGCCGGAGAACTCGAGAACGCTGTCCGCATCTTCCAGAAGATTCTCGAGATGGATCCGGAAAACAGCAGCATGCGCGTCCGTCTGGCGGAGGTTTACCTTCGCCTGAACAAGAAGACAGAGGCCTGGCAGATTTTCTCCTCCGCCGCCGAAAGTCTGCGCGCCAAGGGCTCGCTCAGCGGCGCTGAAGAAATCCTGCAGCGCATGCTCACCCTCGATCCGGGCAACACTTATGCCTTACTGATGCAAGGCAAGAACATGCTCGAGTCCGGCGATGCCGCCGGAGCTGTCACCACACTGCAAAAAGTTTCCGACATCGACTCTCACCCGGACGGTCTCCGCGATCTGCTAAAGGCCTACCTGCAGTCCGGACAACTGTCCGAAGCAGGTACTGTCGCCAACAAACTCCTGACCGTGCACAACGACCTCGCGGCGATCGCGAGTTTCGCCGACGCTCTCATGCAGGCGGGCCAGTACGAGACCGCCCTCCAGGTTTTTGATCAGCATGCCGAGCGCCTGCTGGCGGAGAACTCGGACAAGGTTCTGGAATGTCTGCATACCATCATCGGCCATGTCCGCGATAATCCCGACTCGCTGCAGAAATTGCTTGACCTCTTCAACAAGGCGGGGGAGAACACTCACGTCAGCGAAGTCATCGAGTTGCTGGCTCACGCCAGTGTGCAGGCCGGTGACTTGCCCCGTGCCCGCGATCTTTACCAGAGGCTCGCCACGGTCGAACCGCAGAACCCCCTGCACATGCAAAATTATCAGCAGGTGGTGGGGCAGATCGGTGGTACCTCCGGCGGCAAAATGATTACGCCGGAAGAGGCTGTCGTCCTCATCGACGATCTGGAAGCCACCGCACCTTCCATCCATCAGCACTACACTGACGAAATTGCTCTCGCCGTCCGTTCCGCTCTCACCGACGCGGAACTATTCATCTCGTACAACATGCCCGCCAAAGCCTTGGGGCCTCTGGTCGGAGCACTGCCGCTGGCGCCCAACGATCTTCGCCTGAATCAGCGACTTGCCGCATTGCATACTCGCGCGGGACGGTTCGCCGAGGCGGCGCTCTGCTGCCGAACGCTGCAGACCGTCTACTCCGACGCCGACCATCCGGACGAAGCCACGCGCTACGGAGAACTCGCCGAGCGCTATGAGGAACGTTCCTCCGCTCCCGCTCCTGCTGCACCTGTGGAAGACAGTCACATTTTTCTGGACGCCGCTCCGCAGGTTGCCGAACCCGCTGCGGAATCAGTTTCCGAGCAGACTCCTGAACCCGAGAGTGCCGTTCCCGAATTCACAATCGACGAGGCGCCAGCGGAAGAGCCCGCCAGCCAACCGGAAGCGGCCTCTACGCAGCTGGCTGCTCCTACACCTCACGCGGCTTCGCCTTGGCCCACCGCCCAACCGGAATTTTCAGTTGAGGCTGCCGCCGAACCCGCTGCAGCCGCCGAAATCGATCTCTCTTCCGAGTGGGATGACTCAGTCACCGTCGAGAGCGACGCTCCAACGGCTGAAGCAATCGAGCAGGTTCCGGCTGCGCCGGTCCAGTCCGCTGCGCCAGTCGCAAGCCACAAAGTTTCCGACTCCGGCAAAACCGACGAAACCATCGAAGAAATTCGCTTCTATCTCGCTCATGGCATGCCCGAGCAGGCCATGGCAGCCCTGGCCAAACTCCAGACGCTGACCAACGATAAAGCGAAGCTGGCCCAGATACGCTCCGAAGTCGATGCCGCCACTCAGGCCGCCGCCGAACAAGAAGCTGCGGCCGCGGCAGAACCTGTCATCGAAGAGCTCACCGCTGACGATATTCCTACCCTTGAGGTCGCCGCTGAGGAACTCCCGGTCGAGGAAGCTCCGGCGGAAGAAGTCGCCGTCGAAGCTCCAGTTGTGTCAGCTCCCGTGGTTGCCGAGCCCGAACCGCCCGCAGTACAAGAGATTCCGATCGTCGCCGAAGCCCCTGCGCCGGCCGCGCCCGAACCTCCGCCGGCACCCGGTGTTCTCAACGAATTCGTCTCCGATCTCGAAAGCTCGCTGGGCGACACCTTCTTGCCCGGGACGGTGGCCAAGCCGACTCCACCGCCGGCTGCACCGCCAGAGGAACTGGCCCCGGCCGCGCATACCGGGCCCGCGATTACGTCGTCAGCCACTCCCGCGGTCCTAGGTGAGTTTGTTGCCGACATTGAAGCATCTCTCGGGGAAGACTTTCTCTCGGCCGCACCCAAGCCGGAAGCACCCGCGCCAGCAGCGGCAACAAAGCCTGCGCCGGTGCCTCCCGCGGCAAGACCTGCCGCGGTTGCGCCTCCGGTGGTCATTGCACGAGTCACTCCGCCGTTGGCCGCGAGTGCTGCTGCATCCGCCTCCACCATGCACCACGTCGCGCCGCCTGCGCCTCCAAGTGCGCCCATCGCGACGGCGTCCGTGGCCTGGCATGCACCCGTTGATGTCTCCAAGCCGCAGCCGCCTGTCATTCCGGTTCCTCACGCTGCTCCCGCCGCGAAGGCCTCTCCCTTCGCCGAAGAGGCTGGGGTCGACCTTGCGGAGATGTTTGGGGAACTCAAGCAGGATCTCGAAGCCGACGTTGCTTCCACCGACGAGGATCCTGAAACACACTACAACCTCGGCATCGCCTTCCGCGAAATGGGATTGCTTGACGAGGCTATCGGAGAATTGCAGAAAGCCTGCCAATCGTTCGATCACGGGCGTCCCTTCCCGCAGATCATGCAGGCATATACCTGGCTGGCCCAGTGCTTCCTCGAAAAGGGAGTGCCGGAGGCCGCGGTTCGCTGGTACGACAAAGCTTTGAAAGTTCCCGGCATCGATGGCGAAACGCGCGTCGCGCTCCATTACGAACTGGCTGCCGCCTATGAAACCGCGGGCGACAAGCCTTCCGCCCTGCACCACTTTATGGACGTCTACGGAGCCAACATCGATTACCGCGACGTCGCCGAGCGCATTAAGGCCCTGAAGTCGTAGAATAGCCCGATGGCTTTTGTCCCCAATTTTCTTTTTCCGGGGTCCAGCACACGCCGCCGCGATCTTCGTGTTGTCTGTTCTCGGCGCCGGAGCTGCCCCGAATGAGCGCGCCTACTCCGTTTTCCAGCGCTCCCGGCGATGTACCCAAAACCACTCCTCCCCAGTCGGAGTCGATTCTGGCTCCGCCTCTCGAAACTGAGACACGCCCGGCCCAAGGCCCCGTTCAGGTCTGGATGCACCGTATTTCCGTCTTTCTATTTGTGTTGATCAGTGCCGTCGCGGGAGTCTTGCTCATCATTCTGCCTTGGACTCCCGAGTGGACTGACAACTATTTGCTGCTCTCGTTTCCTTCGCTCCGCACTGTCGTTTCCAACGGCTTCTTCCGTGGGATCTGCAGCGGTCTGGGCCTGCTCGATATCTGGATCGGTTTCTGGGAGGCCCTCCACTACCACGAACAACAATAGCCGTCATGCCTGCGGTGCCTTTCCATCCATTCCCGTAAGCCAGCCAGTTCGGTATTCTTGGAGGCCTGTGCCCCTTGCAGCGATTATGGCTGCGGCGACTTGTGGAGGCGAGTGCTACGGTTTCAGCCGCGAGGCGACGAAAGATTGCAGCCCAACGGCGCAAGTAGTGGGACATTGAGCACGAGGTAGAAACAAGCCGCGGAACGGCGAAAGAACACAGGGATTCTTAAACCCAGAGTTTTACTTATGACTGACCACCTGAAATCAGCGCCAGTAGCCTACGAGAACCCATCGTTCCTCAACAGCCCCGACGGCCGCATCCTGCGCATCCTCGCCGAATATCAGGAACCTCTGGCACGCTTCCGCCGCGAACAAATTCAGGACACCGTGGTCTTCTTCGGCTCCGCCCGCTTTCAGGGGCACAACGATGCCACCAAAGCCTTCGCTGCGGTCAAGCAAAACAATTCCGCCACTCCCGCCGCGCAACTAGAACAAGAACTGAAGCTCGCCCAGGCTGCGGTCGACATGGCCCGTTACTACGAAGACGCGCGCCGTCTCGCGCACATGTTGACCAAGTGGTCCATCCAGATTCCCGCCCGCCGCCGCCGCTTCGTCGTCACCACCGGCGGTGGCCCCGGCATTATGGAAGCCGCCAATCTCGGCGCCCACGAAGCCGGGGGCAAGACCATCGGCCTCAACATCCAGCTGCCCTTCGAGCAGAGTCCGAACCAGTACATCACCCCAGCTCTCAATTTCCAGTTCCACTATTTCTTCATGCGTAAATTCTGGTTCGCCTATCTCGCCAAGGCCCTTGTCATCTTCCCTGGCGGCTTCGGCACCATGGATGAACTCTTCGAAATCCTCACCCTCGCGCAAACCGACAAGCTCGCCAAGAAAATCCTGGTGGTCATTTACGGCAGCGAATACTGGAACCGCATCATCAATTTTCAGGCCTTTGTCGACGCCGGTACCATTGCTGCCGAAGATCTCAACCAGTTCAAGATCGTTGACAATCCCGAAGATGCCTTCGAATTCCTGCGCGACGGCCTCACAAAATTTCATTTAGGGGGCGCGCCCAAAAAAGAAGGCGAAGTTCTCCCCGAAATCGCGAAGACCCGGCCGTGATTTCCTCCGTGTACCTTCGTGCCCTTGGTGGTTATAGTTCTTGACGTGACGCCGAACCGCCGCCTTCTCTACTACATCACCGACCGCACCGCTTTCCCCGGAGACGAACCCGCACGTCGTCATCATCTTCTGGAGAAAATCGTCGAAGCCGTACGCGCGGGTATCGACTACGTCCAACTCCGCGAAAAAGATCTCCCGACCCGCGATCTCGAATCCCTGGCCGGAAAAGCCGTCAAAATCATTGCTCAACTGAGAACTGAGAACGGGGAACTGAGAACTGCTCTTCTAATTAACTCTCGCACAGACATTGCACTGGCAGTCGGAGCCGACGGTGTCCATCTCCGCGCCGAAGATATCTCACCGCGAGACATAAGAGAGGTTTGGCAGCGCCGCGACGAATGTGGCGCGGGCGCGCCCGCCCGCGTAAGCTCATCAGGAGATCCCCTCGTCGCAGTCTCCTGTCACTCTCCCACAGAAGTCACTCGGGCCGCAGCGAACCATGCCACCTTCGCCGTATTCGCCCCAGTCTTCGAGAAGAAAGATGCGCGCCCTGCAGGCCTCAACCTTCTCCGCGAAGCATGCGAAGCACACATCCCGGTCGTCGCCCTCGGAGGCATCACGCTGGAAAATGCCAAGTCCTGTCTGGAAGCCGGTGCCGCCGGTATCGCCGCCATCCGCTTGTTCCAGGAAAACAATGTCGCCGAGGTCGTCCAACGCCTGCGCGGTATGTAAGGTCTCCTTCGTATCCTCAGTGCCCTCGGTGGTGAGCACTTTGCTCTTGCTAGACTGAGAATCGAATGAGTGCGTCACCCACCCAGCACGCAGTGCAAGAACCCGCGCTAGTCCAGATTCCAGCCGCCGGGTTTCTGATGGGTTCCAACTCTGGCCAGGACTGCGAGCGCCCCATCCACCGCGTCTGGATCGATGCCCTTCTTCTCGCCGCGACTCAGGTGACCAACTGCGAATACGCGCGCTTTCTGGCCGCAACCTCCGCCGTGCCTCCTCCATTCTGGCAAGACCCCAACTTCAATCATCCCGAGCAGCCTGTCGCCGGAGTTTCCTGGCATGAAGCCGCCCGCTACTGCGAATGGCTCAGCGCACAAACCGCCCGCAGTTTTCGCCTGCCAACCGAGGCCGAATGGGAACTGGCTGCCCGTGGAGGACTCGAGCAAAAGAATTTCCCCTGGGGAGACGCTCCGCCACAGTCTTTACCGGACTACTCGACGCGATGGCAGAAGGGCCCTGAGCCGGTTGCGCGGTACACGCCGAACGCTTTCGGACTGTACGACATTGGCGACAACGTCCACGAATGGTGCAGCGACTGGTACGATCCTAACTATTACGCCATATCGCCGGAGAGCAACCCGAGAGGGCCCGAGCAAAGTTCCATGAGACCGCCACGCAAGTCCTCCCGCGGAGGCTCGTGGCGCCACCACATCAAGGTAGCCCGCTGCTCTGCCCGCTCCAGCATCCCCCCAGAATTCCAATACGCCGACTACGGCTTTCGCGTCGCAAGAAACGTGTAGCGCCGGCGTCCCGCCGGCTGTCGAGAGCGCGTCTCGCGCTCGCACTGCGCACCTAGCAGACCGCCTCGTATAATCTTCCGTTCCACTTCGGAGATCCCTAATGTTCCGCACCGACCTCCTGAAAGACAAACGCATCCTCATTACCGGTGGAGGCACCGGCCTCGGCAGAGGCATGGCAGCCCGATTCCTCGAACTCGGAGCCACAGTCCACATCTGTGGCCGCCGCGAAGAAGTTCTTGAAGAAACCGCTGCCGAACTCAACTCGAAAGGCCCGATTCACGCCATCCCCTGCGACGTTCGTAGCCTCGAGGCGGTCGATGCCATGATCGAGTCGATTTGGAGCGAAGCTCCCCTCGACATCCTCGTCAACAATGCCGCCGGAAATTTCATCGCCCGCACCGAAGAACTCTCTCCCGGCGCATGGAACTCTGTCATCGGCATCGTCCTCATGGGCACACTCAACTGCACCATGGCCTGCGGACGCCGCTGGCTCCTATCCTCCGATCCCGGAACAGTTCTCAGCATCTCGGCCACATACGCCCCGGTAGGCTCTGCCTACGTAGTCCCGTCGGCCGTCTCCAAGGCCGGAGTCGAAGCCCTTACCCGCAGTCTCGCCGTCGAATGGGGAAACCGCGGCATTCGCATGAATGCCATCGCTCCCGGCCCAATCCCAACGCAAGGCGCATTCTCCCGTGTCCTTCCGCATCCCGGCCTCGAAAAAATCGCGCTCGAGCGCAACCCACTCCACCGCTTCGGCACCATCGACGAACTCGCGAATCTCGCAGCTTTTCTAGTGAGCGACGGCTCCGCCTACATTAACGGCGAAGTCATTCGCATGGACGGTGGAGAATTCCTGCAAGGCGCCGGCGAATTCAGCAGCCTGGGACGGGTTCTAAAAGAGGAAGACTGGCAAGCCATCAAACCAAAAAAATCAGGGTCAATCCCCATTTAGAGGATATCCCAGCAAGGAAGGCCTCTGTGCCCTCTGTGGTGAAGGTTTTGACGTTTACTGCTTGTCTCGAGACGGCATCACGATCGACTTCAACAAGAGGTTCACCAGGCTCAACAAGATTGCTCCAATGAATGCCGCCAGGAATCCGTTCACATGGAACGCCGGAGACAAAAGCGCCGAAGCAAGCTCCAGCATGAGTGCGTTGATGACCAACCAAAACAGCCCAAGCGTTACCAGCGTTAAAGGAAAGGTAAGAATCTTGAGCAGCACACCAATCGTGGCATTGATAAACCCAATGACCAACGCCGCCACTAGCGCTGTGCCCAAGCCTCTCACGGAAATTCCCAACCCAAGCTGAGCCACAATCCACACCGCCGCCGCGCTCAACACCCAATTCAACAGCAAGCGCATTGTGATCCTCCTCGCAACACACTGACTATAGGCCCACTCTCAATGCCTTGTCATTCCGCAGAGCAGCCAAAGCGGACCCTGCGGCGACCGCGGACTTTGTTTTGTATCCTGTCCCCCGGTCACAACGCGAAAAAATTCATGCTTCATTCTCCGTGCCCGTCGCTCCATACGGTACACTTTTCAATTCGACTTCAAGGAGGATTTTCCTATGCCCGACCCCGCACTGAGCGGATCCGAGTTCAAAAAGCAACTGCGCGCCGGCCAGCCCAAGATGGGCCTGTTCCTCAATGCCCACAGCCCCACCGTCGCCGAGCAACTAGCGCATAGCGGATACGACTGGCTCCTCGTCGATACCCAGCACGGCCCCATGGGCTACGAAAAACTTTCCGCCATGTTGAGTGGCATCTCGAACGGCGGCGCAAAGTCGATGGTCCGCGTCGGAGGATACGCCGACCGTCCCGGCATCCAGCAAGCCCTCGACATGGGCGCCGATGGCGTCCTTATCCCCTACATCAATACCGCCGCCGAGGCTCGCGAGGCCGTGAGCTGTGCGAAGTACCCGACAGTGGGCACGCGCTCGGTCTACTTCCCCCAGCGGAGCATGAATAAAGGCGGACTGCTCGGCTACGCCGGCAACTGGAACAACGAAGGCATCGTCGCCCTGCAAGTTGAAACCGCATCCTGTATCGAGAACATCGCCGAGATCGCCGCTGTCCCCGGCGTCGACATCCTTTTCCTCGGCCAGAACGATCTCTGCATGTCGATGGGCCTCTACAACAAATATGAGTTCCCCCACATGTACACCTCGCCCGAACTCGATGCCGCCACCAAGAGCCTAATCGAACACGCCCGCAAGAACAACGTCATCCTCGGTCTGTTCCTGTTCGGCACCGCCCGCGTCGGCGAATTCCTCGAAAAAGGTTTCACCTTCATCAGCATCGGCAACGATCTCCACCACGTCCTCACCCAAGCCGGAGCCTACGTCGCCGACATGGAAAACATCGCTAAAGAAAAAGGAAAGTCCTGGAAGCGCCGCTCGACTGCCCTGTTCTAAGAGAAATCCGAGGGTGCCCCACCCTTTTTGCGTTTCGCGCGAGAGGGTGGGGATTTTGACGTGAGTTCCTCTGTCCTCAGTATCCTCTGCGGTGAGATTCTCTCTCTGCCGTCGCTCCCCCACGTCAATGAATTAAAATCACATCTCGGTCATCCAAGTGATCCTCACTGAAATTGAAACCCGCGTTCTTGGCTCCCTGATTGAAAAAGACATCACCACGCCCGACTACTACCCGCTCTCTCTCAACGCGCTGGTCAACGCCTGCAACCAAAAAAATAATCGCGACCCGGTGATGACGCTCGACGAGTCCCTGGTCCGTGACGCTCTCGGCGCGCTACAAGAAAAGCGCCTCGCCGGCACCGCCAGCGGCGCCGACAGCCGCGTCACAAAATTCGAACATCGCCTGCAGGAAGTTTTCAATTTCGACCGCCGCGAAATCGCCGTAGTCTGCGTCCTCCTCCTCCGCGGGCCGCAAACCCCTGGAGAACTCCGCAGCCGCGCCGACCGCATGTACCACTTCGAAGCCCTCGAAGACGTGGTCGCCACCCTCGATCGTCTCTCCCAACGCGAGCCATCCTTGGCTCGAGTTCTTCCGCGACAGCCCGGCACAAAAGAATCCCGTTACTCGCACCTCTTCTCCGGCGAACCACCCGCATCCGCTGAAGATGTGTATGTGGCGCGGGCACCCTCGCCCGCGACTGCCGGCGAAATCTCACTCTCCGATCGAGTCAGAACGCTGGAGGATGAAGTCTCTCGCCTCCGCCAAGATCTCTGCGAAGTCCAACAGCAACTCGCTACCTTCCGCAAACAGTTTGAGTAACGTCTCAGAATCAATCCAAGAGCGAGCTCCAGCAAGAAGGTGACCGCGTTACTAAATCGCGGAACTTTCCTGATGCGACAAACGTACAATCATCTAGAGAGGGAGGTCTCATCCCATGTTTGCATTCCTACTCTGGTGCATCCTCTTCGTTCTCTGCTGGCCCCTCGCAATCCTGGCACTAATCGCCTATCCCTTCATCTGGCTGTTCCTGCTGCCGTTCCGCATCGTCGGCGTCGCCGTCCACGGCGTTCTGGAGGTCATCTATCTTGCCATCACGCTCCCCTTCCGCCTGCTGGCTGCACCCTTCCGCGTCTGAACGAGAGGCGTGACGATTCTCGGACTCCAGCGTCTATCTCAATGACTGACGGACAATGACCGACGTCTTTTCCCGTCCGGTCCGCTAGGTGTAGCCTCATACGAGGCGCGCCATTCACAGGAGGACCCCATGCGTCGTCGCGAATTCCTCATTCGCTCTGCATCCGGCCTGGGAGCAGCCTGGCTGTCATCCGACGCCATACTCAGTGCTCTCGCGAACGCAGCGCTTCCTGTAAAGTTTTCCGCCTCCGACATAGTGACGCTCGGCAGCACTGGCATCAAGACCAGCCGCCTCGCCATGGGGACGGGCACAGTCGGTTCCGGCCACCACTCGCATCAAACCGCTCTGGGCGTCAAAGGCCTCTCCGATCTCCTGCTCAACGGATACGACAACGGCCTTCGCTTCTTCGATGCCGCCGATTCCTACGGCAGTCATCCCCATGTCGCCGAAGCGCTCAAGCACGTGCAGCGCGACAAAGTCACGGTCCTCACCAAGACCTTCTCCCGCGACCCGGCCGCCGCCCGCAGCGATCTCGATCGCTTTCGCCGTGAGCTCGGCACCGACTATCTCGACATCTGCCTGATGCACTGCGTCACCGAAGGCGACTGGACCGAGCGTTACAAAGGAGTGATGGACGTCCTCTCCGAAGCCAAGGAAAAAGGAATCATCCGCACCCACGGCTGCTCCTGCCACACCATCGATGCCCTGCGTGCCGCCGCAAAATCTCCCTGGGTCGAGATCGATCTGGCCCGCATCAACCCCATCGGCGCAGAAATGGACGCCGATCCCGCCACGGTTGTCATTGTTCTGAAAGAGATGAAGTCCGCCGGAAAGGCAGTCGTAGGAATGAAAATTCTAGGTCAAGGCGCGTTGCGCAATCGTCAAGACGAGGCCATCAAGTTTGCGCTTTCGCTCGGAGTGCTCGACGCCTTTACCATTGGCGCCGAAAGTAAACAAGAACAAGACGACCTGATCCGCCGCATCGCCGCCGCCTAACGCCGCCGCCTAACTTAAGATGAGCTTCAGCATGCACCATTCTAGCCGCGGTTTTCGTGGCTAGAGTGGGGAGTTCGCATTGGAAGTCCTTCGTAATCCTTAGTGTCCTTTGTGGTTCGAGGTTCGATTCTCGAAACTGACCCACCACTTAGGTCTCCATCACCCTCAGCCTCGGACTCACAATCAAGCGCGCCTCAGTCACTCGCTGCACATCCTCCGCGGTTAAGCCCGGCGCCACTTCCTCCAGCACCAACCCACCCTTCGTTACGCGAATATACGCCATCTCCGTAGCAATCGTGTCGACGACGTTCACGCCGGTAAGCGGTAGTGTGCACTTCTTCAAAATCTTCGCCGCTCCCTCGCGCGTAGTATGCTCCATCGCCACCACCACACGCCTCGCCCCCGCCACCAGGTCCATCGCCCCGCCCATCCCCTTCACCATTTTCCCTGGGATCATCCAGTTCGCAATGCTCCCAGTCTCATCCACTTCCATTGCCCCCAACACGCTCAAATCAATATGCCCGCCGCGAATCATGGCAAACGAATCCGCACTGGAAAAATAAGAAGTCCCCGGCATCTCGCTCACCGTCTCTTTCCCCGCATTGATCAGGTCCGGATCCTCCGTCCCTTCGACCGGATAAGGCCCGATCCCCAGCATCCCGTTCTCGGATTGCAGCGTGACCTCCATCCCCGCTGGCACATGATTCGCAATCAAAGTCGGCATGCCAATCCCGAGATTCACATAGAATCCATCCTGCAGCTCGCGCGCAATCCTCTTCACAATTCGCTCGCGTTTATCAACATCTTTCCCTGGCTTATTCATTGTTTGAGTTCCATATCCAAAGACAATTTGTCATCCTGAGCGAGGATTTTGCTTCGCGAACAGCGAACCAAAACCGCAGCCGAAGGATCCCCGCCCTCTTTGAAGGCGCTCCGACGTCTCGGGGAATTCTTCCGATTCTCGTTCAGTACTCACCACTAAGGCATCGCTTTCCTTGTCGTCCTTCTTTCAATCCTCCGCTCAAACAACTCCCCTTGAAAAATCCTCTTCACATAAATTGATGGCGTATGAATCGCATCCCCATCCAACTCACCCACTTCGACCAGATGCTCAACTTCCGCAATCGTGATCTTCGCCGCCGACGCCATCATCGGATTAAAATTGCGCGCCGTCTTCCGATAAATCAGATTCCCTTCGCGGTCACCCTTCCACGCCTTCACAAACGCAAAGTCAGCCTTCAACCCGCGTTCCATCACATAGGTCCGCCCATCAAATTCGCGTGTCTCTTTGCCATCGGCAACTATGGTTCCCACGCCAGTTGGTGTATAAAACGCGGGAATCCCCGCACCGCCCGCACGAATCCGCTCAGAAAAAGTCCCCTGCGGGATCAGATCCAGTTTGATCGTCCCCTTCAGCACCATGTCTTCGAGCAGTTTGTTCTCGCCTACATAGGTGCCAATGTGATGTACGATCTGCCCCGCCGCCAACAGCAATCCGTTGCCGACTCCATCCACGCCCACGTTGTTGCTGATGGTTCGCAGATTCTTTGTACCCTTGCGCACCAACGCCCGAATCAGGTTCTCCGGCATCCCGCACAAGCCGAAGCCCCCAATCATGATCGTCGCCCCGTCAAACACGTCGCGGATGGCCTCATCCGCATTGGCCACAACTTTATTCATAGCGTCCGCATTCTAAATGAATTCAGTCTGCTGAAGCATTCTCTGCGAGGAGCCCCGGCGACAGCTCTGGGACGAACCTTTGACAATCTTGTGACACGCCGAGCGCATCCGGAACGATCCCTCCCACGTCCAATATTGCAAGATGAGGGAAAGCAACTTCGAAGCGTTGTTTTTGCTCTGGTTCCTTTTAGGCGGCAAGATCGCCAACAACACACGCAGAGCACACGGGAGCGAACCTTCTCCCGTGCAATGCGGCAGCCCGGTTGCAAGCCCGGACAGGTTACACACCAATAATGTCACCACTGGCTGAATTCGATCGCAGGATGGAACAACTGATCAGCGCCTTCACGCTGCGCATTCTGGTTCCGCGCTGGACTGAGTTCGACGCCGTGTGGCAGACTGCCAACCAAATCTGCGACCGCTACGAACTCGGAAAGCCAGTGACGGCAGCGCCGATCCGTAAACTCGCCTAACCTTTTTCCAGACGACGCTCAGCCTGTCGCTTCTTCACCGGACTCTTGCGCAACAGGTGCGCCTGCTCAAACTCCTCGGCCAGTTGCCGAGTCGCTAAATTCTCTCGAATGTGCGCCAACCGCTGCTCTACCTTCCACAACGCGTTTTCCAGATTCCCTTTGTTGCTGATCGCAATATCCCGCCACATCGAATAAGGACTCGCCGAGATTCTCGTCATCTCCTGCAAGGCGCGACCGCCCGCCGGAAGCAACGGAGCTTCGTCCCCAAATTCCTCCACCAGGGCCGCCGCTAGCGCGGTAGAAATCATTTGCGGCACATGGCTGATCCATGCGCATAGCCGGTCATGTTCTTCCGCCGGCAGCATCGCGATCCTCGACCCGATCGTATCAATCCATCCCGCAAACTCCGCGAACAAACCTTCATTTAGATTCTGCCCGGGCAGCGGCGACAGGAACCAAACTGCCTTCTGAAACAGATCTGCATCCGCATAGTCCACTCCACTCATCTCTTTCCCGGCCATCGGATGCCCCGCGAGAAACCGCTTACCGGCATTCTTTCCAAACACCTTCACTGCGCGATCCACGACCGCCGTCTTTGTGCTCCCAACATCGGTGAGTAAAGCCTTCGCCGGAAGAGAAGGCCCGATGCGCTCGATCAGATCCAAAATGGCCAACACCGGAGTCGCCAGAACTACCACTTGGCTGCCTCTCACCGCATCCCCCGGATCTACCGAGCCATCATCAATCGCGCCCCGCATGCGCGCCCGCTCCAACGTCCCCTCGCGGTCGCAGCCCACGATCCGCCCCGCGAATTTCTTCTTCCGCAGCGCCAGCCCCAGCGATCCGCCGATCAGCCCCGTCCCAATAATCGTGATTTGTCGAATCGCCATAAAGAATAGAAACCACGGAAGGACACTGAGAACACCTGGGCGTAGAAGAAGTGATAACTCAACCCAGACGGTTTTGCTGCCTAATTCCTCTGTGTTCCTCTGTGTCCTCTGTGGTGGATGGTTTGTTTTTGACCGCGCTACCCAATCTTCCGTCCCACCGCCGGCGCAATAATCCGCAACTCATCCATCAATTTCGAGAACTGCTCCGGAAACAGCGACTGCGCCCCATCCGACCAGGCCTTGTTCGGATCGCAATGCACTTCGATCAGCAACGCATCCGCCCCCGCCGCCAGCGACGCTCGCGCCATCGGTGCCACTTTATCTCGCCGTCCCGTCCCGTGCGACGGATCTGCCGTCATCGGCAAATGCGACAGCTTGTGAATGATCGGAATTGCCGAAATATCCATCGTGTTGCGTGTATAGGTTTCAAACGTCCGAATTCCGCGCTCGCACAGAATCAGATCGTAATTCCCGCCCGCCATAATGTATTCCGCTGACAACAGCAGTTCTTCCAAAGTCGCCGCGATCCCGCGCTTCAGCAGCACTGGCTTGCGCACCTTTCCCAATTCGCGCAACAAATTGAAGTTCTGCATGTTGCGCGCTCCCACCTGCAGGATGTCCACGTAGGGCAGCATCATCGGAATCTGCGAAATCTCCATCACTTCGCTGATCACCAGCAGGTTGAACTTCTCGCCTGCCTCCCGCAGCAGTTTGAGAGCATCCTCGCCGTGCCCCTGAAAGGAATATGGAGAACTCCTCGGCTTGAACGCCCCGCCCCGCAGCACTTTCGCGCCAGCCTTGGCAATCGCTTCTGCGGTGGAAAAGATCTGCTCCCGCGTCTCGACCGAACACGGTCCGGCCATCACGATGACTTCGTTCCCACCCACATCAATGCCATTCGCCAGCTTGACGATCGTCCCCTCCGGACGAAAGCTCCGCCCGGCCAGCTTGTACGGAGAACTGATTCGATGGACTTCCTGCACTCCCGGCAACAACTCCAGGATGCGGATATCGAAATCAATCCCCGATCCAACTGCCCCGAGCACGGTCATCCGCGCCCCTGTTGACCGGTGCACCTCGAACCCCATCTTCACCAGGTGCTCAATCACCTGCTGAATCAGCCCCTCATCCGCGCCTTCCTGCATCGCCACAATCATAGGAAAAAGCCTTCAGCTTTCAGCTGTCAGCCATCAGCGACTCGTCTCAGCTGAAAGCTGAGAGCTGATGGCTGATAGCTATTCAGTCATTCACTTCCGAATCCAACTCCGTCTCTGCTTCTACGGTTTCGGCCTTCGGCGCAATCTCTTCCTTCTGCACGTTCCGCATCACGTCGATAATGCGCTCGTAAATCCGAACCAGATCCCGCCCTGCCAGCGGCCCCCGGTTCGCCGCCTGCACATTCTCAAAAACAATCCGCTCCCGGTCCGGTTCATAAATCGGCATTGAGGTATCGCGTTTCAGCTTCCCAATCGCCACCGCAGCCCGAGCCCGCTCGCTGATCAGTTCCACCAGCTTCTGATCGAGCTCATCGATTTTCTTACGCCAAGCCTCGATATCCATAAGAGCCTGAGTCTCTCGTTACCGCGGGTGCTCCATCCTTCACGCACTGAGCGAGAGGGCGGGGATTTTGATTTCCCTGTCGCGGACATCCGGGCTCGCCCCTTTTCTCGCGCGTTCTTGGCGCGAGAAGTGAGGATTTTCACCAACAGCGGGTGCCCCATCCTAGCCGCGCTCTTTGCGGCTAGGGTGGGAATTCCGAGCCCCAGCCGATCGACTTTACCGCGTCGTAGACAGAACTCGAGGGCTCACAGCTGACAGCTTCCTCACAAACTCCCCCACAGCCGCCGCCTCCCGCCCCCGATTCCGCTCGATCGTCTCTACAATCGCACTACCAACAACGACCGCATCAGCGAACGAACCCACCGCAGCGAACTGCTCTGCAGTAGAAATCCCAAACCCCAACGCGACGGGAAGCTTCGTCACGCGCCGCAACCGCTTCACCAATTTCTGCGCATCCGCCGCCAAATCCTGGCGCGCTCCCGTTACTCCGGTTCGCGACACCGCGTACACAAACCCTCGCGAAGCCTCCGCAATCCGCTTCAACCGCTCATCCGGACTCGTCGGCGCCGCCAGGAACACCGGAGACAAGTCATTCTCCCGCATCGCCCGCAAATATTCCCCCGCCTCTTCGACCGGCAAATCGGTCAGCAGCACGCCATCCACCCCCGCGGCTCGCGCAACCTTGCAAAATTTCTCCATCCCCATCCGCAACACCGGATTCAGATACGAAAAAATAATCAGACCCGTAGACTGCGCATCTTGCCGAATTTCCGCTGCCAGCGTCAGCACCTGCCCCAGTGAAGTCCCATACTTCAGTGCCCGCTCGCTGGCTCGCTGAATCACCGGCCCATCCGCCACCGGATCGCTGAACGGCACACCCAACTCAATCACGTCCGCTCCCGCCTCAATCGCCGCCAGCACGATCTCCCGCGTAGTCGCGAGATCCGGGTCCCCGCAAGTCACATACGCCACGAGCGCCGGCTTCTTATGAAAAGTAAGAGGCATGAAGAGAGTGTTTTCCTTCGTGTACCTTCGTGTCCTTAGTGGTAAATGATTTTCAATCTCAATCGAGCGAGAGATTTTCCCGCATAATCCCAATATCCTTATCTCCGCGCCCCGAAACATTCACGATCACAGTCTCGGACTTCTTCATCTTCGGCGCTCGTTTCACCACCTCAGCCACCGCGTGCGCCGATTCCAGCGCCGGAATAATCCCCTCCGTCCGAGCCAAAAGGGTAGTAGCCGCCAAAGCTTCCGCATCCGATGCTGGCACGTACTCTGCCCGCCCCGAATCCCGCAACGCCGCATGCTCCGGCCCGATCGATGGATAATCCAGCCCCGCCGACACAGAGTGCGTCAACGCAATCTGCCCGCCAGAATCCTGCAAGACGTAAGAGTAGGTTCCCTGCAGCACCCCCGGAGACCCTCCGCGAAACCGCGCTGCATGATCCCCCAGCGCTTCGCCGCGCCCGCCAGCCTCCACACCAATCAGCCGGACTTTCTTGTCATTCAAAAAATCGTAAAAAGCCCCAATCGCATTCGATCCCCCGCCCACACAAGCAATGATCGCCGTCGGCAACTTTCCCTCAGCCTTCAAAATCTGCGCGCGAGCCTCACGTCCAATCACTCGATGAAAATCGCGGACCATCGTCGGATACGGATGCGCTCCCAACACACTCCCCAACAGATAATGCGTCGTTCGCACATTCGTGACCCAGTCCCGCATCGCCTCGTTGATCGCGTCCTTCAGAGTCCGCGATCCCGACGAAACGCCGCGCACCTCCGCTCCTAGCAATCGCATGCGGAACACATTCAACTCCTGCCGCCGCATGTCCTCGGTCCCCATGTACACCACACACTCAAATCCGAGCAGCGCGCAAACGGTCGCCGTAGCGACGCCATGCTGCCCGGCTCCTGTCTCCGCAATCACGCGATGCTTCCCCATCCGCTCCACCAGCAGCCCCTGCCCCAGGCAGTTGTTAATCTTGTGAGCCCCCGTATGCAGCAGATCCTCTCGCTTCAAATAAATCTTTGCCCCACCTAATTTCTTCGTAAGCCTCTTCGCAAAAAATAACGGCGTAGGCCGCCCCGCATAAGTCCGCAGCAGTTCATCGAGTCTCTTCTGAAATTTCGGATCGCGCTTGGCCCGCGCATACTCGCGCTCCAATTCCTCGAGAGCAGCGACCAGCGTCTCCGGCACATACCGCCCCCCATAAACCCCAAACCGTCCAGGCTCATTCGCAGAAACAGAACGGGAAGAAATAGAGGAAACCCGAGGGTGTCCCGTTCTAAACGTCGCGTCTTTTGCGGCGTTTGGAGCGGGGACTTTGACTTTGACCTTCGAACTCCGAGCAACCGTACCCATCCCTAACGCCCCTTCCGATCCATCTCCCGCACCGCCCGCACAAACGCCCGCACCTTCTCCGGATCCTTCTTCCCCGGCGAAGCCTCGACACCGGAAACCACGTCCACTCCCCACGGCTGAAGAGTCTCGATGGCCTCGCCGACGTTATGGGGAGTCAGACCGCCCGCAACCACCAACCTCACGCCGTTCTCACGCATCTCGCTGGAGAGCGGAATCGCTTTTCCCCAATCGAATCGGTCCCCAGTTCCACCTGGCGATCGCTGGCTGCCCGAATCCAGAACGATGGTGGTAACAGGGAATTCAGGCGGCAGTGGAATCTGCTGGAGCTCTCCCCTGGCCGCATTCCCCACCTCAACATATCGTCGTCCCAGCCGACGGATCCCTTCCGCATCGATCAGGTTCATCGGCATCGCCAGCATGGACCGGAATCGTGGCGGTAGCAAAGACATCCCAATCGCCTTTGTCCTTGCCCTGCTCCCGGCGACTCCTTCGGTTGAGAAGTACAGCTGAGTTCCAGTAAGCCCGACGTGCAGCAGGGTTTCGACCGGATCCTCGTCCTCACTGACGAACACTCCAATTTTCTCCACACCCTCTGGCAACTTCGCCACAATGTCCCGAGCTGCCTCTACTGTCACGCACCGCGGACTCTTCTCATAAAACACAAAACCCACCGCATCCGCCCCCGCCTCCACTGCAACGCGCGCGTCCTCCAAATTCGTCGTCCCACATATCTTCACCCAAGTCATTGTTTACTTTGTCATCCTGAGCGAGGATTTTGCTTCGCGATGAGCGAAGCAAACCGCAGTCGAAGGACCCCTACCGTCACTAGGTACTGCGTACTGAGTACGGAGTAACGGGTCCTAACAACTCCCGCAACGCTTCCCCCGGAGACTCCGCCCGCATCAACGACTCCCCAACCAGAAACGCGTCATACCCCACCCCGCGCAACCGCGCCACATCTTCCGCCGAATGAATCCCGCTCTCCGCCACCCGCACGACGCCAGCAGGAAACTTCGCGGCCAATGCAAACGCCGTCTCCAGATCGACTTTGAACGTCCGCAGATCCCGCGTATTCACACCAATCAAATCGCATCCAACATCCAGCGCCCGCTGCATCTCGTCGAGGTCATGCACTTCGCACAACACATCCATCCCACGCTGCCGCGCACCCGCCCCCAGCGAACTCAACTCCTGCGCCGACAACGCCGCCACAATCAGCAGCACCGCATCAGCACAATTCGCCCGCGCCTCCAGCAACTGGAACACGTCGACGACAAAGTCCTTGCGCAAACAAGGAATCGCCACCGCCTCCGAAGCCTCGCGCAAATTTCTCAGCGATCCCTGAAAGAATTCCTCATCCGTCAACACCGAAAGCGTCGCAGCCCCTGCCGCTTCCAACTCCCGCGCCAACTCTGCCGGACGAAACTCCGCCCGAATCAGTCCCTTTGACGGCGAAGCCTTCTTCAACTCCGCAATCACTGCCACACCTTCGTGACTCCTCGCCGCCAGGGCCCGACGGAAACCGCGCGGCACATGCAACTCCGCCCGCCGCTCCAGTTCGCGCAAGTCCGCACCGCGCCGGGCTTCCGCCACCCGCGCCCGCGTAGCCGCGACAATCCGGTCAAGAATAGCCGCCATAAAGAATCTCTTGATTATAAGGGACCCACGGACTACCAAGGCGTTCGAGGGTGCCCCGCCCTTCTCGCGCAGTTAGCGAGAGGGTGGGGATTTTTATTTTTCATACGCCAAACAACTACCGACTCTAAAGTCCACTCACTGACAAATCTCCCGCACCTCTTTGTAAGGTTTTTTCGCCACCGACGGATACGGAATCTTCCTCGCATCCATCCACTCCTCCAGCAGCGTCCCTCCATGCTTCAGCCCGGCATCCGGATCGCCCTCATATACCGGATCACTCTCCGCCTCCTCCAAAGTCACAAACTTGAATCCCTTCTTCTCCATCAGATCGAACATATCAGGCAGAATCGTGCTGCTGAACGCCCCCAGATGTAGCAACAGCACATGATTAATGTCGTGCCCATACACCAGCTTCGCCATCTCCCGCCCCAAATCCAGTTACTTTGTCGCGATATCCAGATAGCTCGACCGCAGCCAGGCAATCGACGTCGCATCGTTCTTCGCCGCACATCGCGCGTACGCGCTGTTCCACAAGTAGTCCTCCCAATCAAGAGTCACTTGAGCCACCCGGTACTGGTGCGCCAGCAGATAGGCCCGCACCACGCGCCGCTTCTCCACAGTGTCTCCTTCGTGCAAATACGGATACCGCAGCCAGTGCCAATTCCCGTCCTTCGCGGCAAGCAACTCCAGCGCCGGCTCATTCTGCTCGATCTCGCGCGCAAACGCCGCCGGAGGATTCTCACTCAAATTCATATGTGAATACGTATGGCTTCCCACCGGCTCGGCGGCCGTCCACAGCTTCAACGCCTCGGCAGCGTCCGTATTTCCCTCGAGTTTCTGGGCATTGACGAATCCATAAGCCGCAGGCATATGCCGTTTCTGCAAAACGGCTAAGGTATTCCGCGTGATTTCCACCCGAGTCATGCCTGGCGGCAAATCTCCTTTCAGCGGCAGATCATCAAATGTAATCGCTACCTCCTGCGCGCCACACACCCCGGCCAACATCACAAAAAATACACACGCCCACGAGTACCTACGCATAGACCGAAGGAAAGATTTCATGCCGAAAGTCTACAAGCATGAGTTGCCCCAACTATTTACTCTTTACTGATAGAATTTTCGGTTCGCCCGTCGTCATTCCACTTCTCATCCGAGGCTCAGTATGTCAGCCCGCATCCAGCGCGCCATTCTCAGTGTCACCGACAAAACCGGACTCGTGGATTTCGCCCGCACGCTCTCCACTCTCGGCGTCGAACTCATCTCCACCGGAGGTACCGCCAAACTCCTGCGTGACTCCGGCGTCGCAGTAAAAGATATCTCCGACCTTACCGGATTCCCCGAGATGCTCGACGGCCGCGTCAAGACCCTGCACCCTAAGGTTCACGGCGGCATCCTGCACCGCCGCGAAGATCCCAAACACGTAGCGGCTATCGCCGAGCACGGCATCGCCCCCATCGACATGGTGGTCGTAAATCTCTACGCCTTCGAAAAAACCGCGGCTAAGTCTGGAGTGGCCTTCGAAGAATTGATCGAGAACATCGACATCGGCGGACCATCCATGATTCGTTCCGCCGCCAAGAATTTCCACGACGTAGCTATCGTTACGTCTCCCTCCGACTACAACGCCATCGCCGACGAACTCTCCCGCTCCGGCGGCACGCTCTCGCATGAAACTAAGTGGTGCCTCGCGCAGAAAGCCTTCGACACTACCGCTGCCTACGATTCCGCCATCGCCTCCACACTCGAACGTATCTCCCCCGATTCCTCCCAGCTACCGCCTGAAACCGTCACATTCCCGCCCACCCTGCGCTTCACGTTCCACAAAACTCTCGACCTGCGCTACGGTGAAAATCCGCACCAGAAAGCCGCGATGTATTCCGACGGTTCCGGCGTCGGCGTCGCGAACGCCGAGCAACTGCAAGGTAAAGAACTCTCCTACAACAACATCGTCGATCTGCAAGCTGCATGGGATCTCGCCCAGGAATTTGACGAACCCGTCTGCGCCATCATCAAACACACCAACCCCTGCGGCACGGCTACCGGAAAGACGCTAGCCGAAGCCTACAAGCGCGCCCTCGAATGCGATCCAGTCTCAGCCTTCGGCGGCGTGATCGGCGTCAATCGCCTTGTCGACGCCGAAGCCGCGGAAGAAATGCACAAACTCTTCCTCGAAGTCATCGCCGCCCCCGGCTTCGACGAAGCTGCCAAAGCCAAATTCGCGTCCAAGAAAAACCTCCGACTGGTGCAAGTCGCACCTTCTAGTCAGAAGTGGGTCTTAAAGAATGTTTCCGGTGGAATGCTATTACAAGACAGCGACGTCCGCCCCCTGCAAGAAGCGGACCTCAAAGTGGTCACTAAGCGCGCTCCCACTCCGGAAGAAACCCGAGCCCTGCTCTTCGCCTGGAAAGTTTGTAAACACGTGAAGTCCAATGCCATCGTCTACGCCCGCGATGGCCAAACCGTCGGTGTCGGCGCCGGACAAATGTCCCGGGTGGATTCCGCCAAGATCGGCGCCATGAAGGCCCAACTCCCGCTGAAAGGCACTGTCGCCGCCTCTGACGCCTTCTTTCCCTTCCCCGATGGCGTCGAAGAAATCGCGAAGGCCGGAGCCACCGCCATCATTCAACCGGGCGGCTCGCAGCGCGACCCGGAAGTCATCGCCGCCGCCGACCGCCTCGGCCTCGCCATGCTTTTCACTGGAGTGCGCCACTTCCGTCACTGAGAGTAGAATGCGGCCATCGTGGGACCTGCCGTTTGCTCTCTCGTATTCGCGTTTTTTCTCGCGCTGACGGCCCACGCCGCCCCTCTCACCCCGCAATCAGCCGCAGTCCCTCCGCCCTCCATCCCAGTGGATCTCTGGTTGAACGGTCCTGATCGGCAAGACTTCCCGTGGAAGGTTCAAATTGCCCGCCAGAGCCTCACGGTTCAGCAACGCCACCTGGTTCAACTTCTTGTTACCATCCGCGGACGAGACCTGCTCAAAGGCGTCAACACTCGCGATCTTCATTTTGTCGTGAAGGTCGCCGACCACCACGGAACCTGGCTGGGCGGACAATCCTACAGCCACTTCATCCCCGCTCACGACTTCTCTCCCAAAGATTTGCTGCATCCCGCGACGAATCTGTATCTCCGGCCCGGCAACTATACCGTCGCGGTACTCGCGTACGACGTCTTGCACAACTCCGGCAACGTTTGGCACAGCAAGCTAATCGTCCCGACAATTGGCGATCCCCTGCCGGAGCTCGACTCCGACCTGCCCCAAGTCGAGTTCCTGCCAGCTGTTGACGTGGCCCCCGAACTCAAGACGAGCGTCCCGTGGGCCATGAATCGCCCCGGAGCTTTGGCCGCTGCGATCTTAGATCCCCTTGCTCTCGGACACGGAACCGTGCGTCTCCCCGTTCCCAACCACCAAGCTCTTCGCATCGACGTTGTGGCAAATTTGTCCGCTGGGATGAAACCTTCGTTGCCGTACAAATTCGGCGAAGGATTAGTCCTGCAAGTAGGCAATCTGCTAAGCCAGCTAGCTCCCCAAAATGGCTGCGTCCGCTTCACTGCCCTCGATATCCTTCGTCAAGATCTGATCATCGACCGAATGGACCGCCGTGAAATCGATTGGGACGCCGTCTCTAAGAAAATCGCCTCGGCGCAACTCAACGTGATCAATGTGAAAGCACTCAAGGAGAAAGAAACCTCACAGTGGTTCAAGCGATCGCTCGAGCGCATCACCGATGACCCCGATGCTTGTCATTTACCGGACGAAATCCCACGGCACGTCCTCATCGTTGTGAGTATGCCCTTCGCCTTTCCAATTCGAGCGCCCATCAGGCCGGTAAAGCCAGAAAAATTACCCGATCGCTCCTATTACCTAGAGATTCTTTTCAACGACGAGGGTTGGGATGAGGTTGGAACCGTGCTGAAGCCCTTACAACCAATGCGCTTAAGCTTCGACAATTCTCTCGAACTGCGGCAAAAGTTAGCACTTCTCGTCAAGGACCTCACTCAAGCATCTCAATGACCAAGAATCCCGATATTGCAAGTCCGTGCTACCCCTCTACATAACTTCACAAATCCTCCTCACCCAGCGGTCCCTGTCCTTCCGGTTCTCTCAACTTTCCCGCCGTTTCCAGTCTTTTTTCCCGATCCTCGCGTTCGTCGCGGTAGAATAAAAGCACCTTTCCCCCGACGGCTTTGCATCCAAATAAGCTAAGGTCCCGGAAACGCGCTTCCAGCGCATTAGGTTGAGCATGAATCGAATGTTTCGCTTGTTTTTGATGATTTCGGTAGCGTCTAGCGCCGCCGTTAGCCAAACCAGCCCATCCGTGCAACCGGATCCCGCTCAGCCCGATGCCAAGCCCGCGCAGTCTTCCGCCCGCAAAGTCGACAAGGCAGCCGCGTACTACCATTACACCCTCGCGCACATGTATGAGGAGATGGTCACGGCTTACGGTCGCAGCGATCTCGCCACCAAAGCCACGGAAGAGTACCGTCTTGCCATCGACGCGGATCCTTCGTCTGAGTTCCTGACCTCCGGTCTCGCCGAGCTCTACGTGAAAACCGGACGCATTGCCGACGCCGTCAAAGAGGCGCAGGACATTATCAAGCGCGATCCCAAGAATCTCGAAGCCCACAAGCTTCTCGGCCGCATTTATCTGCGTTCGCTCGGCGATATGCCCGGCGGCTCCGGTTCCGACAACATCCTGCACCTTGCCATCGATCAGTACGAGCAGATCACCAAGCTCGATCCCGACAGTGTTGACGACCACCTTCTGCTCGGCCGCCTCTACCGTTTGAACAATGATTTGCAGAAAGCAGAAGGCGAACTCAAGACCGCCATCAAGCTCGATCCTAGTTCCGAAGAAGCCGTCACCACGTTGGCCATGCTCTACACCGACGAAGGTGACACTGCGCATGCGCTCAAAGTTCTCAGTTCCATCCCTGATTCCGCGCGTTCCGCCAAACTGTATGCCGCTTTGGGCGCAGCTTACGAACAGCGTAAGGACTACAAGAACGCCATCGATGCCTATCGTCACGCGATAGTCCTCGATCGCGATAATCTTGACGCCATTCGCGGCCTCGCCGAGAACCTGCTGAACGACGGCCAGCTTGATGCGTCGCTCGAGCAGTACAAGGTCATCGCCGACTCGAATCCGGAAGACGCGCAAACTTACGTCCGCATGGCCGAGATTTATCGCCGCCAGGCCAAGTACGATCTCGCACTCGAAAATCTCAAGCGCGCCGACACTCTCGTCCCCGACACCATGGACGTTCCCTATAGCATGGCCGCCGTTTACCAGGCCCAGGGCCGCTACGATGACGCCATCAAGCTCTTGCAGGATCTCGTCAAGAAAACCGAAAAGAGCGAAACCGGAACCAGCCAGTCCGACCGCAACAATCGCGCCATCTTCGTTGAGCGCCTCGGCATGGTTTATCGCGAGCAGGAAAACTACACTGCCGCTGTCGATACCTTCCGCAAGATGCTGCCGCTCGGCGACGAAAACGCCCGCAGCGGCTATCAGGAAATGATCGACACCTACCGCGAGGCCAAGCAGTGGCCGCAAGCCACCGCCGTCGCCAAGGAAGCCGTCCAGAAGATGCCCAACGATCGCGACCTCCGCATGGTGCTCGACTCGCAACTCGCCGACACCGGGGAGTTCGACAAAGCCGTAGCCGACATTCGCACCATGCTGAAAGGTGGACCCGAGGACCGCGAAGTCTACCTGCGCCTCGGCATCATCTATACTCGCGCCAAGCGCTGGGACGACGCCCTTGACTCCCTCGCCAAAGCCGAGCAGCTCTCCACCAAGCCTGAAGACAAGGCCTACGTTTCATTCCTACGCGGCGACCTCTACCAGCGTCAGAAAATGTTTGATCAGGCCGAAGCTGAATTCAAGAAGGTTCTCGCTACCACTTCACCTACCGATCCGCAGAGCGCGGCAACGCTCAACTATCTCGGATACATGAATGCTGATCGCGGCGTAAAACTCGAAGAGTCGCTGAACTATATCAAACAGGCACTCACTCTCGAACCCAATAATGGCGCTTATCTCGACTCGCTGGGATGGGCCTACTTCAAGCTCGGCAAGTACGATCAAGCCGAAGAAAATCTAACCAAGGCGGAGACTCACATGGGCACCGACCCCACGGTCCAGGAGCATCTTGGCGATCTCTACCAGAAGACCGGCCGCCTGAAACTGGCCGCCGCCCACTGGGATCGCGCAGTCCAGGAGTGGAGCAAGACCGTTCCCGCCGAACAAGACTCCGAGGCCTACGCGAAAGTCCAACAAAAACTCGACGCCGCTAAAGTAAAACTGGCCAAGGAAGATTCAGGCAAACAGTAACGTCGCAATCCGAACCTCGCTAAGGCGCCCCTATGATCGAACGTCCAGATTTTGACATCCGTTACGCGCCCCCCGTCATCCTGAGCGAAGCGAAGGATCCCACGCAGGCCGGCTCAATCACCGGCCTACAAAGGATTCCCACCCAAACTCTGCGCCAACTCTCAAAGTGTCAATGTGAAGCTTCCCAACCATCCCGCTTGCTAGACTTCCGTCATGCCACTGGCCCCGCTCGACTTCACCATCCGCCCAGCCACCCCCTCCGACATCCCTGAAATTCTCCGCCAGCGCCGCCGCATGTACGAAGACATGGACCACACCGACCCCGCCGCGCTAGACGCAATGTCGCGTCTCTCCTTCGACTACCTGCATCAAGCCATTCCCGAAGGCTCATTCCGCGCCTGGCTCGCCCTCCACGACCAGCACGCCTTCGCTGGAGGAGCTGTCTTGATCACCTCCTGGCCAGCACACCCTTACGATTTGGAATGTCGTCGTGCCACCATCCTCAATGTCTACACCGATCCCGAATACCGCCGCCGCGGCATCGCGCGCCTGTTAATGGAAACGATGATCGATTGGTGTAAGCGCAAGGGTCTGGCCAGAGTAAATCTCCACGCCAGCGACGCTGGACGCCATCTCTACGAATCCCTCGGATTCGAACCCAGCAACGAAATGCGCCTCAAGTTGCGATAAACGCAGTCGCCAGTCCACAAGTTTAGTTTTTTCTGAGTACCGAGTACTGGGTACCGAGTACTGCTCTGCTAGACTCTCCACATGCTCGCCGCCTACGCGGTGCACATCGAACAATCCCGCGGACGCCGCTTCCCCGAGCCGCCGCACCCCTACCGCAACGACTACCAGCGCGATCGCGACCGTGTCATCCATGCCCGCGCTTTCCGCCGTTTAGAAGCCAAGACGCAAGTCTTCACCCGCCGCTACTCAGACCACTTCCGCAACCGTCTCACTCACACGCTCGAAGTCTCGCAAGTCTCCCGCACCATCGCCGGAGCTCTCGGCCTCAACGTTGATCTTGCCGAGGCATTAGCCCTGGTCCACGACATCGGCCACCCGCCCTTCGGCCACGCCGGAGAAAAAGCTCTCGACGCTGCCATGCGCGACCACGGACTCTTCTTCGATCACAATCTCCACGCCCTCCGAATCGTCGAAGACTTCGAACAGCGCTACGCCGCCTTCCGCGGCTTGAATCTGACTTTCGAAGTCCGCGAAGGCATCATCAAGCATTCGCATGACTACGACGCCAAACGACATCCGGAGCTTGCGGAATATCTTCTCGACCAGCGCCCACCGCTGGAAGCGCAGCTGATCGACCTGACCGATGAAATTGCCTACAACACCGCCGACCTCGATGACGGATTCGAAGCTCACATCCTCTCGCTCGATCAAATCCGCGACGGCATCCCGGCCTTCGAACGCTTCTACCGCGAGGTCGAGCAGATTTACCCCGACGCATCCGAAAAACTGAAATTCAACGAGGCCCTGAAGAAGGTGCTCAACCGCTTCGTCGATGACCTCATCACCAACACGCGCGCCCTTCTGCAGCAAGCTGGAACCAAGACTCTCGACGACGTCCGTCACCACCCCGAACGCCTCGCCGCCTTCAGCCCCGCCGTCGAGTCCGAACGCAAGCAGAACAAAAACTTCCTCTACGAAAACCTCTACTTCAGCGCAGATCTTGCCGGAGAAAAAGACGACGCCGAACGCGTCGTCGGTGAGCTATTTGCTTTTTGGATGGACCACCCCGAAACTCTCCCCCACAACTACCGCGAGAAAGCCAAAGAAGACTCTCTCCCCCGCGTCATCTGCGACTACATCGCTGGCATGACCGACACCTTCATCTTCGAACAATACGAAAACTACTGCGGCATCCGCTGATTTTGTTTATGTGGGGACAGCCGCCATCGGCTGTCCGGTTGAGCGAAGCTCAACGGAGAACCTACCACGACGACCAAAACTCGCCCGCATAACGGAACCGGCCATCGGCCGTTTACAGCACTTCCCTCAAACGCCGAATCCCCTCTCGAATCTGCGTCTCATTAGTCCGCGAATAGCCAACCAAAATGCCCGCCCTCGCCGGCTTCTTCAAAAAGTACGGAGAGATTCCGTACACTCGGACTCCCCGCGCCGCCGCACCGGCGATGGCTTGCTCTTCGCTGATGCGCCTCCGCGGCCACAGTACAATGTGAGCTCCCGCCCCATCCCCGGTCGTTTCGACGCGATCTCCCAAGTGAACCTGAACAGCGTCCATCAAAACTTGCCGTCGTGCCGCGTTCGTGCGCCGTACCCTGCGCAAATACCTCTCGTACATCCCGCTCGAAATAAATTCCGCCAGCGTTTCCTGTTCCAGCGTTGCCGTATGCCGGTCGCACAGCCACTTCGCCGCCGCAAAGGCCGTGACTAGCCCCTTGGGCACAACCAGGTAGCCGATTCTCAACGCGGAAAAAATCGTTCGCGAGAACGTTCCGATATAGATGACACGCCCCTCTCGGTCCAATCCCTGCAACGACTCCAGCGGCTGCCCCTCGTAGCGAAATTCGCCGTCATAGTCGTCCTCAACAATCACCGCGTTCCGCCGCTTGGCCCATTCCAGTAACGCCACCCGACGAGCCAACGGCAGAATCGCGCCCGTCGGATACTGGTGCGACGGCGTCACAAAAATGACGCGAGCTTTTTCCGGTATTTTCGCCGGATCGATCCCTTCACGATCCACCCCGACTCGAAGCAACCGCGCTCCCGCAGCCCGTAGTATCTCCGTTGTGCCCTGATAGCTCGGATCTTCAATCGCAACCGGCTCGCCCAATCCCAACAAAACGCGAGCAATCAGATCCAAAGCCTGCTGCGATCCATTCACAACAATCACCTGCGACGAATCGCTTATTACTGCCCGAGAACGCCGCAAATGATTGCAAATCGCCTCCCGCAATCTCTCGTTTCCATGCGCCGACCCGTAGTCGAGTTCTCTGACCCGAGCTGACCGCGCACAGCGCAACATGATCCGTCGCCACATTTCGAAGGGAAACATTCCCAGATCGCTGCGTCCATAAGGGAAGTCGTACGGGAGCGCGCGGCCAGTTTGTACCGGAAAATTCATGCGCGACCATGCCGCCGCTGCCGATGCCCCAAAGCGCGACAACCTCACGGGAACGGATTTTTCGGATCCAACTGGCCTCCGCGTTCCCACGCTCTTCGATACATACGTTCCCGAGCCGGCTCTTCCGACCGCAAATCCTTCTGCCAGCAACTGATCATAGGCAAGCAGCGCCACCGTTCTTGAAATTCCAAGGTGCTCCGCCAAGTCCCGTGTCGATGGCAGCTTCTCGCCACCACTCACAGCACCAGACAGAATTGCCTCGCGCAGTCCGACATATACCTGCCGGAACAGCGGTCCACCCTTCTTCGAAAGTGGTACCGTCAGTTGCATTAGAAGTGGATATTTTAAAGTACCACAATCTGCGCCATCATCAACCGGGTTAGCTACTCAGGATTTTTGATGGGAGAGAGAACCAATGCGCACTCTAAGTCGAGCTCACAAATGTTTTTTCGTGATTCTCTTTTTCCTAAGCGCGATACAAATTGGCATTACTCAAACGGATCCCAACTCACGCCTCGCGGCGAAGCCTCCTGCCGAGCATCGCGATGGCCAGCACGATTTCGACTTCGAAGCTGGCACCTGGAAAATTCATCTCAAGCGCCTGCTCCACCCGCTGACCGGTTCGACCACATGGGTTGAATTCGATGGCACCACCGTCACGCGCCAAATCTGGAACGGCCGCGCCGAGATTGAGCAGTTTGAAACAACAGGTTCCTCCGGCCACATCGAGGGCCTCACCCTTCGTCTTTACAACCCACAATCCCATCAGTGGAATATCTATTGGGCCAACGCCAACAATGGAATCATCGGCATACCCACCGTCGGCGAGTTCGACAACAACCGCCGGGGCGAGTTCTATGACCAGGAAGCCTTCAACGGCAGGACTATTCTCCTGCGCTTCGTGTGGTCCGACATCACTCCCAATTCCGCCCACTTCGAACAATCGTTTTCAGACGACGGAGGCAAGACCTGGGAGGTGAACTGGATCACTGATCAGACGCGCATGAGCGAGGCAGCGTTCAAAGCCGAGGCTGAGGCCAGCACGCCGAAGCTCGACTCGCCATCGAACGACCCCCAGCACGATTTCGACTTTGAAATTGGAAGTTGGAAAGCTCACCTCAAGCGCTTGCAGCACCCACTCACGGGCTCAAACACCTGGATCGATTACGACGGCACGTCTGTTGTTAGCAAGCTATGGAACGGCCGTGCCAATATCGGCGAACTCGAAGTGCACAACCAGACCAGCCACATCGAAGGACTCACCCTGCGCCTGTACAACCCGAAGTCTCATCAATGGCGACTCTACTGGGCAAACAGCCAGGACGGAACTCTGTCGATGCCCCCCACTACCGGCGGCTTTACCAACGGCAAAGGAGAATTCTTCGACCAGGAAGACATTCAAGACAAGTCCATCTTCGTCCGCTTCATCTTCTCCGACATCTCTTCCACTTCCTTCCGGACCGAACAAGCCTTCTCACCCGACGGCACGAAAACCTGGGAGCCCAACTGGATCGCCACCATCACCCGCGACAGACCCTCAACTCAAGCACCCGACCCGCCAGACCATGTAGAGACACAACATGTGAAGACAGGTTCATGTGGAGACAGCCGCCCCCGGCTGTCTCGTCGAGCAAAGCTCGACTAGCATTCCTTGCCCGGACTGGACCTGTAGGATCGAACCAGTCCGAGCAAAGAAATCTCTAGCATGATCCGTTCCAATCCGTGTTAATCCGTGGCAAAAGAAGCGCTTCACTTCCCCGCCACCGCCACCACCACATCAAACAACACCCGCGGCCCTCGCCGCACCTCCTCCACTCGAATTCGCTCGTCGTTCCCGTGCTCGGTGCTTCCTTCTTCCTCCGTCGCCGTATAAGGATTGAACCCATACGACGCAATCCCCAGAGGCCGGTACCGCTGATTCTCCGTATACCCACTAGTTATGTGCGGCACCACCGGCGTTCCCGGGAAATACTTCCCCGAAACTTCCTTGATCGCCGCATACAACGCATTGTCCGTCCCCGAATAATTCGCCACGCGAAACTCTCCATTGATTGGCTCGACGCTCACATTCGGATCGTTCACCACTTTCCGCACCGCCTCCAACAATGCCTTCGGATCTCCTCCCGGCAGAATTCTCACATCCAAACTTGCCCACGCCTCCGGAGGAATCACATTCGTCTGCTCCGATCCTCCCATCATGGTCAGGGAAATCGTATCTCTCAGCAGAAAGTTCAGCGACTCATCTTTCTCCACTTCCTCCTGAAACTTCGGATCCTCAATCGCCTTATGAATATTCCGATACTCCGCCGCCCGCTCTGCCGTTTCCTGCGGAGCCATGTCGCGCAAGAACTCATCCACTACCGGCAGCACGCGCATCGGCGTGCGATACGCAATGATCCGATTCAACGCGCGCACCAGCCGGTTCGGCGCCGAATCTGGATTCGGCCGCGAGCCGTGCCCCGGCCTCCCATGCGCCACAACTTTCATCCAGTAGGTGGTCTTCTCCCCTACATCCACGCCCACAAACTTTACTTTGCCGCCTTGCAGCTGGTTCTCCCCGCCTTCATTAATCAGGAACTCGGCGTTTCCCAGTAATTCGTGCTGGTGGGAGATGAACCAGTCGCTCCCCGTTCCATCCGCCTCCTCGTCCGACACCGCCAGAAAAATCACGTCGCGATCGAGCGCCACCTTCTCGCGCTTTAACATCACCATCACGACCAGTTGCGCCAGACCTTCATCTTTCATGTCCTGCGCACCGCGTCCCCATATGTACCCATCCCGAATCTCGCCGCTAAACGGAGGCACCTTCCAATGCGACGCATCACTCGTCACCACATCCATGTGGTTCAGCAGAATGAGTGGCCGCTTCGCCTCAGCCGTTGTATGCGGAATCCGCGCCCACAAATCCCCGCGCCCCGGCGCGTACTCGAACGCGCGGGTTTCAATCCCTTCTGCATCTAATATCTTCTTGTAAAACTCCACCGCCTGCATTTCTTTCCCTGGAGGATTCGTCGTGTCCACCCGCAAGTATTCCTGCATCCACGTCACCGCCAGATCCGAATACTGCTGCAATCGCTCTGCTGAAATCCGCGATGACGCCATCACCGGTGACTCTGACCACCCCATCAACGAACAAGCAACCGCGAGCGTAACTAGAACCAGCCCAAACGTACGCAAAACATTTCCCTTGGACAAATTTCTCCTCCCAAAGTTCGATAATTACCCTTCGATGGTTACCCGTGGTTACCTACTTCGCACGCACCCACGAACTCTTTAACATGCACCCACTTTTCCCACGCAGTTTTTATATCAGGTTTCCCAAAATTACCCTGCCTTGCACACCCCGGCTAGCTTTAAACTCATCGCACCACTACAATATTCATAGATATCAATCACTTAGCAGCGTAACCCTGAAGCGCCATTTGGCATCTGAACTGTAATAGAACAGGCAGGCGCCACCGCAGTGGGCGCCAACAGTTCCAGGCCAAGCGAGCGTCAGCGCGGGCCGGCTCAGCGAATCTGCTGGCTTTCTTTACCGTTCAAGGGACGCAATAAATTTCACGCACGCCCCAGGCGTGCCGGGGCAGAGCAACAAGCTGGAGCTCAAACGCTCCGCCCCAACTTGGAGGAAGTCATTATGAACAATCGCCTACTCTTCGCCCTGCCGCTGGCCGCGGTCCTTGCCTTCCCGGCCGTCGCGCAGACCACCTCGTCGTCCGATCAGACCCAGCCCGCTGCCACCACTCAGTCCACCTCGACTGATGCCAATGCAACCGGCAAGGCACCTCTGGCCCCTCCGTCCCGCGAAGGCTTCTGGGGACGCATGAATCCTTTCGCTCGCAAGAGCTACGTGAAGCGCCAGACCGAGCCCATTCGCGATCGCGTCAACGAACTCGACGAGCTGACCTCCGCCAACAGCAAGGCCATTAAAGACACCGACGCGCGCGCCCAGGCTGGCATCAAGCTCGCCTCCGACAAGGCTAACGAAGCCGATCAGCACGCCCTTGACGCCGGCAACAAGGCCACTGCAGCGCAGCAGAGCGCGCAGCAAGTCTCAACCCGCGTCCAAAATGTTGAAGCTGTGGTTGGCAACATCGATCAATACAAGGCTTCGAACCAGACCGAAATCCTCTTCCGTCCCGGCCAGACCGCCCTTAGCAAGAACGCCAAGGACGCCCTCGACCAGATGGCCGGCAGCGTAAAGGGTCAGCGCGGATACATCATTGAAGTGCAGGGCTTCTCCTCCGGCAAGGGCCAGACCGCAATTACCAACTCGCAGAAGATGGCCGAGTCGGTCGTGCGTTACCTCGTCCTCAACCATGAGATCCCGGTCTATCGCATTTACCTCGTCGGCATGGGCAACGCTCCTACCCCCTCGTCGGATGACACCGCCAAGGGCAAGCGCGTCAGCGGTGGCCGCGTCGAAATCAGCCTGCTGAAGAACGACCTGGAGCAACTCTCCGCCAACACCGGAGCCCCTGCCACCAGCGCCGATCAAGCGCAGCAGCCTAAATAAGTTTGGGACGGAGCCCCAAGCTCAAGTCCCTCCCCCGGAGAAAGCCTCTCGCGCAATCGAGGGGCTTTTTCATTCCCGTCGCACAATCACCTGCGTCATTCCGAACGGAGTCGCCTTTCAGGAGAAGTGAGCGCCTGCCCTGAGCGAAGCCGAAGGGAATCTCGCGTGCTCCCACTCACGCTGCTCACTCTTCCGCTATCCTGACGTCCATACCCAATATGTACGACCTCAAACTAGCCCTCCGCCAATTCCGCAAGTCCCCCGGCTTCGCCGCCACCGTAATCCTCACCATCTCCCTCGGCATCGGAGCCAACGTCGCCATCTTCACTCTGGTCCACGCGATCCTTTTGCAGTCCCTCCCCGTCGTCAACCCCGCGACCCTGTACCGCATTGGCGACTTGGACGATTGCTGTGTGAACGGCGGCTACGAAAATGACAATGGAGATTTTGATCTCTTCTCCTACGACCTCTACCGCCACTTCCAGGACACGACGCCCGAGTTCGAACAACTGGCCGCTTTCCAGTCCGGGCACAACAGCGTCAACGTCCGCACCGGACAAGCTCCCGCAAAAGCAGAAACCGCCGAGTACGTCTCCGGAAACTATTTCTCTACGTTCGGCCTCGGAGCCTTTACCGGCCGCACGCTCCTTTCTTCCGACGACCAACCCGGCGCTACCCCGGTTGCGGTACTCAGTTACCAGGCTTGGCAAATCAACCATGCCTCCGACCCCAATGTCGTCGGCTCGACTTTCTATATTCAGAACAAGCCCTTCACGATTGTCGGAATCTCACCTCCCGGCTTCTATGGCGATCGCATCGACAGCAATCCGCCCTCGCTTTGGATTCCGCTAAACATGGAGCCCATCATCGAAGGCGAGACCAGCATCCTCAAGCAGCCCGATACCAATTGGCTCTACGTTCTCGGTCGCATCAAACCTGGCGTCGCTCCCGGCAGCCTGCAAGCCAAAATCTCCAATACCCTGCGCCAGTGGCTCGCTACCCAGCCCGCCTACACCCTCAATGGAGCTCAAACCGAGATTCCCAAACAACACGTCGTCATCACCCCAGCAGGCGCTGGCGTGCAAAACCTGCAACAGGAAGCGGGCAGCGGCCTTCACCTATTGATGGGAATCTCCGGCCTCGTTCTCCTCGTCGCCTGCGCCAACATTGCGAATCTTCTGCTCGCGAAAGGTGCAACCCGGCGCGCCGAGACTTCCATCAGCATGGCCTTGGGCGCGGCTCGCTCCCGCCTTATCCGCCAAATGTTAGTCGAAAGCCTTTTGCTGGGCTGCGCTGGAGGCCTCGTCGGCATCGCCCTTGCCTACGGCGGCGCTCGCATGATTCTGGCCCTCGCCTTCCCCGACTCGCCGAACCTGCCGATCCATGCCAGCCCGTCTCTGGCAGTCCTCGCCTTCGCATTCGCACTATCGTTGCTCACAGGACTCATCTTCGGCGTCGTCCCCGCGTGGATCACCTCGCACTCCGATCCCGCCGAGGCCCTGCGCGGTGTCAATCGCTCCACCAAGGACCGCGCCTCTCTGCCGCAGAAATCGCTCATCGTTTTTCAAGCCGCACTCTCCCTCGTACTGCTGGTCGGAGCCGGATTACTCACGAAGAGTCTGCGCAACCTTGAGCATCAGGACTTCGGCATCGCTACCGCCAACCGTTACGTCTTCCACTTCGACCCCGCGGGCGCCGGCTACACCATTGCCACCGTTCCCGAATTCAACGAGCGAGTGGAGCGCGAATTCTCAGCTCTTCCCGGCGTCCAGAGCGTAGGCGTTGCTCTCTATAGCACGCTCGAAGGCAATAACTGGGGCGAGGGAGTCCGTATAGAGGGCAGGGCCGATCAGGGGCCAGAAGCCCAAAATGGTTCCTCCTGGGACCGCGTCAGTCCTCATTTCTTTGAAACTGTTGGCCAGCCCGTAATTCGCGGCCGCGGCTTCACCGAACAGGACACCGCCACCTCCCGCATGGTGGCTGTCGTCAATCAGGCCTTCGTCAAGAAATTCTTTCCCAATGAAGATCCCCTTGGACACCACTTCGGAACCTTCGATCGGAAGTACGCCAGCAACTACGAAATCGTAGGTATCGTCGCCGACGCCAAGTACAACAATCCCCGCGAGCCCGTGCGGCCTATGTACTTCCGTCCTATGACTCAACTGAACACCACGATCAAAGAACGCAGCGCCATCACCGCGGAAAGCCGTTCCCTGTTTCCCAACTCCGCCACTCTTCGCTACGCCGGAGACGCCGCCAGCCTGGAGCCGCTCGTTCGCCACACGCTCGCGAACATCAATCCCAACCTCACGGTCCTCGATTTCAAAACTCTCGACTATCAGGTCGCCGGAAATTTCAATCAGGAACGCCTCATCAGCCGCCTCACTTCGCTGTTTGGACTGCTCGCTCTCGTGCTGGCCTCCGTCGGACTGTACGGCATCACTGCCTACTCGGTCGCGCGCCGCACCAGCGAAATCGGCCTGCGCATGGCTCTCGGCGCCAACCGCAACAACGTCCTCGCGCTCGTTCTCCGCGCCGCCTCCTGGCAAGTGGGACTCGGCCTTGCCCTCGGCATACCGATCGCACTCGTCGGCGGCCGCCTCATGTCGAGCCAACTTTACGGCGTTCGAATCTACGACCCATTGACAATCTGCGCCGCGGTCCTGGTCCTTTCTACTTTTGCCGCCATCGCCGGATTCATCCCGGCAAGACGCGCCGCCAGCATCGAACCCATGAACGCCCTCCGTACCGAATAGAACCATTAAAACGCGGATGCCCCATCCTGGCCGCGCTGGGTGCCCCATCCTAGCCGCGTCTTTTGCGGCTAGGGTGGGGATTTTGACTTGGAACTACGCGCAAGATTTCTCGGCTCTCACCTTCCAACCAGCAGTCGGGGTGCCCTCGCCGATCTGAATCCGACGTTCCTACCGCGCCTTGATCTGCCCATAAGAAGCTCTCACCAGCCCGGCGAACGACTCGTCGAAAAACCCCGCATCATCGGTATTTGTTCCCGCAAACTTCTCCCGCCACCCTTTCACATCAAACACCTTGGGAAGCCCCTCCTGAACCTCCTCCAGCGTCTTGCCGTCGTTGATTTCCTTCTCCACCTCGATGTTCACTGCCTGCATCAGTTCCATCGATTGCTGCAAATACGACTTGTCACGCAGCACATCCCCATGTCCCGGGACGACGGTCTGCACATCGAATTGCATCAGCGCCCACAGCGTCTTCACAAAATCGACCGGGAAGCCTCCGAACATGTAAGGTACCGGATGATCTAGCAGATCACCGGTAATCAAAATCTTCTCCTTCGGCAGATACGCGATCGTATCTCCGGCAGTATTCCCCCGCCCCAGGTGCCGGATCTCTACCATACGATCGCCCAGATCGATATTGAGTTCGTGGTCAAACGACACATTGGGCACGAGCTGTACCGCATTCTTGAGCTCGGCGACTGTCGGCGCCAAACCGGCGAGCGACCGCTCATAATCCGTTCGATCGGCCGCCGTCAGCGGCGTCCCATCCGGATTCTTCCCCGAGGCGAGGACCTTTTTGAAGCGCTCGGCCCGGCCCGGATAACGTACGACGGCGCCTGGATTGAAGTCGGCAATCGTCTTCTGCGTCGCCGTCTGCGCGATGATCTGCACCGCCGGAAATGCCGCGGCATAGACCGCGTTGCCCAGTGTGTGGTCGAAGTGCCAGTGCGTATTGAGCAGATAAGTCACCGGCTTGTTTGTCCACTTGCGGATCTGCTCAACGTCCTCTCGAGTGGTCGAAGGCAGCAGGCACGAATCCACCACTAGCACGCTCTTCGAACCGATGATCACTGTCGTATTGCTTTGTGGAAACGTATCCGGCGAATCGATGTGTCGAATCTCGTAAATCCCTTCAGCCAGCTGGGTAACTGTGCGTTCCTTAGTTGCCACCGAATCCGCAACCACGAAGGTAGCGGCGAGAAAAATCACGAGTGTTAAAAAGCTGGCGCGATGGAACGCACTGCGTGGAATTGTCATTCGGGCCTCGATGCACTGGAAGTCCTTGCGCATCAAGTCTCGCGAAACACCGCGTCTTCCGTCTTGAACGTTCTTGCGGTCAGCTTAGAAAACGTCCAGGCGTCGTGCCCACCAGCCGTTGGAAGTGCCGCGTCAGATGGCTCTGATCGGCGAAGCCCGTGGTCACAGCAACCACGGCCAGCGGGTGCCGCTCCCGCAGCATTTGCTTGGCGCGATTGATTCGCACTTGCGTCTGGTAGGCATGCGGAGGCATTCCTATCTGCTCACAGAACACGCGATGCAGATAGAACGGGCTCAACTCAGTGAGTTTGCCAAGTTGGGCCAGCGAAATCGATCCATCAAAATTTTCTTCGATATAATCCCGCGCCCGTCGCACGGCGGCACGTTCGCACCCCATGGCGGGCTCAGCTGCAACTTCCGCCGCACATCTCGACAGGAAAACGTGCAGAAACTTCAATAGAAGATCATCCTGCTCCAGTTGTGATTCTCGTCTCTCTGCAGCCTGGTGCAATTCCAGAAAACTTTCCCGTGCCGTCGTATCGCGCACAAAGAAATCTCGAAGGCCAGGAATCCTCAGTTCGCAGCCAGCGATCTGCCTCGAAGTTCTAGCGAAAGCACCCGCGTCCACATACATACCCAAAAAACTGATTCCCGCTTCGCCGTCGACCCAGTTCTCGTGAACTTCCCCGGGAGGAGTCGCCACGAAGTCACCCTCTGTCACCAGGTGAGAATTCCCGCCGTACCCGAGATAACCTGCCCCAGACGTGTACGCACACAAATGAAGCTCTTCATGCCAATGACGGGGATACGGATGGGTCATCCCCTTGCCCCGGGAAAATAGAATCCCGTCGAATGCGTCGGACCTCCACATTCGCAGCCGACGATGCTCCAGCCCAGTTAGCTCCACCATGCCAGCCATAGTCGTGTAGACGCCACAGAAACGGGGATGTCACCGACTCGGAATCCCCTTGACGCTTTCGTCGGAAGTACCGGCCCGTGAACCGCGAGGAGAAACTCCGACGTTCCGGTCGAACAGGCCATGCTTCCCGTGGAAGGGCGTCATGGCTCCGGTGGAAGAGGTCATGGTGCCTGAGGAGCAGCTGTGGTTCCCGTGGAAGAGCGGCCCTTGAGGGCCGCGTATACGGCCGTGCAAATTTGGGCTTTAGCCCCGGTGGTCGTCTTTGATGCCTACATACGCTCCCTTTCCCAACCTGCCACGTCATCTGTGGAATTTGGGACGGACGTTGTCCCAACGCGCTCTAACTCCCGCTTTGGGGAAGAGCTCGAACTTTTCCACAGCCTTCACCCAAAAAAAGTCCGATCCTGTGACGAACAACCTTGACCGAGGCAATAGAAAGCTCACACTGGAAGGGTGCGCAACATCTTCGAAATGACGTCGGCAAAAAAAATCGCCTCAGCCTCACATATCCAGAATGATCTCGCTAAGTCCTTGTTCCGGAATATTTTACGAGCAAGCCTTTTATTTTCAAGATTTTGCGGCCCAATCGCATATCCAGAGCTCCTAAATTTAAGAAAACAAATATTTTACAAATTGAACAGAAAAAAATATTGGGTATACCCTTTGACCCTCCCTCCGTCCATGGCTAGAATGCCCTCGCCACTCTCCGGGGGTTCTATGAGCCGACTCGCCGCGTTTCTAGTATTCATTAGCCTGCTCACCTTTACAGCCGTCGCCGACGACAAAGAACACCACCACGAAGACCTCACCGAAGATCAACTCGGTACCGTCCACTTCCCAGTCTCGTGTGCGCAGTCGGTGCAGCAGCCTTTCGCTCGTGGCGTCGCCCTCCTGCACTCGTTCTGGTACGAAGAAGGCGAGAAGGTATTCCTTCAGATCGCCAAACAGGACCCGCACTGTGCCATGGCTCACTGGGGAGTCGCCATGAGCATCTGGCATCAACTCTGGAACGAGCCCGACGCCAAGGTTATCGCCCGCGGTTTGGCGGAGTCGAATACCGCCAGCAAGCTTGCCGAAAAGGCGTCCCCCCGCGAGAAGTCGTACATCGCCGCCATCACAGCTTTCTACAGCGACTCGGAGAAGTCCGATCACGCAGTCCGCGCCAAAGCCTACTCCGATGGGATGAAGAAGGTATACGAAGCCAACCCCGACGATCACGAAGCCGCAGCCTTCTACGCCCTGTCATTACTGGCCTCCGAGCCGCACCACGACGACACCTTCGCCAACCGTCTCGCCGCTGCCGCGATTCTCGAGCCCCTCTTCGCCTCCGAACCCAATCATCCCGGAGTCGCCCACTACCTGATCCACGCCTACGACAAGCCGCAGTTGGCCCAACGAGGCATCCCGGCCGCTCGCCGTTACGCCCAAGTCGCCCCTGCCGCCCCTCACGCCCTGCACATGCCCTCGCATATCTTCGCCCGCGTCGGCCTCTGGCAAGACGACATCAACTCCAACCTGGCCTCCGTCGCCGCCACCCGTAAGACCGCAGCCATGCACATGGGTGGAGAAGGTCACCAGTTCCACGCCATGGATTTCCTCGTCTACGCCTACCTGCAAAGCGGACGCGAAGCCGACGCCCAGAAGATCATCGACGAAGTCAAAGCCATGCCCCCCATGCACGACATGTATGGAATGGGCTACGACCCGCGCACCTTCGCTCTCAGCGCCTTCCCCGCAATCTACAATCTGGAACTGCGCCACTGGGCTGACGCCGCTGCTCTCACTCCCGTCGAAGGCGCATCCACTGCCGACCAAGCCGTCACTTACTGGGCCCGCGCCATCGGCGCTGCGCGTGCCGGCAACCTCGCGCAAGCCCACCATGACCTCGAACAAATCGAAGCCGCACGCAAAAAGCTGGAGGAACAAAAGAAGTCCGAGTCCGCCGAAGCCGTTGCTCAGGACTATCAGGAAGCCGAGGCTTGGATCCTCCACGCCGAGGGCGAAGACGACAAGGCAGCCGCCCTCCTCCGTACCTTGGCAGACAAGAACGACAAAGTCGGTGATGAACCAGAAGGCATCCCCGCCCGCGAGATGCTCGCAGACCTGCTTCTCGAAGCCAAGCGCCCCCAGCAGGCCCTAGCCGAATATCAGACCGACCTGAAACTGAATCCCAACCGCTTCAACGGCCTGTATGGCGCCGCGAGAGCCGCCGGCGAAGCCGGCAAGCAAAGCGAAGCCTCCGATTACTACGCCATGCTGATCAAGATCTGCGCCGGAGGAACTTCCACCCGCCCCGAACTCGGGAGAGCTAGGGAACTGCTCGCGCAAAAATAGCCATGTTATTCTGAGCGAAGCGAAGAACCCCATGCCAACATGCAGCAGCAGCGTCCCGGACAGGAGTTCCCATTAATGCTGTTGCTCTTAGCTACGGCTTCACCCATCTCAGTCGCGAGCAATCGGTTAGCCGCGAAAGAACATCATCTTGATCGCCAGCGCCGCGACCATCGCCAGCGCCCCCAGCAGCGCGTTGTACTCGCGATGCTTCAGGTACAGTTCCATCGAAAATGAAGTCGCTCCCGGTCGCGCCCCAAGTTTCGGGAACATCCTCGGCACCCGTCGCGAATATTCTTCGAACTCCGGGAAGTTCTGCCGCAGGTAAGCCTCCTCGCCACGAATCACCGGAAGATAAATGGCAAAGAACATCACGACCAGAACCACACCCACCCACCAACTGCGCGCCGCCACCGCAAAGCCAACCCCAATCAACAACGAGCCAAGGTACAACGGATTGCGCGTGTAAGCGTACGGTCCAGAAGTTGCCAGCGCTTCGTTCTTCTTCACATGCCCCGATGCCAGCGCACGCACCAGCAGTCCCGGCACAAACACAATTGCCCCAAGTGTAATCGACCGCCACGTCGGCCGCGCCAGCCAGAAGTAGAGCACCGCAAACGCGAATCCCAGCGGCACTCGAATGCGGCGCGCAACTCGCGACCATTCAGCCATGAGCGGCCTCCGTCACGGCCGACGCCAGCAGAGTGCGAGTCGCATCGACAACGGCATCCACGCTGATCTCGAGCATCCCTTCGTCGGGTTTCGCGACGCGAGCATGCGAAGTGGCGCTCGCCGGATTGCGCAGCACAACACTGCGCGTCCCATAAGGCCCATTGCGCGCCGGGTCTGTCGGCCCGAAGATGGCCACGACGGGCAGCTGCAACGCCGCCGCCAGGTGCAACGGCCCAGTATCACCGCCAATGAAAACACGCGCCCGCCGCGTGAGTGCAATCAACTCGGTGATCGAACACTGCATCGTCCGGGCAGCCCCCTCACTCGCAGCCTCGGCCTCGCACGCCAACGCCTCTTCCCCCGGACCGCAATTCAGAATCGACCGCAATCCACTTGCAGCAAGCACACGAGCCACGCGCCCGTACCGCTCCGCTGGCCAGCGCTTCGCGCCCCATCCCGCTCCTGGATTCAGAATCGCGAAGTCCCCTGCGTCACCCATTCGTTCGTCGATGCGGCGTTCAGCCGCAGCGTCAGAGGGGAACTCGACTCGCGGAATGCTCAACCTCTTCTGCGCCACGCCCTCAGCGACGGATAGGTTCTGCTCGATCACGTGCGCCCCACGCGCGATCGCCCGCCGCGTATACCACAAGCTGGCAGGAGATTCCCGAGCCTCCGCCGCACCATACACCGCGCGCGCTCCCGACCACCGCGCCAGCACCGCAGACCGGATCGCTCCCTGCAAATCGACCGCAGCGTCATATCGCGCCGCACGCACATCATTCCAGAATCTCGCGATCTGCTGCAGGGTCGGAATCGTGAACAATGACTCCCGCCACCCCGTCAGGCTGACCGGATGAACCCAATCCACCAATGGCCGTTGCACGGACCGCGGCCCGCGAAGCGCCGTTCCCGGCGCACAGAGCAATTCGGCCCAGCGCTCTTCAATCACCCACCCCATCATCGCCTCGGGAAACGCTTCGCGCAGCGCAAACGCGGCTGGCAGCGTGTGAATTACGTCGCCCATCGCGCTCAGGCGTACGATGAGCAATCGCTCGATCTTCTGACCTCCCTTGGCAGCGATCAAGCTTTCCTCGGTGAGAGTCGCGAGCGGATGATCTCGCTAGTGGAATGGTTCTTCGCATCGCCAACAATCTCGACGCGCCCGCCATTCTCGACAACGACATCGCGCTCGGGAACAGACTCTGCAGTGTAGTCAGTCCCTTTAGCTTGAATGTCAGGCCGTATCTCACGGATGATTGCCCGCACATCGAGTTCCGGAAAGATCACCACAGCATCGACATCGGCTAGCGCCGCGACAATCTCAGCTCTCTCCTCGGCGGCCATAACGGGCCGCCCTTCACCCTTCAGGGTGCGCACCGACTCATCTGAATTGATGGCGACCACCAGCCGGCCGCCCAGAGCCTTCGCTCCGCGCAGGTAGCGCACGTGCCCCACATGCAACAGATCGAAGCCGCCATTGGCCAAGATAATGCGTTCGCCGGCCCGCCGCCATTCCTCCACGCGTTTGCGCAGTTGTTCGCGACTCAGGATTTTATTGTGTGCCTTCAATCTCGTAGGCTCAATGCGGCCGAGTCGCCGGAGGCGATTGTTCAATCGCATGCAACAGTTCTTGTCGCGAAACCGTCGCCGTACCGCGCTTCATCACGACAATCCCGCCGGCGTAGTTCGCCAGTTGCGCCGCCTCTTCCGTGGTCGCTCCCGCGGCCAGCGCGGCAGTAAACGACGCGATCACCGTATCGCCAGCTCCGGTCACATCTGCCACCTGATCGGAACCGAAGATCGGAATGTCCACCGGCTTATGCTTATGATCGAACGCGACCATCCCGTCGCGCCCGCGCGTGATCAGCAGCGATTGCAGTTTCATCTGCGCCATCACTTGATCGCCGGCTTCGATCACTTTGTTCCAGTCCTGCCCAATCCGCATGCCAAGCGCCTCTTCGACCTCTGGCTCGTTCGGAGTCGCCGCGGTAACGCCGGAGTACTGCATCAACCGGTAGCGTGAATCGGCGACGATGGGCAGCGACCCCAGCTTGCCCTTTTCCTGCAGAGTTCTCACGATCGCCGGAGTGGCCGCGCCGTAGCCATAATCCGAAACCAGCAGCGCGTCGGAGGCGTGCGCGTAGTTTCTCGCCGCCAGGTACAACTCTCGTGTCAAATGCGAGTTCGGCAATTCCTGCGGTTCGCGATCAACCCGCACCACCTGCTGCCGCGCCGTGTGCGTCATGCCCGCCAGGATGCGCGTCTTCGTGACTGTCGCATAGCTCTTGTCCTTCAGGACTCCACTGACCGCAATTCTTTTGTGCCGGAAGTACTTCAGCAATATCCGGCCCTGTTCATCGTCGCCGACAATGCCGACGGGAAGAACGTTTACGCCGAGGTCCGCCAGATTGTTCGCCGCATTCGCTCCGCCACCCGGCACCACCGTGCGATCGCGGTGTTTCAGGATCAGCACAGGAGCTTCCCGTGACACGCGCGATATTTCGCCGAATACGAACTCGTCTGCGACTAAGTCTCCCAAGACCGTCACGGTGAGGTTGGGAAACGCCTCGACGATCTTCTTCAAGCGGTCGGCATCTTTGAAGTGTTTGGTCATGCAACAAGTTCTGCGTGCTGTAGCGCAGGCGAGACGCTCCCAACTACGAGACCGATTCTCTCATGGGCGGGGCTTGCGTTCGTTGATCTTGTGCAACATGGTATCGATGCCGTTAGCTGCATCCGCCAGATCCATCTTTACCGGCACAACTCCGAGCGGAGCCAGAGCAGCAAGATATCCCCCCAGATTCACGGCATCTTTCTCAGTGGTGACGAAGCCACCAGCCTCGCTCCGCTGTTTCAGTTCGAGCAACTCACCCACATCTTTCTCGGTGTACGCATGATGATCGCGATAAAACGCCTCGGCAACTGGCTCGATATTGGCCGCCCGCAATTGCAATACGAAATTCTGTGGCCGGGCGATGCCACAAAACACGATAGGGCGCGGCGGAACATTCATCGGTATAAGGCCGCGGCGCACGCGCCAAACAACTTTTCCTCTCAAGGGAAACGATTCTGCTGAAGCGCCGCTGGCTAGTACAACCGCATCTGCACGCCGCAACGAAGGCAACGGCTCCCGCAAGCGTCCAGCCGGAAGCAACTTGTCCGTCGCATCCTGCGGCGTGACCAAGACAATGTCGAAGTCGCGGGCTAGCGCGCGGTGCTGAAAGCCGTCGTCGAGCAGATGAAGCTGCGCTCCAAATTTCGCTTCGGCGAAGTGTCCAGCCTCGTAGCGATCTTCGCCGACGACGACCGGAACCTGCAGCTTGCGTGCAATCAAAAGCGGTTCGTCCCCAAACTCTTGCGGCAGTCCTGCCGGATCGACGAGACGCACGCCCTTCGACTGGCGCCCGTACCCGCGTGACAGCACATCGAACTTAACACCGCGCGCCTTCAGCAATTCGCCGAGCAGCAGCACGAAGGGCGTCTTTCCCGACCCTCCAGCGGAAAGATTCCCGATGCTGACGACGCCACCCTGCAGGCGTCGTGCCCGCAACAGTCCACGATCGTAGAGCGCATTGCGCACAGCGACCACGCTGCCGTAGATGGTTGAGAGGGGGTTCAATCTGAATGAGTGGCCTGCGCCGGAACCGCCCGGACATTGACATTGGGAGCAACCAGCGTCTTTAGTGCTTCCAGCGTTCGCGACGTGGCTCCCATTTGGGACCGAATGGTCCCCAGCGCTCGACGTCCCAAAGCGAGGCGCTCCGCGTCGTCTGCCAGCAGTTGCATGAGCGTAAGCGGCAACTCTGCCAAGCTCACAATCCGCACCGCGTCTCGGCTCTTAAACAAGCCGACGATGTCTCGGAAGTTCTCCGTATGGTTGCCGGTCACAATAGCGACGCCGTGCTGCGCCGGCTCGATGATGTTGTGTCCGCCGCGCGGTACCAGGCTTCCACCTACAAACGCCACATCAGCCAGAGCATAAAGCGCGGCAAGTTCTCCTATGGTATCAATCAACAGCACGCCCCCCGAGAGCGGCTGCCCCGACCATTGTGAGCGCCGGACCAGCAGAATCTCTAATTGCCGCACTAGAATCGCAACTTGCTCGAAGCGCTCGGGATGTCTCGGCGCCAGTATCATCACGGCACGCGGATGCGCCACCCGCAGATTCTCAAAAGCCTTTAACAGCGGCGCTTCCTCGTCGTCCACGGTACTGCCGCAAACGAGGACGGGCCCGGCACTCTCTGCCGACATTGACCGTCGCAAGCTCTCCACAATGGGCGGAGGCGCAGGCAAGCTCACATCGAACTTAAGATTCCCTGTGACTCGTAATCGACTGGCCTCCGCGCCAATCGATTGCAGCCGCGCACAATCTTCCTGCGTCTGCGCCAGAAACAGGTCAATGTGTCTCAGCATCTGTCGCAGGGCCCACTGAAACCGCCGATAGCGCGGCCACGAACGGTCGGAAATGCGCGCATTGACCACCGCGATGCGGGCTCCGCTCGCATGCGCAAGTCGTAGAAAGTTTGGCCAAAATTCAGTTTCCGCAAGCACGACCAGCTCGGGCTGCAAAGTCCGCAGATAAGGCCGGATCGCGAACGCAAAATCCATCGGAAAATAGAAGACGTCCTCTTCGCCAAAACGCTTGCGGGCAAGTTGCTGCCCGGTATCAGTCGTAGTCGAGATCAGCACTCGATGCTGCGGAAGGCTGCGCCGCATCTGTTCGACCAGACCGCTGACAGCCAGCACCTCACCCACAGAAACTGCGTGAACCCAGATCACTCGCTGGGGCTGGGAACCGGTCAAGGCCAGCCGTGCAGGAACCTGCCCCATGCGCCCTGCAAACCCGGTGCGATACTTGCCGTATCGCACGATCTGATAGAGCCAGAATGGCAGGCTCACCATCAGGCCCGCAGCCAGCAACAGGCTGTAGAGAAGATAACTCAAGCTGAGCCATTCTAAACTGGCGCCGCCAAGGGACGATCCCCCCACCTTATAATCAGTGTCATGTGGCATTCGCGACTCATTGGTTACCTGATCAGTCCGGCGCTCTGTATCGCAATACTCTTTCCAGTCCCCCTGTCGGGCAAAGATTTTGTGAAACCGACAGCGAAGACCGCCATCAACTATCCGGCGCACGACTTTCATCGCGACGAGCAAACCGCCGTCGCCGCTGATCCTTACGACACGCCGGAGAAGGCCAAGATATTCTCTGTCGATTTTGCGGCGCACGACCTGCTGCCCATTTTCTTTGTCGTAACCAATGACAGCGACCAACCCGTCTCCATCGCTAACATGGCAGTTAAGCTGATCACGGCCAATCACTCAAAGCTCACGCCCATCACGACCGACGATCTGTACCGGCGCCTTTCGAATCCACAGTCCAGCACTCGCCCGAGCCCCATTCCTCTTCCTCACAAGGTGAAGGGCGGAATCAGCAAAAAGGAAATGGACGAAATCGATTCGTCGCAATTCGCGGCCAAGGCGGTCGAACCGCACGGCACCCAATCGGGATTTCTGTTCTTTGACGTGGGAGGAATCGCGTCGCCCTTGCCGGGAGCAAACATCGATATCACGGGCATTGCCGACGCCAAGGGCAGCGAGTTGATGTACTTCGAAATACCCGTGGACAGTTATCTGAATGCTCCGAAAAACCCGTAACTGGAACTCCCCTTACAGAACTGTCATCCTGAGGCCGCGCCTTTTGCGGCGCGAAGGACCTATGCAACTCGCCAGGAATCGCGCTTCGCACAAGATGATAGGCGTCGGATACTCCCAAGCGTATCGCCCTTTATAATCACAGCTTATGGTTACTACGACGGCCGATTCCATCGCCGCCCGCACGAAGTATGAGCCAGTCATCGGGTTGGAAGTCCACGTTCAGCTCCTGACGGCGACCAAGATTTTCTGCTCGTGCTCTACACGTTTCGGCGCACCGCCGAATACGAATGTCTGCCCAGTCTGCCTTGGCATGCCGGGCGCGCTACCCGTGCTCAACAAGAAGGTTGTAGAGTTCGCGACGCTGGCTGCGATGGCGCTGCAATGCCGCATCAACGAGACCTCGATTTTTGCGCGCAAAAATTACTTCTATCCCGACCTGCCCAAGGGATACCAGATCTCGCAGTACGACAAGCCACTGGCCGAGTTTGGCTTCATCGAGATCCCCGCTGCCGGCAGCAAGAAGAAAATCGGCATCACCCGCGTGCATCTGGAAGAAGACGCTGGCAAGAGCCTGCACGAGGGCTTTCCCGACTCCGATGAAAAGACAGCCATCGACCTTAACCGCACCGGCGTGCCGCTGATCGAAATTGTCAGCGAGCCAGACATCGCTTCGCCCGACGAGGCCTACGAATATTTGACGCGGCTGAAGGAAATCATCCTTTACACGGGCGTCAGTGACTGCAACATGGAAGAAGGCTCGCTGCGTTGCGACGCCAACGTCAGCGTGCGCCCGCGCGGGCAGAAAGAATTCGGCACCAAGGCTGAAATCAAGAACGTGAATTCGTTTCGCTTCATTCGTGAGGCGTTGGAGTATGAAATCGGTCGCCACATCGACGTCATCGAATCGGGTGGCAAGATCACGCAGGAGACGCGCCTTTACAACTCCAACGAAGGCAAGACCTATAGCATGCGTTCGAAGGAGCAGGCGCACGATTATCGCTACTTCCCCGAGCCAGACCTGCTACCACTGGTCGTTGACGAAACGTGGAAAGCCGAAATTGCGCGCTCTCTGCCCGAATTGCCCGAAGCGCGCCGCGTGCGCATGGTGAACGATTACGGCATCACCGAATACGACGCGCAGGTGCTGACATTTTCCAAATCGCTAGCCGACCAGTTTGAGGAAGCGGCGAAGGCAGCCAGGAATCCGAAGCGCGTAGCCAACCTGGTACAGGGCGAACTGATGGGCCGCCTCAAGGCCAAGGGTCTTGCTATCGAGCAATCGCCAATTTCTATGAGTGGGATCGCCGCCTCCGCCGATCTGGTCGAAGCGGGCACGATATCCGGCAAAATGCTCAAAGAGCTCTACGACCTGAGCTTCGAACGTGGCAAGGATTTCCCCGCAGTCTACGACGAAGAAGGGCGCCCACAACAATCCACCGATACCTCGGCGCTGGAAAAGATAATCGACGACGTCTTGGCTACCAATCCGAAGCAACTCGAGCAATATCGAGCCGGGAAAACCACCATGCTCGGCTTCTTCGTCGGACAAGTTATGAAAGCATCCAAGGGCCAAGCCAGCCCCCAAATCGTGAATGAACTACTGGCAAAGAAGCTAAAGTAGCAAGCGGCAACTATCGGGCTAACACTTTGGTCACCTGATCTTTTCCTCTACCCCCTCTACCATCACTATGGGCCTGCCTGTCTTGGGCTGACCGATCGGGAGTTGCCATGAAACTCAAACTTGATCGCATCATCAGCATCGCGACTTTGGTGGCGGCTTTGGTGGCCATCGTTCTGGTGTTGAAGAAACCGGCGCCAGTAGCGCCGACGCAGGCTCCAGCCGCCATCGCCGAACATGCGCAGTCGTTTGACCAGAAGATGGCCGAGTTCACGCAAGCCACGCAGCAGACGACGCCGACGAACGGATCTTCCGACGCAAAACCAGATGCCGGGCAAGCATCCTCTCCGGCCCCCAAGGCGGAAGTCCACATCAATTCTGATGAGATCAGCGCAGTGCTCGCACAGTCTTTGGGCAACGCGGGTGGGGCAGCGCTTACTCCAGACTCCAACATCGGCAGTGGTGCGCCGACCATCAAAGACCAGCAGGTCAGCTTCGATGGCGACCTCGTGCACGGCCAGTTCCTTACCGAAATTGCCGGCAAGGATGTCTGGGTGACGATCTCCGGCCACATCGGAGACAAAGATGGCTATGCCACGTTCGAACCCACGGAATTCAAAGTAGGAGATCTCAACGTTCCGGTTTCGCTCGTCAATCCAGCGCTGCAGAAAAAATTGGCCGAGCAGCGCGACCGCCTGAAGCTACCTGACGGAGTTGGCTCCATGAAGGTGGAGCACAGCGAATTGGTGATGCAGCAGAAGTGATTGCGCTTGCCGGGCGTCTAAGCCCGCGCTGTCATCCTGAGCGAAGCGAAGGATCTCCAGGCAGAACTCCCGCAGCCGCCTTACGCTGAGGGACTAGATAAAGATCCCGTCACACCCGATTCTCAGCCGCCACCTTCCCATACCACCGACCCGAATCCTTGATCGTTCTCTGCTGCGTTTTGAAATCCACATAGGTCAGGCCGAAGCGCTGGCTGTATCCGTCCGCCCACTCGAAGTTATCCATCAAGCTCCACGCATGGTAGCCGCGAACGTCGGCGCCGTCGACAATCGACCGTGCCAGCGCCGCTAAATAGCCTTGGTGATATTCAATCCGGCGGGTATCGTGAATCGCGCCGCTCGCGTCTGGAACATCGTTGTACGAGCATCCACTCTCGGTAATCTCGATAACCGGACGGTTGTAATCGCGCGAAATCCGCATGACCATGTCGTAGAGCGCTTTCGGCCAGACCTCCCAGCCAAAGCCGGTTTTCGGCCCCTGCTGCCCGCCATCCATCTTCACGGGGAAGAGCCATTCCTGCGGATGTGTGGTTCGTTCAATCGCTCCTGTGGCCGAAGCGATGATCCGGTAATAGAGATTGATGCCGACGAAATCCAGCGGCGCACGGATCTTCTCCAAGTCGCCCGATTGGATTCTCATAGCGGTCTCAGGCAGAAATGTCAGCGCCTCGGGATATCGCCCTCGCAGCGCCGGCTCCAGAAACCAGATGTTCGTGATGGCATGGGCGCGCTCGGCCGCCACCTTGTCCGCCTCGGAATTGGTCGCCGGCTCACACGACGACATGCTATACGCCGTACCCACGCGGGATGTCGGGCGCGCCGCCTTCAGCGCTCGGAATCCCGCTCCCTGCGCCAGGTTGACTACATGCGTGGCTCGAAGAAAATCGAGGAGGCTCGCCCGTCCCGGAGCATGCGTGCCTTCCAGATATCCCAGATCGACGAAGGCCGTGGGTTCGTTGAAGATCATCCAATCAGAAACGCGGTCGCCCAGTTTCTGCGCGACCAACTGCACGTAGTCGGAAAAGCGGCCCGCGGTATCGCGATTGGTCCATCCCCCGGCATCCTCCAACGTTTGCGGCAAATCCCAGTGATACAGCGTGACCAGCGGCCGGATTCGCGCCTCCAGCAACGCATCAACGAGACGACTGTAGTAATCAAACCCCTTCGCATTCACCCCCCCGGAACCCGAAGGCTGAATGCGCGGCCACGCAATGGAAAAACGGTAGCTATTCAGATTCATCGCCCGCATCAGGTCGAGATCTTCCCGCCAGCGATGATAGGAATCGCACGCCACATCCCCAGTGTCGCCGTTTTTGATTTTTCCTGGAGTGTGCGCGAAGCGGTCCCAGATGGATTCGCTTTTCCCGTCTTCGTTCCACGCGCCTTCAATCTGGTAGGAAGCGGTAGCTGTTCCCCAGAAGAACCCTTTGGGAAACGTGCCGCCGGCAGATAGATCGAGCAACTGCGCCGGAACGCCCTCGGGTGAAGCACTCGCCTTCGAAGGACTGTTGCAGCCGGAAAATAAAACGGGCAATCCCGCCGCGGCCCCGGCCCCGAGAATCGATTGCACAAACCTGCGGCGTGTCAGACGCAAACTGGACGGATCTCCCCCGACGCAAACCGCGGCCGGATCAATTGTGCTTGATGAACTTCCCGTTTTTCTGCCCGGTCAGCGAGTTGTAGAGCGTCTCCAAAAACGTATCCTGGTTGACGAAGTCTCCGGAATACTTCTTCCACGGATCAAGCAGTTTCGCCTGCTTCATCTGATCGAGTGTCTTATGCTGTTTGAGTGCCTTCTCTACCGCATCACGTGTCCCCTTGAGCATGGTCAGGTAGGCACGCACATCGTCAAGATTCGACACCGGTCCGTGACCGGGGATGATCTTCACATCCGGCGGCACCTGCGCAATCACTTTCTCCACTCCGTCAATCATGCCGTTGATACTGCCTCCGCTATCGACGTCGATAAAGGGAAAGCCGTAGGTAACGAAATCGTCGCCCATGTGAACGACATTGGACTTGGGAAAAAAGATGATCGAATCGCCGTCCGTGTGCCCCGCGGGAAAGAAGAGCGCGCGGATGTCCTCGCCATTCAAATGCACGGTCACGTCGTGATCGAACGTAATGATGGGCAGCGCCCCCTTGTCGACAGGCTTGTTATCCATGTGAATGGAACCACCATTCCCCGCAGAGCCGCCACTCTCCAGGCGCTTGCGCACGTTGTCTTGGGCAATGATCGGTGCCTGCTTCTGGAAATATGCATTTCCGCCCGTGTGATCCCCGTGATAATGCGTGTTAATGACGAACCGCACCGGCTTGTCGGTGATGCCCTTCAGCGCCGCCTGAATCTTCTCTGCCAAGGGTGCGTACTGATCGTCCACAATCACAATGCCGTCATCGCCGACCGAGGCACCGATGTTTCCTCCCGCGCCTTGCAGCATGTAGACACTTCCGGCCACCTTCGTGACCTTCATCTCAACCTTGCTGAAATCCTGGTCCTGTGACGCCGCAATGCCAAGCGCAAGAAACACGCCGGCAGCGATCAACGAAGCGTTGCGCATGTTTGTCGTCCTCGTTCCGGCTGACATTCTAACGAAAACTGCGGAAGAGAAAAGTATTGCTGCGGTTACGTTCTGGGCAGGCCCCGCCTCTACTCCGGATGCAAGCTGTCATACATCTTCCACAGCTTGTCGGGCGTAGGACGATAAATAATCCACCCGCTCGTCCCATCCGAAACTTCGCGGAAGAGCAACTCTCCTCGCCGGTCGCCATCGACATCCACCGCGTCCACGAGTTCGAGGCGCGGCGTCATGTCGAGATGGTACTTGTCGGTGACTCCAGCGAAAATCTTGTGCAGGTTGTTGTAAATATCCGGATAGGCCACCAGCACGATCGAATACTGCAGGTCGGAATCGACTTCGGAATGAGGAGCGCCCGCGGGCGGCGGCGGCATATGCGCATCGGCGCTCAACACCATCACGGGCTGATTGTTGGCCCACAAATCGTACGCCGTCATATGCACGTTCTCAAGAATGGGATCCTTCACTTTCGGGGCTACAGTGCGCCGGGCGGCAGCCGTCGAACCAGCCGATTTGGGCTTCGGTATCGCACTGGCCTTGGCTCGTGCCTGCACATAAGCGCGCACCTGTTCCGTGGCCAGGGTCACCATCTGCTGCCGGCGCTCTCCTTCTTCATCCTTGAGCCACTCGAACGCGAATGACTTAGGCTCGGGGGCGGCGGCATCTGAAATCGCGGGAATCAACTGCACGGAACTCTTGTCGGCCGCAACTCCAGCAGCCGCGTTGCCGTTCGCTGTCGACGCGCCCGATACCGACGCCACCGCGCCAGGCTTGCTATAACCGGGAACGTCATCATCCGGCAACGGTCCCACAGGTTTGCCACGACGTAAAGTCGGACGGTTCGCATCGGTCGCCCCACTGTCGGATTCCGGTCCCTTCGGCCGATCGGCTTTATTGTCGGCGGGCTTCGAATCGCCGGTTGTGGACCTGGTTGCATCCGGCTGAACTTGACCCGATTGCGTCGATTCCTTCTGCGGGGCCGATGGCGGAGGAGTGCTTTTGGTCAGACGCGGCGGTTCGTCCCCGGAAGAAGACGGCGCTGTCGACGGTGGCGCGTTGGACGTCGGCTGCGCAGGGGGCACTGCCGGCGTCTCCTTTGGATTCCGTGTAAGCCGCGGGGGCTGGTCCGCGCTATCCATGCCCGCCGGCACGCTTTCCGCTTTGGGAATTTCATTCTTGACTTCGGACCCCGTCGGAACCCAATTGCCCGTGCCCAGCCACGGATTCTGCGTGTTGGCGGCATTGCTGTGCAGAGCGCTGTTGACCGTGAATAGCCCCAACGAACTCCCCGCGCGCGAGGCCTCGTATACCGTTCCTGACTCCAGTGCCATGGGAACGGGGTCCGCCTTGTAGGCCGTCGCATCCCAGAACTTCCCATTCACCAAAATCGCGACCGGAACCAGAGACGCCTTGCCATTTGCCCCCAGCTGCAACACCGCCAAAGCCCGCGGACCCGCCTCTTTCTTTCTGGGGGCCTTGCGCTCTCCAGGCGTGATTTGCGGACGCTCATCCTGGGCCGACGCGGCCAAGGGGAGCGAGACCACGCCTGCCAACAGCGCAGCCAGCAGGAACCCGCGGCCTGAGATCGTGCAGTGTAAAATCTTGACGAGCACTCGCTGGGCTGCCGCTTTTCCGAGCGTCGCGGCGTTGGACTTTGATTTCCCCGGAGAAATTTGCATGAATGTCAATGATAAGGCTCCCGACTTTACTTTGCAGGACGAGAACGGAAAAGAGCTCGCGCTCAAGGATCTGCGTGGCAAGACCGTTGTGCTCTATTTCTACCCGCGCGCCGATACCCCAGGCTGAACCATTGAAGCTCGCGGGTTCCGCGACACATACAAAAAGATGCAGAAGACGGGCGCCGTGCTGCTCGGCGTCTCCCCCGATACCCCGAAAGCACAAAAGAAATTTCAGGAAAAGTTCGATCTGCCGTTCCCTTTACTCGCCGATGCCGACAAGAAAGTGGCCGAGGCCTTTGGCGTGATGAAAGAAAAGAACATGTACGGCAAGAAGGTTTGGGGCGTCGCTCGGACGACGTTCATCATCGGCCCCGACGGCAAGATCCAGCACATCTTCGAGAAGGTAAAGCCGGATGGCCACGCCGAAGAGGTGCTCGAATACCTGAAAGAGTCGGCCAAGGGCGTGGCTTAAGAACTCAGGAGACGCTGCCGGAACTCTTAAGTTGCACGCTTAGTACAATTAGAAGGAGCGTAGCGTCTCCTACACGTCCTCAGGTCGGGAGGAAATCATGCGCGGTCTCATCCAAGTAGTTGGAATCTTAGGAACCGTAGCGCTGAGTGTGGCTGTCGTCACAGCAACGCCCGCTCCCTCGCCCGCTGATGACCATGGCTCCATCGTCATCATCTTTAAAGATGGTCATCGCCAGAGCTTCGCCGTTGGCGAGATAACCAGCATCGAGTTTAAAGCTCCCACGCAAGTAATTTACAAGGATGGCCACAAGGAAAAAATACCTGCCGCAGACATTGCTCGCATCGAATTCGGCAGCTCGGAGCTCAGCTCCACAATGCCCGGTCGGGCGCACTTTGTAGGCAAGTGGGAAGTCGGCGAGGGCAACGGCGGCCGCTTTTTTATCACTCTCGACGCCGATGGTTCCGCAAAGAAGAGTCTTGGCAGTCCTCATGGAACCTGGACCTTGGTCGACGGCGAAGCCAGGATCAATTGGGACGATGGCTGGCATGATGCGATCCGCAAGGTCGGAAGCAAGCACGAAAAGTTCGCCTACGGGCCGGGAAAGTCCTTCGAGGACACTCCCTCCAACGTCACCCCCGCTCGAAATACCCAGCCCAAGCCGATCTAGCCCTTTGATCGGTTAAGATTTCGCTTCATGCGCATGTCGCAGCTGAAGCCACAAGCCAGACCTATCCGCCCGCTCGACCGGGCCTTTTTCAATCGTGATCCTCGGCCGGTCTCGCGCGCACTCCTGGGTAAGGTGCTGGTCCGCGAGGGTCTTTCCCGGCTTGTCGGGCGGATCGTCGAAGTCGAGGCTTACCCAGGAGAAGAAGATCCCGCCGCGCACTCCGCCGCTGGTAAAACCGCGCGCAACGCCGTTCTGTTTGGCCCGCCGGGCTATGCGTACATCTACTTCATTTATGGAAATCACTACTGCTTGAACGTCTCCTGCGAGCCCGACGGACGCGCCGGTGGCGTGCTCTTCCGCGCCCTGGAACCGATCGCTGGCATCACCGAAATGGCCAAGGCGCGCGGCATGAAGATTCATGGCCCTGGAGACCTCGTCAAGCTCACCAATGGCCCCGGAAGGCTATGCGAGGCATTCGACATTACGCGGGCTCGTGACAACGGGACTGACCTCACTTCTCCTACGAGCCGCCTCTGGATCGGCGATGACCGATACGTCGCAAGAGGCATTCAAACGACTCCCCGCATCGGCATCACGAAAGCTGCAGAAATGCCCCTCCGCTATGTCCTGTCTGCAAGCCCATTCCTCTCAAAAAGAATTCCTGCTAAGCGATGATTGCGAGGCCATAGGGTCTCATACCCTCTAGCCAAATCGAGCCAGAGCAGTGATTCTGCCCACGCAACTTGACACCAGGGTGTAGACTTGCGTCCGGGTCGAATGACCGAAAAGCCTTCCTGGAAACGGCTTTTCGTTCCGCCACGATCGGAAAAGATTTTTCCGCAACCCTGCCGGGACGAGAATCATCTGATACTTTAGGAGAGTTCGCGTGTCAAGTTTCGCGCGATTCTGGTTTCTTGTCGTGATCGTGGTCACGTCTGCCGCAGCGATCCCATTGTTGGCCGCCGCCGATGGATCTGTTTCTCCCCTTCCTTCTGTAACTCCCCCTTATATTCTGATTGGTTTCGCGGGCGGTTTCGTGCGGCGCGACAATCCGTTTCACGGTCCGGTGCATCTAGCTCAGAAGATTCAGCCGGAATTGCCGAGCGGTTCCTCCGTAGAGATCTTCGAGAACCGGCACCGGAAGGCTGCATACAAGACGATCCTTCGTTTGCTCGACCGCAATCATGATGGCTCCCTGAGCGATTTGGAAAAAGCGCAGGCACGAATCATTCTGTTCGGCCACAGCTGGGGCGCATCGGCCGCAGTCTCGTTGTCGCGAGATCTCGCTCGAGTGGGAATTCCCGTTCTCCTGACCGTGCAGGTCGACAGTGTCGCCAAGCCCTGGCAAGACGACAAGGTCATTCCAGAAAATGTCGCCGAGGCCGTAAATTTCTACCAGCCGCATGGTCCGGTTCACGGGCGCGCCCACATCATTGCCGCTAACGATTCCAAGACGCAGATTCTGGGCAACTACCGCTTCGATTACCACCAGACTCCCGTCCAGTGTGAGGGCGGATCCTGGCTCCAGCGCACCTTTACCCGCGATCATCTGCAGAGCCAATGCGATCCCCGCCTGTGGTCGCAAGTTGAGGGACTGATGTTGCAAATCATGGAGCCTCAGCCCGGGATCGTCGCTTCCCTCCCGATGCAATAGACCCGAAAACGCTGATATTTCAACCAGTTGCTCCTCCTCACTAATCCAATCCCTTGCGGCAACCCGCGCCAGCCCAAATCGAGCGCCCGTCAAGGACTTTCGCCTCCTCCCCAACCCATTTTTCTTTCATTTTCTTGTTTCATTTTCGCCGATCCGTTGTAAGATTCTCGCCTTCGGCAGGTGAGCCATGCGACCCCTTTCCGGCCTTCCCCGTTCCCGACAATCCAGTCTTCAGGCTCGATTGCTGGCGTGCACCATCACTGCAGTGCTCGCACAATCTTTGGGACTTGCGGCTCATGCGCAATCCGATGAACACAAAATCCCGCAACAACCATCCGAATCCAGGAAGGTCGATCCGATTTCTGAAAAAGAGGCGAACAAGTACGACGTCGATCGTATCGGCCAACGCGGCGTAGGCCACGGCTTCAACATCTATTCGATCCGGCGAGAACTGGAACTGGGACGCAGTATGGCCGCGTCCTTCGATCACTATACGAAGATCATCACCGATCCTCTGGTGAACGACTATGTCAAACGCCTCACGCAGAAGATCGTGGGCAATTCCGACGCGGCGATCCCTTTCACCATTAAGGTCATCGATGCCGGCGACATCCCGCGAGCTTACGGCCTTCCCGGCGGTTTCCTGTATATCGACAGCGCTCTCATCCTCTCTTCTGACGGAGAGGCGGAACTGGCTAGCATCATCGCCCGCGAGGTCGCTCACATCGCCGCTCGCCATGCAACCCGTGCACTCTCCCGCAAGGAGATGTGGAACATTGCCGGCTCCATGGCCTTTTTGGCTGGTCCCGCGGGGGTGGCTCTCGAAAATGCAGGCGGCATCGCCGGACCACTGTCTCAGAAAAAGTTCTTGCGCGATGCCGAGTACGAAGCCGATCTGCTCGGTCTCGAGTACATTTACGCCGCGGGATACGATCCGCAAGCATTGCTCGATGCTCTCGAAAAATTGCGCGCGATTGAGGCGGAGAGAAACGCCGCCTTCGCCAAGATTCCCGGCTACCATTTCGCCACTAAGTTGCCCTTCCACAGCGCGATTGCAAAAGGCCTTTCCAATTACCCGCTGACCGAAGAACGGATTCAACGCCTGCAGGCGGAGATCGCCACCTTCCTGCCGAATCGCAAAGACTACATCCTCGATACCGACGAATTTCAGGAAGTGAAAGCTAACCTCCTGGCCTCCCGCACTCCGGTGCTCCGCCGCCACAGTGGCGATGATGACGGAAACAAGGGTCCGGTCCTCCGCCGCAATGTCGAATACAGTTCCGAGGTCCGTTCGCTTCCCGATGCAGGGGCAACTCCGGAAGTCCTCGGAAACTCTAATTCTCCAAGCGTCGAATTTCCTCGGACTGCTCTAAGGTAAGCGCAGTCCCCGGGGACTCGAAACTCCGCAATTCGGCAACTCCAAGCTGGAACCTGAAACCCGGCTGGCGTACCATAACCTTAGGGGACGCCCAGCCGGGTGAGCCGCCATTTGGTAGAGGTAACTGTTATGAACAGATCCACCTCGCTGAAAACATTCCTCGCAGGGATCGCCTCTCTTCTCCTCATTTGCTGGTCTGTACCGACGCTCGCTCAGCATGGCGGCCACGGTGGTGGGGGCGGTGGTGGTGGTTTTCACGGCGGCGGTGGTGGCTATGGAGGTGGCGGCTTTCACGGTGGTGGAGGCTACGGCGGTGGCTCATTTCACGGCGGCGGTGGTTATGGTGGCGGCAACTTCCACGGCGGTGGCTACGGAACCCACCACGGCGGATACGGAGGCTACCGCGGTGGCAGGAATGGCGGTTACGGCCACAGCGGAAGGATGGGCGGAAATTCTTCCGCACGCGGCGGCTGGGGCTCTTCCGCACGCGCCGGAGGCTCCCGGAGTGCTTCCCCCGGATGGCATGGCTTTGCAGGCTCTGGCGGCGCAGCAGGCACCGGTCGCTCCGGTGGCGCGCGGATTGCCGATGGCCAATGGCACTCCTTCGGCGCACACAGCGCGCACACCTCGACATTCGCCTCGATCAATCACACCAGCATCGTCGCAGTGGGTGCTCCAGCCTGGCACGGCGGCTGGGGATGGGGCCGAGGATGGGGCTGGCACGGTGGTTGGGGATGGCACGGCGGTTGGGGTTGGGGCGGCTGCTGGGGCTGCGGATGGGGCTGGGGATTCGGCTTCGGCTGGGGTCCCGCTTGGGCTCCCTTCTGGTACTGGCCGTCCTACTGGTACAACCCTTGGTGGAACTATGGCGACGCAAGCTATAACTACGTCGATCCCGAGACTCCGGGAGCCGCGCAATCTTCAAACAGCCAGCAGAATGTTGTCGATCAAGCGCGTGCTGCCGACATAGACAGCGATAGCGACTAGTGTTCCCGATGTCGCATGTTTGACTGGGTCCAGGGTGTTCGGATCGACGATCTCCAAATAGTCCAGGCGCACTGAATTTTCCGCGGCAACTTCCTCGCGCCCCGCCGCCAGCAACTTCGCCACTTCGCGCTCGCCAGCCTTGGCCAGATCCTGGACCCGCATCAGCGCCCGATGCAGCACCAGCGCCCGCTTTCTCTGCTCGAGATCCAAATAAGCGTTCCGCGAACTCATGGCCAGCCCATCGGCCTCTCGCACAATCGGGCACACGACAATCTCAACAGCAAAGTTCAGATCGCGCACCATTCGCCGGATGATGGCCACCTGCGCCCCGTCCTTCTGCCCGAAGAACGCCGCATCGGGTTCTACCGCATGAAATAACTCTGCCACCACGGTCGTAACACCGCGAAAGTGACCCGGCCGCGAACGCCCATCCAACTTCTCGCTCAGTCCTTCCACCGTCACCCACGTCACCGCACCCGCCGGATACATCTCTTCCACGGATGGCGCGAACAAAAACGACACGCCCTCGCGCCCCAACATTTCGCAATCCCGCTCGAACGATCGCGGATACTTCGCCAGATCCTCGTTCGGACCAAATTGTGTTGGATTCACGAAGATGGATGCGGCTACCGCATCTGACGAGGCGCGCGCCGCCCGCACCAGCGACAAGTGTCCCTCGTGTAGTGCACCCATGGTCGGAACAAATCCCAGCCGCTTGCCCGCGCGCCGAACCCCGCGAGAAGCCGTTTGCATGTCGTGAATGGTGTTGCAGATCTTCAAGGATGGATCAATCTGAGTCGTCGAGTTTCAGGCCGAAGGCACCCACTTAATGGCAACATTCGCAGCTTTCAGCATCCCGCCCATAATTCCCTTGTTGCGGCGGATCTCCACCTGATCCTGCTCCGACGCCGCGCGGGAGCTCTCAGTCGCCGCCACCACCCTCCCCAACGGCCAATTCGAAGCCGGCAACGCCGCCAGCGCCGGCAGTAACTCGGCGGGCTTCAAAATAATTTCCGCATTATCGGCAGCATCGAGCAACGCTACCCCATCGCGGCGCACGATCAGGTAAGGATTGCGCCAGGTTTTCATGTCGTGGATGCGCTCGAATTTCGCCGGATCCGCCGCGGGAATGGCCTGCAACACAACTTCGGGTGCGGGCGGTTTCGGAGCATCCTGCTGCGAGGAACATCCCACCAGAGAGATCCCCAGCAGAATGATCGCCGACACACCCCTGCGAAGTGACTTGCCGATCACAGTGCGGACGTTACCTCACCATCGCGGGTACATCATTCTTCGCCGCCCAGATCAGCGCAACGAACCATCCAATCACGCTCCACCCTAGAAAGAGATTGAGCAGGAAGATCGCCAGAAGATCTCGCTTGCTCCGAGCGAGAGCAATAATCGACGGCAGAAAATACATCGCAAACCCAAGGCCGAAGAACGGGAAGAAGAAGAAATATGCAAGCACCATAGCAGCCCTCCCTTCAATAGCGTAGCACCATCAGAGACAGCAGACGAGCCGCCTCACTAGTAGATGGTACGGAGAAAACAGCTCCAGAGTTCCTAATCCCCATCCGTGTGAATCAGCGCAAATCGGGGCAAAGAAGTTCGGCCCTACCGTCCCATTGCCCGTTTCCGCGCCAATACCGTGTCGAGTCCCGCACCAGTCTCTTTTGACAGATGATACGACTCCTCGTCTGCCGGATACTGGTGTGACTTCACGTCTGCCCGAAACGCCTGTACAGCATTGGTGATCAGAGCCGCGGCATCGCCGTAGCGCCGCACAAATTTTGCTGGAGGTCCAAACGTCAAATTCAGAATGTCGTGGAACACCAGCACCTGCCCGTCGCACTCGGGTCCCGCGCCGATCCCGATCGTCGGCGTGCCGACTTCCTCGGTAATCATCGCGCCGACTTCGCGCGGAATGCCCTCCAGATAAAGGCACGCCACGCCCACCCGATCCAGCGCAATGGCATCGCGCATGAGCTGCTCAATCGCGCTTAGACTCTTGCCCTGCACCTTATAGCCGCCCATCACATTCACCGACTGCGGCGTCAGTCCGATGTGTCCCGCCACCGGAATCTCGGCGTCGATAATCTCGCGGATCAGGTCGGCGCGTTTCGCCCCACCTTCAATTTTCACCACCTCGGCGCCGCCTTCTTTCACGAAGCGGGCCGCATTGCTGACAGCGGTTTTCGAGTCAATCTGATACGAGCCGTAAGGCATGTCGGCGACCAACAAAGCATTCTTCAGTCCGCGCCGCACCGCCTTCACGTGGTGCAGCATTTCGTCCATCGTGACCGAAAGCGTGTTCTCATAGCCGAGCATGGTCTGCGCCAGCGAATCGCCAACCAGCACCATCTCAATTCCCGCCTCATCGACCAGGCGCGCAGTGGCATAGTCGTAGGCGGTAAGGCAAGTAATGGGCTCGTGTCGGAGTTTTTGCTCCCGCAGAGTTGCGGTCGTGATCTTCTGGCCGGAACCGTCAAACAGACGTCCGCCAATCGGGGTGATGCTCATGATGTCCTCCAGTGCCCCTCCGCCTCTGGCGGATAGAGCCTGTACTCATCGTTGCGTCCACAACTTTGGATGACGCTGGGGATATTCTAGCCCGAAGAAAGGGAACGGGCTAGGGCAAAGATTCTCTAATAACGCTAACGCCAAATATTGCTATTCCAGGTACTTACGGCAATCCGAGTGAAGCGGTTACCAACGTAAGACGCTAATATATACGTCTTACTTTCACAAACTGGTAAGATTAAATTTATGACGACTTACCGTACTACCATCAGTTCCAAAGGACAGGTCATCATTCCCGCCGAACTTCGAAAGAGGCTGGGATTCAGGAAAGGGGTGCGGGCCGTGTGGAGGGAAGACAAGGGCCATCTCGTCCTCACTACGATCGACCGTATTCTTGATGAAACTCAGGGGTCGCTAAAACCAAGAACTGGTCAACCCTCCATGTTTGAAGAACTCTTCGAGGAGCGCGCAAGAGAACGGGAGCGTGAGAAAAAGAAAGCGGAATTGTGACAAATGAGAGGCCACCTGCGACTCTATGTTCTCGATGCGAATGCGCTGGTTGGCTTACTCGAGAATCGGCCTGTGGCCGCTTCTCGCGTACGCCATCTACTCGAAGAGGCGTCCCTGAATGAGCACCTTCTGTTGCTCTCTTCGATTAGCTGGGGAGAAGTTTTCTACATTACCTGGCGCTTGCATGGGGAGGAAGCGGCGTTAGCAGCAGAACGCCAAATCCAACAACTTCCGATCGCAATCATTCCCATCGACCGGGACCGCGCAACGCGCGCTGCCACTTTGAAGCAAAAACACAACCTCGGCTACGCCGATTCTTTCGCGGCCGAACTAGCGATTGAAAAAAAGGCCTGGCTGGTTACCGCTGATCCGGAATTTGCGAGGCTGGGGAAGGCGTTTTCGGTGTACGCGCTACCGCGCCACGAGAAATAGCGCAGGAGGCCTTGTCATATTCGCTATTTTCCGCGTTTCTGCGTGCTGTTTTTCCGGAGCCAGACAACGTAGCCTGCCTCGTCGAGCGTGGCTGCTGCCAGACCTATCACAGCCTGCGTGGCATCCACTTCGCTGGCCTTGAAATCGAAGCCATTGAGTTCCAGGAAGAGAACACCGACCACGAAACCAGTTCGCTTATTGCCATCGACAAAGGGATGGTTGCGGACAATGCCCGCCGTGTAGAGGGCGGCCATTTCGATAACGCTGGGAGAACGAGCGTAAGCATAGTGTTGGCGGGGCCGTGCGAGAGCGGACTCCAGCAGCCCTTGATCCCGAACGCCTGACCCGCCCCCGTGTAATGCCAGACTCCGATCGTGGATCGCCAGGACATCGCGAACCTCGATCCAGAGCGGCTCTTTCCGTTTCTTGGCCACGCTTCACTTCGCCAGAGCGTGCAGCGTGTTGCGATAACGGCCCATGATCTCTTCCGCCTTGGTCATTTTCTCCTCGAACGCAGGATCATAAGGAGTGAGCCGGTAGTCTCCGCCGCCCGACTCAATCAAGAAGACCCGCTCCCCATCCCCCGTCTGCAGGCGCTGAATCACTTCCTTGGGAAGAACAACCCCGAGCGAGTTGCCGAACCTGCGGACCTTGAGCTGAACCATGAGTGGCCTCCGTTATTACAATTGTAATAACTTATAACCAATTAGACAAGGAGATTGGGTACAAGGCGGTGTTTCAAAATTTATAAACTTGGCGTACAAGCACAGCCCATGCGCCTCACTCGTGACCGACGTCCCGCGCTGGAGCAAGGCAAGTCAGGCCAAATCGCGAATGCGGACCACGCCAGCGCGCGGTACATGACGCCCCACCTTTGACGCTTAAGCGCTGACCGCCCCTACGCTCCCACCGCATCCTGCCCGCCCAGTGGCAGGAAGTATTGCGTCCCCTTGATGGGCTCGGTGACCTTGCGCAGCAATTCCTGCAAATCTTCATTGCGATCCACGAAATCAATTTCCGACGTATTCACAATCAGCAGGTCCGACGACGTGTAGTGAAAGAAGAAGTGCTCGTAAGCCTTCACCACTTCCTCCAGATACTCATCACTCACCGCCCGTTCGGCCGGAGAATTCTTTTTCTTCAGTCGCTTTTTCAGCACCTCGGGCGTCGCCTGCAAATAAATCACAAGATCCGGTGTCGGCAATTGCTCACGGAAATGATTGTAATAGCGGTTGTAGGTATCAAGTTCGTGGTCGGTGAGATTCAGGCAGGCAAACAGCTTGTCTTTTTCGAAAATGAAATCTGATACCACAACTTTCTGAGAACTCGGTCCCAGATCGAGGGCCTGCAACTGCTCAAAGCGGCGTACCAAGAATGTGAACTGCGCCTGGAACGCCGCCCCGCGCTCCCCTTCATAAAACGAATCGAGAAACGGATTCGCCTCCGGCTCCATCACCCGCTGCGCATTCAAGCGCTCTGCCAAAATGCGCGCCAGCGTGCTCTTGCCCACGCGGATGGGTCCTTCCACAGCTATGTACCGGGGAGATTCGAAAAGATTGGCCATGTTTTCGTAGGACGAGTTCGTGCGATGTCTCGGAATTCAGAGGATATCTCGGATAACGCCGAGTGGCAATTGCGGGAAGAGTTAACAGTGATCGGAAAACTTAGGAAGTGGGAACTGGAGTAATTGTGATTTGTGTGATCCACCGACGTAATTGTCATCCTGAACGAAGCGAAGGACCTATGGACTCCGCTCCGCATGCATAAGTCCTTCGCGGCAAAAAAAGCGGCACAGGGCATCAACCTCGCTCGCCGTTTCCCGGTTCTCAATCCATTACAATCCTCGCATGCTTGGACCCGTGCTCGCCGGAACCGCCACTGCAGCCGCACTTACTGCCGCGGGATTCCAATCCATGGCGCCCACCGGCCAGTGGTACGGCCGCACCTTCACGGGCCTTCCGTGCGGTGCCAAACAAATCGCGCTCACTTACGACGACGGTCCCAACGATCCGCACACTCTGCGTCTTCTCGAAGTCCTCGCGAAACACAACGTGCACGCAACTTTTTTTATGATCGGACGCTACGTCCAGCAGCGCCGGGAAATCGCCGGAGAGGTCGCCAAGGCGGGCCACGTAGTCGGCAACCACACGTTCACACATCCCCTGCTGACGCTGCAGAGCGCCGCACAAATTCACCAGCAACTTTCCGACTGCCGCTCGGCTTTGCAGGATGCGATCGGAGATCACTCCAGTCTCTTCCGCCCTCCGTTCGGCGGACGCCGCCCCGCCACGCTCCGCATCTCGCGCGATCTGGGCCTTGAGCCTGTAATGTGGAATGTCACCGGCTATGACTGGAACGCGCCCCCATCCTCTGCAATCGAACGGAAAGTAGCAAAGCAAATCCGCGGCGGTGACGTAATCCTCCTCCACGATGGTGGACACAAACAGATGGGCGCCGACCGCTCCCAAACGGTCATAGCCACAGATCGCCTTATTGCGAAATACAAATTGGAAGGTTACGAATTCGTCACAATCCCGCAGATGCAGAAGAACTCCGTTCACGCGGCGGTCTCACCCTCATCTTCTTCTCTGTCATCCTGAGTGAGACGCATTTTGTCTCGCGAAGGATCTATGCATTCTGCTTGCCTGATCCCTACCCTCGCGCCGCAAACGCCTGCTTCGCCGCCGCCACAGTCCGCTGCACATCGTCCTCCGTATGCGCCGCACCCAGGAACGCAGCCTCATACTGCGAAGGCGGCAGATACACGCCGCTATCGAGCATGCTGCGGAAAAATTTGCCAAACGCTTCGGTATTCGACTTCGATGCCGAATCCCAATCCGTTACCGGCCCCTTCTGGAAGAACCACGTAAACATCGATCCCACGCGGTTATAGCAAAGCGCGACACCGGCGTCCTTCGCAGCCGCCGCCACTCCCTCGACCAGGCTGGCGCTCATCTTCTCCAACTGCGGATAAATCTCGCCTTTCCGATCGCGCAACTGCTTCAACATCGCGCATCCCGCAGCCATCGCCAGCGGATTCCCCGACAACGTCCCTGCCTGATACATCGGCCCCAGCGGCGCCACCAGATCCATAATCTCTTTGGGCCCGCCGTACGCACCCACCGGCAAGCCTCCGCCGATAATTTTCCCCATCGTCGTCAGGTCCGGACGTATGTTGTACAGTTCCTGCGCTCCCCCATAGGCCACGCGAAATCCGGTCATTACCTCGTCAAAAATCAGCACCGAATGCTCGCGCTCCGTCAGCAACCGCAGCCCCACCAGATAATCATCCGCCGCCGGAACACATCCCATGTTTCCCACCACGGGCTCCACGATCACGCAGGCAATCTGGTGCTTGTATTTTTGAAATGCGTGTTCCACGACCGAGAGATTGTTGAACGGCAGCGCCAACGTAAACTGCGTGAACTCTTCCGGCACACCCGCCGACCCTGGAATCCCCAGCGTCGCCACGCCCGACCCCGCCTTCACCAGCAGCGCATCCGCATGCCCGTGATAGCACCCCTCGAATTTCACAATATATTTGCGCTTGGTATACGCCCGCGCCAGCCGGATCGCTGACATCGTCGCTTCCGTCCCCGAACTGACGAAGCGTACTTTCTGAATGTGCGGAAACGCCCCCAGCACCAACTCTGCCAGATCAGCCTCTGAGGGCGTTGAGGCTCCAAAACTCGTGCCGTTGCAGGCCGCTCCCACAATCGCATCCAACACGCCAGGCTCAGCGTGCCCCAGAATCAGCGGCCCCCACGATCCGATGTAATCGATGAATTCGTTTTCGTCGGCGTCCCAGATGTGCGATCCCTTGCCCCGCACAATGAATAGCGGATCTCCCCCAACGGAGCGAAATGCCCGCACCGGAGAGTTCACGCCTCCCGGAATCATGTTCTCCGCCCGCTGTTGCAGGCGACGCGACTGCTCAGTCTTGCGTGACGTAGTGGACGGCATCAAATCCTCTCGACCAGAATCCAGGAATTAAAGAGAAAAAGGATGTCAACCGAATCGAACAAATCAACCGAATACTATAGCAGCGCCGCGCAAACCCGAATTCATCAGATATTCATCCTTCTCTAATCCCCTTGCAACATGCCCACGGTACCTTAAGGGTCATCAAGCTGCCCTTCTAACCGGGAGGGTTTAGAGGACAGTCTCGGGGGCTCCGGACTGTCCTTTTTGCTTTTGCACGCCAAATCCCGCGTGGGCAGACTTTCACGCGCCACTTCTCGCGATTCCTACAGGAAACACCTTATACATCCGGCCTTAACCGCCCAGCTACGATCGTCGCACTGTAGACGGGGAGGAGGCGTGGGTCGCGGTCTGCGCCAATTGGGGCCCTCGCCGATTACATCCTTTTCATTGAGCGCGAAAAACGTTCCGGGAAACTCGATGGCGGCAAACATACTCATCGTCGACGACCACGAGATCGTGCGACGGGGGCTTCGTTCGCTGCTCGCCTCTCGCCCGGACTGGCAGATCTGCGGCGAGGCCATCGATGGTGTTCAGGGTGTTGAAAAGGCCAAAGCCCTACGCCCCGCTCTCGTCCTCATGGACATCTCCATGCCTCGCATGAACGGCCTAGAGGCCACCCGCATTATCCGCAAAGAACTCCCCGAAACCTCAGTAGTTATCATCAGCCAGAACGATCCCGAAGTTGCCCGCCTGCAAGCGCAAGAAGTAGATGCGGCCGCTTACGTAGCCAAAGGCGATCTCTCCCGCGACCTCCTCCCCACCATCTCCAAGTTGCTCGGCGACGGCAACGCCCCAATACGGCCCGCCCCGCAGCCTGCGAATGCATCCTCGCTCGACTGGCTAGCCGGTGGGGGCACGCTGACCCGCCTCATTCAAGAATACGATTGGTCCAAGACTCCCCTCGGGCCGGTCGCCAGCTGGCCGCAAAGCCTCAAAACTTCCGTGAACCTCATCCTCAACTCCCAGCACCCCATGTGGCTGGGATGGGGTCCGGCCGCCACTTTCCTTTATAACGAGGCCTACATCCAAGTCTTAAGTTCCGCCAAGCACCCCTGGGCCATGGGACGCCCCGCCTCCGAAGTCTGGGCCGAAATTTGGGATATCTGTGGTCCGCTGGCCGACAAGGTTTTCCAAAAAGGCGAAGCTTCCTTCGTCGACGAAATGCGCCTTTTCATGAATCGCGGAAATTTCGTCGAGGAAACCTACTACTCCTATTCCTACAGCCCCATTCGCGACGAAGCCGGCACCGTCGCCGGACTCTTCTGTCCATCTACCGAGGTCACCCACAAGGTCATCAATGCGCGACGGCTGCGCACGCTCTCAGAACTCTCCGCCCACGCTCTCGTTCAAAAGACCACCAAGGCGGCCTGCGACTCTGCCATGGCCACCCTGGCCGCGAACCCCGACGACGTCCCGTTCGCCATCCTCTACCTGCTCGATAGCGATGGCCAGAACGCTATCCTGGAACAAGTTTGCGGACTGCCTCCAGCCTCACTTGCTGTGGCGCCCCAGTCGGTGAATCTCACCCAACCCACTCAGGACTGCCTATGGCCCTTGGCTGATGCCGTCAACAAAGGCCTCTCGCACGTTGTCTCCGTCGAAAATGTCGAAAGCCTTCCGCGCGGCTTGGCCCATCAACATCTCTCTCAGGCGATGGTTCTCCCTGTAACCTCCCGCGGCGAGGGCGGCACCGTCGGAGTTCTTATCGCCGGCGTCAATCCCACCCGTAAGCTCGATCCCGAGTACCGCACCTTCTACGAACTGATCGCCGGTCAGATCGCGACCGCCATCCAGAATGTTCGCAGTGTAGAAGAAGAGCGTAATCGTCTCGAAGCTTTGGCCGAAATTGATCGCGCCAAGACTACCTTCTTCAGCAATGTCAGCCACGAATTCCGCACGCCGCTGACCCTTATGCTCGGCCCCGTCGAAGACCTTCTAGCCCAGAGTTACACCGGTCTTTCTCCGGCAGCCAAAAGCCAGCTTGAGCTCGTGAACAGGAACGGCTCTCGCCTCCTACGCCTTGTCAACACTCTTTTGGATTTCTCCCGGATCGAAGCCGGCCGGATGCAGGCCATCTATCAGCCTACCGACCTTGCCGCCTTCACCGCCGAACTCGCCAGCGTCTTTCGCTCAGCCACCGAGAAAGCCGGACTGCAACTCGAACTGGATTGTCAGAAACTTGCCGAGCCGGTTTTTGTCGACCGCGGCATGTGGGAAAAGATTGTTCTCAATCTCATCTCCAACGCCTTTAAGTTCACCTTCGAAGGCAGCATTGCGGTCACCCTGACGAAGTCTGGCAGCAGGGTCGAATTGCGCGTACGTGACACCGGAGTCGGCATTCCCGCCAAGGAAGTTCCTCGCCTATTCGACCGCTTCCACCGTATTGAAAACACTCGCAGCCGCACTCACGAAGGCAGCGGTATCGGCCTGGCCCTGGTGCAGGAGCTCGTTAAACTTCATGGCGGATCGGTTCGCGTCGAGAGCACGATCGGCGGAGGCAGCACGTTCCTTGTCAGCGTGCCGCTAGGAACCGCGCACCTTCCTCCCGACCGCATTGGCGGACACCGTACCCTGGCTTCCACTGCCGTGGGTGCCGCCCCCTTCGTGGAAGAAGCTCTCCGCTGGCTTCCGGATGCGCCCGGAACTGACGAAGAGATTCTTCCCTCTCACGAACTTCTCCCCGTCCCGTGCCCTCCCATGCCGGGCGTTAAGAGCACCGCTGAGAAGCGTCCGCTCATTCTCGTCGCCGATGACAACGCCGACATGCGCCAGTACCTCATGCGCCTCTTAGGCGAGCGCTACGAAGTGCAGGCGGTTCCCGACGGGCAGGCCGCTGTGGCTGCGGTGGCAGAGCGCGCTCCGGAATTGATTCTCTCCGACGTGATGATGCCCAATCTCGACGGCTTCGGTCTGTTGCACGAATTGCGTTCCGAGCCAAAGACCAGAACGATTCCCATCATTCTTCTCTCGGCTCGCGCCGGCGAAGAGTCCCGCGTCGAAGGCATGGAACACGGCGCCGACGATTACCTCATCAAACCATTTAGCGCCCGGGAACTGCTGGCCCGAGTACAAACTCACCTGGAAATGGCTCGCGTGCGCAAGCAGTCGGAACAGGCCCTGCGCCGCCGTACCGAGCAATTCGAAACGCTCCTCAACCAGGCTCCCCTCGGCGTCTACCTCGTGGATAGCGACTTGCGCATTCGCTCGATGAATCCCCTCGCCTTCGAGTTTTTCGCTGGTATTGGCGATCCGGTCGGCCGCGATTTCGCCGAGGTCTTGTACCTTCTCCGGCCCAAACCCCACGCAGATGAAGTCATTCAGCGGTTTCGCCACACGCTTGAAACCGGGGAGCCGTATGTGGTTGCCGAGCGCACCGTCGAGCACTCGGAAACCGGAACGCGCGAGACGTACGAATGGCAGATCTGCCGTATTCCGCTACCGGAAAACAGCTATGGTGTCGTCTGCTATTTCCGCAACATCACCCGCCAAGTGGAAACTCGCGAACGAATCGCAGAGTCGGAAAAGCTCCTCCGGCTCGCGACCGAAGCTGCCGAACTCGGCATCTGGCATTGGTATCCTGATGACGATCGTGTACGTTGGGAGAACGAACGTCCTTACCAAATCTTCGGCCGTACCCACGAAGAAGGTCCGATCACCGCGGCCGAATTTAGAGAAACAGTCTGCCACCCCGACGATCTGCCTGCATTCGAAGCAGCGTTTGCACGCACCATGGAAACCGGAGCCCGCTTCTGTTTCCAGGGCCGCATCTTTCGTAGCGATGGCGCTTTCGTTTGGGTGGAGTTTACCGCCCAGGTCGAACCTGCCTCCAACGGTACACCTTTGCGCCTGCTCGGAACCGTGCAGGACATTACCGTGCGCAAGCAGGCCGAAGAAGCTCTCCGACAAAGCGAAGAGAGACTACGCCTTGCTCAGAAGGTCGGCCGCTCCGGGACTTGGGAATCGAATTTGGAAAACGGGCTAGTCATTGTCTCACCCGAATTGCTTGAGGTCTTCGGGCTCCCTCCCGAAACCGGCCAGAGCCGTGCAGAACTATGGCGGCGCTTGATCAATCCTGAAGATCTCGCAACCATCGACAAAGCTCTGGCCAATGCCATCGCTACCAGGAACGAGTTCCGTGCGGAGTTCCGCATCACCCGCCCCGACGGCGGCGAGCGCTGGCTCGAAACCACAGCGAAGATTTTCTACGACGAAAACGAGAAGCCTGCCCGCGTCATCGGCGTCAGCACCGACATCACCGAACGGAAGCACGCCGAGGAAACTCTGCGTCAGCACCGCGAACGCTTCGATCTGGTTGCCGAAGCAGCCAAGGTCGGATTCTGGTTCTGCGATCTCCCCTTCGACAAATTGAAGTGGGACGACTTGGTGAAGGAACATTTCTGGCTTCTGCCGGACGCCGACGTCACGATCGATACTTTCTATGAACGCTTGCATCCCGACGATCGCGAGCGTACTCGTCAAGCCATTGCCGATAGCAATGCTAACGACACGCCGTACGACATTGAATATCGCACCATTTCTACGGATGGTCGCGAGAAGTGGATTCGCGCATTAGGCCGAACGTTTTATGACGCGGCCGGGCAACCGAAACGTTTCGATGGTGTCACCCTCGACGTCACCGACCAAAAGCGAGTCGAAGAGCGCGAACGCCAAATGACCGCAGAGGCCGTCGCCGCGACCGCAAAATTCCAGGCCGTCTTCGAACAAACCACTGTGTTTGCCGGAATCATGAGTCTTGACGGAGTCATCATGGAGGCCAATCGAATGTGCCTCGACGCCTGCGGGTATCGCTCAGAAGATGTCATCGGCAAACATTTCTGGGACTGTGGATGGTGGCAGAAATTTCCGGAAGCGCAGGAAAAGATTCGAGCCGCGACCCCCCTCGCCGCGCAAGGCATCCCTTACCGCGAAACCCTTCCGTACTCCTGGGCGGACGGAAGTGTTCGGCTCGTTGACTTCGCGCTCTATCCCATCCGCGACCACGAGTCGAAGATCCTTTTCCTTCACCCCACCGGTGTCGACATCACCGACATCAAGCAGGCCGAAGAAAAGTACCGCGACTTGGCGGAGTCCCTCGATGCCGAAGTTCGTGTCCGCACCAGCGAAGTCGTCCAGCAATCCGAACAGCTCCGTGACTTGTCCAGTCGCTTGCTCCAGGCTCAGGACGAAGAGCGGCGCCATATCGCCCGCGAACTCCACGACAGCGCTGGCCAGATCCTGACTGCGCTCGGCATGACTCTTGCCCAGGCCGCTCGCTACACTTCTCACGAAGACCCACGCCTGGCGAAGCCCGTGGAGGAGAGCCAGAAACTGGTCCAGCAACTCAGCCAGGAAATACGCACCATGTCGTACCTGTTGCACCCGCCCTTGCTCGATGAAACTGGCCTCACCGAAGCTCTGCGCTGGTATATACAAGGTCTCACTGAACGCAGTGGGTTACAGATTGCGCTTGAGGTTTCTGACGATTTTGAGCGTCTCTCCCGAGAAATGGAGCTCGTCATGTTCCGTCTGGTGCAGGAATGTCTCACCAACATCCATCGGCACAGCGGCAGCGCCAGCGCTGTAATCCGTATAGCTCGCGACATCGACTGTGTCTCTCTCGAGGTGCAGGACAAAGGTAAGGGAATCTCGGCCGAGAAACTCTCCTATATGCAATCGCAAGGCTCCGGCGTTGGCATCAGAGGTATGCGGGAGAGGGCCCGCCACTTTGGCGGCCACATGATGATCGAATCCAATCAGAAGGGCACAAAAATCACATTCAAGTTCCCTCTACCCAAGCATGCCGGCTCTGAACAAGACAACCCTCTCCCTCGCGAAAATACAGTTCAGCCTGCCTAGACGCTTGCGTGGTACCCTTTCTGTCTGTTGAGAGGGTTAAACCAACGCCTGTGCGGATCCTGATGGCCGATGACAATGAAAGCGTCCGTCGAGGTGTGAGAAATATTCTCGCGTCCGTGCCCCAGTGGGAAGTCTGCGGCGAAGCCAAGGATGGCGCCGAGGCACTTCAGATCGCCGCCCAGTTGTTGCCCGACTTCGTCCTTCTCGATATCAGCATGCCCGGAATGAGCGGACTCGACGTCGCCAAATTGCTTCGCGAGAAAGTCCCGGCAGTAAAGATCGTAGTCATGAGCCAGCATGATCCAGCAGTGCTTTTGCCGCGCGCTCTTCAAGCTGGAGCCCATGCCTGTGTCGACAAGGGTCGCCTCGCCCTCGACCTCATTCCCACCATTGAGCGCGTATTGTCAGACTGAGACTCTGCCTCTCGCCGTCCTTGCAGCCTCCATCACGAGCCCCCCGGTACAATACCCGCATGGCCGATGCCAGGAACAGCGTCAGCGCGACCCTGTCTCGCGTCCCCATCTTCAGTGGGCTCAGCGACAACGAACTGACCTTTCTTTCTCAGCGCGCTGTGCTGCGCGGCTTCCAATCGGGTGAAATTGTTTTTAACGAAGGTCAGCCCTGCATTGGCCTGTACGTCGTTCAATCCGGACATGTGCGCATCTTCAAAACTTCAGTGAATGGCCGGGAGCAGGTCTTAAACATCGACGGCCCCGGAAGCTCGGTGGCGGAATTGCCCGTGTTCGACGGCGGTAACTATCCCGCATCCGTCGCTGCGGTCGACGAAGCCACTTTGCTCTTCGTCAGCAAGCAGGACTTCCAATCGTTGTGCCTTACCCATCCCGAGGTCGCGCTGAAAGTCCTGCGCGTCGTCGGTGCGCGCTTGCGCCGCCTGGTTGGCATCATCGAGGAGCTTTCCTTCACCACCGTGCGACACCGCCTCGCCGCATTCCTGTTGCGCTCCGCCCAACGCGAAGGCAGGCAGACGCCGGCGGGCACCGAAATCCTCCTACCCGCCAACAACCAGGAATTAGCGTCACAAATTGGCACGGTCCGGGAGTTGGTCTCCCGTAACCTCAGCCGCTTGCAGGCCGCCGGCCTCATTCAAATTGACGGCCGCACCGTCCTCATTTCGAACCTCAAGGCCCTCGAGACCGAGCTCGGAGGCGCCGAGTAGACTGCCCTCCGACTTTATTTTCACGAGCCGTGACATATGTCACAGGCAGGCCTCCCTTCCATCCGTATGGTGGAACTGCACGCGGCGATCGAGAAACTCAGGCCGCTGGGAGAGAAATCATGCATTTGAATTCGGCCAGGACCGTTCGCGAACTGGCAGTGGAAATACCCAACGCCACCCGCATTTTTGAAAAATTTGGCATTGACTACTGCTGTGGCGGCAAGAAGCCTTTAGACGAGGCCTGCCGCGCTGCCAATCTGCCCATCCATGATGTGATTCAGGCTCTGGAAACCGCCGCCAGCCCCGCTTCTCCAACCTACGACCAGCTCTCTGGCTCTCTGGCAGAACTCGTCGACCACATCGTAAAAACCCATCACAAATTCACCCGTGAAGAAATCTCCCGGCTACAAAAGCTTCTATCCAAGGTCTGCTCCGTCCACGGACAGAACCACCCCGAACTCATCACGATTCAAAGCACCTTCCAGCATCTGGCGCAGGAACTCACCATGCACCTCATGAAAGAAGAGAACGCATTGTTCCCCTACATCATCCGCATGGAAGAAGCGGTCTTGCAACACGACCCGGTGCTGCCTCCGCCCTTCGGCAGCGTGCAAAATCCAGTACGCATGATGGCTGAAGAACACGATGGCGCCGGTGAAGCCATCCGCCAGATTCGGGCTGCCAGCGGCAATTTCGCCGCGCCTCCCGACGCCTGCGTCAGCTATCGCGCCTTGTATGAGGCCTTGGAAGGTTTTGAGGCTGACTTGCATCAGCACATTCACCTCGAGAACAACATCCTCTTTCCTCGCTCCATTGCCATGGAAGAGAACGCACTTACTACTGCTCGATAAAACAGGTTGCATTTGTGGTCCGGGAGGGTCATGATCCGGACTCTATATCGTAACCCGATATAAATAGAAAGAGAGCGCGCCCCCGATGTCCTACAAGAAGCTGTGGATTGCCCTTGCACTTGTCTTGATCATTTCTTTCAGCGTTCTGGGCGGGGTTGGCATGAAGATCATGCACAACGCCCCTCCCATCCCTTCTCAGGTCGTCTCCTCCAACGGGCAGGTCCTGTTTTCGGGCACCGTCATTCAGGACGGCCAGAACGCATGGCAGTCCATCGGCGGCCAGGAAGTCGGCACCATCTGGGGTCATGGCTCTTACGTCGCGCCCGACTGGAGTGCCGATTGGCTTCATCGCGAATGCGTATTTCTCCTCGAACACTGGGCGAAAGAATCGGGCGCGGCCAACTACGAAGCGCTTTCTACTGAGCAGCAGGCTGCGCTCCGTCAGCGCCTGCAAACGACCATACGCCGCAACACGTATAACCCCGCCGACCAAACCATCACCGTCGACCCGGCTCGTGCTCAGGCCTTCGCCGAATTGAGTCATTACTACGCAGATGTTTTCGCCAACGGCCGCCCGCAGTACGCCATCCAGAAAGGCGCTCTGACCGATCCCGAAAAGCTCCGCGCCATGAGCGCATTCTTCTGGTGGACGGCATGGGCGGCTTCTACCAACCGTCCCGGCAGCGACGTCACCTACACCCAGAATTGGCCGCACGAGCCGCTCATCGGCAATCAGCCTACGGGCGGCAACATCGTATGGAGCGTGATTAGCTTCGTCCTCTTGCTGGCCGGAATCGGCGGCATGGTTTGGTATTTCGCTTCACAACCTCGAACCGTCGCCGAAGAACTCTTGCCCGAGCGTGATCCACTTCTTGGCCTGCAGCCCACGCCATCACAGCGTGCCACGCTCAAATACTTCTTCGTGGTCGCCGCCCTCTGGGTCGTGCAAGTGGCTTTAGGAGCCATCACCGCACACTACGGTGTCGAAGGCTCCGGCTTCTACGGAATCCCCTTGGATCGGTGGCTGCCTTACGCCGTTACTCGTACTTGGCACTTGCAGATCGGAATCTTCTGGATTGCCACGTCCTGGCTGGCGACCGGACTCTATGTCGCACCCGCTGTCAGCGGAGTCGAACCCAAAGGGCAGCGACTCGGAGTAAACGCCCTGTTTGGTGCTCTCCTGCTCGTTGTCGTCGGATCACTCGCCGGAGAATGGCTCAGCATTCAGCACAAGCTCGGCAATCTCTGGTTCTGGCTCGGAACTCAAGGCTATGAATACGTCGACCTGGGTCGCCTCTGGCAAATCTTGTTATTCGTTGGCCTGGTCTTCTGGCTGTGGCTGATGTGGCGCGGCCTCAAACCCGCCCTGGCCAAAAGAGACAACAACCGCGCACTGCTTTTGATGTTCATCATCTCGAGCATCGCGATCCCTCTCTTCTACGCCGCTGGCCTGATGTACGGCCAGCGCAGCAATCTGGTCACCGCCGAATACTGGCGCTGGTGGGTTGTTCACCTCTGGGTCGAAGGCTTCTTTGAAGTATTCGCCACCGTCGTCATTGCCTTCTTGCTCACTCGACTGAAACTACTCTCCGTCCTGACTGCAACGCGAGGTGTCTTGTTCTCGACGGTGGTCTTCTTGTCCGGCGGAATCATCGGCACCTTCCACCATCTCTACTTCGCCGGCACTCCCGACGTCGTCCTCGGACTCGGTGCCGTCTTCAGTGCTCTCGAAGTGGTCCCGCTGGTCCTGATCGGTTTCGAAGCCTGGGAGAACATCCGCCTGGCCCGGTCGAGACAGCAGCACATCTGGCTCGCAGCTTACAAATGGCCAATCTATTTCTTCGTCGCCGTGGCCTTTTGGAATTTCGTCGGCGCCGGCCTCTTCGGATTCCTCATCAATCCGCCCATCGCTCTCTACTACATGCAGGGATTGAATACGACTCCCGTACACGGCCACACCGCTCTCTTCGGCGTGTATGGCATGCTCGGTCTCGGCCTGATGCTCTTCTGCATGCGCGCCTTGCGGCCTGGCAAAGCATGGAAGAACTGGCCTCTGGCGTTTTCCTTCTGGGCGATCAATATCGGCCTCGCCGCCATGGTGCTGATCAGCGTTCTGCCCATCGGCTTGATGCAAACCTGGGCATCGGTCGAATACGGAACCTGGTACGCACGCTCCTCCGAATTCATGCAGACGCCACTCATGAATCACCTGCGCTGGCTGCGCATGATCGGAGACAGCATCTTCGCCATTGGGGCCGTCGTCCTTGGATGGTTTGTCCTCGGCTTAGTCACAGGACATTCCTATGACTCTAAAGGCTTCGTCTCCGAAGGCGAATGGGCTGTTCGCGACGAGAAACAACCAGAACTGACTCACGCCGGTGATTGATGTTTTGAGCGGCGCGTCTTCGCGTAGAGTCTTCCCCCGGCGCGCCGCTCTCAACGCGCTGTAAGCACGAATGAAATAGCCGGAGATACCTTCATCTCCGGCTACTTCACTCTGATTTGGAAACCACGATCTCAGAAGTGCAAGCCATCTGAAAAACCGTTCCTCCGGGCTACTACGCAATTCCCACCCAAACGAATTACACTAATAGGTTGCAATCTGCGCGGCGATATCCGCCTGCGCGACAAGTCATTCCTCGAGGAAGCCATCATGTCCGTGAATAGTTTCAATAGTCGCTCCATCCTCAAAGTCGGCAAAAGAGAATACGAAATCTATCGCCTCGACGCCCTCGACAAGCAAGGAATCTCCACCACTCACCTCCCGTTTTCCTTACGGATCCTTCTCGAAAATCTCCTCCGCACCGAAGACGGACGCAACGTCACCAAAGAAGAAGTGCGCGCCCTCGCAAACTGGAACAGCACGTCGAAGCCAGAAAAAGAAATTGCCTTCACGCCCAGCCGCGTTCTCCTCCAGGATTTCACCGGCGTTCCCTGCGTCGTCGATCTCGCCGCCATGCGCGACGCCATGAAAACGTTGGGTGGAGATCCCACGCTCATCAACCCGCTGCAACCCGTCGAGTTAGTCATCGATCACTCCGTGCAAGTCGACGAATTCGGTACCCCCAACGCGTTCGACATGAACGCCCTGCTCGAATTCCAGCGCAACAAAGAGCGTTACTCGTTCCTCCGCTGGGGACAAACCGGCTTCCGCAACCTCGCGATCGTCCCCCCCGACACCGGCATCGTCCACCAGGTCAACCTCGAATACCTCGCCCGCGTAGTCTTCGTCCACGAGTCCCCCGGCAAACGCACCGCCTACCCTGACACCCTGGTAGGCACAGACAGTCATACAACCATGGTGAATGGGTTGGGGGTGCTGGGTTGGGGGGTTGGTGGGATTGAAGCGGAGGCTGCGATGTTGGGACAGCCTGTTTCGATGCTGATTCCGCTGGTGGTGGGAGTGAAACTTACGGGGCGGTTGCGCGAGGGCGCTACTGCTACGGATTTCGTTCTCACCGTCACTGAGATGTTGCGGAAGCACGGTGTGGTCGGAAAGTTTGTGGAGTACTACGGGCCTGGCCTTCGCGATTTGCCGCTCGCGGATCGTGCAACCATTGCCAATATGTCTCCCGAGTACGGAGCGACTTGCGGAATTTTTCCGATTGATAAAGAGACTCTCCGTTACCTGCGCCTCACGGGACGCAGCGAAGAGCAGATTGCTCTCGTCGAAGCTTACAGCCGCGAACAGGGACTCTTTCACGACGACAAGACTCCGGAAGCGGAATACTCTGAGTTGCTCACCCTCGATCTTGGTACAGTCGAACCCAGCCTGGCTGGGCCGAAGCGTCCGCAGGATCGCGTCGTCTTGTCGCAAGCCGGAGAGTCGTTCAACAAGGCGCTGCCTTCGCTGATCAAGCCGAAGTCTGCCAAGACTGCGGCAACGACGACCACTGCTGCGAACAGTGCGAAGTGGGAACAGGAAGGCGGCAGTCCAGTCGCCATCGGCGTCGAAGATCCGAAAGTTCACGAGCATGTTCCCGAGTCCGTAAAAGATTCGCTGAAGCACGGCAGCGTCGTCATCGCCGCCATCACTTCCTGCACCAACACGTCGAATCCTTCGGTGCTCATTGGCGCAGGATTGCTGGCGAAGAAAGCCGTCGAGAAGGGACTCTCCGTTCCTGCCTGGGTCAAAACTTCGCTGGCCCCGGGATCGAAAACGGTGACCGACTATCTTGCAAAGGCTGGCCTCACTCCCTATCTCGAGAAACTAAAATTTCATCTCGTCGGCTACGGTTGTACCACATGCATCGGCAACTCCGGACCGCTGCCGGATGAAGTTTCCAAGGCCATCGATGAGAAAGAGTTGGTTGTCGCATCGGTGCTCTCCGGAAACCGCAACTTCGAAGGCCGTATCAACTCCGAAGTCCGCGCGAACTACTTGATGTCGCCGCCGCTGGTCGTGGCCTTCGCGCTCGCCGGCCGCATCGACATCGACCTGCGCAAAGACGCCATCGGCAAAGGCCGCGACGGCCAGCCCGTCTACATGGCCGACATCTGGCCATCCTCGCGCGAAATCGAAGAGACCATGGCGCAGTCGATCACTTCCGAAATGTTCGCCAAGTCCTACGCGGATGTGTTCGCAGGCGATGAACGTTGGCGCGGCTTGTCGGTCCCCAAGGGAGAAACCTATGCGTGGGCCGACGATTCAACCTACATTCGTCAGGCACCATATTTCGACGACATGTCGGTGAAGCCCGCGCCCGTTCAGGAGATCAAGAAGGCGCGCGCCCTCGCGGTGCTCGGCGACAGCGTCACCACCGACCACATTTCTCCCGCTGGATCGATCAAGAAAGACAGCCCTGCCGGCAAGTATCTTCAGGAAAACGGCGTGAAGCCCGCGGACTTCAACTCCTACGGATCGCGTCGCGGCAATCACGAAGTGATGGTGCGCGGCACCTTCGCCAATGTTCGCCTGCGCAACAAACTGGTCTCGACCGAAGGTGGATTCACCCGCCATCTTCCGACCAATACCGAAATGTCGATCTTCGACGCCTCCGAAAAATATCGCGAGGCAGGCACCCCGCTCATCATCCTGGCAGGCAAGGAATACGGCTCAGGCTCGTCGCGCGACTGGGCGGCGAAGGGACCGGCATTGCTGGGCGTGCGCGCCGTGATTGCAGAAAGCTATGAGCGCATTCACCGCTCGAATCTGGTGGGCATGGGAGTTCTACCGTTGCAGTTCCCCGCGGGCCAGAACACCGAATCGCTCAAACTGACAGGAGAAGAAGTGTTCGAGATCAGCGGCATCCGCGACCTGGTCGACCACTTCGCCGCCGGACGCGAGGTAAAAGTCCGCGCCACGTCGAAAGGTCAGCCCGATATCGAATTCAATGCAGTGGTCCGCATCGACACACCCCAGGAAGCGCTCTACTACGCCAACGGCGGGATCCTGCAGTATGTGCTGCGGCAGTTGCTAGCGACGAGGGCCCAGCCCGTCGGAGTCTAACGATTCGGCGACCTCAGTTCGCCGAGCCATTCCCCGCGTCCTCCGGAGCCGCAACCGCGGGTGCTTCCGAATTTTCTGCCACGGCCACCTGAGCACTCTCAGCCGCCGGAGGCAGGACGGCGGTCTCGGCGGGAAGAAGATTCGCTGGTACCGCCGTCTCCGGCCCTCCGGTCGTTGCGACGGGAGAATCCGAGATGAGTGTTTCCTGGATCGCGGAAATCAAACCCTTGCTGTCCGCTTTCGCAATCACTTTTCGCACCCCTACTTTTTGCGCTTCCAATTCCACCTGTGGCGACCAGTGCAAAGTGTGCATTAACAGAGGGACGCCGGGCATGATCCGGGAAAATTCGCGGGCGGCGACCAACCCATCCATCACAGGCATGACCAGATCAAGGATGACGATATCGGGCCTGCGTTCCTGAGCTTTGCCGATGGCATCGCGCCCGTTCTCGGCTTCGATGACCTCACCGAATTGCGCGCTCTCGAGCAACTGGCGCAAAGCGGTTCGAACTGCCGGATTGTCGTCGGCAATCAGAATTTGAGTCGGCATGTATCCCGGGAAGCATCTCAGAGCGGGCAAGCCGCGAGCGCGCCTATCACCACTGTGTGATGCCCTACAAAGTTACAGCGGTCGCTAGGACTCCCGAAATACAGGAAAGCCTGTAGCCCCTAGGGGTCAGTTCGGCGCATCTTGCAGCAAGACCTTGAGTGGGGCAGGTCCCTCGGACCGCATCCAACTCCGGTCATCTAAAGTCATGACAACACGGAGGCCACCCTTGCCGAAAGCGAACAAGAGTCTGGGGCCATACCCGACAAATTCATCTGTGCAAGCCGGCGAACGGACGAGTCCTGACGGAAAGTCCGTAGCCAATTCCATCTTGCTCTCCATTCCTGATCACGAATTCAGCAACCTCCGCCCGCATCTGGAGTTTGTCTGCTTGCCGCAACGCAAGAGCCTTTACCAGGCCCACCAGAAGCAGGTGGATATGTATTTTCTGAATACCGGCATGGTTTCACTGGTGTTCACGACGCGCAGCGGCGAAAGCGTGGAAGTCGGTGTGGTCGGGAACGAAGGCTTTACGCCCATCCCGGTTGCAGCGGGCTTCCGCCGAAGCCCGCACTGTGCGGTGATGCAGATTGGTGGAGAAGGTTTTCGCGTCAACGTCGATGCACTGGAAGAAGTGCTCGCTTCGAGCCCGGGATTGCACACGAGTCTGCACCGCTACGCCGCAGTGCATGGCTTGCAGGTGGCGCAGACTGCAGGCTGCAACCGTTTACATGATCTCGAGCAACGCCTCAGCCGATGGTTGCTGCTCACGCAAGACCGCGTGGGCTCGGGCCTGCTTCGCATTACTCACGATTTTCTTGCGACTATGCTGGGCACCGATCGTCCCAGCGTGAGCCTGGCGGCAGGAGTGCTGCAACGAAAGCGAATCATCGAATATGGGCACGGTTCGGTGAGAATTCTCAATCGGAAAAAACTGGAGACCTCGGCATGCGAATGCTATTCGCTCATCCAGCAGTTCAATGGTGAGTTGGCCTTGCGGTAGCGGTTGCAGTTTTAGAACTCGACATGCGCTCGGAACGTTGGCACAACGACCGGGCCGCGGTCGCGATTGTATCCAGGTTCGGTGATGTGTTGCACGCCGGGCGCAAGATAAATTCCCCGCCACACGTGCGCCGTGTAATAGAACTCGACAATATTCTCAGGACCGTAGGTAAGGCGGCCGTCGCCCAGAAGAAAGCCAAGACCACCCGCCCCAAGGTAGTTCTGGTGATCCTTCTTAATCGCGTTGCTGATGAAGGCTACGCCGGCTCGATCCTGCTTGCGACGCCACCACGCGCCCTTCGCTCCCACGCCCTCGGCAAATGTTTGGTCGACCTCTGTGTAGGCGAAGGATTCAGTCCGGCCGTTGTCCCATCCGAAGCGCGCAAAAGCAGTGAGGTAGTGCGTGAGATCCTGCTCAAGGTTGACCCCGAAACCATACTTCCGCGTAATGTGCCACGGGTGGGCGGTAATGTCGGGGGTCGCATCCTGCTCGGCAGCCTGAATCACTTGATCGCGGTAGATGCCCATGTTCGCCGCGTTGGTGTAGGCCAGCAGGCGCACGATGCCTGCTTTCTTCGGGATCAGGCCGCGACGCAGTTCGTATTCGACATTTTCTGAATGGACCTGCCACGGTTTCCAGACAAGATCGATTCCGTTGGCGACCTTTGGCATGAGAGCTTCGGCGAAGCGCAACCCCCAGTTGCGGTCCTCGTAATCGGCGGTGAATCCTACGGTGTAGCCACGCGTATCGGCGGCGTAGTCCCAGGCGCCATTGTTGTCGGTGGTCCAGTTGAGAAACTGCAAGTGGGTGTCAGAGCCGACAGAATTGATGTCAAAGAAGTCGGGCATGCTGAATTTGCCGAAACGAATTTCGAGGCGCCGCCGCGGCAATTCATCGAAGAGGGAGAGGAAGCTGCGCTCGTTCTCAACCTTTTCTTTGCTGAGAGCAAACACCTTGTGAATCATCGCGCGGCCCACATAAGGGGCCTTGCTCAGCGACGGATTACGGACGATATCGAGATCTGTGTTTCCGGCGAGGCCGAAGCCGGCGCTGAGAGCGGCACCTCCGGCTTCTTCAATGTCGACCAGAATTTCAGTGGAGTTGTTTAAGCGGACGCCGGTGTAGAGTGTCAGGACGCGTGAGGTCGCCTTCTCGTAATGCGGACTCAGGCTGTGCTCTCCGCTGTAAGGTGCGGGGAACTCCGGATGCGTTTGAAACACGAAGTTCGCTTGTCCCGAGAGCCAGAATCGCGTGTCCTTGAAATGAGGGAACATGGCCTCGGGACTGTCGTCGGCGGGATCTTCCGCAGCGCTTGAATCGGTTGCCTCTGCAGATACCGGTGTTTGCAACGATGGGGCGGAAGGTTCGTTCTGCTGTGCGCTTATTGCCGTGACAACCAGCCACAGCATCGCCAACAAAATGAGTGCACGCCACTTGCAGGTCATCCGATTTCGTTCCCCAAATCTGACCGATCTTCTCAACATTCGAGCCTACGCAGGGCTAGTTAACGGAAGGTTACAATTCACGATATTCATTCTACGATGAAAATTGTTATATCATACCCCCCTATGGTATATATGAGCAAAATGGCAGGAAATATTGATAACCAGGACGTTCAAGACTATGAAAGAGAAGCTGCCGGAAATCTCAAAAGAGAAACAGAAATTGTTCTCGCGTATCAAACGCATGGCCGGCCAGATCGGGGCCGTGGAACGCGCGGTCGCCGACGGCGATGAGTGCGCCGACATCCTGATGCTGCTGGCGGCGATTCGCGGCGGCGTCAACAGCCTGATGGCCGAGATCCTGGAGGATCACATCCGGTTGCACATTACGCATCCCCAGCGCGGCCCGGACTCCCCTGAAGAACTGACGGAAGATCTGATTTCGCTGGTTCGCGCATACTTAAAATAAGACTTCTGCATTCGACATTCACCTTTCGAGGTTTGACAGCCTTCCCTTGCAACCCCTAACCTTTTTCTTCTGGCTTATGAAAGTTCTGGTCCTTGGAAGCGGTGGGCGCGAGCACGCGCTGGTTTGGAAATTGCGGCAGTCTCCGCGAATTTCGCAGCTTTATTGTGCGCCGGGGAACGGTGGCATTGCCGACGAAGCAGAGTGTCTGGCCGTCGACCTGAAAAGTCTTGACTCGATCACGGCCCTCGCCACTCGGCTGCAACCGGACCTAACCGTCGTAGGCCCTGAACTGCCTCTTACGCTGGGCGTAGTCGATGAGTTTAACCGCCGTGGCTGGCCCGCATTTGGACCCACGCGCGCCGCCGCGCAACTGGAGTCGAGCAAGAGTTTTGCCAAGGAATTTCTCCAGCGGCACCATATTCCGACCGCTCCCTTTGCCATTTGCGATTCCATCGAGCAGGTGCGTTCCGCGCTCGGCCACTTTCATGTTCCGGTCGTAGTCAAAGCCGACGGACTCGCCGCGGGCAAGGGCGTGGTCATTGCCAAGACCAAGGAAGAAGCGGCCAGCGTCGCCGCCGAAATGCTCAGCGGAAAGATGCTGGGCGAGGCCGGAGCTCGCGTGGTGCTGGAAGAATGCTTGCAGGGCGATGAGCTTTCGTTCCTGGTATTCAGCGACGGCGAGCGTGTCGCCCCGCTGGTCGGCGCGCAGGACCACAAGCGTGTCGGCGACGGCGACACCGGCCCCAACACCGGAGGCATGGGCGCGTATTCAACGGCAGACATTGTCGATGACCAGATGCGGGACTGGCTGGTCCATCATATCGCGCGACCCGTTGTGGCAGGAATGAAAGCCGAGGGCGCGGAGTTCAAAGGCGTTCTTTACTGCGGACTCATGATGACGGCCCGCGGTCCCATGGTGCTGGAATTCAATTGCCGCTTCGGCGATCCAGAAACGCAACCCATTCTGATGCGACTGGAGAGTGACTTGACCGAGGCGCTGGAGGCTTCGATCCAAGGCCGCGTGAGTGACGGCGATTTCAAGTGGGCGGGCGACGCATCAGTTTGCGTGGTGATGTCCGCGGGAGGATATCCCGGCACCTACGAAGTGGGCAAGCGCATCGACGGCCTCGAAGAAGCCGCGGCAGTCGAAGGCGTGAAAGTATTTCACGCCGGAACCTCGAAGCGCGATGACAACTACTACACTGCAGGCGGGCGCGTGCTGGGCGTGACGGCGCGGGCAGCCGACCTTGAGATGGCTGTGAGCCGCGCGTATAAAGCCTGCGAGAAGATCAGCTTTGATGGAGCACACTACCGAAAAGACATAGCGGGCCGAGCGTTAAAAAAGTAGACAAGGTTTGAAAGAATCTTCGGTCCTGTCATCCTGAGCGGAGGATTTGCTTCGCGAATGCGAAGGAAATCCGTAGTCGAAGGATCCCTTTCACACCGGTGCAGCGTGTGACTGCAAAAGGAATTTCAACCACGGAGAGAAGATGCAATGAGCAAGACACTGGTTTCAATCGTGATGGGCAGTGATTCTGATCTGGAAATCATGCGCGAGGCGGGCAAGGCTCTTGACGACTTCGGCATCGGATACGAGATCGACGTAACCTCGGCGCACCGCTCACCCGATCGCACCGCCGATTTTGCGCGCAAAGCCGCTGGGCGCGGCATTCAGGTGATCATTGCGGGAGCCGGCGGCGCTGCCCACCTGGCAGGCGTAATCGCAGCACACACAACTTTGCCGGTGATCGGCGTGCCCATTCCTTCGACCTCGCTGCAAGGCATGGATTCTCTGCTGGCCACAGTTCAAATGCCCGCCGGAATCCCCGTCGCTACGGTCGCGATCGGAAAGCCGGGCGCCACCAACGCCGGAATTCTTGCGGCCCAGATGATTGCCTTGGGCGACGCGTCTATGCGGAAGAAGCTTGACGCTCACAAAGAGAAGCTGGCACGCGGCGTAGAAGAGAAATCGAAGAAGCTGAAAGGGGCGAACGTCTAGATTTCAGATTTTCGATTTCAGATTAAAGAACAACGAATGCGGCAGCTGGGTGGGAGTCTGAAATCTGACTTCTGAAATCTGCACTCTGACATCTGACTTCTGACCTTCGTTCTTACAGCTCCAGGCCCTTTAAGTACTCACGGAACGGCCCACCCAGGTCGTTCCGCTTGAGCGCGAATTCCACGGTGGCCTTCAGGAATCCCAGTTTGTCACCGGTATCGTAGCGTCGTCCCTCGTAGACGTAGGCATACATTTTTTCCTGCTTGAGCAACATCCGCATCCCGTCGGTGAGTTGCAGTTCGCCACCGGCGCCGGTTGCAGTCCTGGCCAGACAATCAAAAATCGCCGGAGTCAGAATGTACCGGCCGATAATCGCAAGGTTCGACGGAGCTTCCTCGGGCTTCGGCTTCTCCACCATATTGCGGATCTCGAACAAGCGTCCGTTGAATCCTTCTGCCGGCTGCGCATCGAACACGCCATAGGACGAAATCATCTTTCCCTCAACCACCTGCGCGGCAATCACCGAGCACTGCTTCTCGTCGAACACATCTACCATCTGCTTCAAGCAAGGCACGGGATTGTCGATGACGTCATCCGCCAGCAGCACGGCGAATGGCTCGTTGCCTACAAGTTCGCGCGCCATCAGCACGGCATGCCCTAGCCCGAGCGCTTCCTTCTGCCGGACGTAGGCCACGTGCATCATGTCGGAAATGTTGCGCACGATCTTGAGCAGATCGGTCTTGCGCCGCTCCTCGAGCATCTTCTCGAGTTCGTAGCTGACATCGAAATGATCTTCGATCGCCTGCTTGCCGCGTCCGGTGATGATCAGGATCTGGTCGCAACCCGAGGCCATCGCCTCTTCCACGCCGTATTGAATGATCGGCTTGTCGACCAGCGGCAGCATTTCCTTCGGCTGAGCTTTGGTAGCGGGCAGGAAACGCGTGCCCAGTCCGGCTGCGGGGAAAACGGCTTTACGAACTTTCATCTTCATGGGGTCTTTTACGTCTTCGATGTCTTTGGTCTCTGGGTCGCGCGCCCTGCTGTTCGCAGGGCCGCACAATTGTAACTGGTCGCCTTCGCGGCTGGCGACCCGGCGGTTCCAGCATTTACAACGTCATTGGGAACGTTCGTGGCTCGCGGCGGATCGAACTTCAGATGCCGCTTCCTCCGCGGCCAGTTGCTCTAAAATTGTGCGTAGCGCGCGCAGCACTTCATCCGCCGCGGTTGCCTTCAAAACAAACTTGAGCATTCCGTCGGGCGTGAACTGCGCCCCGCGTTGCGCCGAGACGAAACGCGCCAACTGCTCGGGATCGACGGCGGCATTCTGCCGGAACTTGAACGTCACTGAATCCCGCTTGCGCTCGATCGCATTCACGCCCACCCGCATGCAAAGCAGCTTGAGCGATGCGTAATCCAGCAGATTGCGTACCGGCGGAGGCGGCGGACCGTAACGATCCTGCAGTTCCGCGCCCACATCGTTCAGCTGCGACTCAGTCTCCACCCGGGCGACGCGCTTGTACATCTGCAGCCGCTGATTCTCTTCCGGAATGTAATCCGCATTGATGCGGATGTTCAGTCCGAGGTTGAGCTGTGTCTCCGCCTCATCTGGCGCAGCCTCGCCCTTCATTTCGCGGACGGCCCGTTCCAGCATTTGCGTATAAAGTTCGAAGCCGATGGCCTCAATGTGCCCGCTCTGCTCGCCGCCTAAAAGATTGCCCGCACCACGCAACTCCAAATCCAAAGCAGCGATCTTGAATCCGGCGCCCAGATCGGAGAATTCCTTCAACGCCGCCAACCGCCGCCGTGCAATCGGCGTGAGCTCGACTTCTTTCGGGATCAGCAGATACGCGTATGCCCGCCGGTTCGAACGCCCCACGCGCCCACGTAACTGATACAACTCCGAGAGCCCCAGCCGGTCGGCACGATTGATCAGAATTGTGTTACACAGCGGAATGTCGAGCCCGTTCTCGATGATCGTAGTCGCAACCAGAATGTCGGCTTCGTGATGCATGAAGCCGAGCATCACCTTCTCGAGCTCCGTCTCGCCCATCTGCCCATGGCCGACGATGACACGCGCCTTCGGAACCAATTCCTGCAGCTTCGCCGCAATCTCCCAAATGCTGTCCACACGGTTGTGCACGAAATAGATCTGCCCGCCGCGCTCCATTTCCTGCTCAATCGACGACTGGATCAGTTTGTCGTCCCAACTCGCGACCACCGTCTGAATCGCCATGCGGTCTTTCGGCGGAGTCTCAATCACGCTCATGTCGCGCAGCCCCACCAGCGACATGTGCAGCGTCCGCGGAATCGGCGTCGCCGACATAGTCAGCACGTCGACTTGCTTGCGCATCTGCTTGATGCGTTCTTTGTGCCGCACTCCGAATCGTTGCTCCTCATCGACAATCAGCAATCCGAGATCGGCGAACTTCAGGTCCTTCGAAAGAATCCGGTGTGTCCCGATCAGAATGTCGATCTTCCCGGCTTCCGTTTTCTGCAGAATTTCTTTTTGCTGCTTCGGATTGCGGAAGCGGCTGATCATCTCGATCGTGACCGGGAACGGTCCAAAGCGCTGCTTGAAGGTCTCGTAGTGCTGAAAGGCCAGCACGGTCGTGGGAGCCAGCACAGCGACTTGCTTGTTGTCGCCAATGGCCTTGAAGGCCGCGCGCATCGCGACTTCCGTCTTGCCATACCCGACGTCGCCGCACAGCAACCGGTCCATAGGCTGCGACGATTCCATGTCACGCGTAACGTCGGCGATGGCCTGCGCCTGGTCTTCGGTTTCGTTGAACTCAAACGCATCTTCGAACTCTCGCACAAACTCATTGCCCTCGGGAAACGCATGCCCCTTGGCCATCTTCCGTTCGGCATACAGTTTCAGCAGTTCGTCGGCCATGTCTTTCATGGCCTTGCGCACGCGTGCCTTGGTTTTCGACCACGCCTGCGTGCCCAGATGGCTGAGCGCCGGCTTCGCGCCCTCGGACGAGCGGTATTTCTGAATCAGGTCGAGGCGCGTGAGCGGCACGTAAAGCCGGGCGCCCTCGGCGTATTCCAGCAACATGAACTCCGCGTTGCCGTCGCCCTGATTGATTTCCTTCAGCCCCTGGTACTGCCCAATTCCGTGCTCCACGTGCACGACGTAGTCTCCAACTTGCAGATCGCGGAAATCCGAAAGGAACGCCGACACCTTCGACTTCTGCCGCTGCGGCCGCGACGCGACTGCATCGGACTCGTCAAACAAATCACGTGCCCCGAAGATCGCGAGATGCGCATCCGGAAATAACACTCCATCCGGAAGGTAAGCCTTGGCGAGTGTAGTCGTCAGCACTTCGCCGGCGAAGTAACTGGTCTCGTCCGCATAGCTCTCGCCGCCGCGCGTTCGGCTTCCCAACCGGAACGAAACGTTGTATTCCGTAAAGATGTCGGCCAGTCGCTCAACTTCGCCAGTATTGGGTACGGAAAACAAGACCTGATTTCCCTGCCCGGTCAGCTTCTGCACTTCTTCGAGCATCGCCGGAACTGCGCCATGGAAGCGCGGAGTCGGCTGGGTCAGAAAAGTGACGGAAGAATCCGCGTCTTCGCTGCGAGTGATGCCGAGATGCTCCACATCTGCCCCGGTCAGCGACTCGACTTTCTTCCACCACTCATCCGGCGGCAGATACAGATCCACCGGCCGCACCAGATTGCCCACGCCGCTGCGCTCATGGGCTTCTTCCACGCGCGTCCAGAACCGATCGAATTCGCTGCGTAGCAAATCAGGCTCGTCGAGCAAGACAGCCGCATGCGGAAGCAGATCGAATACCGTGCGATCGGCTCCAGCGACAGGCGCGTAAAACTCCCAACCCGGAAAAACAGTCACCCCACCCGAACGCACCGCCGCTTCGACAATCTCTTCCGTTCCCGTGATACGTTTTCCCGAAAGGCGTGTATGGATCGCCCCCAGCAGTTGATCGCTCACCGGAGTCTCGGTCAGCGGCAGCAACAGCGCCTCATCCATGGGATTTGACGATCGCTGCGAGGTCGGATCAAAGCGCCGGATCGACTCCACTTCATCGCCGAAAAACTCGATGCGCACCGGGCGCTCCGCCTCGGGAGAATACACATCGAGAATTCCGCCGCGCAGAGCATACTCTCCCGGCATCTCCACCACATCGGCCGAGCTATAGCCGACGGTGTTCAGGTGTGCCAGAAGATTTTCGACGTCAAACGATTCCCCACGTCGTAACACTCGGGCAAGGTCCGTATAGTAATCGGCGGACCGCAGCAGAATCGCCGTCGCCGCCACAGGCGTGACCACGATCGACGCTTTGCCCGTGGCAATCTTCCATAGAGCAGTCGCACGCTCTTCCTGGAGTTCGGGATGAGGAGAAAGATTTTGAAAGGGAAGCACATCGCGCGCCGGAAGCGCAACGACGTCCGCGGGATCGCAAGCGCTGGTCAGTTCGCAGAACCCCTGCAGGATGGGAACGAAATCCTCAACCGCGCGGTTGTCGTTGACAACGACGACCAGGGGCCGGTCGGCATTGCGCCGCAAAAGCACGAACAGCAGGGCTTTTGCCGTCGGCGACAACCCTGACACACCCATACGTCCCGTGCCCTCCCGCAGGTGCGAGGCGACACGCGTGAAGGCGGGAAGCATTTCTACGTCCGCGAAGAGTTCGCGAACGAAGGGAAGCAGCATGCGGATTCAATTTTAACAGGAACGGCCTCAGAGTTTTGGACACCCGGACGAGGCTGCCCCAGACGTCGCGGTTTTGGAAGGATGGAAATTCGTACTGCCTGTAGTGAAGGTCTTGCCAACTTGCCGCGCTCAGTGACCGGCTCTCCCGCGCACGCTCAACTCGGCTGAGGCTGCTACGTCCGACATCGTGACGTGCAGCGCCTTCTGCTTCGGGTCATACGACGTCTTCAAGGGATAGGTGCTGCCCGAAACCTTCGCCTCGGCGTGTGCCGATGGCCAGTCATAAATCACAACTTCGATCATCTTCCACCACGGCGTGAACGATCCCTGGCGCGCGCCGAAATTCACGCTCACCGATTTGCCGTCTGACTTGCAGGTCAATCCTTGCCGCAGGAACTCGCCTTGCTGGTAGCGGAACGTGTGCCCGTCATCGAGATAGAGTGACCCATTGCAATCCGACCCTGGATACACGCGCAGTTCCAGCGGGCCCACGGGAGTCTCGTCCGTATTCTGAACCAGAGGCTGCAGCGGCAGTATGCTTCCGCCTCGCACATACACGGGCATCGTCTCGAGCGGCGGATGAATCGTGCGTGGCGCCGGGAGAGGTGTGGCACCAGCGGTAACGACATCAGTAATGTTCGGCGGTTGCGGAGAAGCCGGCGCCTTGAGTCCCGTCCAGAAGTCGTACCAGTCGGGACCTTTTGGGAATGAGACGGCGTACTCATCGAGAGTCTCGGCGTACGGCGGCGGCGCGATTAACAAACTCGGGCCGAGCAGAAATTCCGTATCTAGGTGATCGAAGCCCCCCGAGTTCGGCGCGAAGATTTCGGGGAAGTCCATGAAGACCGGCCGCATCATGGGAAGCCCGGTGCGCGACGACTCGTCCGCGAGCGAGTAAATATAGGGCAGTAGCCGGTAGCGCGTTTCAATGTAGCGGCGGCGAATGATTTCCTGCTGCGGACCGCTCGCCCAAACTTCGTGGGGCTGAGTTCCTTTCGCGGCATGATCGCGGCACAGCGGCGAGAAAGCAGCCAGTTCCACCCAGCGCGTGAGCAACTCAGGGGCAGGCGAACTGCCGAAGCCGCCAACATCCGCGCCCACCATCGAAATCCCGCTGACACCAAGATTCAGCACCATCTGCGTGGCCAGACGCAGGTGATTCCAAGTCGCAGAATTGTCTCCCGTCCAGGTAAAGCCGTAGCGTTGCCCGCCAGCATAAGTGGCGCGCGTCAGGACGAACGGACGCTCGTCCGGTCTGAGTTTCAGAAGGCCTTCATAAGTGGCCCGCGGATTCTCCAGCCCGACGATGTTGTGAATCTCGGCGTGGGTCGCCGTCCGAGTCGTGAAGCCGGGCTCTTCAATGCGATGAACCGTATTCAGCGGCATTGTCTTGTCGGGTCCGTCAAACACCGAGGGCTCATTCATGTCGTTCCAAAATCCGGCAACGCCATCCTGCACGAACTGACGATAGAGGCCGCCCCACCATTCCCGTGTTTGGGCACGCGTGAAATCCGGAAACACCGCCGGCCCCGGCCACACAATCCCGACGAACTCGCTGCCATCCGGATTTTTTACAAAATGATCGCCGGCGTGTCCGGTGTCATACGGCATGTAGCCCTGGCTCGGAGCGTGGGCGATGTGCAAATCGGTAATGGTGACCACCCGAAAATGCTGCTTTCGCAGATCGGAAATGAGCCCGGGAAACTTCGGGAACTTCGTGGGGTCCACGGTGAACGGACGATTCTTGAACTGATAATCGATGTCGAGATACAGCACGTCTGACGGAATCCGGTCGTTGCGCAGTCGAGTCGCAATTTCACGCACCTGCGATTCCGGTGTATAGCTGTAGCGCGACTGCTGGAAACCAAATGCCCACAGCGGAGGCAGCGGCGGAGTCCCCGTTAGGTAAGCGTAGTTCTCGACCACCTGTTTGGGAGTCGGTCCATACATAAAGTAGTAATCGAGCGGCCCGCCTTCCGAGCCAAACACCACGGCATCGCGCGCCTGCTTGCCGAAATCAAACCAGGTGCGCCACGTGTTGTCGAGGAAGAGCCCGTAGCTGCGCGTGTCTTTGATGCCAAGAAAAAAAGGAATCGCCTTGTAAAGCGGATCGACCGATTCCTGAGGACCAACATCGGTATTCCACAGCGTGTATGCCTGCCCTCTGCGATCGAAACTGCCCGTCTTATCCCCGAGCCCGAAATAACGCTCGCCATCCGGCATTTCCTTCGCGATGGTGAATCCACCCAGTTGGAATCGGATGGGCCGGCCCACTGCGTCCGCTGAAATTACATTTCCTGCAAGATCGCGAATCACAAGCCGCAGCGGATCGCGCTCCACCCGAACGTCAAGCACCGCTGTGCGAAAGCCGATCGACTTGTCATCTTGTGTGGCTTTCACGTCGACGGATTTTCCGCGCGGCTCAGAAAGAACTGCCCACGAAGCATCCTCAGGAAGCGCTCCAGGAGAAATGCGCACGCGGATAATGTCATCGCGCAGCGCGCTAATGCGAAGAGTGACCGAGCCAGCTTGAACTTCAACGCCATCCCGAAGCGACTGAGAACCGGTGACTGCCCCAACTGTGACCTCAGGGGCGGCTTGCGCGAGCGACGAACTGGTTGCGATAACGAAGATGGCTAGAAATAAAATAAGGAGTCGCTGGCAGCCAACGGGCATTCTGAAACTCTTTTCCAAAACGATCTTCTTTTTGCAGTCATCAATACTAACCTGAAAGGCAATCCCCAACGAAAACCCTCCCCGCCTCCTTCCTCATCGGAAAGATGGGCTGGAGCGGCCTATGCTTAAGAGACGTTCAGCTGCGTGAGTTGATTCCGGTGCGAAGGAACCTTTCCTGAGGCTGACAGGAAGGTGCATATGAGTGGGCAGCCGCCTCCGCCTGCCCTGAGCGAAGCCAAAGTGGCTATCCAGCCGAGCGCAGCGAGGCGCACTCAGCCGCGCAAGAGCGGCCGCGTCAAGCAGGTCGGGCCGCCGCTACCATTGATGCAAATCTCGCTGCCCGGAAACGTGCGCACATCGAATCCAGCCTGGCGAAGCCGCTCGTTCGTCTTGCGATTCTCTTCAATCGCCAGCAACCGCTTCCCTCCCAGCGCCAAAACATTACACGCCAGCGTATCGCGCTCGGAGTAATCGATCTCGACAAATGAAAACCCGCGCCCCTTGAGCATTTCCACCGTTTCCACCGCAAGCCAAGGCAGGTCCACCAGGGCGGTCCGCTCATCCAGCAAACTAATGAGCGACATCAAATGCAGACACGCGGCCGGTCCCGGCCCGTACGGCAACGGCGCCGAGAGCACCTCGACTCCCTTTGGCGCTAGCAGCGTCCGCATCTGCGCGATCCCGGCAGCATTCGTCCGATACCCATGCCCGATGAGCAAAGTCTTCGAGTCGAGCCACAGAATGTCTCCAGCCTCGGTCGTCCCCGGCGTATTGATCCCACCAAACGTCGGAACCCCTTGTGCAGCGCACGACGCGCCATGATGCTCGGCCTCCGCCACCCGGTTCGCTTTTCCCGGACGCATCAGTATCAAGCCGAAGTCCGTGGCCAACGACGCATCATGTGTATAGACCGCATCGAGCGACAGCGCATTCCCAGCAGGCAACTCGGCGACTTCAGCCCCAGCATTTTGAAGCTCGCGGACCAGTACGGCATGCTGCGATTGTGCCGTCTCAAAAGCAGGCGCGTGATGAAACCCAAGATCCCGCCACGCGGATACTCGCTCGGCCTGGTTCCAACCTGCGGTTCGCGGCGAGCACACCAGCACGCGTTGCAGCGGCCCCACCATGGAGTGGCCATTGAAAGCGATTCGAACTTCAGAAGATGTCGGCAGGATGCGCCTCCCTTGGACTGCAAAGAATATCCGGATGATTTTAACCCGGCGCAGTTCCAAGGCGCGGATCTAGAGCTTATTGGTCTAATCAGGATTCGTATCAGGGCATCGCTTCAGCGATGCCGCAAGTGGAACGAACTAAATGCCGTCTTTAGTCCCTGCTGTTTGCTTATTCCGATAGCGCATACGAGACGTGGTCGTCTTCCGACAGCATTACTTCACGCACGCCGTGCTCTTCTTTCCCCTTGCCGTGAGCCCGCTTGTGCAACCACTGCTTCAGATGTTTGCGCGCCGCCGGACTCAGCTTCGTGAAAAACAATCCTGCCCGTCCCTGATCGCTGGCCCACATCACATCCGCATGTCCCTGCAGCGTAATGTCCGTCCCGGGCAGCATGCACCGAAATGCCAGGTTTGAACTCATCGGCACCGATTCCGTCGTCTGTAATGCCAACCCGTGCTCGCCAATATCGATGCTCACGCCAGAAAGAGTTCCGCTCTCGCACTCGAGATACACGAGCGTCTTTACCTCGTAACGAGGAGCCTTGCGCCGGGTCGCTTTCCCGGCCTTCCGATCGGCTTTCAGAGCATCTTTGAGCTGCTCGTTGTCCAGCGGCCGGTACAAAATGCGGCTCGCGCCTGATTGGAAGGCCTGCCCGGTACCCGGCCAGGCGCGGCTCGCCACCGCCAGCAGGGCAGGCTTCTGGCCGGGCGGCAATAGTGCCGCCATTCGGATTACCTCCTGGGCTCCTGGCAGGTCAAAATCTACAATGAGCGTCGAGCAGCGGCCGTTCATAACTAACTCCAGAGCCTCCTGCCCCGATGAGCAGTGGACCAACTGCATTTCAATCTCATCGAGACTGGTCCCTAGCATTTGAAGGGATCGATTGTCCTCACACCACACCGCTGCAGACTGTCGCATGAGCTACAAAGTAGAGCCTGTCTCTACATGGGTAAATGTCACAGCAGTAATCCGCGAACTGGTTACCAAAGCACCCTGTAAATCGCGGTAAATGCAGGTGTTGTTGATTTTGCAAGCTTGCAGCCCTATCGAACGGCGTCATTTTAGCGGAGCCTCCTTCAGGCGGAGAGAAAGCCTGCCCTGAACGAAGCCGAAGGGAGTCTCGCGAGCAGTAAATGAGGAGTCGATGAGCTCGTTGAGGGCCTCCACTTCCCGCGCTGTTATAATCAGAAATTGCGCTCATGCCTACGAAACGACTGATTCGATCCACGACAGTTTTATCCGTTCGCCGCGACGGCAAGGTCGTTCTAGCCGGCGACGGCCAGGTCACGCTGGGCGAATCGGTCATCAAACACTCGGCCCGAAAGATTCGCCGCCTCTACAACGACAAGATCGTCGCCGGATTCGCCGGCTCCACCGCCGACGCCTTCACCCTGTTCAGCCGCTTCGAAGCCAAGCTCGAGCAGTATCACGGCAACCTTGGCCGCGGCGCCGTCGAACTGGCCAAAGACTGGCGCACCGACAAATTCCTGCGCCATCTGGAAGCCTTGTTGCTGGTCAGCGACAAGGAGCAGACCTATCTGCTTAGCGGACAGGGCGACGTCATTGAGCCCGACGGCCCGGTGGCGGCCATCGGCAGCGGTGGCCCGTACGCCCAGGCAGCGGCTCAGGCGCTTTCGGAGCACACGGAACTCTCGGCCCGCCAGATCGCCGAAGAAGCCATGAAGATTGCCGGAAAAATGTGCATCTATACGAATGACAAAGTGACGATCGAAGAACTGTAAAAAACAGTAGCCAGTGGTCAGGGGTCAGTAACCAGCAAATTACTGACTCCTGACTACTGGCTACTGATCACGAACCACTGATTCTTATGGCTATTTATCTACCCTCCTCCGCCGAAGAAGAACAGCTTGCGCTGGACGAACTCACTCCGCGCGAAATCGTTGTTGAACTCGACAAACACGTGATTGGGCAGAAAGACGCCAAGCGTGCCGTCGCCATCGCGCTGCGCAACCGCATGCGCCGCCAGAAGCTCACTCCCGAACTCGCCGAAGAAATCATTCCCAAGAACATCATCATGATCGGCCCTACCGGCGTGGGTAAAACCGAGATCGCCCGTCGCCTGGCCAAGCTGGCGAACTCCCCATTCCTGAAGGTGGAAGCTTCGAAGTTTACCGAAGTCGGCTACGTGGGACGCGACGTCGAATCCATGGTCCGCGATCTCGTAGAGATCGCCATCGACAACGTCCGCGAAGAGAAACTCGAAGACGTCGCTGACAAGGCCGAACTCAACGCCGAAGAGCGCCTGCTCGACATTCTGCTGCCACCCTCGCCTCCACCGCGTTCCGACGGCAGTTCGACCACCGCAGGTGGCGTAGTGATCGATGGCAATACGTCGTTGACGGAATCCTCCAGCCGCACTCGCGACAAGCTTCGCCAGCAACTGCGCGAAGGCAAACTCGACGACCGCACGGTCGAAATTGATGTACGCGAGCGAAACTTCCCCTCGTTTGAAATTCTCACCAACCAGGGCGTCGAAGAGATGGACGTCAACATTAAAGACATGTTGCCCAACATCTTCGGCCAGCGCACCAAGAAACGGAAGATGAAGGTCAACGAGGCCTTCGAATACCTGATTCAGGAAGAAGAGCAGCGCCTCATCGACATGGACCAGGTCACGCGCATGGCGATTGACCGCGTCGAAAACTCCGGCATCGTCTTCCTCGACGAGATCGACAAAATCGCCGGACGCGAAGGCGGCCACGGCCCCGACGTCTCCCGCGAAGGCGTGCAGCGTGACATCCTCCCCATCGTCGAAGGCACCACAGTCAACACGCGCTACGGCATGGTGCGCACCGATCACATCCTGTTCATCGCCGCCGGCGCCTTCCACGTGTCCAAACCCAGCGACCTGATTCCCGAACTGCAAGGCCGCTTTCCGATTCGCGTCGAGTTGCAGTCGCTGACTATGGAGGACTTCGTCCGCATCCTCACCGAGCCGAAGTCGTCGCTGGTGAAGCAATACACAGCCTTGCTCGACACCGAAGGCGTGAAACTCGAATTCACCCCCGAAGCGCTCGACGAGATCGCGCACTTCGCCTTCCGCGTCAACGAGAGCACAGAGAACATCGGCGCCCGCCGCCTCCATACGATCATGGAACGCGTCCTCGACGAACTCAGCTTCGAGGCCCCGGAGAAGAAGGGTCAGTCGGTCACAATAGACGCGGATTATGTCCGCAAAATGCTCACCGACATCGTGAAGGATCAGGACTTGTCGCGCTACATCCTGTAGAGACTCTTAACCGGCCGGGATGCGATCTGGGCCAACGCGGCCTCAGGGCAATCAGCATTGCCCATCACCCTAGCCTGAGCAGTAGGCGATGGAGAATGATGGGCAAACTTACTCAGACTGGGGTTGCTGGGCATAGGATTTTCAATGGTAACAGGTAGCTGGTTGTGGGCAAGGGACTTATCACCCAGAACGATGGTACGGTGCAAGGGAACCCGGTGGGATCGTGCCCACTGCAACCCAGTTTTTGAGCAAGAACCTGCATTTTGAGCAGAACCGGTAGGTGGGAACTGGGCAACGCCGGAGCCGAACGAAGGCAACTGGGCAACGCACCGCCCCCTTAGACTGCTATTGGGTTTTTTCCTCCGCCAAGAGATACCTCTCTCCACTTGGTCGAACAATGTTCACTGATTTATCGGTAACTGTAACCTCACAGCCATCTAACGAAAACGAGCGCATAAACTTCTCAGAGTGCCATATCCTCACGTATCTTCTCTCAGCTTCCACAAAGTCGATCTCCGCACGCAGTTCGCTGGAATCGGAGTGTGGACTCGGGAATATCGTCCACCTCAAGGGAGTTTGGAAACTCCTCCAACTTTCCAACTTCGCCAGTGCTTCGTTACGTGAACTCATGTTCGTCTCAGAACATCGTAACGCCTTTCGCGCTGTTACAATGTCCGCCTTGGGAACCTTGAACAATGCTTTCATCCCACGTTCAAAGTTCTCTTGAGCTTCCGGCCCTTCACCGTATTTCCGGTGTTTCCACAGAGAGTTTATGCGCTCTTTCCTTTTTGGCGTAGTTAGATATTTGACGCACTGGATTCTAACCATGAAGTGAAGCGAGAGAATCAGAGTGAAAACTCAGTCCGATCAACGCCACTCCGATCCAAAGCACAATGAAGCAGACAATAATGAACGCCACATATCCGGCAGCATTAATGTTCACGGAGAAATTGAAGCGAAGCGACCTTACTTATGAACACAATGCCGAGCGCGAAGAGGATAACGCCCGCGATAAGAAAAAATTTAGGGTAGAGATCGCCACGCTTATCGTCGTTGCGATCTATGCCGGATTGACTGCGTGGCAGGGATGCTCAACGCAAAAAGCCGCCGAAGCCGCCAAGAGTGCTGCCGATACTGCGTCGAGTGCTCTGGATGAATCTCGCAAAGCCTTCAGGATCGAGCAACGCCCATATGTGACATTACAATCGGTGAGCTTTGACAGCCCTCCCAAGTCTGACCAAGATAATGGATTGAGTATGATCTTCACTAACTCCGGTAGAAGTCCAGCCTTGAAGGTGGCCTTCGACGCCAAAGCCGAGATGCAAGGGAAGCCAGTTGAGGGAAGTTTCCTGCACGAGCCGGGCACTATGATTGCCGCGCAAGAACCTTCCCGGAAGCATTATGTCCTGCATCTCGGAAGGGATGCCATTGGATCGGACCCAGACGGTATGGCCTTCAAGGGAACCGTCGAATACACTGACATTTTTAAGGAATGTCATGTGACTACTTTCTGCTCGGTTTACGATCGAAAGCAAAACGTTTTCAAATTTTGCTACTCCGGAAACGATATAGACCCTCAGCCCTGTCACGGCAACTAAGTCTGCGGTTCATGCGTGCAAGCCAAACGTAAGCAACGTGTAAAGGCTTGCCAATAGCGGGATGTAGACACTCATGGTGCTCCTTCTGATGTAGATGATTTTGTAGATAGTGTGAGGTGGAACGTCAGCGAGTTAGGATTTCAGCAGGAAAATGCGCGCTGATTATAAAGAGCTTAAAGATTTGGTATGACACTTGCTAGGATGATATTCCACAGTCCTAAGTCTGGTGCGTGTGCCAATTCCGCCGCATTCTCACTTTTTCGACCACTTTGAATGTCATTCTTCTGACGCCTTCCGTTCGAAGATCGGATTTTTTTCCACAGTAATAAACCCCCAAAATGTGACGAACAACCTTTACCCACGATTTTGAAGCGTGCACACTATCAGAGTGAGCGCGAACTTCTCCCAACTGATATTCGGTGACCGGGCCGCTGAAATCTTGCGCTGTTCCGTCCGCACCGCTAACTCTTTATCTTTGAAGATTTTACCTATAACTCCTTTAGATCCAAGATTTTGGGAGGTTAAACCGGTATCCCGCCTGCGTAACCCTAATGAATCCAAGATTTTACGAATTCGCACTAAAAAAAATGTGAGATACCCCTCGCCGCTCTCCGCGTCCCATCCAACGGTCCCTCAGTGTCCCCCCGTGTCCTCCGTGGTTTATCTTTTTATCTCTACTAGCCAATGAAGACCATTGATCGAACTCGCCTGCAATCCCTGATGCAACGCGAACAGAAGAAGTTCGTCGACGAGCGCCCCAAGTCGAAGGCGCTGTTCGAGCGCGCCCAGAAGTCGCTCGTCGCCGGCGTGCCCATGAACTGGATGGTCAAATGGGCCGGAGCCTTTCCGCCGTTCGTGCGCGAAGCGCAAGGTGCACATTTCTTCGACGTCGACGGACATCGCTACATCGACTTCTGTCTCGGCGACACCGGCGCCATGACCGGACACTCTCCCCACGCCACCGTCAAAGCCGTCGAAGAGCAAGCCCACCGCGGCATCACGCTCATGCTTCCCGGCGAAGACTCCATTTTCGTCGCCGAGGAACTGCAGAAGCGATTCAACCTTCCCTACTGGCAGTTTGCGCTCACTGCCACGGACGCGAACCGATTCTCCATCCGCCTGGCGAGACAGATCACGGGTCGTCCCAAAATCCTGGTCTACAACTGGTGTTACCACGGCACCGTGGATGAGACCTTCATCACGCTCGACGCTCATGGAACAGCCGGCCCACGGCCCGGCAACATCGGCCCGCCCGTGAATCCCGCAGTCACCACCAAGGTCGTTGAGTTCAACGATGTGGACGGGCTCGAGGCCGCTCTGGTCTCGGGAGACGTGGCATGTGTGTTGGCTGAGCCCGCGATGACCAATGTCGGCATCGTGCATCCCCAGCCGGGATATCACAAAGCCCTCCGCGAACTCACGCGCGAGTACGGTACGTTGCTGATCATCGATGAGACCCACACCATCTGTGCCGGCCCCGGAGGCTTTACGCGCGCCGAGAACCTTGAGCCCGACATTCTCGTCTTCGGTAAGGCGATTGGAGCGGGCATTCCCGGCGCGGCTTACGGCTTCTCGCAGGAAGTTGCCGACCGCATCGTCGCCAAACAGGAGCTCGAGAACTGCGACGTCGGCGGCATCGGCGGAACGCTCGCCGGCAACGCTCTCTCACTGGCCGCGATGCGCGCCACGCTCACCAAGGTCCTGACCAAAGAAGCCTTCGACCGCATGATTCCCATGGCCGAGCGCTGGACTGCAGGCGTGGCCAAGGCGATTGCAGAAGCCGATCTTCCCTGGCACGTCACGCGACTCGGCTGCCGCGCCGAATACATGTTTGGTCCGGAGCCCGCGAACGGCGCGCAAGCCCACGACGCAATGGACTTCGAACTGGAACGCTTCATGCACCTCTATGCGATGAACCGCGGCATCCTGCTCACCCCGTTTCACAACATGGCGCTGATGTCGCCGCAAACCGAAGCCGACGATATCGATCGCCACACCAAAGTTTTCCGCGAAGCCGTGAAGGCGTTGGTTGGCTAGGATGACACTGCACCGCTGGAGCAACGCTGAGGACCTCGCGATTCGTATCAGGGCATCGCTTCAGCGATACCGTACGCGCCGTCTCATCACTTTCCGGCTTCAGCCGCTTCGCTCTGGTAGTCTGTTTCCTTCCGCATGAGAAGCCACCCTCCGAAGTGCTTGCTGGCTCTGTGTGCGCCGCTGCTGTTCACGGCGTGCGCCACGATCGGTCCGCCGCTCCCTCCGTCACTCGATCTGTTGAAGCCACCCTCTGATCTGCGTGCTACCCGCAAAGGGAACCGCGTGACTCTCACCTGGACTGCACCCAAGGTTACGACTGATCGTCAAACACCGCGCAGCATCGGTCCGACGCGAATCTGCCGTGGCCTGGAACCGACCCTGACGCAGTGCGGAACTCCGGCGGGGGAAGCCCCCGCGGAGCCGAGCAACGCCACGGCACAGTCTTCCAAGCAGCCGGCTCTACGCTCGTTTGTCGATACGCTCCCCGCAACTCTTGAGAGCGACGATCCCGCACGCTTCGCAACCTACGCCGCCGAGGCCTTGAACGCGGCTGGCCGCAGCGCGGGACTCTCCAACCAGGTTCGCGTTCCGTTGGCCCATACGCTTCCGCCGCCGCGTGATTTCACGGCGCGCCTCACCGCACAAGGCGTCGTGCTGACCTGGACAGGCACGGCTCCGCCTCTCGATTCCTCCCAGTCGCAGCACTACGTCTATCGTGTCTACCGGCGTGTAGACGGAGCCCGTGAGCAACTTCTTGCCGGCCAGATTCCCGCGGGCGCCGACCACAGCTACACGCTCACCGACTCGAGCTTCGAGTGGGAAAAGACCTACATGTACCACGCGGAGACCGTGACTGTAATTACTCAGGACAACAAGCCTGAGCTACAGGTCGAAGGCGACGACACGCCTGAGGTCCAGGTCTTCACCCACGACGTCTTCCCCCCAACCGTTCCCTCCGGACTGCAGGCGGTCTCGTCCGGTCCAGGGCAGAAGACCTTCATCGATCTGGTATGGGCCCCCGTGAGCGATGTCGATCTCGACGGCTACAACGTCTATCGCCACGAAGACGGCATGCCCGCAGTGAAAGTGAATGAACAGCCGCTGAAGACGCCCGCGTACCGCGACTCTTCCGTCGCCTCGGGCAAGACCTATTTCTATTCGGTCTCAGCCGTAGACGTCCGCGGCAACGAGAGCGCACATTCCGAAGAAACCAGCGAGGCCGTTCCGTGAGGGTGTCAGCGGCGAGTGCCCTTCGACTTGATCTCGGCCAGGTCGCCGCGAAAGGAACCAGATCAGAATATTTTTGTCCCGTTTGCGCTTCAATTTCCGCAGATATGGTTAGATAGATGGCGATGAAATACTGCCGATTTCAATTCAATGGCCAGGCGCAGTACGGGCTGGTCGAGTCCGTTGGAGGAAGGGACGCGATTGTGCGGGTCCTGCTCACAGCTCCCGAAGAAGCCGACGGGGATATGGAAAGCCTGCGCACGCGGCGGATCGAGGCGATTCCACTGGAGGAAGCGGCATTGCTGCCCCCCGTGCGACCGTCGAAGATCGTATGCATCGGACGCAACTATCGGGAGCACGCCGCCGAGTTGGGGCACGATGTCCCCAAGGAGCCACTGATCTTCCTGAAGGCCACCTCGGCGCTGCTGCCGCCGGGCGGCGTCGTGAGGCGGCCGGCGATCTCGCAGCGGGTCGATTACGAGGGCGAACTGGGCGTTGTGATTGGCAAGACGTGCTACCAGCCCGCGGCGGATGCCGACATCCGGCAATACATTTTGGGATACACCTGCGTAAATGACGTCACGGCGCGCGACCTGCAAAATAAAGACGGGCAGTGGAGCCGCGCCAAAGGCTTCGACACGTTCTGCCCGGTGGGTCCGGTGGTGACGGATGAGATCGATCCATGTTTCGGAGCAGGGGCGGGCGTGGGCGTTGAAACCCGCGTCAACGGCGAGATTCGGCAGCAGGGCAATACGCGCGATTTCATTTTCAATCTCGATATCGTGATCCGGCATATCGCGCAGGCCATGACGCTGTTTCCCGGAGACCTGATTCCAAGCGGGACGCCCGCGGGCGTGGGGCCGCTGGCGGCGGGCGATGTAGTCGAAGTCAGCGTAGAAGGCGTCGGAACGCTGAAGAACTCAGTTGTCGATGAGTAGAAACGACAGTTCACGCGGACTGGGCGACCAACTGTAAATCTCATTCCATTCTGGCGGTCGAGCGTGCAAAACGCGGCGTTGCGGCTATTCGTTCTGGGAGCGACCGGAAAAACCGGAAGCGCCATCGTGGCGCAGGGTTTGGCGCGCGGGCATCAAATCACAACCTTCGGACGAACTGCCTTTACAGGCACCTCAACATCGCTGCACAACGTCACAGGCAATCCAATGCACGCGAATGAACTCGCGGCCGCGCTGCCCGGCCACGATGCAGTGCTTTCGGTGCTGGGAACGCTCGGACTGGGAGCGACATCGGTGTTGGCGGACGGTGTGCGTGCGACGATTGAAGCGATGGGCTCGGCAGGTGTGACGCGGCTTGTGATCCTTTCGTCGGTGCTTCTGGACTCGGGCCTCGGTTGGGTGCCTCGACTGATAGGTGGCACGGTTCTTCGACATATCGTTCGCGATCAGCGCGCCATGGAAGAGCAAGTCGCCGCGAGCCGGCTTGACTGGACGGTGATCCGCGCAACGCGATTCCGCAATGGCGCTTTCACCGGGCGATTCGCTGTGAGCGGGGAAACTAAGCGGGCGGTAGACGTCCCCATTCGGTGGGAAGATGTTGCGTACCTGATGCTCGATACTGCGGAACGTGGAGATTGCGTCCGACAAGTCGTCCGAATTTGCGGAGCAACGCCTTGACGCTTCTTGCGCGGCGTTTGAGGCCGTTATTTTGCTGAGACCACTGGGGCGGCTTTAGGGTGTAACGAAACTTCCAACGTGCCCACATTCCTCGAACGGAGGTCATAGACTCCGGTGCGGAGATAGACAGTATCTTTGCTGAGCAGATCGCTGGGTACGTCGATTTCGTAATGCATTTGAAGGCCCGCGGCCTGGGCCGCGGCGTAACTCTGACCCTTCAGAGACATCTCCTGCTTTTTTATAATCCAGTTCAAAGCGTTTCCCTCGCGATCATACGCGACGAGCATCACTTCGATATTGCCCCGGTGCAGGCCGTCGTTGCTGGCTTCAAAGGCGAGATCGTCGATCGCGATGGCGAACTCGGCGGAGTAGCGCGTGATGGGGGCTTTTAGCTCGGTGTTGTCTCCGATTCGTGTCGTCTCAGGCCCGGGCTGCGGACTGGACTGAGTCACGCGCACTTTGTATAGGATCTGGGCAAAATCCGGCAGACCACGCGTCATCAGCGGCTTCAACGGATCGCTCGGTTGCTCCTTCACCTTGTCGTGCTTCGCACTGTCGGCATAGTAGCCGCGGCGATAGTAAAACTTGTACTTGCCAGAGAGCTTAACCTGGATGCGCCGGTACCTGCCGTCCATCTTTTTATCGGTAGGCGTGTAAGCCAACGTGTAGTAATGGGACCCGTAGTTGACGGCGCGAGCCAACGCGTCGTTCAACCCGTTCGTATTGTAGAAAGCTTTGCCGCCGGTGTCTTCCGCCAGGGTCTCCATGCTCGCGTAGTTGGCGTTCCGGCTTCCGCTATCTCCGAAGTTTGGACCCGACCCCAACGCCCGACTTTGGCTGACCCTGTTCGCGTTCGCTTCATACATGGCATCGTTCACCAGGCCCTCGGCCGCGATGGGATAGATGGCAACCTGCGCAACGGTCAATAAAGTGGCGGTTCTCTGTACCTCTGCGCCATACTGGCGCACAGACTGGAAGGGCTCAGCCGCGTTGAAGTCGGGGAAAACGCTGATCGGAAAAGATCCTGAAAACCAGATCAGATTCTTGCGGCCCGGAATGCCCGTAAGATAGCGGGCCAGCTGCTGCAGGGCCTGTAGTGTGGTCTCAATCCGCGTGTCGAGCTTGTCTTGCATCATGTACGCAACACCTCGGGGCGCCATCGCGGAGAGCGCGATATCGGTTTCCCCCGTCAGATTTGCCATCACTGAGGCGGCTGCGGTCGTGTCCATATCGATTTCTGCAGGCGACAGCAGCATGGCGGACTGTTGTGGGCCGCTTTCCAGTTTCTCGTTTTTTAGCGCTGCTAATAGCAATCCAGAATCGGTAGTCAGGGATTGAATCATGCGCAACCGCGAAGTCAGAACGAATACCGCGAGATGGGTGCCAGGCTGCACGGTCGTGAGATATCGGGTTAGCTGGGCACGCACATAGGATTGATCCGCTACCTGCGTGTTCAGTGCGTCCAGCAGTAGTACGTTCACGGAGTCCGTCATCTTGATGGGAGGAAAGTTCGTGTAGACATCGGGCGGCATCGGGGGCAGTTTCGGCGCCTTGATGCGGACGCCCTTGTGCTCATCAAACACCGAGATTGTCTGCGGCTTACCGTCTTCCGAAATCTCGAAATCTTTCTTGTCGAGACCGGTGACCGGCTCGTCCTTACTGTCGGTCACCACCACATCCACCAGCACAACGTCCACTTTTGACTGGAAGGTGGGAACACTACCGGCAGAACCGGGAGGTGGAGTCTGAGCATGCAAGGAAATGCCAAAGGCAAGCACCCATAGAGAGCTAAGGCGTCGGCACCACCTTGAGGTTGAGTCAATCGCGGAGGTCACCATAAGTGTAGGCCGCTGAAGTGCTGCGCTCGCGGCGATATGAGCCCAATGGTACTCTCTCGGGCATATCGTGCGTTTGGATATTGCACCGCAGGGAAGAAATGGAACTCTGAGGAGCGATAGTTTACGGTCTGGTACATTCGCCGATGCTTCGCACATTCATCTAGTGCAGCCGGAAGCGTTCGCCGATCAGCCTCTGTAAGCGCGGGCGATAGAGCAGGTCATAGGCGAGTTCCTTGTCGGGGAACATGGCGAGCGCGGCGCGCTTGGCTCCAGCGGCCAGTTCGGAGGCTTCTTCCACGGTGAGGTTAGGATCTTGTCCGATGACGGACATGACCATGCTGATCATCACTTGCAGGCGACGGATCTTCTTGGCTTCTTCTTCGCGCTCGCGAAGGGCTTCCTTGTCTGGAATTGGAAAGCTGGCGTCTCGCCCTTCCTGCCGGTGAACATTCATGGTGCCCCCTTCTTCTGCCCAGATAAATCCGTCCCACAACATTCGATGACTCGGTGTGGCCCGGAGTTGCGCCGATGGTTCCTGCCATTCTGCCCCATTTGCGGAGGAAAGCAACTACACAAAGGTGTCGTTCTGGGGTCATTGCTGTAGATTCGCGCCGAGCGGGAAACGGTAGCATGGATCGGGTGGCGGCTTTTAAACAGAACACGTAGCGCCGGACGCTTGCGTCCGGGACCCTCGGTTCGCTGGGCGGAGCGGGCGAAGATGTCCCCCTACGTGTGGAGACGCGATTCGGTTAACCGAAGGGGAGTAAAATCGCTTGGTGCACGGGGATTGGGCCGCTCGGTCCGATTCCAGAATGGAGATGTCATGGCAGAAGCTGGCAATCCGGCAGCCGACGCGCAGCCGCGTCCTGATCCCAACGAGAAGCTGGTGAAAGTGTTTGACTCGGAGCAGGAATCTGAGGCGCTGGTGGTGAAGGGATTGCTTGATTCGGCAGGCATCGACAGTGACCTGACTTCCGCGTCGCTGGTGCAAGACGCGTTTCCAGGCTTGGGCGGGATGCTGATCCTGGTGCGGGAAGAAGATGCAGAGGCGGCGCAACGCGTAATCGCAGAGGGTCGGCGGACCGCCCCGGACGACGATGAGACGGCCGAGATATCGATTATTGAAGACACGCCACCGAAGGGGTGACGGAGTGTCCGTCGAGGTAGAAGGTGACGGCTCCATCGAGATCGGTGCGGTAGACGCGGGTTCCCGCATTGGCCAAACGCTCGAGGGTTTCAATGCGGGGCAGGCCAAACGAATTTCCTAATCCGACCGAGATGCTCGCGAACTGTGGCTTGGCCTCGGCCATTAATTCCGGTGTTGTGGCATTAGCGCTTCCGTGATGGCCTATCTTGATTAGGTTCGCAACGGGATGCGAGCGCGAGGCAACGTAACGTTCTACCTGCTTTTCTGCATCTCCCTCCAACAAAACCGAAGAATTTCCGAAGCTCACGCGCAGGACCATCGAGTCGTTGTTTTGGGGCTTGGGGCCGACGCGCCAATCCCGAGGCGGGAACAAAACTTCGACCGTGGCTCCGCCCAGGTCGAATTTGTCTCCCTCCCAGTGACGGACGACTTTAACTCCGAGTGATTCCGCAGAGGCAACTATATTCGTCAAAGCCTGACTGGGCGGCAGCACGCCCACCCACAATTCTCTCGGTTTGAAATTCTTCAGTACTGCAAGTATGCCGCCGATGTGGTCGGAATGACCATGCGTGATTGCGACCACATCAAGGCGAGAGATACCGCGCGTCCAGAGATAGGGAGCGACGACATCTTCGCCGAAGTCGAGTTGGGAGCCGCCGGGCCCGATGGGGCCTCCGGCATCGATCAGCAGCGTGCGGCCTTGCGGTGTTATGAGCAGGGTGGAATCGCCTTCGCCGACGTCGATCGAAGTCATCTCCAGGATTCCAGGACGAAGATGCGGTGACGGTGGTATGAAAGCGAGAACGAGGGAAGCAAGAAGTATGGCGGCGAGTCCGACAACAGCAATGAGGGATCGACGGCGCGCCGACCACATCGCCAAAAGCAACGCAACGACTGCGATTACGATGACTGCGATGGACGGCATCGCGACGCGCAGGTCCGCGACCCGTAGAGATCCAAAGCCGCGCACGGTGCCCGTGATTCCATCCACAGCAAAGGTGGTGAGAAGTACCGGAACTTTGGCCAACCAGGGCGAGACATACCCGATGGCGAGAGCAGAGACGGCAGCGGGCATCATCAGTTCGGTCAAGGGAACCACGATCGCGTTAGACGGGAAGCCCAGGGTGGTGGCGCGGTGAAAGTAGTACGCCATGGGAAGAGCAAGGCCCGTCTGCATGACAGCGGAGATGAAGAGCAATTCCCATCCCGCCAGACAGAATGCCGTGGTAGTGCGAACCACGCGGCGAGCCCATGCGGCACCGATGAAGAGTGTAATCCGTGCCGCGATGAACTGCAGGTCCACGCGACGCTGCGCAACGCCGGGGGGGAAGGAATGCGGCGTAGTCGATTGAGTCCCAATTGGCCAGTGCCTGTTTCTGAAGTTGGGAGGTGCGCTGCAAAATTGGGATGCCGATGGCGGCGACGATGAGCACGCAGACAAAGGTCATCTGGAAGCTGGCAGTGAAGAGCTGGGCGGGGTCGAGGATGAGTAGACCCAAGGCCGCAGCAGCTAGCACCGTGACCGCGTGATTGTGTAGTCAAAGGCCTTGCGAGCATTCTTGCGAGTAAAGTGCCATTGAATAGGAACGCAATGGTGATTCATACGACGGCTC